>Ga0207976_100141_pt1 | contig 55216 bp, 52 predicted proteins | sample LakWasMe94_HOW11_2_FD_183916 | JGI IMG/M metagenome (GOLD analysis project Ga0207976, IMG submission 183916) | Freshwater sediment methanotrophic microbial communities from Lake Washington under simulated oxygen tension - Sediment Metagenome... | ecosystem: Environmental > Aquatic > Freshwater >...
GCATGCCACCTGGGGCAATCCGGCGGGCGACCCGCTGCGGCTGCTGGTGTGGCTGGCCAACGAAGGCGCGCGCAGCCTGGGCGGGCTGCGCACGGGGCAGTGGGTCACCACGGGGTCGTGCACTGGCACCGTACTGGTGGCGCCAGGTACCGAAGTGGTGGCGGACTTTCCGGGGCTCGGTCGGGCTGTGTTGTTGCTGCGGTAGCAGTGTTTGCTGCTACCGCAGGGACGGGGCCTGCTCAGCGCCCTGGTCGCGGCGGGAGCTGCTCCCTCAATTGCGGCGCGGGTTGTCCGGCTGGCTGTCACGGCGGTTGGGCACACCGTCGCCATCGCGGTCCCGGTCGTTGCGGTTGGAGATACCGTCACCGTCGCGGTCCCAGCCACCGCGTTGCATCTCCCACCGGCCTTCGCGTTCGATCCACTGGGGCTGGCGATATTGGTAACCGTTGCGCGCCTGCACCCAGTGGCCGCGCACCCAATGGTGGCGGTTGCCACGCCATTCCCAGTGGCCTTCTTCCCATACCTGGCCTCGGCGAGGGCGGGGCATCGCTTCATTGCGCGGAGGTGGCGGCGCAGGAATCACCTGGTAGGTGGGCGCAGTCTGGTAGCCGCGCTCGGGTTGGCCGGACTGAATGATGACGGTGCCCTGGGTGGCGGCCTGCGCAGGAGCGAAGGCCAAAAACGCCATAAGCGCGAGGGATGCTGCGGTGAGCGGGTGGCGGGCCATGAGGGTCTCCTGTGGGTGGTTCGATGCGGAACCGGGTGTTTCGATGGTGCACGGGCACCCGGCGCCGCGCTGTAGGCGCGATGCCGCCCCTGGCGTAGGCGCAGGGGGGCGCTCTGGGGCTGGCCTGCGCGCTACCGCAGGCGGCCGCCCCTCGGCTTAACGGCGGTAGGGGTTGTCCGGGCGATGGTCGTAGCGGTTGGGCACGCCATCACCATCGCGGTCCCGGTCATGGCGGTTGGGCACACCGTCGCCATCTCGGTCCCAGCCCCCGGGCTGCATGTTCCACCGGCCGCCGTGTTCGACCCAGCGGGGCTCGCGGTAGTGGTAGCCAGGGCGGGCCTTCACCCAGTAGCCCTGCATCCACACATGGCGGTGGCCGCGCCACTCCCAGTGGCCGGGCACCCACACCATGCCGCGGCGCGGGTGGGGTGCCACCTCGTAGCGGGGCGGGGGCGGTGCCTGGTACTGCACGAGTACCGGGGCGGGTTGCCGGTAGACGGGTGTACCAGCCTGGATGACAACGGTGGCGCTGGTCTGCGCCTGCGCCGCGCTCGCGGCGCCCAGCGACAGCAGGGCGATGGACACAGCGGCAAGTGCTTTGCGGGCCATAAGGTTCTCCTCAGATGTGATTCCTTGCGGAACCGGAGACTTCATGGTGCGCAGGCTGCGTCAAGCCGGTGTAGTCCCATTGCGAAGCTTTGTGAAGTTGTGTTGCCGACTTCGGAGGCAAACGGTTGCAGCGTGATGTTTGTCACGCCTGCTCAGGCATCCGGCCTCGGCCTCCCCCATTCACCCGCCCGCGATGGCTTGCTTCAGCGCCACCACACCAGCGCCGCAATCACCAGCAACGCACACCATGCCGGGTGTCTGCCATGTGTGGCAAAGAACAGCAGCACGCCACTGGCCAGGGTGGCAAGGCCCACCACATCGGCGGCCCAGGCGCCCAGGGCAGCGTCCCAAGGCGCGGTGCCCAGGAGCCAGAGCAGGGCGCTCAACGCCCAGCACAGCACCGAGGCCACATGCCAGGTGCCCCACAGGATGCGCAGGTGCGGGGTGTGCAGCACCTGCCGCGCAGTGCCGGGCTCCACGCGCCCCGCCGTTGGGTGCCCCTGCGTGCGCAGGCTGCGAAACAGCAGAAGCTCTCCCAGCACCGAATGGGCCACACCCACCAGGGCCAGCCCGGCTGCCGCCAGGGTCAGCGCCGTGTTGGTCATGGGTGAATGGCCAGCGCCCCGTGGGCCCGGGTGTGCACGCGGGCACCCAGCTGCGTCAGCAGGTGCATCAGCCCCATCCACATGCGCTCGAATGCGGGCATCTCGCCAGGGACCTGGGCCAGGTGCTGGCCCAGCACGCGCTGGTGCTGGCCGGGGGTGACGGGCGGCGGTGTCTTGGTGCCAAAGTCAAACACCGGCTGGGTGAAGGGCTCCATCTGCCAGGCCTGCATCTCGGCCAGTGCGGGGGCGAGTTCGCTGGTGTAGGCCTGCACGGTCAGGTCCTTGCGCAAGAGCCCCAGCGCCTGGTAGGCCTGCAGCACCTGCGCGTTGCGTGCGGGGTCGGCGGGGGCGCGCAGCAGGGCCGACCACGCCTGCACCACCTGCGCCCGGAATGCGCTGGGCAGGGCACGCGTGCAGCCAAAGTCGAGCACGCCCACCGTGCCATCGGGCGCGAACAGAAAGTTGCCCGGATGCGGGTCGGCATGCACCCGCCCCAGCACAAAAATGCAGTGCATGAACCAGTCCCACAGGTGCTGCCCAGCCTGGTCACGCAGCGCCTGCGATGGCTGTGTGGCCAGCCAGGCCTGCAGCGGCTGGCCGGGCAGAAATTGCTGCGTGAGCACCTGGGCCCGCGTGTGCGAGAGCACGGGCTGCGCCATCACCACGCCCGGCCGGGCCGCGTGCTGGGCGAACCACTGCATTTGTTCGGCCTCCTGCAGGTAGTCCACCTCGCGCAGCAGCGTGGCCTCGATCTCGGTCATCACGCTGTCCAGCACGGCATCCGCAGGCAAAGGCATGTCGGTGTGGGCCAGCGCGCGCAGCGCGGCGCGCATCAGTTGCATGTCGCTCGCAATGGTGGCGGCAATGCCGGGGTACTGCACCTTGACAGCCACCGTGCCGTGGCCGGCCAGCTGTGCGCGGTGCACCTGGCCCAGGCTGGCGGCGGCAAATGCAGCGGGTTCAAAGTGGTCGAACAGCGCCTCTGGCTCCTGCCCGAAGGCCTGGCGGAACACGCGGCCCACCAGGGCTCGGTTGAGCGGCGGGGCCTGGTGGTGGGCGCGAGCCAGTTCGCTGCGCACGCCGTCGGGCAGCAGGCCCGGGTGCATGCTGAGCAGCTGTGACACCTTGAGCGCTGAGCCGCGCAGTTGCCCCAGCGCACCAAACAGGATGCGGCCCAGTGCTGCCTCGTGCTCGGTCTGCGCCTGGGCCGAGCGCTTGCGTGTGCGGTGCGAGAGCTCGGCCATGCCGATACGCGCTGCCGCCAGCCCCGTGATGGCACTGCGGGCCAGCTTGCCGGTGCGGGGTGCTTCCGCCTCAGTTTTGGCCATGGTCTGCCAGGCGCTGCGCCGTGCCGCGCGCTATGACACGGTGGATGGGCGTGATCACCGCCATGTAGGCATGGCCGAGTGTGTTGTGGATGTGCACCACCGTGCTCAGCACCACGCGGGGCGTGGCGCCAGGGGCGGCGGGCTGTTTGCAGATGGACACCTGCACGTCCAGGTGTTTGTCGTCCTGGCCCATCACCACCTCGGTGTCGCTCAGATGCCGGATGCGGAAGATGCCGACGCGGTCGCCGACGCGGTAACTGCGCGCGTCGCGCAGAGGCCGGCCACTGGCGGGTGGATGGTCATCGTGCAGCTGGCCCAGGTCCTTCAGCCCCACCAGGCGCACGGCCTTGTTGCGCACGAACATGAGGGCGCGGGTCCATGCCGGGGTGCGGGCCGCCACGTCCAGCCACGACTGCAGGGCAGAGCGTGTGGGGTGCCGGTCGGCCACCTCGTAGGCATCAAAAAAATCTGCGCCCGGCAGTGTGGCGTGGATGGCGGTGCCGGGCGGCACTTGTGTGGCGCGCGCGGTGGTGGGCGCGGCGAGGGCAGGGGTCGCATTCATGGAGCGCTCTTTTTCTTGCGGGGCGTGGCTTTGGGCTGGGCGGCCGGTGCCTCGGTGGGGGGCGTGGCAGCGCGGGGCTTGCGCTGCGTGCGAGGGGGCTGCGAAGGCGTGGTGGCCGGGCTTGCGGCGGCGGCTGCCATGGGAGCAGGTGCCCGGGCCGTGGGGGCGCTGGCCATGGCCTGCTGGGCCATGTGCAGCATGCCCATCAGGCCGCTGCCGTGTTGCACCATGCGGGCCATCTGGCTGCGCAGCACAAAGCCGCCCAGTTGCAGCACGCGGTTGACCAGCCCGCCGCGCAGCGCCTGCACCAGCACGCCCAGCGACAGGTCCACCAGCTGCGTGGTGTCGGCAAATTCGTCGGAGGTGTCCGCCAGCCAGTAGCTCACCACACCCGCCAGGTAGTCGGTGTAGAGGCTGCCCGCCAGGCCCTTGAAGTCGCAGGGCTCGATCTCGCCGCTGGCCTCGGCGGCTTCCAGAAAGCTGGCCACCGCATCGCGCAGGCTTTGGCGCGCTGCCAGCGGCTCGGCCAGCATCGACAGCGGCGAGCGCCGGGCCAGGCCGCGCACCTGGGCCACGAACTCGCGGTCGGCCAGCAGGCGCTCCAGCACGGCATCGGTCAGGCGCTGCAGCTTTTCTTGCAGGCCGTAGCCCGCAAAGCCCGGCGTCTGCAGCGTGTCGGCCAGCGCCTGGTGGGCCACGTCGTCCAGGTAGCCCAGCACGATGCGGTCCTTGGTGGGGAAGTATTTGTAGATCGTGGCGTCGCCAATGCCTGCTGCACGCGCGATGTCTTTCATCGTCGTGCCGTCAAAGCCCTGGCGGGTCATGAGATCCACCGCGCTGGCCACGATCTGGCGGCGCGTGGCGTCCTGCTGCTGGCGGGTGGTTTTCATTTGACTGCTCTTAAATTGATTGAATTTGCAATTTAAAGAATAGTTATTTCTGTTTGTGGCGTCAAGCCACCTCTCGCCGGGCGCAAGGAGGGTTTTTGAGGCATTTTTAGCCGCAGGCGCAGTTATTTCATGCGCTGATAGCTATCAAAAAGATAGTGATTGGAGGCTGGTTCATGGCACTGCAGTCAGTCCGCGCACCTGTGAGGCGGCCGCTGCGCTCAACCAAGGGCAGAAGTTGGCTGGCAGCGACGGCTGCCGCTTGCAGGGGCCCGCGAAATCGACGGCAGGCTTACCGCCGCATGCTGGCAAACGCCTCGAACTCCCAGCTGCGCATGGCCAGCAGCAGGGTGTAGCCCTCGCGCTCGCGGTCGGGCAGCTTCTGGTCGGCCAGGTGCTGCTGGGCAAAGTCCTGCGCCACGCGCTGCATGCGCTCCATGAAGGCGGGCGCCAGGCTGCGGCTGATGTTGCCGTGCACCAGCAGCACGCCTTCGCCCAGTCCGTCAAAGCCGCCCGCAAAGTAGTCCAGCAGCGCATGGTCGCGGAAGTAGTTCATCACCGGGCCATGTGGGCGCCAGCGGAAGGTCTTGGCCAGCTTGAGGCGGTAGCGGTTGAGCGGCCGCAGCTCGATGATGCCGATGCGGTCCAGCTGCGCCAGGTACTTGATGCCTTCGGCGTCCGTCAGGCGGTAGTAGCCGGTCACCTGCTCCAGCGTCCACTGGCTCAGCACACAGATCGCCATCAGCAGCAGCTTCTTGTCGGCCACCACGGCTTTTTCCTGCTCGTGGGTCAGCTCTTTCAGCAAGGGCTGCTCGTCGGCCACGCGCCGCGCCAGGTCGGCAAAGTCCAGCGCCAGCGCGCGGCAGATTGCGTCGATGCGCGACAGCGGCATGTCGCCCTTGGCCAGCATGCGCTTGACGCTGGACTCGGCCATGCCCAGCGCCTGCGCCAGGTCGGCGTAGGTCATCTGCGCGGTCTTGAGTTCTTTTTTCAGGGCGGTGACGAGGTCGGCGGTCGTGCTCATGGTGCGGGGCTCCTGGGTATCGATTATCAATACCCGCAGGTGCGTGGGTAGCCCCTTGCGCGACTTTTTGAGGCGGCCGATGCGGCCGCTGCCCACACTGCGCGGCATCGTTCACTTTCTACGGTGTGTGTGATGCGTATTGCTTCTGTGACTCCCCTTCGTTTGCGCGGCCTGCCAACGCTGCCGCGCCTGTCCTGTGCCGAAACCGGCCTGCTGCTGGGCGTGGCCACGCTGCTCGCGCTGGCGCTGTTTGGCCCGGGGCTGCCCGCCAGTCAGCACCAGCATGACTTTGCCGACCAGCGCACGCTGTGGGGCATTCCCTGTGCGCTCGATGTGTTGAGCAACCTGGCCTTTGCCTTGGCAGGTGCATGGGGTTGGTGGGAGCTGCGCCGTGTGCCGCCGGGCGCGCTGGACGCCACCTCCCGTGCGCTGGCAGCGCTGTTCTTTGGCGGGCTGCTGTGCACTGCCGCAGGCTCGGCGCTGTACCACTGGCAACCGCAGGACGCGGGCCTGCTGTGGGACCGTCTGGGCATGGTGCTGCCCTTTGCGGGGCTGCTGGGTCTGGCGGCTGCCAGCCGGGTGAGCGCGCGGGCGGGCGTGGCCGCCGCTGGCACCGTGCTGCTGGCCGGGCCGATGGCCGTGTGGGTCTGGGTGCACACCGGCAACCTGTTGCCCTGGGCCGTGGTGCAACTGGGCGGTCTGCTGGTGGTGCTGGTGCTGGCATGCCTTCCACGCCGGGTCGATGGCCTGGCGCTGCACCTGGGCGTGGTGGTGGTGCTGTACGCCCTGGCCAAGCTGCTGGAGGCGGCAGACCACTCGGTGTTCGAGGCCACGGGCGGATGGGTGTCAGGCCACAGCCTCAAGCATGTGCTGGCGGCGGGCGCGGCCTGGCCGGTGCTGACGGCACTGGGGTCGCTGGTGGCTTTGCGCCACAGTGACGCGGCGGTCATGCCGTCCGGGCAGAATGGCGCCCACGCCGTGGGTGTCGCCCGCAGATCCGGCGCATGAAGCGCAGGTCCGGAAAATTCCAACAAGCCAACCCATCGGAAACGAGGAGAAACGCATGAGCCCCGACACCGCCTCCACCAGCGTGGCCCCCGCGCCCACGCACGAGGACCCGAACCAGTTTGCCTTGCTGCGCCAGCGGCGGTTTGCGCCATTTTTCTGGACCCAGTTCTCTGGGGCGGCCAACGACAACCTTTTCAAGTTCGCCTTCACGGTGATGGTGACCTACCAGCTCAGTGTGGACTGGCTGCCGCCGGCCATGGCGGGGCTGGTGATCGGCGCGCTCTTTATCCTGCCGTTCTTGCTGTTCTCGGCCACGTCGGGCCAGCTGACCGACAAGTACGACAAGACGAAGATGATCCGCTTCGTGAAGAACCTGGAGATCGCCATCATGCTGGTGGCGGCCGTGGGTTTCATCGCGGGCAATATCCCCATCCTGCTGCTGTGCACCTTCTTGATGGGCGTGCACTCCACGCTGTTCGGGCCGGTCAAGTTTGCCTACATGCCCCAGGTGCTCAACGAGCGTGAGCTGACGGGCGGCAACGGCATGGTCGAGATGGGCACGTTTGTGGCCATCCTGCTGGGCAATGTGGCGGGTGGACTGCTGGTGGCCATCCCGGGCATCGGCCACACCACGGTGGCCGTGGCCTGTGTGGTGGCTGCACTGGTCGGGCGCGCGGTGGCGCAGTTCATCCCCTCGGTGCCGGCCACCGATCCGGGCCTGACCATCAACTGGAATCCCTTCACCGAAACCTGGCGCAACCTCAAGCTGGCGCACGAGAACATTGTGGTGTTCCGCTCGCTGCTGGGCATCAGCTGGATGTGGTTCTTTGGCGCGGTGTTCCTGAGCCAGTTCCCCAGCCTGGCCAAAAACGTGCTGCATGGCAACGAGCAGGTGGCGTCGCTGCTGCTGGTGGTGTTCTCCATCGGCATTGGTGTGGGCTCGCTGCTGTGCGAGGTGCTCTCGCGCCGCCATGTCGAGATCGGCCTGGTGCCGCTGGGCGCCATCGGCATGAGCGTGTTCTCCATCGACCTGTACTTCGCGTCGCGCAGCCTGCCGGCGTCCGAGATCATGGGCCTGGCCGCCTTCATGGCCCAGGGCGCGCACTGGCGCGTGATGCTCGACCTGGCGCTGCTCAGCCTGTTTGCGGGCCTGTACAGCGTGCCCATGTATGCACTGATCCAGATGCGCAGCCAGCCCACGCACCGTGCGCGCATCATCGCGGCCAACAACATCCTGAACGCGCTGTTCATGATCGGCAGCTCGCTCATCGCAGGCGCTTTGCTGGGCGCGGGTTTCACGGTGCCGCAGATTTTCCTGTTCACCGGCCTGGCCAACGCCGTGGTGGCGTTCTATATCTTCATGCTGGTGCCCGAGTACCTGCTGCGCTTCGTCGCCTGGGTGTCTTCGCGGTTCGTGTACCGCTTCAAGGTGCAAGGCGACGAGAACCTGCCGTCCACCGGCGCGGCCATCCTGGCGTGCAACCACGTGAGCTTTGTGGATGCGGTGCTGCTCATGGCGGCCAGCCCGCGCCCCATCTACTTTGTCATGGACCACCGCATCTTCCGCGTGCCCGTGCTGGGTTGGCTGTTCCGCCTGGCCAAGGCCATCCCGATTGCGCCTTACAAGGAAGACCCGAAGACCTACGAAGCGGCCTTTGACCGCGCGGCCCAGGTGTTGCGCGAAGGCGACCTGCTGGCCATCTTTCCTGAAGGTGGAATAACCAAGGACGGGCAGTTGCAGGAGTTCAAGGGCGGCATCATGAAGATCATCGAGCGGGCGACGGCCGAGGGCGTCGAGGCCCCGGTGATCCCCATGGCGCTGACCAACCTGTGGGGCTCGTACTTCAGCCGCATTGAAAAGGGTGGCGCCATGGTGCGGCCGTTTCGCCGGGGGTTCTACAGCCGGGTGGGGCTGAATGTGGGCCGTCCTGTAGCATCTCAGGCCGTGCAGCCCGCGCTGCTGCGCAGCCAGGTGGCAGACCTGTTGCAGACATGAGCACGGCAGACGTTGCCATCGCGGCTGTGCCGGCAGCGGACCCCGGTGGATTGACAGATCGCATCCTGGATTTTCTGCGCAGCATCGGCCTTGCGGTCTGCGAGGCCGAGGTGCCAGACGACAGCTTTCTGCCTGGCCTCCGCATCGAGCGGGGCGGGCTGCGCGTGGACCGGGCGCGGTTGCGCTGGCCCGGTGACCTGCTGCACGAGGCTGGCCACCTGGCGGTGGTGCCTGCCGCACAGCGCCCCACCCTGGACGATGCACTGCAGGACCTGCCCGCAGTGCCCCATGGTGGTGAGATCGAAGCCACCGCCTGGGCGTGGGCCGCGCTGTGCCACCTGGGGATGGATTCCGCGGTGCTGTTTCACGACGGCGGATACCACGGACGGTCCGCCGGGCTGCGCACCGCTTTCGAGCTGGGGGTGTACCTGGGGGCTTCGGGGCTGGCTGCTGCGGGGCTCACCCTGCTGCCTGCGCAGCAGGTGCCTGGCGGTCCAGATGCCTATCCCCACATGCTGACCTGGCTGCGGGACTGAGGCGCCGGAAGAGCGCTGCGTTCACTCCGCACGAATTTGCGCCCGTTGCGCAATCGCCCGCATGCGTGGCAGCTCGTCCTCGATCTGCGCCAGCACGGCGTCGCCCGTGGCGTAAGACGGCTCCAGCCCTGCGGCGATGAGCTTGCTGCGGATTTCGGCGTCCGCCAGGGTCTCGGCCAGGGCCTTGTGCAATTTGGCCTTCGCCTCGGCGGGCAGGCCGCGCGGCGCGACCACGGCCAGCCAGGAATCGGCCGAGAACCCCGGGAAGCCACTTTCTGCCACGGTAGGCACGTCGGGCAGCTGCGTGGCCCGCGTGGCGCCCGTGACGGCAATGGCCTTGATCTTGCCTGCCTTGAGCTGTGGCAGCGCTGCCGCCACGGTGTCGATGGTGAAGGGGATCTGCCCGCCCATCAGGTCGGCCATGGCGGGGGCGCTGCCCCGGTAAGGCACGTGCATCAGCTTGATGCCCGCGGCCGACCAGGTCAGCTCGGCTGCGAAATGCCCCGTGGTTCCGTTGCCAAACGAGCCGTAGGAGAACTTGTCGGGCGTGCGCTGAACGGCAGCGATCAGCTGCCGGAGGTTGTTGACCGGCACATCGCGGTGTGCCAGCAGAATCAGGGGCACACGGGCGACGAGGCCGACGGGCTCGTAGCTTTTGACGGGGTCGTAGGGCAGCTTGGCGTTCAGCGCGGGGTTTACGGTGAAGGTGGAGCCGGAGCTGATCAGCAGCGTGTAGCCATCGGCAGGCGCATTGGCCACATACGCCGCGCCCACCACGGTGCCCGCGCCCGCCTTGTTCTCCACCACGATGGGCTGGCCCAGGCGGTCGCCCAGCTTCTTGCTGATGGTGCGGCCCACGATGTCCACGGCGCCCCCCGGCGGAAAGGGCACGACCAACTGCACCGGCTTGGCGGGATAGCCGTCGGCATGGGCGAGCCGCCACGTGCCGAGTCCCAGCCCCGCGGCGGCTGCCGCCACGAGGATCACGCTACGCCGACTGACAAGCTGCAAGCACTTCATGGGGACTCCTTGGGACGGGGAAGCGGGTGGGCCCGGCCTTGCGGCCAGGGCACTTTCGAACAGGCGCTCAGATCAACGACAGCCCGGCCAGCTGCGCCAGCCGTTGCTGCTCCGTGGACGCATCAGCCGTTGCGAAAAAGAAAGCTGTAGGCGTTCAACGCCGGCACCCCTCCCAGGTGCGCGTACAGCACGCGGGAGCCTTCGGGGAATTCGCCCTTGCGCACCATGTCGATCATTCCGTGCATGGACTTGCCCTCGTACACCGGGTCGGTCAGCATGCCCTCCTGACGGGCGCACAGGCGGATGGCTTCGAGCGTGCCCTCGTTGGGCAGGCCGTACTCGGGGCCGCCGTAGCGAGTGTCCAGGACCACGTCCTCGGCCGTGATCTCCTGGCCCAGCTCCACCAGCTTGGCGGTGTTCTGCGCGATGCGCAGCACCTGCGCATGGGTCTTTTCGGGCTTGGCGGAGGCGTCGATACCGATCACCTTGCGGGCACGGCCATCGGCGGCAAAGCCCACCACCATGCCCGCCTGCGTACTGCCCGTGACCGAGCACACGACGATGTAGTCGAACTGGAAGCCCAGCTCCTTCTCTTGCTGGCGCACCTCCTCGGCAAAGCCCACAAAGCCCAGGCCACCGTACGGGTGCTCGGAGCAGCCTGCGGGGATGGGGAAGGGCTTGCCGCCAGCCTTCTTCACGTCTTCCATGGCCTGCTCCCAGCTGGGGCGAATGCCGATGTCAAAGCCCGCTGCGTCCAGGCGTACGTCGGCGCCCATGATGCGGCTCATCTCGATGTTGCCCACGCGGTCGTACACCGCGTCGGAGTAGTTCACCCAGTTCTCTTGCACCAGCACGCACTTCATGCCCAGGTGTGCAGCCACGGCGGCCACCTGGCGCGTCTGGTTGGACTGGATGCCGCCGATGGAGACCAGCGTGTCGTAGCCGCCTGCGATGGCCTCGGGGATCAGGTATTCGAGCTTGCGCGTCTTGTTGCCGCCGAAGGCGAGACCCGAGTTGCAGTCCTCGCGCTTGGCATACAGGTGCACCTTGCCGCCGAGGTGGGCCGACAGGCGCGGCAGCGCCGTGATGGGAGAGGGGCCGAAGGTGAGCGGGTGGCGGGCAAATTTCTGCAGGTTCATGGCGGTGTTCCGGTCGGTGAAGAGAAGGCGCAAGCGGGGGGCTTGCAGTGCCTTCATCGTAGAAAAACACGCGCGTCAAGTGGTTGCAAAATTTTCCAAAATTTCAGTGTTTCAGGTTGATGGATCAGAATGTGAGGGATAAATATTTCTCTGGGTGACCTATGAGCGCAACAAAAGTTCGTCCCAAGAATGCGCCGCAGGCTGATGTCTCGGCCGAGCTGGACCGCACCGACAAAGCCATCCTGCGCCAGCTGCAGCGTGATGCGTCGCTCTCCAACGTGGCACTGGCCGAGAAGGTGCATCTGAGCCCTCCCGCCTGCCTGCGCAGGGTGGAGCGCCTCAGGCGCCTGGGACTCATCGATAAGGTGGTGGCGCTGCTCAACCCCCAGGCGGTGGGTGCGGGCATGCTGGTGATGATTGGGGTGGTGCTGGACCGCTCCACGCCCGAGTCGTTTGCCGAGTTTGAAAAGGCGGCTGCCAAGGTATCCGGCTGCATGGAATGCCATGTGGTCACCGGCGAGTTCGACTACTTCATGCTGGTGCGCACGCGCGACAACGACAGTTTCAACCGCCTGCATGCCGAGCAGCTGCTCTACCTGCCGGGGGTGCGGCAGGTCCGCTCGTTCATGGTGCTGCGCAACGTGCTCTCGACCACCGAATTGCCGCTGGCGATGTAGCGGCCTGCGTCCGACCGACCGTTTACTGGGCGCCGCGCAGCCGTCCCATCATGGCCGCCCAGGCCGGGCCGCCAAACACGTTGACCACCAAGCCCGCCATCAAGAGCCCGGCGCCTGCAAAGTGCACGGGCAGCAACTGCTCGCCAAATGCCACCCAGCCCGTGGTCAGGCCCACCACGGGCACCAGCAGCGTGAACGGCGCCACGCGGTTCACGGGGTAGCGCGACATGAGGTAGGTCCACAGCCCGAAGCCCAGCAGCGTCGAAATCCACGCGATATAGGCCACGGCGGCCATCGACTGGAAGGACAGATGCTGCACGGCGGCCCACACCGTGGCAGGCCCGTCCAGCCACAGCGACAGCGCCACAAACGGCAGAGGCGCCACTACGCTGGACCAGACGATGAAGGCAAACTGGTTCATCGGCCCATACCGCCCCACAGCGCGCGTGACGATATTCCCGCAGCCCCACATGGCGGCTGCCGCCACGGTCAGCGCAAAGCCTGCCAGGGGCATGGAGGCGCCATGCGCGCTGCCGATCAGCACCAGCCCGCAGCCCGCCAGCGCGAGGCCTGCCACCTGGTTGCCATGCCATTTTTCGCGCAGCCACCACGCCGCCAGCAGCAGGGTGAAGAACGACTGCGACTGCAACACCAGCGATGCCAGGCCCGAGGGCATGCCGATGTGGATGGCGGTGAACAGCAGAGCAAACTGGCCCACGGCCATGGTCATGCCGTACAGCAGGTACAGCCTCAGCGGCACCTTGGGCGGCTTGACAAACAGCAGTGCGGGGAAGGCTGCGAGCAGATAGCGCAGCGCGCCCAGCAGCAGGGGCGGCACACCGGCCACGCCCACCTTGATGACGGCGAAATTGAGGCCCCAGACGACGATGACGAGCAGGGCCAGGGCGAGGTCGCGGGGGCGCAGGGCAGTGTTCATGCCCTGCATTCTCGGGGATGGAGCGGCCCGGTGGCCGGACGTTTCAGGACCAGGGTGGAACGAAAACAGACCAGACCATGGAGAAATTCCGAAGGCGTTACGCTGGCTCGACTGCGAAGCTCAGCCCCGCATTGGCCTGCAGCCGCGCGATCAGCCTATCACCCAGCGCGGGCGCTGTGGTCCAGATACCGCCAGATGTCTCGGAAGCATCCTGCAGCAGGCACACCGCCGCTTCGGTGATCATCTTGGATGTGGACCCATAGCCCGGGTCGCGGTCGCCCTTCACGCCCACGCGCAGGGTGTGGCCTGCGTCGTCGGTGCCCAAAAACAGCACATCGTAGAAGCCGTTCTCGCGTTCCTCGCGCGAAGGGCCTTCGCCCGGCTTGGGGCCCTTGTCCGAGCCCAGCGACTTGTCGCTGGCTACCGCGTTGGCGATGGCCTCGCCCTTTTCGCCGGGGCCGGTGATGAGCATTTCGTCATAGACAAAGTCGGTGCCGTAGGCGTGCTGCAGCAGGAAGTTGGAGCGGTGCACGTTGCGCGTGTTGATGGCGGCCATCACGAACGGGGCCACCCAGACGCCATCGCCCAAAGCCTCGTCCACCATGGGCTTGTTGCCCGAAGGCTGGCGCGGGCCTTCAAACCCGGGGGTGAGCGAGAAGGGGTTTTTCAGCAGGTCCAGCACGCCGGGCTGACTGGCGGCTGCAGCCATAGTGGCCTTGAGGCTGGCCGCGGTGCCGCCCGAGAAGGTGCCCTTCATCTTGCGCACCCGGCCGCGCACGCGCGGGGCGGGGTGGCCGAAACGATGGCGGAATTCCTTTTGCAGCAGGAACACGCCCAGGTCGAACGGGATGGAGTCGAACCCGCACGAGAACACGATGCGCGCGCCGCTGGCTTTGGCGGCGGCTTCATGCGCGTCGATCATCTGGCGCATCCAGGCGGGCTCGCCGCACAGGTCCACATAGTCCACCCCAGCCTTGGCGCAGGCGGCCACCAGTTCGTTGCCATACAGCTGGTAGGGGCCTACGGTGGTCAGCACCAGGCGCGTGGCGTCCATCAGCGCCTGCAGGCTGGCGGGGTCGCTGGTGTCGGTCACGACCAGTGGGGTGTCGGCGGGGGCGCCCACTTCGTCGCGCACGGCGGCGAGTTTGTCGGCATTGCGGCCCCCCATGGCCCAGCGCAGGCCGCTGCCAGCGGGGTAGCGTTGCAGCAGGTATTCGACCACCAGGCGGCCGGTGAAGCCGGTGGCGCCGTGGACGACGAGGTCAAAAGGTTTGGTCATGGTGGGGGCTCCGTCCGTCAGAAGTACAAGGTCTGGGGGCAGGCAGAAGTTGCCTTGCCCGGAGAGGCCGCCATTCTCTGTGGCCGTGCCTGCTGCCTCTGTCGCGCAGGTGCGTGGCGAGGGCCGCGTAGGGCCTGAACAACGGCTTGCACCGAATTTTCTGAGAAAAAGTACCGTAAAACGATACCGGATAGCCTGCGGGTAGCCACTGTTACGGTTCAATGCAGACACGCAAGTTACGTCTGGGCACCATTCGCTCCGTGTTCAACCAACGCCCCCCGGGGCACCACTGCAATGTCTTCTTCTCCCATCGTTGTTCAGCGTGACACCAAGGCCTGGCAGTTGCAGGTGTGGGTCTCGTTCGGCATCGCGGTTTTCCTGTGTGCCGTGGGCCTGGCATGGCTGCCTGGCGAGCAACTGGAGCAGGCCTTCATGGTGATGGGCTACGTGTTCTGCCTCTCGGCCGCGTTTGTGTTGGCCAAGTTTGTGCGGGACAACGAAAGCGCTTCGCGCCGTGGCGGTGGCGACACCCCTATGTGGAAGCTGGTGGTGTGGGGCGGCTTTGCGGTGGCCATGGGCCTCACGGGTTGGGGCCTGATGAGCATGGACATTAACGTGACCTACAAGGCGTTTCTGGGCGTGAGCTGGCTTTACCTCATCACCACCGCCTTCACGCTGGCCAAGATGCTGCGCGATCGCCACGAGGCTGATCTGATGGACGCCCGCCTGCAAGGCCGCCGCGAAGCCGCCCAGGCCGCTGCCCAGAACAGCAGCGCGAGCTGATTGCACCCGGTGTGCACAGGCGGCAACCAGCCGCCGTTGTGGATGAATTTCTGTCTGGTCTTTTGACCCGGTCTCTCTCGCACTTTGGGTGTGGGGGTGGGCCGTACCTTGAGGAGTGAATGATGATGAATGCCATGTTTTCTTCGTGGGGCTCTGCCGCTCGCCTGCCCCGCGCTCTGCTGGCCGCTGGGGTGGTGTGTGCGGCCCTGGTGGCTGCTGCGCCGGCCCGGGCCCAAAGCGAGGCCTCTGCCGCGCTGTCGCTGTTGTCGGTGGCCTCGGTGGTGGGCACGGCGTCTGTGGCTTCCGCTGCTGCGGGCGCCGTGGTAGCAGTGCCTGCCGCGTTGTCTGTGGGTGGCGCGGTGCTGACGGTGCGGGCGGTGGAGGCCTCGGCCGTGGGCACGGTGTACCTGCTGGAGCGTGCCTCGGACGGCGCCCAGGTGAGTGTGGAGGTGGTGGGGCGCGGCGTTGCGGGCTCAGCCTATGCGGTGGGCACGGTGGTGACCTGCAGCGTGATCGGCACGGGCGTGATCCTGTCGGCAGCGGGCGAGGCGATTGCCTTTGTGCCCAACGCCATCGGCCGTGCGCTGCTGCACAACGAGCGTCTTTGAGGAGCGGCACGATGTTGAAAGCCCTGAACCTTGGCCGCAGCCCCGCCCAGCGCATCCCTGCCGTGGTGGGCATGGTGTTCCTCGCCGGTGCCGCGCTGCTGGCCACCACCCCGGCCCAGGCGGGCCGCTCCTGCGAATCCCGCAAGCCCGTGCCCCCGCAGGTGATCGAGCGCGGCATGAAGCTGGCCGAGCAGACCTCGGTCGCGCTGGATGCCGAACATGCCAGGTCGGGCGCTCAGGTGGTGGCGCTGGCCCGCGCAGGGCAGGACCTCTCCAAATACGGCCTGCGCTATTCGCACATGGGCTGGGCCTACAAGACGGCCGAAGGCCCCTGGCGCGTGGCGCACAAGCTCAACGAATGTGGCACGGCCGTGGGGCACCTGTACCGCCAGGGCCTGGGCGAATTCTTCCTGGACGACCTGTGGCGCTACGAGGCCGTGTACGCCGTGCCCACGCCCGAGGTGCAGCAGCGCCTGCTGGCCGTGTTGCAGGACAAGGGCCGCACCAAGGCGCTGCAGCACCCGCCCTACAGCATGGTCAGCTACGCGTGGGGCCGCAAGTACCAGCAGTCCAACCAGTGGGCGCTGGAGACCCTGGCGATGGCCATGGAGCCCAGCACCGTGCGCTCGCGCGACCAGGCACAGGCCTGGCTGCAGTTCAAGGGCTACGAGCCCACCACGCTCAGGCTGGGCCCGCTCACGCGCATGGGCGGGCGGGTGGGGTCGGCCAATATTGCGTTTGACGACCATCCGAACGAAAAGCGGTTCTCGGACCGCATCGAGACCGTGACCGTTGACTCGGTGCTGGCCTGGATGCAGCGCACCCAGCTGGCGGCCGCACCGGTGGTGCTGACCATCAAAAATTGAATCAAAACGCCAGAAAGCGCAATCAATACATGCGCTAGTAGCTATAAAAAGAAGAGCATTTTCCGGTGCGCTGCAGGGTGCACCCAACCCCGGCGCCCGGCGCCACCGAGGAGAAGAACATGAGCAAGTCCCTGAGACTGTCCGAAAAATGGTTCCGTCGTGGCCTGTGGCTGGTGGCGCTGGTGTTTGCCAGCTTTCTCATCGGGCTGGGCGGCACCATCGTGGGCGACCTACCCAAGGTCGAAACCCCGCTGCGCGTGGACGACTTTCTGGACAAAGCCGCAGCCGACAAGCTGCGTGCCGAGGTCAAAACGGCGCGCCAGGCCGAACAGGACGCGCAGACCGCGCTGGAGCAGGCCCAGCTGCAGCGCAGCAAGGTGCGCAGTGAGGTGCAGGCCGAGCGAGAGAGCTTCAACAACTGGCTGTCCACGCGCAGCGCCACGCAGCGGGCCGACCAGGACCCCGAGGTGATCGCACGCACCCAGGCGCTCGACGCCCTCAAGCTGGTGGAGCGCAAGGCCCAGCAGGCGGTGGAGACGCAGCAGCAGGCCGCCCTTGATGCCCGCCAGGCGGCGGCCGCCCGGCAGGAGCAGCTCAATCAGATGGAGTCCGACGGCTACGTGAAGCTCGGGGCCGAGCGCCGCAAGGTCGAGCTGCGCGTGTTCCTGTACCGCCTGGCCCTCACGCTGCCGCTGTTGGCCGCAGCCGGCTGGCTGTTCGTCAAGAAGCGCAAGAGTACCTACTGGCCGTTTGTGTGGGGCTTCATCTTCTTTGCGCTGTTTGCCTTCTTTGTGGAGCTAGTGCCCTACCTGCCGAGCTACGGCGGTTACGTGCGCTACGTGGTGGGCATTGCCGTGACGGCTGTGGTGGGGCGCTATGCGATCCAGGCGCTCAACCGCTATCTGGAGCGCCAGAAGCTGGCCGAGGCCTTGCCCGACCAGGAGCGCCGCAAGGAACTGAGCTACGACGTGGCTCTGGCCCGCTTGGCCAAGAGCGTGTGCCCCGGCTGCGAGCGGCCCGTGGACCTGAAAAACGAGAAGATCGATTTTTGTCCGCACTGCGGCATCGGCCTGTTCGACCACTGCGGCCACTGCAGCACCCGCAAGAGCGCGTTTGCACGGTTCTGCCATGCCTGCGGCACCGGGGCGGGCGTGAAACTGGCGCAGGAGTGAGGCGGGCCGCAGAGCGGCGCCGACAACGCTGACCTAGCCCACCATCACCCGGTTGCGCCCCTCGGCCTTTGCGCGGTACAGGGCCGTGTCGGCGGCCAGCAGCAAGGTGTCCATGTCGGCATCCGCACCCAGAGTGGCGCTGTGCACCAGGCCGATGCTGACGGTGGCCCGCTGGGGGCCGCCCTGCGTCGCGTCCAGCGCCTGCCGATCCACGGCGCTGCGCACCCGTTCGGCAATGGCCTGGGCCTCGGTGGGGGACACGCCGGGCAGCACGGCGGCAAACTCTTCGCCCCCCATGCGACCCAGCACGTCGTCGGCGCGCAGCGCGCGCAGCATGGTCTGGGCAATGCTGACCAGAAGCCGGTCGCCCGCGCCGTGTCCGTGCTGGTCGTTGACCTGCTTGAAGTGGTCCACGTCCACCATCATCACCGCCAGCCCGGTGGATTCGCGCTGGTAGCGCTCCAGCAGACGATCGCCCTGTTTGAGCAGCGCGCGGCGTGCCAGCACGCCCGTCAGGTCGTCGTGGCGCACGGCATGGTGCAGGCGGCGCAGGGCCTCGGCGCGTGCCGCGCTGGCGCAGGCCACGGCCAGAGGCCCCAGGGCCAGGAGCGTGACGCCCACGCGCAACGAGAACACATCGCCCGCATGGGCCGGCGTGAAGTTGAGCACACCGGTGGCCACGCCCGCCATGGTCCACAGGCACACCACCAGCGACAGCAGGCTGGAGGTGAAGGCGCTGTAGCTCAGCGCACACCACAGCAGCCCTGGCACCACAAAAGCCAGCATGCCGGGCCCGCCGATGAGCGTGCGGATGCCCTCGGCCAGCACCAGCGAACTGACGGGCGCAACACGCCAGAACAGCGGCGTGTCCGGGGTGTGCGAGGGCGGGTCTGCCGCGCGCGGAGCGGCCAGCACCACGGGCACGATGAGCATGTAGTTCATCAGCTCGGTGCTGAACCACAGGGACAGCAGGTCCGTCCACGGGGAGTCGAAATACACCGGTGCCGCGCCGCAGCCTGCCAGCGCACCCACTGCGCTGGCAACCAGCGCTGCCAGCAGCAGGTACAGCGCCGCCACCGTGCGCTGCAGCCGCAGGATGGGCTCGTCCAGCCCCCGCAGCACCAGCCAGCCGGCGGTGGCGCCCAGCAGGTTGGCGGCGTTGAGCCACAGGGCCATGCCCCAGGCACTGCCGGTAGCCAGGTCGGCCGCTACATAGCCCACTGCGGCCGCCACCCAGGCGGGTGGCCGTGCCAGGTGGGGGTAGCGCACCAGCAGCCCCAGCAGCAGTGCATTGGCAGGCCAGAACGCCGACAGAAAGCCGATGGGACGCGCAAAGATGCCCACCAGGCAGGCGGTGAAGATCAGCAGCGCCAGGGCGGCCCAGGCCACGGGCGGGGGAACGGTCCGGGCGGGGGCAAAGAGGCGGGGCAGGGTGGGCGGCATGTCGGCAGCGAAGGCGTGCGGGCCCCGATTGTCCCCGGTGTCAGGGCATGCCCAACAGCAGGGCCACCAATTCGCCCGTGCTGGTGGCCCCCAGCTTGCGCATGATCCGCCCCCGGTGGGCCTCCACCGTGCGGTGGCTGATGTGGAGGTGGCGGGCAATCTGCTTGCTGGTGGCACCGGTGACGATGTGCTGCGCCACCTCGCGCTCACGCACCGTGAGCGGGGTGCTGACCACCCGGCGGTGCGAGATGTCTTCAAACATCCACACCGCGCGCGCAAACGGTTGGGCGCGGTCCAGCGCACGGCCCACCACGTGGCACCAGAACAGCGTGCCGTCCCGGCGGCGCATCACTCGCTCGTCGCTGTAGCTGCCGGTGTCCATCATGGCGGGCAGGCCCTGGTTGCCGGTGTGGGTGAATTCGTCCAGCGACGGATACAGCGGCGCCAGCGGCTGGCCCAGCAGCTCGGCCTGTTCGTAGCCAAACATGCGGGCAAAGGCGTCGTTGCAGATCTCGATGCAGCGCTCGCGCGTCACGCACATGCCGACGGGGGCCAGGTTGAAGGCCAGTTCCAGCGCTTCATTCAAAGGGGCTTGGAGGGCGGTAGGCATGGGGCGGGATTGTGCGGCAGGCCGGGATCAGGCCCGGCGCCCTGCGGCCACCACCACGCGGTTGCGGCCTGCGTGTTTGGCGTCGTACAGCGCCTGGTCGGCGGCGCCCAGCCATTCGGCCCAGTTGCCGCCGCCAGAAGTCACGCAGACCATGCCGATGCTCACGGTCACGGGGATGCCCTCCCCCGCTTCTGTGAGACGGATGTTCTGCACCGCGCTGCACAGGCGCTGGGCCACGGCCGCCGCATGCGCTGCCGTTGCGTCGGGCAGGTACACCAGAAACTCTTCCCCGCCCCAGCGGGCCAGCAGGTCCGACCCCCGCAACTCGCCGCCCAGGGCCTCGGCCGCTGCCCGCAGCACGCGGTCGCCCGCCGCATGGCCAAAGCGATCGTTGATGTGCTTGAAGTGGTCCAGGTCTAGCTGCGCGATGGCGCTACCCACTGGCAGCTGCGCCGGCAGCATGGACATGAGCCAGCGGCGGTTGCCGATGCCGGTGAGCGTGTCCGTCTGGGCCACCTTTTGCAGCCGCACCTCGGCCCGCTCGTTGGACAGGGACGACACCATGAGCGCTACGCCGAAATGGCAGAACATCTGCGCGTAGAACGCACGGGCAAACCCCAGCGGGCTGGTGGCGTGCGTCGCGATGAGAAACAGCTGCAGTGCAAACAGGCCGGCACTGATTAGCAAAAGCCCGGCCAGCAACCCGCGCGAGGGCAGGGGCTCGGTGTGGCGGTCGCGCCAGACCTCGTGGGCCGCCGCCGCCAGCGCCAGCGCGGCCGTCAGGTGGAAGGCGCCCGCGCGCAGCAGGTTGTCGAGCGGAAACTGCGTGGCGATGCCCAGCGCCAGCCAGCCGCCCGGCACCGCCGCCAGCAGAGGCAACGAAACCCGCCGGCGCCCGCTCAGGGTCCGCACGCTGGCCCAGACCAGCATGTAGCCCAGCGTGCCCAGCAGCAGGCTGGTGTGCGTCCACAGCCACTGGGGCAGCACCTGGTACTCGCCCTGGCCCGCCAACTCGGCGCCGACGGCCAGAAGCAGGTAGGCCGCCGACAGCGGCCGGAGCCCTTGCGGACGGCAGGAATGCCGGCTGACATGGAAGATGCTCAGCGCGCCGGCGACCAGGGCGGTCTTGTAGAGCAGGAGGACGGTGGGGAGGTCAAGCTGTAAACCCATGGCGCTGCGTGGCGGTCGTGTGATGGCAGTTGTTGGAGCGGATCAGATCGGGTGGTCTCTGTCCCCCCGCATGGTGGCCGAAAGAAGTGACAGGTGACAGATGCCAGCGCGGCGCAGGGTGGATTCCGGGGGGGGGGGCTGGTCCTCAGCGCTGGCGCCACCGCTTCTTCCACTGCCGCTGGATCACCCGCGCCACGCGCCAGGCCCACGACGCGCGGGCACGCTCCAGCACGGCATGCTTGAGCTGCATCCAGTGCGCGTGGGTCCAGGCAAACCAGCGCAATTGCATGAGCGCAGGCTGCGTGAGGGTGAACAGCCGCGCCACCACCGCCGTGCCCACCACCTTGGCCAGCACGATGACGAGCATGCCCAGCACCACATGCCCGCGCCCGATGGCCCAGAGCGCCAGCAGCTTGATCGGCAGCAGCAAGGCCGTAGGCAACGCAAACAAGGCCACCGCAGCCCAGGGCGGCAGGGAGCGCACCCAGCCTTCGATCCAGCGCAGCCCCGGCCAGCGGCCGATGCGCGCCAGCAGGCGCTGCAGAGGCTCCCAACCCCATTCCTCGAACAGGATCAGCAGCGCCAGCAGGCCGCTGCCCAGGCCCGTGAGGGCCCGCAGAGGCCAGTGCAGCAGGTGACGCAGGAGTTTTGGAATGATTTGGGTCCGATGCGCTAGTGGATCATGCCTGAGGTGCTATGTAAAACATAGCATTCTGGCGGGAGGCATCTCCGCAGCTCACACGCCGCGCGCCCGGTCGGCCTTGAACTGCGCGCGGAACTGGGCGAAGGTGCCGGCCTCCAGCGACTCGCGCACCTCGCGCATCAGGTTCAGGTAGTAGTGCAGGTTGTGCACGGTGGTGAGCATGGGGCCCAGCATTTCGCCGCAGCGGTCCAGGTGGTGCAGGTAGGCACGTGAGAAGCCTTCACGTCCGCCGTCGTCCCACGACACGCCCGAACTGCCTGCGCAGGCGTAGCAGGTGCAGCTGGTGTCCATGGGCTTGTGGTCGGCCTTGTGGCGTGCGTTGCGGATCTTCAGGTCGCCAAAGCGCGTGAACATCGTGCCGTTGCGCGCGTTGCGCGTGGGCATCACGCAGTCGAACATGTCCACACCGTCGGCCACGCCCTGCACCAGGTCTTCGGGCGTGCCCACGCCCATCAGGTAGCGGGGCTTGTGTGCGGGCAGGCGGTGGGGCGTGTGGGCCATGATGTCCAGCATCTCGTCCTTGGGTTCGCCCACGCTCACGCCGCCCACGGCGTAGCCGGGGAAGTCCATCTCGACCAGGCGCTCCAGAGACTCCTGGCGCAGGTTCTTGAACATGCCACCCTGCACGATGCCAAAGAGCGCGTTCGGATTGTTCAGGCGGTGGAATTCGTCCTGGCTGCGTTTTGCCCAGCGCAGGCTCATTTCCATGCTCTTGCGCGCTTCGGCCTCGGTGGTCTTGTGGCCCTTGGTCTCGTACGGCGTGCACTCGTCGAGCTGCATCACGATGTCGGAGTTGAGCGTGGTCTGGATCTGCATGCTCACCTCGGGCGACATGAAGAGCTTGTCGCCATTCACGGGGCTGGCAAAGGTCACGCCCTCTTCGGTGATCTTGCGCATGGCGCCCAGGCTCCAGACCTGGAAACCTCCGGAGTCGGTGAGGATGGGCTTGTCCCACTTCTCAAAACCGTGCAGGCCGCCAAAGCTTTGCATCACGTCGAGGCCCGGGCGCATCCACAGGTGGAAGGTGTTGCCCAGGATGATCTGCGCGCCCATGTCGTGCAGGCTGCGCGGCATGACGCCCTTGACGGTGCCATAGGTGCCCACGGGCATGAAGATGGGGGTTTGCACCACGCCGTGGTTGAGCGTGAGCTGGCCACGGCGTGCGTGGCTGGAGGGGTCGGTTTTGAGGAGGTCGAACTGCAGCATGATGGGGCGCATTGTCCCAGACGGGCCGGGCTGACCTGCCGCAAGGGATTGGACTGGCGCTGGCCGATGGCGTCGCTACACTGGTCTGTACTCACTCAAGGAGAACCCCATGCTCAAGATCCTCATCGCCGTGGACGGCTCCGAACTCTCCCTGGATGGCGTGCACCACGCGCTGGCGCTGGTGCGCCAGGGGCTCCAGGCCACGATGGTGCTGGCCAACGTGCAGGAACCCGCCACGCTGTACGAACTGGTGACCACCCGCGACCCCGACCTGATCGCCGCCGCCAGCCTGGAGGCGGGCCAGCATTTGATGGCGCCAGCACGCGCGCTGCTCGATGCCGCCGGGGTGGCCTACGAAACCGATGTGGGGGTGGGCGATGTGGCGCACACGCTGGTGGACATGATCGAGCGCTCGGGCTGCGACATGGTCATCATCGGTGCCAAGGGGCAGGGCGCCATCACCAGCGCGCTGCTCGGGTCGGTGTCGCAGGAGGTGGCCCATGCCAGTCCGGTGCCGGTGACCATCGTCAAGCATGCCGAGGTGCAGGAGGGGGTGGACAGCGACGCGGTCGAGGACGCCGAAGCCTGACCCCTTTGGCGCCCGCCCTGATAGAAAAAGACAGGACAAAGGAAAAGGGCCGCTGTGCGCGGCCCCGATCGGAATGTGTGGGAGAGGTTGCCCGGATCAGGCCGCCTTGCGAAACGGCTCCGAGGGCCGCTGCAGCTTGCCATGGGGCAGGGTGGCCAGGCGCGAGAACATGCGGCGCACATAGCCGCGCACCCACAGGCATTTGTTGAGCTCGTCCACGGGCAGCGGGCCTGACACCACCACGATGTCGTTGGCCACGTCCTGTGCACCGGCAGCGCGCAGGCGGCGGCGCGTGTTGTTGGCCCAGGACTGGATGCGCGTGGGGCTGCCGTGCTGGTGCACCTCGCCCGTGTGCACATCGAACGCAATGGCCACCGTGTCGGTCTTGAGCTTGAAGCGGCGTTCACCCGTGACGGCGCTGGGCGCCTCGCGCATGTCATACAGGTAATAGCTGCCTGCCTTGAGCTGGTATTGCATGTCCATGGGTGTGTTCCTCTTTGTCGGCATTGTCGAGGGGCACGCGGCAGGCAATGGCAGGTAAAACGGTGGGAAAGGGGCTCTTATTGAGCGCCTCTCACAGGGGGCCACGCCGGTTTCTGTGCGCGTGCCATTGTGGCCGCGCGTCGGCGTCATCCGGAGAAACTTGAGGACGATGTCGTAACGAGTTGTGAGGGCCTTCGCCCCGCCTTGGGCTACTGCTGGCTGGTGCTTCGTCCAAGGCGTATGCAACTGGCGCGGCCCCAGGCGCGGGCAGCCAAGCCAGGGCCACCCCGCAGCGAGGGCTGCGTCCCCCTGCCCACATCGCATAGCGATGTGAGAGCGGGGGGAAGGCGCGCAGCGCCTCAGGGGGGTGTCTCTGCTAGAAATCCACCAGACTCAACCCCACGCTGAACACAGTGCGCTTGCGGTTGTAGTCGATCATGCTGTCGCCGTAGCCGCTGAACAGCGAGGTGTGCAGGCGCAGGTTGCTCTTGCTACCAAAGAGGCCGGTGCCCAGGGCCTGCAGCCATTCCACGCGCACCGAGCCCCGGTCGCTGCTGGCCAGCGTGTGGCGCACCGTGGCGCCCAGGGTGTTGTCCTTGTTCACGTTCCACAGCAGCGACAACTCGCCCCGGCCGATGTAGTCGCTGATGCCGGGGTTGTCGTCGCTGCCTGCGCTTTCGGGGATGCGCTTCCAGATGCGGGCGTTCACGCTGAAGCGGTTGTCCAGCTCGATGCCGGTCATCAGGTAGGCTCGGTTCCAGCTGCGCGACAGCGGCTTGCTCTGGCCGTTGGACTGGTGCACCAGGCCGATGCCGCTGTAGCGCCACTTCCAGCCAAACGGCAGTTGTGCCGTGGTGGGGTACACGTACATCAGCTCGGGCTCGTGGTCGGTGGCGCGGAAGGGGCGCGAGATCTCTGGGGTGAACAGCTGCCAGTACGACTGCTGCGTGTAGCCAAACCACAGCGAGTCCTTGAGCGTGGGGTGGCCCTGGGTCAGCAGGCCCTGCGCAATCTTGGTACGCACGGACAGCTGGATGCGGTTTTCGGTGCGGCGGTACGGGGTCGAGTCGGTGGCCGAGTTGCCGTCGGCATCCGACGCGGGCTGGCGGTTCACACTGCTCGACGCCACCACCGACACCGTGATCGGGCGGTAGCCCCGGAAGCTGAATGTGCCGCAGTCCGTGCCCGTTTCCAGCTCCCAGAAGCGGGAGAGATCGCTGTACTGCGGGTCGCGGCAGCCTTCGGTGCGCGCCACGTCGATGATGCGGGTGGCAGGCAGCGTGGCGTCCACCGGCGGGGGCACGGCCGACGAAGAGCTTGCGCCGCTGGCACTGGCCGACGCCGAAGCAGCAGGGGCTTGCCAGGACTGCGCTCCTGCAGGAGCGGTCTGGGCCTGTTCGGCCGCCCAGGCGTCAAAGCAGGCCAGGCGCGCCTGGTTGTCACTGGACAGGGCGGTGCAGCGGCGCAGGGCCGCGTCGGTCCCGGTGGCTGCGGCAGGTGCTGCTTGCGCAAAGGCCGCGCCGGCCGGGGCCAGGGCTGCGAGCAGCAAGGCCAGCGGGCGGTGCAGACGGGACGCGGGGATGCCCCGCGCAACGGCGCTCATTGCCAGGCCGCCTGTTTGCGCAGCACAAACGGTGCTGACGGCGTGGTGGGGGTGGGGTGGGCGTTGTTCCATGTTCCGCGTATTTCCTTGCCGCAACTTCCATCGACCACCTGGCCTGTCCAGGTGGCACTGATGTTGGTGCCGTTGATCGATTCTTCCAGGGTCAGGTCGCCGCCGTCGACGTCACCACTGACCTGGGCCGTGGTGCCGCTGCGCACCACGGTGCCACGCACGCTCTGTGCCAGCTCGGGGTGCGGGCCCAGTTGCAGCGTGGCCGTGGTGGGCTTGTCTCCGGGCGCAGGGGCCTGCAGCTCGGCGCGCCACTGGCCCTGCAGGTGGTGGTGGTCCATCTCTGCCGCCGCTGGGCATGCCGCTGTGGATTGTGGGCCTTTTTGGCTGATGGCGCTTGTAGGACAAGCGCTGATAGCTATCAAAAGCGCAGCAATGCCCCAGGCGCTGCGGCCACGGGGCAGGGCGGGGCGTAGGGTGATATCGGTGGCGGGGTGTTGTGCCATGCGCGTACGCCCTCTCAAGCAGTGGGCGCCGGGTTGGCGGCCGCAGCCGCGTTGGCCGCAGTGGTGGCCTGGGCCTTGGCAGCAAATTCGGCACGCAGGGCCTTGAGCTTTTCACGCGGGTCTTCGCGGGCGGTGGTCTTGTCCAGGCCCATTTCGGCGATGAAGCGGCTCGGTTGTGCGGCCACCATTTCGCGCCCTTTTTTGCGGCGCTTGGTCCAGCTCACGGCCAGGGTGCGCTGGGCGCGGGTGATGCCCACGTACATCAGGCGGCGCTCTTCCTGCAGGCGTTGCAGCACGTCGTCGGTCACCTTCTGCTGGCGGCCTTCGTCGTCATCGAGCTTGAAGGGCAGCATGCCTTCGGTCACGCCCACCAGCACCACGTGGGGCCACTCCAGCCCCTTGCTGGCGTGCAGGGTAGAGAGCGTGACCATGTCTTGCTCCTGCTCGCGCTCGCTGATGGTGGACAGCAGCGCAATGGTCTGCGACACCTCCAGCAGGCTCTTGGTCTCCTTGGCCACCACGGCGCCAGCGGTGTCGTCGATCTGCCCGCCCGCGCGCTGGGCCATCCAGTCGCAGAACTCCATCACGTTGCTCCAGCGGGCGGCCGCCACTTTTTCGCTGTCTTCGTTGTCGTACAGGTGCTGCTCGTAGCCAATTTCCTTGAGCCATTCGTTCAAAAAGGCGCGGGCCTCTTCGGCGCCATGGGTGCGGCGGGCGCTGTACTCCAGGTAATTGATGTAGCGGCCAAACTCGTGCAGGCCGTCCATGGCGCGCTTGGGCACAGCGGCAGGCAGCATGCCGTTGAACAGCGCGCCGAACATGCTCTGCTTGTGCTGGGTGGCAAAGGCCCCCAGCGATGCCAGCGTGGTGTGGCCGATGCCACGCTTGGGCGTGGTGATGGCGCGCAAAAACGCCGGGTCATCGTCGTTGTTGATCCAGAGGCGAAACCAGGCGCACAGGTCCTTGATTTCGGCGCGGTCAAAAAAGCTCGTGCCGCCCGAGACCTTGTAGGGAATGTTGGCCTTGCGCAGTGCCTTCTCGAACGGCTTGGCCTGGTGGTTGGCGCGGTACAGGATGGCGAAGCTCTTCCAGTCCGGCGGCGGGTTGCTGGCCGCGCGCAGGCTCTGGATGCGGGCCACGGCGCGCTCGGCTTCGTGCTCCTCGTTGTCGGCATCGACCACACGCACCGGTTCGCCCTCGCCCAGTTCGCTGAACAGGGTTTTGGGGAACAGCTTGGGGTTGGGCCCGATCACGTTGTTGGCCGCACGCAGGATGGCGCTGGTGGAGCGGTAGTTTTGCTCCAGCTTGATGACCTTGAGGTGGGGGTAGTCCACCGGCAACTTCTTGAGGTTGTCCAGCGTGGCGCCGCGCCAGCCGTAGATGGACTGGTCGTCGTCGCCCACAGCGGTGAAATGTCCCTTTTCGCCCACCAGCAGCTTGAGCAGCTCGTACTGCGTGGCGTTGGTGTCCTGGTACTCGTCCACCAGCACATGGCCCAGGGCCGCCTGCCACTTGGCACGCACCTCCGGGAAGTCGCGCAGCAGCCGCAGCGGCATGCCGATCAGGTCGTCAAAGTCCACGCTCTGGTAGGCCGCCAGGCGCTCTTCATAACGGGCCATCAGCGTGGCGATGATGCGTTCGTTGTCGTCCGCCGCCTGGGCCAGGGCCTGTTCGGAGGTCAGACCCATGTTCTTCCACTTGCTGATCACCCACTGCCACTGGCGCGCCGTGGCCATGTCGGTGGTGCCGCCCGAGGCTTCTTTCAGGATGCCCGTCACGTCATCGGCATCGAGGATGCTGAATTGGGGCTTCAGGCCCAGCACATGGCCGTCCTCGCGCACCATACGCACCCCCAGCGCGTGGAAGGTGCACACCAGCACATCCTTGGCGCGCCGGCCGATGAGGCCCTTGGCGCGCTCGCGCATCTCGGCGGCGGCTTTGTTGGTGAAGGTGATGGCCGCGATGCGTTTGGGGTCCATGCCCTTTTCGATCATGTGGGCGATCTTCATCGTGATCACCCGTGTCTTGCCCGAGCCCGCGCCTGCCAGCACGAGGCAGGCCCCGTCGGTGTAGTGGACAGCCTGGAGCTGGGCGAGATTGAGACCGGCAGACATGGAGAGGGTGAGGGCAGGAAGGGGCGGAGGGCGGAAACCGGGCAGGGCGCGGGGCGGTGGGCGCCACGGGCGCGGGGTGCAAACCGAGGGGTGTGCCGCGCAAGGGCGCAATGATACCGGCGCGCCCCTGGCAGCTGCGGTGCGAGGGTATCGGCCGCCGCCCCATGCGCGACCAGCGCCTGACGGGCTGCTGACGGGGCCGCTGCCGGACCCGCGCGCGGGCCCTGTGCTCCGGGAAACCCCGCTAGGGGCTTTGTTTTCACAATTTGATACTGGTTGGCGAGTCCTTCCCTTTGTCGGGAGGGGAGTGTTGTGAACCGAGCACTGCCATGAACCCAGCCACCCCGCCTTCCATCGCTCTGACTGCCGCCGCGCCCCGGGCGGGCCGCCGTCGGTTGCCACTGCCTGCATGGACCGCCTGGTCCGCCCTGGCGGCAGCCGGTGTCCTGGCGGGTGCGGCGTTGCTGCCACGGGTGGCGCATGCGCAGGTGGGGGGCAACGCCCCCGCGCGCATCGGCGTGGTGGGGCCGTTCACAGGGCCGTCGGCCGACTTTGGCGTGCCCATGCTCAATGGCATCAAGCTGGCGGTGGACGAGATCAATGCCGTGGGTGGCTACCTGGGCCGCCCGCTGGAGCTGGTCATCAAGGACGACAGGGCCGACCCCGATCAAGGCCGCAAGGTGTCGCAGGAACTGCTCAATGAGAAAGTGGTCGCCACCATTGGCTTTTGCAACACCGGCGTGGCGCTCAAGGCCATCGACCTGTTCCAGGACGCCAAAAGCCCGCTCATCGTGCCCTGCGCCACAGGCACGGCCGTGACGGCCAAATATCCCGCGCCCGACAGCTACATCTTCCGCGTGCAGGCGCGCGACGCGATCCAGGCGCCTTTCCTAGTGGACGACATCGTCAAACGTGGCTGGGACAAGGTCGCCATCTTTGCCGACAAGACCGGCTATGGCGAAGGCGGCTACAACGACGTGGTGGCCGCGCTGGCGGCCAAGAACCTCAAGCCCGTGCACGTGGCGCGTTTTGACCTGGGGGTGAAGGACCTCACGGCCGAGCTGACTGCGGCGCGCAACGCGGGCGCCAACGTGGTCTACAGCTACACAGTGGGGCCGGAGAACGCCACCATTGCCAACGGCAAGAAGGCGCTGGGCTGGAAGGTGCCGCAGGTGGGGCCTTGGCCGCTGTCCTTCCCGTTTTTCCTCGAAGGCGCCAAAGATGCGGCCGAGGGTGCGCTCATGGTGCAGACCTTCATCGCCGAGCCCAGCAACGAGCGCCGGGCATCGTTCCTGTCGAGCTATACCCGCAAGTACCAAGGCAAGGTGGCTGTGCCCATGGCGGCAGCGAACGCCTACGACGCCACCTATCTGTTGATGTACTCGTTCCTCGGCATTCGCGACGGCAACCTGAACGGCAAGGCCATCAAGGAATCGCTGGAGGGCAAGATGAAGACCTACTACGGCGTGGTCACCACCTACGACAAGCCCTTCAGCGCGCAGGACAAGGACGCGATCACGCGCAACATGCTGGTCATGGGCATGGTCAAGAACGGCGCCATCACCTTTGCCTACCCGGAGGATGCCAAGCGCAACCTGATCATTCAGCGCAAGCAATAACAAAAAACGGGTGCCTGCGCTCGCCACCCGCGAGCCCACCCACCTGACTTTGCGCTGACCACCCCGGGCGCCGCAGACCCTGGCTGCTGGCGCAACAAGGACAATCGGGCTGTGCTGTCCGTCCTGCTCGTCACCTTCCCCTTCTTTGCGCTCGTGCTCTGTGGCTACCTCGCCGCACGGCGCGGCGTGCTGCCGCAACCTGCCATCCCGGGCCTCAACGCCTTCGTGCTGTACTTTGCGCTGCCATGCATGTTGTACCGTTTTGGCGCCAGCACACCCATCCACCAACTGCTGGACCCGGCCGTGGCCGGCGTGTATGTGCTGTGTGCGCTGGTCATGGTGGGCGCCACGGTGGCGCTTACGCGCAACGCGCGCATCGGATGGAACGACGCGGCCTTTGGTGCACTCGTCGCAGCCTTCCCGAACACGGGCTTCATGGGTGTGCCGCTGCTGGTGGCCCTGTTGGGTGCCCAGAGCGCGGGCCCTGCCATCGTCACCATTGTGGTGGACATGGTCATCACCAGTTCACTGTGTATTGCGCTCTCGCGCCTGGATGGGGCGGGCACCCACGGCGTGGGGGTGGCGCTGAAGAATGCCTTCAGGGGCATGGCCACCAACCCCATGCCGTGGTCGATTGCGCTGGGCGCGCTCGCATCGGCCCTGCAGTTCAAGCTGCCCGGCCCGGTGGACAAGACCATCGCCATGCTGGCCGACGCGGCCTCGCCCGTCGCGCTGTTCACCATTGGGGCAGTGCTGGCCCGCTCGCAGATAAACCAGCACGAGCAGGTCCCTGCACGGGACTACGTGCCGGTGGCGCTGGCCAAGCTGCTGGTGCACCCGCTGCTGGTGTGGGGCGCAGGCACGGCAGCCATGGCGCTGGGGGTGCCGCTCAGGCCCTTTGCGCTCACGGTGATGGTGCTGCTGGCGGCGCTGCCCAGCGCCAGCAACGTGTCGCTGCTGGCCGAGAAATTCGGCGCCAACAACGGGCGGGTGGCCCGCATCATTTTGGTGTCCACTGCGCTGGCGTTCTTGAGCTTCTCCGCCGCAGTAGCGCTGCTCACCTGACAGCATAAGGGGAGTGGCTCGTAACGTATGGGGCTGGCTTGTGGAGTCTCCAGCAGGGGCTTTGCCTCAAATCAGTAGGGAGTCTACTTGCGGGTCATGTGGCTGCGGTACCGCCACATGGCGGTAGCGAACAAAGCGAGTGCGAGAGTCATCAAAGCCCAGGAGGCGTTGACAGGGACTGCCGTCACCTCCTCAAGCACAAGGTCATCGTGGTAGCCAGCTGCATCGAGGGTGAAAAAGCTGCCAGTCTTCAGTGCAATGGTTACTTGGTTAGACGAGGCTGTGAAAGTGCCGCTAAAAGGTTCCCACTGAAACTGAAAGACGCCATTGAGCGCAAGATTTGATACCTCGCGACGGGCTATCAACACATCCAAGGGACCGGGAGCTGCGTCGATGGTCGCCGCCCCCACAGCGCCGTTGTAAGCCACAACTTCCCACCAGCTGGCGTTGCCAGCCGCGTTACCGGTCACGCCCCCAGACCACACCCCCCGAAGTCTGTACACACGACCCGGGGTAACAGCGAGAGTTTGGAAAAGGCCCCCGTGTGCATTGCCAGCACCGCTACCCTTCTTCTGGGAATGGGACGTACCGCCACTACCGAAAGGACACACGGTTGGGACCCAGATATCGCAGTCGTTGCTGTGTATCCAGGCCCCGTCCCAGAAGCCGGGCGGCGCCGTCCATGTATTCCAGCCTGCCAGCCCCGATTCAAAATTGCCATTGGCAAGGAGGTTCTGGGCGCTTGCAGAGACGCCCACCGCCATAAGAGACAACACAATGAGTGCACGAACAATTGTTGCTGTCATTGCTTGGGCTTTCTCAATAAGGAGCGACGCAAGGCGAGAAGCAACCTCCTTGCTACAACGGAAGGCCCTCGGGTTTGCACTCGGGCGCCAACGAGTGCCGTTTGAAGGCCGCAGTATTGAGGCTAGGCCCGTTGAACGCAAGTTTTTAGCGGTAGCCCGCTCGGTGCAGGCGTCTGAGGGGCCAGCCCCACTGTGGCAAAGCGCTCAGATGCCGACCTTACGGCCCGCCAGATAGCACACGCCGGTCGGTCCGTAGAACTCCGAGTGAGGTTCATGGGCCTTCAGATGAAACACGTCGCCCTTGCGGAAGGTGTGCTCTGACCCGTTCGCGGTGCAGATGCGGATTTCCCCCGAAAGAATGAGTGCCTTGGCCTCGAAAGGATGGGAGTGCTCGTCCCAGGATCCATTGGCTTCACGCTCGACAAGGACGGGCTTAGCGAAACCTTCCTGGGCGAGAAGTTCGGTGAAGTGATCAGGGGTCATCGTTGTCTCCTGTGGACGAAAGCAATGCGCAAATGATGGCGTGCGCGAATGGCAATAACTTGCTTGCTGAGCCAATAAACCCTTGTAACAATTGTGGATTTACATTGAGGGAATTCAGAATGACGCGAGTTTTGTTGGGTGCAAGGTCTGTTGCTGCGATGGTCCTGGGATTGTTGGTGGCGCAGGGGGCAGCAGCCCAATCCATGGGGAGTGTCTCCTATGCACCCTTTGCGGCCTCGAATGTGCCAACGATGTCCGAGTGGGCCCTGATCGGCATGGCGGTTGTATTGGCTGCCGTGGCCTTTTACGCGATGCGCGCGCAGAACCGGCGGGTGCTGAAGATGTGTGCTTTGGGTCTTGTAGCTTGTGGAGCCTTGTCTGCGGCCTTCTGGAATCGTCCTGCGATTGCAGAGCCGGCGCCCGTAGAGATCGCACTGGATCAGCCGCCAGGCGGTGTTGCCAACATTCCTCACAGCACGGAGCTGTTCTTCGGGGATTTTTTCCACATCTACACCGCTCAGAATCTGACAGATCGCCCGCAGCGGGTGACGGGAGTCAGTGTGATCACCGGGTTGACATTGCTTCCACCTACAGGCTTTACGCCGGAATGTACCGTGGGTCTCGTGCTTCAGCCCAACGGTATCTGCTATATCAAGGTGTACAACGACGGTTTGCCAGGCTGACGTAGGTCAGATCGCCAGCGGGTCCACATCCACCAGCCAGCGGATCAGCCCCTTGTGCTCCGGCTGGCTGCGCGTGGCTTGCAATATCGGCTGCCATGCGGCCAGAAAGCGCTGCAGGGTGGCGCGGCTGCTGCTTTCCATCAGCATCTGGGCGCGCTCCACATTGGCGACGCGCTGGATCGTGAGCGGCACAGGCGGGAACAGGATCACCGTGCCATCGGGCAAACCCGGCAACTGCGCGGCGTGGGCGGCAGCGGTGGCCGCAGTCAGAAAGCCCTGCGCCACCTCCTGCGTGCGCGCATCGGCTCGCACCAGCGCCTGGTACGAGAACGGGGGCATGGCGGCCTCTTCGCGCTCCTTGAGCTGTTGGGCGGCAAAAGCTTCGTAGTCGTGCTTGCGCAGTGCCTCGAATACGGCGTGCTGGGGGTGAAAGCTCTGCACCCACATCTCGGGCTGCGTGCCATGCACCGCTTGTGCGGCCATGTAGGCGGCGTCGCGCCCGGCGCGGCCCGCTGCCTGCATCAGCAGTGCAAACAGCCGCTCGGCGGCGCGGAAGTCGCTGCTGAACAGTGCGCCGTCGGGCTGCACCGCAGCCACCAGCGTGATGCGCCGAAAGTCGTGCCCCTTGGCAATCATCTGCGTTCCCACCAGCACATCGACCTCGCCAGAATGCACCTGCGCCAGCTGGGCCTCCAGCGCGCCCTTGGCCTTGGTGGTGTCGGCGTCGATGCGTGCAATGCGGGCGGGCGTGCGGTCGGGCCGCAGCACCTCCCGCAGCAGCGTGCCGAGCTGCTCCTCCAGCTGCTCGGTGCCCTTGCCCATGGGGTGGATGTCGGGGCTGCCGCAGGCCGGGCAATGAAACGGCACGCGCACCGTGTAGCCGCAGTGGTGGCAGCGCAGGGTACGGTCGGTCTTGTGGAACACCTGGTGCGCGCTGCAGTGCGGGCAGTCGCTCTTCCAGCCGCAGTCCACGCAGTGCAGCACGGGCGCGTAGCCCCGGCGGTTCAGCAAGATCATGCTCTGCTCGCCACGCGCCACGCGTTCGGTAATGGCCTGCAGCAGCGGCGCGCTGAACACGGTGCGGCGGGGCTGCTGGTTCATGTCCACCCGGCGCACACGGGCCAGGGCACCGGCGCCAATGCGGCTGGGCATGTGCAGCCGCACGTAGCGGCCACCTTCTGGGTCTTCGGCCGTGGCCGGACGGCTGGCGTACCAGCTCTCCAGCGACGGCGTGGCGGAGCCCAGGATCACCTTCGCGCCCTGCTCGCGTCCGCGCCAGATGGCCAGGTCGCGCGCGGAGTAGCGCGCGCCCTCCTGCTGCTTGTAGCTGGGGTCGTGCTCTTCATCCACCACGATGAGCTTTAGGCCGGGCAGGCTGGCGAACACCGCCATGCGCGTGCCCAGCACGATGCGTGCGCTGCCGCTGTGCGCGGCCAGCCAGCTGGCCAGGCGTTGCGGGTTGGTCATGCCGCTGTGCAGCGACGCCACGGCACCGGGGCCGAAGCGCGGAGCGAAGCGGCCTGCAAAGCGCTCTTCCAGCTGGGGCGTGAGGTTGATCTCGGGCACCATCACCAGCGCCTGGGCGGTGGGGTCGGCTTCCAGCATCTCTTGCACGCAACGCAGGTACACCTCGGTCTTGCCACTGCCGGTGCTGCCAAACAGCAGGAAAGGCCCTTTTTCTGAGGAAATTCGGGCCCTGGCGCTTTCTTGTTCTGCGCTGAGTGCTATGTTTTCAATAGTACGTGAGGTATCTCCTGCGCCCTTGGCCGGGCGCCGCAGCCGCCGTGCCAACTGCTCGGGGCGCAGGTCGCGCAGTTGAGGGGGCAGGGCCGCCAGGGCCACCTCGCCCAAGGCGCGCTGGTAGTAGCGTGCTGCAAACCCCACCAGACGGCGCCAGGACGCATCCAGGGGCGCCACGCCATCCAGCACACCTGCAATGGGACGCAGCGTGGCGCCATCGGGCAGCTCACCGGGGGCTTCGTCGGCGTCCCACACCACGCCCAGCACCTCGCGCGTGCCCAAGGGCACCCGCACCAGCGTACCCGGTGAGAGCGGGCGCTCACTCGCGTAGCTCAGAAGGTCGCCGACTCCGCTGTGCGATGGCGTCTGCAGGGCAACGTGGACGAGGGAGAGGGACATAGACACGAGCTATGGAGGAGAAATAGGCTTAGTGCGCGTTGTGGATGTGATCTGGAGCTTTGGCGGCTAAGTGCTTGATTTGCCGTGGGTGTGTGAGTAATCCCGGATTTCTGTGGATAACTTTGTTGACATCCTGTCCCGACCCCCGCCCAAGCCGCATGAATGCTGGCTGCGAACAGATTGCCCGGAAATACAGCACTCCAAAAAAAACGTTATGAATCAATCATCTGAAGAAATTTGCCCCGGATTTTTGTGCTAAGCCGATTCAGCGTCTCCATGTTGCGATGCATCACGTTTTGTGTGCATAAGTCGGACAGCAGGACTTCGTCAAGAGGACAGGTTGCCCCCTTTTTGTGCTAGCGGCGTGAGCCCATGTTCATGCGTTTCTTCGATATGGCCTGCAAGTGCTTGATTTGACAGGGGATTTGTAAGAAATTCAGAATTTCTGTGGATAACTTTGTTGATATCCCTTGGGTTTGCTCCGCAAGTCCTTGTCAATTCGTGCTTTGGCTGGATTGCCTGTCAAAAAAGCAGGGGATTTATCGCCATATAAATCAAGCACTTAGCGTCGTGATGAGGTTTGTTTGCAAGTTGCCGTACGAAGTCGCGCCGGGTACGAGGATGCTCCAACTTTGTGCATAAGTGCGCTGGCGGGGACGCCGGATCTGCTGCGAAATGCCCGGGGATTGTCGCAGGGCCCGGAGTGTCTGGCGTTCTCGGTGTCACAGCGGTCCATGTCGCTTTGCTTCAAGACGGCGCGGCGACTTGTGGCGACGATGCCGCCATGGCTACTTATTCTTCTTCCCCCATGGCAGATGCGCCCACCATGGAGCGCGACGGTTTTGTGCTGGCCCGGCTGGATGAGGTGGTGCAGGCGGCACGCACCGACAGCCTGTGGTTCATGACCTTCGGGCTGGCGTGCTGCGCGGTCGAGATGATGCATGCCGCCATGGCGCGCTACGACCTGGACCGGTTTGGCATCATCCCGCGCTCCAGCCCCCGCCATAGCGACCTGATGATCGTCGCCGGAACCCTGACCAACAAGATGGCGCCCGCCATCCGCAAGGTTTACGACCAGATGCCCGAGCCGCGCTATGTGATCTCCATGGGCTCATGCGCCAACGGCGGTGGCTACTACCACTACAGCTACTCGGTGGTGCGGGGTTGTGACCGCATCGTGCCCGTGGATGTGTATGTGCCCGGCTGCCCGCCCACGGCCGAGGCGCTGCTCTACGGCATCCTGCAGCTGCAGGCCAAGATCAAGCGGCCCCAGGTGATCCAGCGGTAATTGGCAGACCCCAGCGGGCGGCGGCTTCAACTGCGCCGCAGCAGCCAGTCCGCATCGTCGCCCGGCTGCTGGGTGTGGACCTTCAGCGCTGCGGGGGGCTTTTCGAACAGGGCGCGCGCCTCGCGGCTGAAATGCGCCTGGTCGGCGTAGCCATGGCGCAGCGCGGCATCGAGGGCACCGGCGTTGCCGTCTCGCATGGCCAGCAGGGCATGTTCGGCGCGCAGCATGCGTTCGATCTCGCCAGGCCGCAGGCCCGCCAGCTGCCGGGTGCGGCGCTGCAGGTGCCGGGGCGTCCAGTCCAGCGCAGAGGCCAGGGCCTGGCGTGCGCCGCGCTGCCAAGCCTGGTGCAACACCTGCAACCAGGCAGCATGCCGGTCGGCCACGGCCGCCCAGCGTGGGGTGAGGAAGTCCACGCACAGCGCCTGGCGCACCCCATGGTCGGGCGCCGCGTGGACGGCCGCGAGGAAAGGGTGCCAGGCTGTGGGCAGCCAGGTCGTTGCGTCCGTGACCCGGTCGGTCAGCGGCGCAAGGTCCTGCCCGGTGAGCAGCCCCAGCGCGCCGGGCTGGAACGCCAGGCAGAACGAATCACCATCACGGGAGGAGACCGAGTGGTACGGATGTCGGTGGGCGCCCGACAGCGTGATGGCCGGCATGGCCGCTGTGGCGGTCGCACCCGCACATTCCACGAGTTGGGCGGTGCCCCGCGTGAGCCAGATGATGCCGGGGTAGGGGCTGGGCGGCACGCGCGTGTCCGTCGGGGTGTGGGGCGGCTGGCGGCCCAGGTCGCGCCAGAAAAAGGCGCGCACGCAGTCTGCGAGCGCGCCGGGTGGGGATTGCAGGGCCGAGGCGGGCAGTGCCTGCGGGCCAGTGGGGGACTCCGCTGGCGGCGGTACGGGGTGTTCCGTTGCCATCACCTGGTCCCTGCGCGGTGTGCCGGGCGGTCTGGATGCCTCGCCCGGGGTGTCAGCCCTGGCGCTGCGCGCGCGAGTGGCTGTGCACAGCCTCCACCAATGCCGCCACATGCTCGGGCGGGGTGAACTGGCTGATGCCGTGGCCCAGGTTGAAGATGTGCGTGGGGCCGGTGGTGTTGCGGTCGGTGTGGGGCTTGCCAAAGCTGTCGAGCACGGCATGCACCTGGGTGACGATCTGCGCAGGCGGCGCAAACAGCACGTTGGGGTCGATGTTGCCCTGCAGCGCCTTGCCGGGGCCGCCCACCTGGCCGCCGACGATGGCGCGCGCCTTGCCCAGGTTGGCCGTCCAGTCCAGGCCCAGCACCTCGCAGTCGATGTCTTTCATGTCCTCCAGCCAGATGCCACCGCCCTTGGTGAAGACAATGCGCGGCACATCGGTGCCATCCACGCCGGTGCGCTTGAGCTGTGCCAGCACGCGCTTGGTGTAAGCCAGGCTGAACTCCTGGAAGGCACCGTCGGCCAGCACGCCGCCCCAGCTGTCAAAAATCATTACGGCCTGTGCGCCCGCGTCGATCTGGGCGTTGAGGTATGCGGCCACGCTGTCGGCATTGATGGCCAGGATGCGGTGCATCAGGTCGGGGCGCGCGTACATCAGGCTCTTGACCAGGCGGTAGTCGTCCGATCCCTTGCCCTCGACCATGTAGCAGGCCAGTGTCCAGGGGCTGCCCGAGAAGCCAATCAAAGGAACACGCCCATTGAGGGCCTTGCGGATGCTGGTGACGGCGTCGAACACGTAGCGCAGCTTGTCCATATCGGGCACGGCCAGTTCGGCCACGGCCGCTTCGTCGCGCACAACTTTGGCAAAGCGCGGGCCTTCGCCCTCGGCAAAGGACAGGCCCAGGCCCATGGCGTCGGGCACGGTCAGGATGTCACTGAACAGGATGGCGGCGTCGAGTGGGAAACGCTCCAGCGGCTGCAAGGTCACTTCGGTGGCGTACTGGACATTGGTAGCCAGGCCCATGAAGCTGCCCGCCTGGGCGCGCGTGGCCTTGTACTCCGGCAGATAGCGCCCCGCCTGGCGCATGAGCCACAGGGGCGTGTAGTCGGTGGCCTGGCGGCGGCAGGCACGCAGGAAGGTGTCGTTGGCAAGGGGGGCGAAGGTCATGGTGCGATTGTCGCAGGCAGACCGCCGGCCTCGGCACCCGATCCGGCTGCGAAAATTGACGCGCATCAAGCCGAAACCACGACGGGTCGGCTCAAGGGCGTCTATCGCTCTGCAATGTAGTGCGACATCCGCACGACTTCGCCCGGCGCCAAAAACGCACGCACTTCGGTCTCCAGGGCTTGGTCGGCCATGGTGGCGCGGGCGCGCTGGTGCAAGTAGTCGGCCCAGGACTCGACGATGAAGCGCTCCACATAGCGCGATGGCTCGCCCAGGTCCTTGTAGATGCGCCAGAAGGTGGCGCCGTCGCGGCGGCGCGGGGCCTTCATGCGGCTGATGGTGTCGAGGAAGGCAGCGTCGGTGCCGGGGGCAATGCGGTAGCCCACTTCCACGGCCACGGGGCCCGCCTCGGGTAGGGGCTCGGCCTCGATGAAAAGTTCGTCCCAGGGCGTGGCCTGGGTCACCTCGTGCAGCGCGCCCATGCGCAGCGGCATGGGGCGGGCCAGCAGCAGGCCCGCGCCCATCAGCGCTGCGGCCACACACAGGGTGGGCATGAGTCCGATCAGGTCCGAGGACGCGCCCCAGAAGGCCGAGCCCATCGCAAACGCGCCCAGCGCCGCCACCATGTGCATGGCCACGGCGCGCGAGCGCACCCACTGCGGGGCGCTGGCCTGCGTGGCGGTGTTGAAGGTGGACATGGCCGACATCCAGGCAGCGCCCGCGAACAGCATGGCGATGTAGACCACCCAGGCAATGTGGGTCAGCGCCGCCACCAGCATGGCCACCGCAAACACCACACCACCGACGCCGACGATGGCCTCCAGTCCAAAGCGCGCGCGCAGCCGCCCCAGCACCAGGCCGACCGCCACGGCGCCCGTGCCCAGGCAGCCCATGAGCAGACCAAAACCCTGTGCACCTGTGCCGAGCTGGCGCTGCGCAATCACCGGCAGCAGCGCCCACAGGGCCGAGCCCGCTGCGCTGAAGGCCATCACGCGCACGAGTTGCGCGAGGATCATGCGCGAGTGCCAGGCAAAGCGCAGGCCGCTCAGGGTGCCGCCCCACAGGCGTTCGGCGGGCAGCTTGGAGGGCGGGTGCGCCTTGGGCGGCCAGCGGCGGATGGACTCCCACATCACCAGCGTGGTGGTCACCGTGACGGCAAAGACCCAGCCCGCGCCCAGCTGCGCAAACACCAGGCCCGCCATCGTGGGCCCCACAGCGCGCGCGGCGTTGTAGGCAATGCTCACGGCGGTGATGGCCTGGGGCCATTCGTCGCGCGGCACGGGGTCGATGACCGACGAGTTCCACGCGGGTGTGAGCACTGCCGTGCAGCACCCGCAGATGAACACCAGAAACAGCACCGACGCCGGGCCACTCCAGCCCCCCAGCGTCAGCAGCGTGAGCAAGGCGCACGCCCCGGCCTGCGCCAGCAGTGCGCCCGATATCAACCGGCGCCGGTCGGTCGTGTCCGCCAGCACGCCGGCAGGGAGGGCCAGCAAAAACATGGGCATGAACACCGCCGTCTGCACCAGAGCAGCCAGGAACGACGAACCCGTGAGTTCCACCATGAGCCAGGCCGCCGCCATGCTCTGCATGCCGCTGCCCACAAAAAAGATGCCGCCGCAAATCCACAGGCCCCTGAACGCGGGTTGGCGCAAGGGGCTCCACAACGATGTCGAGGGAGATGGCATGGGCTTTGGAGGTATTGACGTACTTCAAGGAGGCGCAATCAGGAGTGCCTCAATCCGGAGCATTGTGAAGGACGTCGCGCAGACTGGCTCAATGTGCTTTTCGCAGGCTAAGGCGCTGATGAGGCGCTGGACAACCCCACACAAGGCCGCAGGGCGTAAGGCGAAATACACAGATTTGGGTAGACATTTGTATCTGTTCTGTTATTTTTCGCTGCATACGTAACGCCATGTACGGCTTCGTCCTCGAGTGGCTGTGAAGAACGGTACGCACAATGGCACACCAGTTTTTTAAAGGAGAGGAGAGGGTATGTTGAAAAAATGCTTGATTGTTGGCAGTTTTTTGCTGGCTGCTGGCGTCGCACAAGCTGATTTGAAGAACATCAGCTCTGGTGGCGTGCACTCCGCAACCAACTTGGATGCTGTTGCTTGCACCATCGTTGGCACTGACGGTGTGCTGTATCGGGGGACAAAGATTCTTTACGTATTTGCGGAGTCGATTGGCAATGGTCGCGATCCGATGTTGAAAGTCAGCTCGCTCAAATACAACCTCGTGGTGCAAAACGATGACTGGGAGGAGTCTTATTACGTCAATGGCTCAGAAAAAGCCCCGGTGCCGGCTTCGTTGTACGCCAGCTACCTGCGTACGCCCAAGCGTGCCACAGATGCAGCAGTGATTTATTTCGCAGACCCTGGTGAACCCGTTTGTGCGTCCACCAAGGAATACGCGAATAACAGCAACCTTTACCAAGTCCAGATATCCATCACCGATGTGACCTCGGGTGTGATTGCCTCGGGCGTGCGGTCTTCGCCCAAGGACGCCGCAATTGACCCCAATGGAATGCTACGGTCCGATTTGGATCGTCTACTTGAGGTGTACTCGACTACCGAAAAGTGAGGGGTGGCCATGAGGCACGAGCCTGGTGTTGGGCGGCGAGTTCACGTGGATTCTTGACCGCCACGCGAAAGTTGCTGTCGGCCGCCTCTGAGCCGGTAAGTTCTTGGGAGATCGGTGCGCGTTGCGACCAGAGCCTCCGCTTGCTGTTGCATGGCGGCCAGTGCCTGATCCAGCGCTCGTACCGCTCCCGGTGTCAGCTGAGACAGTAGATCCTGGTTCAGTGCCCTGATTTGCGGGAAAAGTTCGTCGTGGAGCGACAGTCCTGCAGGTGTCAGAAACAACATGGCGTGGCGCCGGTCCCCTGGCATGGTGCTGCGAGTGATAAGTTGTTTGTTCAGCAATGAGGTGATGGCGCGCGATGTTCGAGCGCGGTCCAGTCCCAAGTGTTCAGCGAGTGCTGCGGGCGGCAGACCTGGCTGTTGCGCGAGCACCATGAGCAACCCCCATTCCCGACGGGTGATGCCGTAACCCCCCTCGCACAGCCTTACTACCAGGCTGCCCGCCACGGCGAGCAGGCGGTGGAGGCGATACATCAGCAGGTCATGGGCTGTCGTTGGATGGATCAGGCCGTCGCCGGTGAGGGTTGAGCGAACGGGGACCGGATCTATATCGGGCATCAGGGTATTTCCGGGCGAGAATTGTTTAGATCAATTGATTGTGTGCCTCCTACAGTGGATCCACTCATCTGATCGTGCCCATCGAGGCATTTTTTGAATCTCGCACCGGAGCCCTTCCATGTGGAAACTCGTTGAATCCTTAGTCGCCACCACGCTGGCACTTGCTGCCTCTTTGTGTCAGGCCCAGGACACCCCGCTGCGCATCGTGGTGGGCTACGCCCCCGGCGGCGCCACCGACCGCGTGGCCCGCATCGTGGCCGACAAGCTAGGCAGCAAGCTCGGTACGCCCGTGATCGTGGAGAACAAGACCGGCGCGGGCGGCCGCCTGTCGGCCCAGGCTGTCAAAGCCGCGCCCGCCAACCAGCCCACGCTGCTGCTGGCCAACCCCGCCGTGATGCTGGTGGCACCCCTGGTGTTCCCCGATGCGGGCTACGACCCAGAGCGCGACTTCCGCCCCGTGAGCCATGTCAACAGCTATGAATTTGGCGTGGCCGTGGGCAGTGCCGTGCCGGTCAAGGAACTGCCGCACCTCATTGCGTGGCTGCGCGCCAACCCCGACAAAGCCAACTTCGGCGTGCCTGCCACGGGCAGCCTGCCGCACTTTTTTGGCCTGATGGTGGGCGATGCTGCCAAGGTGCGCGCCGAGGTGGTGGGCTACCGGGGCTCCGCGCCGCTGCTCAACGACCTGCTGGGCGGCCAGGTGCCCGTGGCGTTCGACACGTTTGACAGCCTGCTGCCCCAGCACGAGGCCGGCAAGATCCGCATCCTGGCCGTGTCGAGCGCAAAGCGCAGCCCGCTCGATGGAAAGATTCCCACCTTCAAGGAAAGCGGCATGGACCTGGCCGCCACCGGCTGGAACACCTTCTTTGCCCCGATGAGCATGCCCAAGGCCCAGGCCGAACGTTTGTCCGGTTTGATCGTGGAGGTGATGAAAGACCCGGACACGCAGCGCAAGTTCGAGACCGCCAAGATGGAGCCCGTGGTGGCGACCATGGCGCAGACCGAAGCGATGCTCAAGGCCTACCGCGCGCAATGGGCGCCCGTCGTGCAGCGCTCGGGCTTCAAACCATAGCAAGGAAGCCCCCCTGAGCGGCTGCGCCGCTTCCCTCGGAGGGGGATGGCGGCCTCGCTGCGGGGCGGCCCTTGCTTGCCGCCCCCGCCTCGGCCGCGCCTGTCGCGAAGACTGCGCGCCATGTTGAGTGAAACTGGATTTCGAGATGACCCTACCACCCCGCCCGAACATCATCTTCATCGTCGCCGACGACCTCGGCTATGCCGACCTGGGCTGCTACGGTGGGCGCGACGCGGCGTTTGGCCCCGTGTCGCCGGTGCTTGACCAGCTGGCGGCCAATGGCCTCAAGCTCACGCAGGGCTATTCCAATTCGCCCGTCTGCTCGCCCACGCGCTTTGCGTTGATGACGGCGCGCTACCAGTACCGCCTGCGCGGCGCTGCCGAGGAGCCCATCAACAGCAAGAGCCGGGGCAGCACCACGCTGGGTCTGCCGCCCGATCACCCCACGCTGCCGTCGCTGCTGCGCGCAGCGGGCTACCGCACGGCGCTGATGGGCAAGTGGCACCTGGGCTACCCGCCCGCGTTCGGGCCGCTGCGCTCGGGCTACGAAGAGTTCTTCGGGCCCATGTCGGGCGGGGTGGACTACTTCACCCACTGCAGTTCCAACGGCACGCACGACCTGTACCTGGGCGAGGAGGAAAAGCAGCAGGACGGTTACCTCACCGACCTCATCACCGACCACGCGCTCGACTATGTGCAGCGCATGGCGCCGGGCGCGCAGGCGGGCACGCCGTTCTTCCTGAGCCTGCACTACACCGCCCCCCACTGGCCCTGGGAGACCCGCGACGACGAGGCGCTGGCGCAGGAGGTGAAGACGAACCTGTTCCACCTGCACGGCGGCAACATCGAAACCTACCGCCGCATGATCCACCACATGGACGAGGGCATCGGCCGCATCATGGCGCTGCTGGAGGCAAAGGGCCTTGCGCGCGACACGCTGGTGGTGTTCACCAGCGACAATGGTGGCGAGCGCTTCTCGGACAACTGGCCGCTGGTCGGCGGCAAGATGGACCTGACCGAAGGCGGCATCCGCGTGCCCTGGATTGCCCACTGGCCTGCGGTGATCGCCCCCGGCGGCGTGAGCGCGCAGACCTGTATGACCATGGACTGGTCGGCCACCATGCTCGACGCCGCAGGGGCCGCCGCGCATGCGGACTACCCACTGGACGGCCGCACGCTGATGCCGCTGCTGCGCGATGCCAATGTGATCGACGAGCCCCCGCTGTTCTGGCGCATGAACCACCGGGGCCAGCGCGCCATGCGCCAGGGCGTGTGGAAGTACCTGCGCGTGGATGGCAACGACTACCTGTTCAACCTGGCCGACGATGAACGTGAGCGCGCCAACCGCGCGCCCGTGGAGCCCGAACGCCTGCAGACCATGCGCGCCGCGTGGGAGGCGTGGAATGTCTCCATGCCCGCTATTCCTGACGATGCCACGGTGAGCCTGGGGTATTCGGTCAAGGACATGCCGCAGCGCTGAGCCTGGCGGGCAGGCCGTCAGGGGAGTGGTTGGGCGGGCTTGCCCTGTTGCCTGCCCGGCACGCTTGCCGGTAGATTGGGCACCATGCCCGCCGCTTCCGCGCCTTCGTCCCCCGCTGCTCTGCGCCAGTGGACCACCGACGTGGTGGCGCCGCCCGCGCGCCTGGACTACTGGGTGGGCGCGATCTGCGAGGCGTTTCTGGAGATGGATTGCAGCTCCCGCGAGGCGCCTCTGTTTGGCGGGGAGCTGCAAAGCCTGCCGGTGGAGACGTTGTCCATCAACCGCGTGCGCGCCTCCACCCAGGACGTGTTTCGCACGCCCGTAGGCATTGCGCGCAGCCGCCAGTTGCCCTTCTACCTGATCGGCCAGGCCGAGACCGCCTGGCATGTGCGCCAGGACGGCCATGTGGCCCACCTGCGGCCGGGCGATGTGGTGCTGCTGGATTCGGCACGGCCTTACGAACTGCACTTTCCCGAAGGTGTGCACTGTGTGTCGCTGCAGCTGCCGCGTGCCTGGGTGGGCCAGTGGCTGAAGCAGGCCGAGGCGCCCGGCCCGCGCGTGGCCTGGCGCGACCAGGGCTGGGGCCAGAGCCTGGGGGCGCTGGCCGTGCAGCTGGCGCGTGACCCGGCCTCGGCGCAGGCCTTGCCGCCTGCGTTGCTGTCCGACCACCTGGGCGCGTTGTTGTGCGCTGCGCTGGAGCCGCCCCAGCCACCGGCACCCACGGCGGCGCGCAGCCTGCACGCCCATCTGTGTGCGCTGCTGCGGGCGCGCGTTGACCAGCCGGGCCTCTCGGCCCAGGCCCTGGCGCAGGAGGCGGGCGTGTCGCTGCGCACCCTGCACCGGGCCTTTGCGGCACAGGGCCACACCTTTGCGGGCACGTTGCGCGAACTGCGCCTGGCGCGTGCAGGCGAGCTGCTGCGCCGCCCCCAGCTGGCCCATGTGGCCGTGGGCGAGATTGGGCGGCGCTGCGGCTTTGCCGACCCTTCGCACTTCGCACGCGCCTTCCAGCGCGCCATGGGGGTGTCGCCCGCGCAGTGGCGGCGTGGCGGCTGATTCCGTTTCCAAATCATCCGCGTCGTTGTTGCTTCGACCTGCCGCGCTACACGGCGGTGAAGCTTTTGGCACATCCAGCACAGCCGGCTGGCACGCGCAGGCCATTCCGTGCCACCGGGTGTTTCTAAGGTAGCGGCAGGGCGGATTGCCCGGTCCTGCAACACCAACCCCAAGGAGACACACATGCCGGATACCTATGTCCTGGTCCATGGCGCATGGCACACCGGTGCCGAGATGGAAGCCACCGCCACCCACCTGCGCGCGCGCGGCCACACGGTGCATTGCCCCACGCTCGCGGGCAACAACCCCGGCGACGACCGCGCTGCCACGGGTCTCGCCGACGCGGTGGATTCGCTGGCGGCCTTCATGGACAGCCAGGGCCTGACCGACGTGCGGCTGGTGGGCCACAGCTACGGCGGCATGGTCATCAGCCACATGCCCGCGCGCTTGCCCGGGCGCATCCGCCGCCTGGTGTACTGGAACGCCTTTGTGCCGCAGCCTGGCGAATGCCTGAATGACCTGGTGCCGCCCCACTACCGCGCGCTGTTCGACCAGGTGGCAGCCAGCAACGGCAATGCCGTGATGCTGCCGTACCCCATCTGGCGCGAGGCCTTCATCAACGATGCCGACGAGGCCCTGGCGCAAAGCACCTATGCGCTGCTCAATCCCCACCCCTATCGCACCTTCACCGAACCGGCGCAGCTGCCCGTGCCGCTGGCCGCGCTGGAGGTGGGCAAGAGCTACCTCAACGCGCAGCAGGACACCGCGCTACCCCACAGCCTGCCGTGGCACCCGCGCCTGTCGGAGCGGCTGGGCTTGTACCGCCTGGTGGAGTGCCCGGGCAGCCACGAACTGTGCTTTTCCGACCCGGCATCGGCGGCGCTGCACATCGAGCGGGCAGGGCGCGACTGACGGGCCTGCGAGGGCATTGCGCCAGCTTTTTGAGTCTTTTGGGCCCCAGGCGCCAGATCGGTATGTGCTGATAGCTATCAATTCAATAGCATTCCGCCCTGGCCCGCCTCCAGCAGCCGCGTGAGCAGCGGGTGCATCACCTTGCGGGCGCTGTAGATCAGGTGGAACTGCTCCTGCACGTCGGGTGCGGTACCCACCTGCACCAGCCCGTGGGTCTGTGCCAGGTGCTCGCCCAGCGAGACCGGCGCGGGCATCACGCCCATGCCGGTGGCGGCAAAGGTGCTCAAAAGGGCGCTGTCTTCAAACTCCCCGGCAATGCGCGGGCGGATGCGCTCGCGCTCCAGCCAGTGGTCGATGCGTGCGCGCATCGCGGCGTGGTCGGTGGGCAGCAGCACGGGCACCACGGCCAGGCTGTGCGGGAAGTTGTTGGCCGCCGCCTCGGACCACAGCGGGGGCGCATACCAGGCAATGGCGCTCGTGCCCAGCAGCTGGCTGGTGGTGCGCAGGGCCGGGTTGGGCGGCGCGGCGCGGTCGGCCAGCACGGCATCGAGCTTGTGCAGCGCCAGCTCGCCCAGGAGGGGCTGGAACTCGCCCTCATGGCATAGCAGGCGCAGGTGGGGCTCGTCCAGCACGGGGGTCAGCAGCCGGTGCACGGCCAGCTTGGCAATGCCGTCGGAGATGCCCAGGTTCAGCCGCAACGTCTGGCCGCTGGCGGCCTCGCGCACGCGCACGGGCAGCAATTCGCCCAGCGCAAAAATGTGGTCGGCTTCATGCAGCGCGGCCACGCCTGCGTCGGTCAGCACCAGGTTGCGGCCCTCGGTGCGCAGCAGGCTCACGCCCAGCGATTTTTCCAGCTCGCGCACCTGGGCGCTGATGGTCTGCACGGCCATGTCCAGCCGCTCGGCGGCGCGGGCGATGCCGCCCTCCTTGGCCACCACCCAGAAGTAGAAAAGATGGCGGTAGTTGAAGCTCTGGCTCATGATCTCTTTGCGGTGGGGCCGTAAAAAAAGTGTTTGGTTCGTAAAAACCGAACCAATACTACTGTGATCACAGGTTTTAAAGAAGTACCCCAGCCCCTACAGTCCGGGGCTTGGGCGCCCGGCTGGTCTGGGCGTGTGAGGGCATCTTTGGAGAAACTCGATGGAAACAATCGGAACGTGGTGGATGTGGGCGGGATTTGCCGTCTTCGTGGTCATCGCCATAGGCGTGGACCTGCTGGTCATGGAGCGCCAGGGCGCGCACAAGGTCACCATGGGCGAGGCCGCGCGCTGGAGCCTGTTGTGGTTCTCGCTGGCTTTTGTGTTCGTGGCCATTCTGTGGTGGTACCTGGACAGCAGCCAGGGCCGCGAGGTCGCCAACACGGTGTCCATGCAGTTCATCACCGGCTACCTGGTGGAGAAGAGCCTGTCGGTGGACAACATCTTCGTCTTCCTGATGCTGTTCAGTTACTTTGCCGTGCCGCCGCAGTACCAAAAGCGCGCGCTCATCATCGGCATCATCGGCGCCATCGTGCTGCGCACGCTGCTCATCCTGGCAGGCGCCTGGCTGCTGGCCACCTTCCACTGGCTGCTGTATGTGTTCGGCGCGTTCCTGGTTGTCACGGGCGTGAAGATGTGGTTCGCCGCCGGGCAGGAGCCTGACATCGCCACCAACCCGGTGCTCAAGTTCTTGAAAAAGCGCATCCGCATCACCGACCAGTTCGACGGCGAAAAGCTCTCGACCCTGATCAACGGCGTCAAGCACTACACCCCGCTGTTCGTGGTGCTGATCCTGATCGGCACGACCGACATCATCTTTGCGGTGGACAGCATCCCGGCCATCTTCGCCATCACCAGCGACCCGTTCATCGTGCTCACGGCCAACATCTTTGCCATCCTGGGTCTGCGTGCGCTGTACTTCCTGCTGGCTGACCTGGCCGACCGCTTCCACTTGCTCGCCTACGGCCTGGCACTGGTCCTGGTCTTCATCGGCGGCAAGATGTTGCTCATCGACTTCGTGAAGATCCCGATTGGCTATGCGTTGCTGGTCACGGCCACGCTGATCGCCGGGTCGATCTTCCTGTCGCTGCGCAATTCGGGCGAGGCCGCCAAGGGCGCCCCACCCGCACTGCCCCCCAAGGCCTGATCGCTGCCCAACCCGGAGACTTGAGCCATGGATCTGATCGAATCGGTGATGCTGTGCATGTTGTTGGGCCTGGTGGGAGCCACTGCGATGGCCTACCGCGCCCAGAACGAGCCGCGCGACGTGAACCTGCTGGTGGGCCTCACCACCTTGTGGGGCGCAGGCACCGCGGTAGCGTTCGTCGCATGATGCAGCCGCTGTGTCGCCTGCGCCGCTGGCTGCGGGCCCTGGAACCCCGGGCCCGGCAACTGCTGGACCGCAGCTGGCTCGCGCAGTTCCAGCCCTGGCTGGAGCAGCGCGCGCTGTTCCGCTTTCAGCGCCAGCCGCTGGCGCGCGGGGTGGCGGCTGGCATGTTCTGCGGCCTGATCCCCGGGCCGCTGCAGATCCCGGGCACGCTGCTGGTGTGCGCCTGGCTGCGCGGCAACGTGGTGGCTGGGGGCGTGGCCACCTTCTATACCAACCCGCTCACCACCGTGCCGCTGTATGTGATGGCCTTCTACCTCGGGGCGCTGGTGATGCCCGGCGCGCAGACGCTGCCCGCCTGGAGCAGCGTGGCGCCTGGGGGTGAGTTCACGGTGCAGGCCCTGGGCACCTGGATGCAGGCGCTGGGCACGCCGCTGCTGATCGGCCTGCCCACGCTGGGCCTGCTGCTGGCGGTGCTGGGCTATGTGACGGTGCAGCTGCTGTGGCTCGCACCCGCCTTGCACCGCAAGCGGAGGCTGGCGCGCAGCCGCTGAGCCCCGTATTCGGCCCGCAACGTGGGCTCCCCTGCAGGGGGATGGGGCGCAGCCGCTTGGGGGGTTAGTCGAGTTTTACGCCGACCTTGGTGATGACTCGCCCCCACTTCTCCCGCTCGGTGCGCGCAAAGCTGCCCATCTGGGCGGCGGTGCCGGGCATGGGCTCCACACCCAGGGCCTGCAGGCGCGCCTTGGTGCGCGTGTCGGCCAGGGCGGTCTGCAGTGCCTTGCTGAAGTTCGCCACCACATCGGCCGGCGCGCCGGTGGGTACGACCAGGCCTTGCCACGCAAAACCTTCAAACCCTTGCAGGCCCTGCTCGGAAATCGTGGGCACATCGGGCATGGTGGTCACCCGCTGCGGGCTGGCCACACCAATGGCGCGCACCTTGTTGCCCGCGAGGAACGGGTACACCGTGGCGCTGTCGATCCACATCGCGGGCACCTGACCGCCAATCACATCCTGGATGGCCGGCGCTGCGCCGCGATAAGGCACATGCGTGAGCTTGAGACCGCTTTGCTCGCGGAACAGCTCGCCCACCAGGTGGTGCGGGCTGCCCGGCCCGGCCGACGCCCAGTTCACGCCATCGGTCTGGCCCTTGGCCCAGGCCATGAACTCCTTGAGGTTCTTGGCCGGCACGCTGTTGGACACCACCAGGAACATCGGGAAGCGCACCAGCAGGCCCACGGGCTGGAAGTCCTTTTCGGCGTTGTAGGCGAGCTTGCTGAACAGGAACGGGTTGGCCGCCAGTGTGGCGAAGTCGGCCGAGAACATCAGGTTGCCGTAGTCCTTGTTGCGCGCGGCGTACTCTGCGGCGATGTTGGTGCCCGCGCCGGGCTTGTTGTTGATGATGATGGGGCGGCCCAGCGTGGCCGACATGGATTCGGCAATGGTGCGCGCCACGATGTCCGAGCCGCCGCCCGCCGCGTAGCCCACCACCCATTCGAGTGGCTTGGAATCCTGGGCGTGGGCCAGGGGCAGGGTGGTGGCGAGGGCCAGGCCCGCAAGGGTGGCGAGGAAATGTTTGCGCTGCATGGTGGTGTTGTCTCCGTAGTGGTCAAAGTTCAAGGCGGGTCGGACCCCGCACCGTCTGCGCGGTGCTGAAGTGCCAGGTGAAAAGGTGCGGGCTAGGCCGCCACCGCGTGGGTGGGCACCACGGGCGTGATGGCCGGGGTGGTGCGCCGGTCGGCCGTGGGCACGGCACTGCCGCGCGCCAGTTGCAGCGCGTGCTGCAGCGTGGCCTGGTCGCCGATGTGGTTGGCCAGCAGCAGCACCAGGCGTGCGTTCATGGCGTGGCTCTCGGGCGTGGGCAGCCCCTGGTGCGCGGCAATCAGCGCTTCATAGAAGTCGTCGCAGGCCTGCAGGTTCGGTTGGGTGTTCAGCATGGGCATGTTCCTTGTCGTCTTCCTGGTCAGACGGCTGCGGCCGTGGCACGGGCCAGTGCGCTGCGCACGGCCGCTTCGGTGGGCGTGCGCCAGCGTGCGCACACATGCTGGTCGGGCCGCACGAGGTACACGGTGCGCGGCAGCGCATCCAGCCGCTGGGCGGCCAGCGCCTGGTGGTCGATCACGTCGATGCCGATCTGCAGCACCTTCACACCGGGCAGGTCATGGGCCCATGCCGGAGCCGGGCCAAACACCAGCAGCGTGAAGTCCGGACCCAGCTCGCGCAGCAGCCAGGTGGGCTGGCCCTGCTTCGTTAAGGGCGCGTCCAGCAGCACGGCACCGGGCACCTGGGTGCCTGCGAAGTGATCGGTATCCGGCGTGTTCAGTGGCGACTGGTGCAACGTGGCCGGCACCGACAGGCGCCCGCTGTTGACGATGCGCCGCGCAAACGCATGTTCGCGCGCCAGGTGCAGTGCCGCGTCGCGGAACAGGCGGCTCACCTCGCTCTTGGGCGTGATGAAGTCGGTGGCGCGGGTGGAGTTGCACAGGTTCTCATCGGCCGCGTATTCACGCTCGGGGCCATAGGTGCTCACCAGCGCGGGGCTGGCGCGGCCCTGGAGCACCCAATCGAGCTTCCAGGCCAGGTTCTCCGCGTCCTGCACGCCGCTGTTGGCGCCCCGTGCGCCAAAGGGCGAAACGCCGTGGGCGCTGTCGCCCGCGAAGATGACGCGGCCGTGCACGAACTGGTCCATGCGCAGGCAGGCAAAGGTGTAGACGCTGGCCCAGTCCAGCTCAAACTGTGCATCCGCACCCAGCAGCGCCTTCACGCGCGGGATGATGTTCTCGGGCTTCTTTTCTTCTTCGGGGTCGGCGTCCCAGCCCAGCTGGAAGTCGATGCGCCAGACGTTGTCGGGCTGGCGGTGCAGCAGCACGCTCTGGTTGGGATGAAAGGGTGGGTCGAACCAGAACCAGCGCTCGGTCGGGAAGTTCGCCTCATCCGCCAGCTTCACGTCTGCGATCAGGAAGCGGTCCTGAAAAATGCGCCCCTTGCTCTCCAGTCCCAGCATCTGCCGCGTGGGCGAGCGTGCGCCGTCGCAGGCCACCAGCCATTGCGCATCCATCTGGTAAGCGCCCTCGGGCGTGTCGATGCTCAGCAGCGCGCCGTCCGCGCGGCTTTGCACGGCAGTGACCTTGTTGTGCCAGCGGATGTCGATGCCCGGCAGCTGCAGCGCACGCTCCACCAGGTAGGCCTCGGCGTAGTACTGCTGCAGGTTGATGAAGGCGGGGCGCTCGTGGCCTTCTTCGGGCAGCAGATTGAATTCATACAGCTGCTCGTCTTTGAGGAACACCTTGCCCAGGTTCCACGACACGCCCTTGTCCACCATGCGCTGGCCCACGCCCAGGCGGTCCCAGATCTCCAGCGTGCGCTTGGCAAAGCAGATGGCGCGCGAGCCGATGGAGAGCTTGTGGTCGTTGTCCAGCACCACCACGCGCTGCCCGCGCTGGGCCAGGTCAATGGCGAGCGACAGGCCCACGGGGCCCGCGCCGATCACCGCGATGGGGTGCTGCGCAGGCGTGGCGCTGTTCTGGTCGGGCGAGCGCACGTAGCCGAAGTCGATGGCCTGCACCTCGGCGCCACTGGCGTGGAAGGCCTCGCGGGGAATGTCTCTGGGGTTCATTTTTTGTCTCCTCCAACCTCGGCGGTTCAGCCTTCCAGGGCTTTCCACATTTGAATGTCGCGTTCAGCGGTCCAGATGCGTGGGTCCGGGTATTGCGTGGCCTCGTCGTACGCCCGGGTCACGTCAAACGGCATGCAGTGGTTGAAGATGACCCAGTGGCCGTACTTGGGCTGCAGTTGGGCAAACGTGGCCTCGTAGACCTTGCGCAGGTCCTCGCCCTTGGCCGCACTGGCCTTCACGCTCTCGTACAGGTCGCTGATGAAGGCGCGTGTGCCTGCCAGGCCCGCCTGCACCTGCTCGGGCGTCTGCAGCGCGGCGCCCCGGCCGGGCACCAGCTTTTCGGGCTTGAGGGCTGCGATGTTGTCCAGGGTCTGCGGCCAGTCCTGGAAATACGCGTCGCCCGCATACGGCGTGGCGTCGAACTCCACCAGGTCGCCGCTGAACAGGATCTTTTCCTGCGGCAACCAGGCCACCGTGTCGCCCTTGGTGTGGCCCCGGCCCAGTTGCAGGATCTGCACCTCCAGCTTGCCCAGCCACAGGGTCATCTTCTTGTTGAAGGTCATGGTCGGCCAGGTCAGGCCGTCCGGCACGCTCTCCACGTTCTGGAACAGGCGCGGAAAGCGGCCGATCTCGCTGTCCTTGTCGAACTGGCCGCGCTCCACGATCAGGTCGCGGGTGTCCTCGCTGGCAATGATGTGCTCGGCGCCGTACGCACTGGCCCCCAGCACGCGCACGGCATGGTAGTGGGAGAGCAGGACGTACTTGATGGGCTTGTCCGTCACCTCGCGGATGCGGCGGATCACGTCCTGCGCCATCACGGGCGTGGCCTGGGTGTCGATGACCATCACCGCGTCGTCGCCAATGATGATGCCGGTGTTGGGGTCGCCCTCGGCCGTATAGGCATAGGCGTGGTCGGAGAGCTTGTCGAAGCTCACCTTCTTCATTTCGAGGTCGGCGGCGGAGGCAAAGGTTTTGACGGTGCTCATGGTGGTGATTTGTTAATGGTGAATGCGTTTATCTAAACGGAATGCGTTGATGTTAGGCAAGAAATTCGTTCATGTCTAACGCATTTGTTTAGGTGTAAACCCGAAGTGCGGATGGATGCTGCGCTGCGTGGACAATCGCCCCATGCCCACCACGACCCCCGACCTGCCCCCGGCCGACGACGAAGACACGCCCCGCAGCCCGCGCGGCATCCAGAGCGTGGAGGTGGGCGGCCAGCTGCTGAAGGTGCTGGCGCGCACGGGCCGGCGCATGGCGCTCAAGGACCTGGCCCGCGCGGCGGACATGACGGCCGCCAAGGCCCACCCCTACCTGGTGAGCTTTGGCAAGCTGGGCCTGATCGAGCAGGACGCCGTGAGCGGCCACTACGGCCTGGGCCCCTTGGCCATGCAGCTGGGCCTGATCAGCCTGCAGCAGGTGGACCCGGTGCGCCTGGCCATTGCCGAGCTGCCCGCGCTGGCCCAGCGCATCGGCTACACCGTGTCGGCCTCGGTCTGGGGCGACAACGGCCCCACCATCATTCGCGTCGAAGAAGGCCCCACGGCCGTGTACGTGGCCATGCGCCACGGCACCACGGCCTCGGTGCGCCACACGGCCACGGGCAAGGTGTTTGCGGCTTTTGGGCCGCGCGAACGAGCCGCCGCTGCTTTGGCGGCCGAAGGGTTTGCGGGGGCTTTGTACGAACCCGCGTTTGCGGCCGAGCTGGACGCGGTGCGCACGCACCAGGTGGCGCAGGTGACGGACCAACTCCTGCCCGGCATCAGCGCGCTGGCGACGCCGGTGTTCGACGGCTTTGGACAGCTGGTGCTGTGCCTGGCGGTGATCGGGCCCAGCGCCACGTTGCAGACGGGGCCAGACAGCGCCGCTGCTGGCCATCTGCGTGAGGCTGCGCGGGGCCTGTCGTTGCGGCTGGGGGCCGCCCAGGGCGCAGCGCGCGCCTGATGTGCCGGCCTAGGCCGCGCGGGCGAGCGCCTGGTCCACATCCCACAGGATGTCGTCCAGGTCCTCAATCCCCACCGACAGCCGCACCATGTCCGCGCGCACGCCCGCGCGGGCCAGTTCTTCTTCATTGAGCTGGCGGTGGGTGGTCGATGCGGGGTGGATCACCAGCGTCTTGGCGTCGCCGATGTTGGCCAGGTGGCTTAAGAATTCGCACGCGTCGATGAACTTTTCGCCGGCTGCGGCCCCGCCCTTTACGCCAAAGGTGAGGATGCCCGAGGCGCCGGGCGTGCCGTCTACTGCGCGGAACTGCTTTTGTGCCAGATCGAAATACGGTGAATCCGGCAGCCCGGGGTAGTTGACCCACGCCACCTGCGGGTGGCTTTGCAAAAACTTCGCCACGGCCAGCGCATTGCGGCAGTGCTCGCGCATGCGCAGGTGCAGCGTTTCGGCGCCCTGCAGCAGCTGCCACGCGTTCATGGGTGAGAGCACGCCGCCAAAGGTGCGGTTGACCTCCATGCGCGCCTTCATGGTGTAGCCGAAGTCGCCAAAGGTCTCGTAGAACTTCACACCGTGGTAGGCGCGGCTGGGCTCGACCATCTCGGGGAATTGGCCGTTGTCCCACGGGAATTGGCCCCCCTCCACCACCACACCGCCCATGGTGGTGCCGTGGCCGCCGATGTACTTGGTGGCGCTGTGCACCACGATGTCGGCGCCGAGCTGCAGCGGGTTGCACAGGTAGGGGCTGGCCACCGTGTTGTCGATGATGAGCGGCACGCCGTGGGCATGCGCCACCCCGGCCACGGCTGCGATGTCGAGCACGTTGACCAGCGGGTTGCCGATGGTCTCGCCGTACACGGCGCGGGTGTTGGGGCGCATGGCGCGCGCAAAGTTCTCGGGGTCGGCCGGGTCCACAAACGTGGTCTCGATGCCCAGTCGGCTGAAGCCAACGCCCAGCTGCCCCACCGTGCCGCCGTAGAGCGTGCTGGCCGCCACGATGTGGTCGCCGGTTTTCAAAATGGCCAGCAGCGCCGCCATCTGCGCGGCCATGCCGCTGGCGCAGGCCAGGGCAGCGCGGCCGTTTTCGAGGCTCGCGATGCGCTCCTCGAACACCGCCACCGTGGGGTTGCTGATGCGGCTGTAGACATTGCCAAAGGTCTGCAGGTTGAACAGGCTGCTCGCGTGTTCGGCGTTGTCGAACACAAAGCTGGTCGTCTGGTGGATGGGCGTGGCGCGCGCGCCGGTCACCGGGTCGGGCTGCGCGCCCGCGTGGATGGCGCGGG
>Ga0207976_100142_pt1 | contig 54978 bp, 46 predicted proteins | sample LakWasMe94_HOW11_2_FD_183916 | JGI IMG/M metagenome (GOLD analysis project Ga0207976, IMG submission 183916) | Freshwater sediment methanotrophic microbial communities from Lake Washington under simulated oxygen tension - Sediment Metagenome... | ecosystem: Environmental > Aquatic > Freshwater >...
GCCCGTTTGCGCTGATTCAGGAAATCCGCCAGTGGTTCGACGGCCCGCTGGCGCTCAGCGGCTCTATCGCCAGTGGCGGCGCGGTGCTGGCTGCACAGGCCATGGGGGCAGACTTTGGCTACATCGGTTCGGCCTTCATCGCCACCCATGAGGCCCGCGCCAGCGAGGCCTACAAACAAGCCATCGTGGACGGCAACTCGGACGACATCGTCTACAGCAACCTGTTCACGGGCGTGCATGGCAACTACCTGGCGCCCTCGATCCGCGCGGCAGGCATGGACCCGGACAACCTGCCAGAGTCCGACCCCAGCAAGATGAACTTTGGCGGCGACGCCAAGAAGGCCTGGAAGGACATTTGGGGCTGCGGCCAGGGCATCGGCTCAATCAGCGCCGTGACCAGCACCGCCGAACTGGTCGCCAAGTTGCGCGGTGAATACGAGGCAGCCCGGGCCCGTCTCAAGCTCTGAATCTGCGCTCTGTGTGAGGGGCGCTGGCTTTGTGCCTTTGGGGGCGTTCGGCCGTCCTTCTTCCCTCACCCCGCCGTTTGTTTCGCCCGCCATGTGTATCCACACATGGCGGGCGAATGTCTTTGTGGGAGGTGTTCGAGCGGTGTCTTTGCGGTGACGCACCCGAGGGGAAACCCGCGTGAGGAGGAGAAGTCCCCTACCGATAATGGTGATGAAAAATAATCAATGAATGCCGGTGCCACGTTCGCCGGCCTTGTCACCATGTTGCGAGGGAGATGCCTGATGTTCCGTGCTTTTGTGTGCCTGCTGGCCGTGTGCGCCACCACCCTGGTTCATGCCCGCAATGAAGGCGTGACCGCCGATGAAATCCGGCTGGGTGCCTCGGTCGTGCTGTCGGGGCCGCTCGGGCCGCAGACGGCGCAGTATGGCGAGGGCTCGCGACTGCTGTTCGACGCGGTGAACGCGCAGGGCGGGGTACATGGCCGCATGATCCGGTACACCACGCTCGATGATGCTTTCGACCCGCAAAAGGCCGTGGAAAACACGCGCCAGCTGCTGGAGAACGACAAGGTGTTCATGATTTTCCATAGCACCGGTACGGCGCAGACGGCGGCCATCCTGCCGCTGATCAAGGAGCAGCGCACTGTGCTGTTTGGCCCCGTCACGGGTGCCTCGGTGTTTCGCGAGGCGTTCAATCCGTATGTGTTCCATGTGCGTGCGGGTTATGCCAACGAGGCCAGCAAGATCGTGTCGCAGCTGCGCCAGCAAGGCATCACCCGTGTGGCGGTGTTCTTTCAGGACGACGGCCTGGGCAAGACACTGGCAGGTGAGCTCAAGAAAGCTTCGGACGAGGAGAAGCTGCCCTTTGTGGCCGAGATCAAGGTGGACCCCAAACAGCCCGACTTTGCCGCCGCCGCACAGGCGACCGAAAAAGCCCAGCCCCAGGCTGTGATCGTGGCGACCGGCGGCACCACTTTCACGAGCTACATCAAGGCGGTGCAGGCCACGGCAGCGCGGCCTGCCTACTACGGGTTCTCGGTGGCCAGCATGGACGTGATCCAGCGCGAACTCAAGGACAAGGCGCGGGGCATCATCCTGGCGCAGATCATGCCTTCGCTGCGCAACACCACTATCCCGGTGGTGGCCGAATATCTGAGCCTGCTGCGTGCCAAGTCGCCCGGCGCTCAGCCCTCGGCTTCGCAGTTTGAAGGTTTTGTCCACGCACGCTTGCTGGTGGAAGGGCTACGCCGCACGGGGCGCAACCTGACTACCGAGTCGTTCTCCAAAACGATGGAAGACGCGGGTGAAATTGCTTTCGGTCGTTTCAGCGTGAAGTATTCGCCGCGCAACCACAATGGATCGACCTATGTGGAGCTGGCTATCGTGGACGCGGAAGGCAGTCTGCGTTACTGAGGGTCTCCACGCTTCGCGCGGTGGACGGACTCTTGTTCATCGAGCCCGCTGCAGGTGATGGCAGACCAGCGGGGGACAGTGCAGCTGTGCAAAAAATCCTCTAACGGAGGACAATAGCGGGTTTTGTTGTTCCTTCTTCGGTTCAGTTCGTCTTGCTGCTTTGCGCAGCAGGCGAATCAGCGCGGAGGGAATCCTGATATCCAGCGGTGCACTGTCCGCAGGGATTCAACATCTCACCCTATGTCTTCGTCCACATCCCGCACACCCTTGATCGACATGATCAAGGGCATGGCTTGCGCCACCATCGTGTGGCACCACTTGGCCTTCTATGGCCCGATGTCCGACATCGCCCATCCCTTGGCTCCAGCACTCATAGCGTGGCTATATGACTATGGGCGCATGGCGGTGCAGGTGTTTCTGGTGTTGGGTGGGTACCTGGCTGCTGCGAGCCTTGCGCCCCAGGGCTTCGCTCGTTTCGATCATGCGGGCACCGCCATTGCCAAACGCTTCGTGCGGCTGGTGGTGCCTTACGCCGTGGCATTGATGCTGGCGGTGGTGGTCGCCGCCCTCGTGCGGCCTTGGATGGAGCACCACTCTGTGCCCGACCAACCCACCTTGTCACAACTGTTGGCGAACGCTTTGCTGCTGCAGGACATCGTGGGTGAAGGTGCTTTGTCGGCTGGCGTGTGGTATGTGGCCATCGACTTTCAACTCTTTGCGCTGACTGTGCTGATGCTGGCCGGTGTACGCGCGCTGCCTGTGCGCTGGGTACAGCACCATGCAGCGGCCTTGTCGCAGGGGCTGGTGCTGTTGGTGGCTGCTGCCTCGCTATGGGTTTTCAACCGCATCGCGGGGTTGGACATGTGGGCGCTGTACTTTTTTGGTGCCTACGGCCTGGGCATGCTGGCTTACTGGGCGGTGCGGGCGCCGCAGGCGCAGGCATGGGTCTGCCTTATGGCGCTGCTGGTGGGGGCAGCGCTGGCGGTGGATTTCCGGGCACGCATTGCCGTAGCTGCGGTCACGGCCTTGTGCCTGGTGGTGGCGATGCGCTCTGCGCGCATGCGCAGCTTTTCCGGTGTGTCGCCGCTCGTAAAGCTCGGCCAGATGTCGTACTCGGTGTTTCTGGTGCACTTTGCCGTGTGCTTGCTCGTGAACGCGGTGGTCAGCCACCTCTGGCCTACATCACCAGCGCTGAACGCCGTGGGCATGCTCCTGGCGTTTGTGCTGTCGCTGGCAGCTGGGCGTCTGTTGTATCTGCGAGTGGAGCGTCATGTGCCATCGTGGTCTACGGCCCTGCGCTGGCAACTGGGATTGGTGGGGGCTGGCATGCTGGTGGTCATTACCAGCAACTGGGCGTAGCCCCTAGGCTGAGACCGCAGGGGCAGGCCGACTGGGCTGTCTTTTTGAGCGCGCTATATCCTTCAGCCTAGTGCAGTGCTACCGCAAAAGCTTGCGTTCCCGCCGTTTGCGTTGCTTGTCCAGAAACCACGCCATGAAGGGCAGCAGCAGCATCGAGCCGGGGATCACCCAGATAAAAAGATAAGGGCTGACCGAAGACGCAGACCGCATCACATCCCGCAGGTGGGCACGTTCCTCGGCACTCCAGGTGCCCTGGCGGCGCTGCTGCACCAGCCAGACCACCGAGCCTTTCATGGTGGCCATCTCGCGGCGCAAGCGGCTCTTTTCTCTGCTGTTGCCCGCGAGAAAAGAACAAAACCACTCCGGCGCTCGCTCCATGCGGCGCTGGAATGCCAGGGTTGAATCCGGGTCAAATGCGTCGGCAGGGGGCGGATTTTCTGGGCTTTGCGGAAAGGTCATGGTGAACAACATTGTCCTTGCAGATGCGGACAACACCAAACAGGCTTTGAGCAGAAACAAGGCTGATTTATCCTGGTCGACACGCGGCAATAGGAGTTGTCTAAGTTTTCCTGCGGATATATACAAGTATGACTGGCGCGCGCCGTGATTTCCCGATAAGCCCCGGGCCAGCGCTGTGACGCACAGACCAATAAAGCGCTTGCGAGATAAGGGTTGGAGAGGCTGTCGGCGGGGCTATCCGGCGCGCAGAGGCAGAGGAAGATTCGTCAAGGATTCTTGCCAATCTACCCCGCGAGGAAAGCCCTGCGGTGGCCGTCATGGTCAATGCCCTTGGTGGCTGATCCCTTGCTTGACATCACCCTACCTGCGCGATCATGTTCTGGGGTCAGATCCGTCTTGTCTGGAAGCCCCCCGACGGGACCGCAACCAGAACGCACGCTCCGTGGTCCAGATCCGAGGACTGCAGAATGATCCAGATACGTTCACCATCGCGTTACGTCGGTAGTTGATTAAAAAGCGCGGGAGTGTAGACGTTTGCGGAGACTCACTCATTGAGCAGCGCCGTTCTTCTTTTTGGCGCCCGGCGGTCAATCCAAACGCACAAACGGCTCGCTGCCACCTACCCTTAAGAGGGCATGCTCCGTAAGATAAGCCTATGAAATATCGATCTTCATTCGGCTACATACGCGAACCAGTATCCGCTCAATGTGTGGATTTGTCGCGCGAAGAGCGGGGCTTCACTTTGGTGGAGGTCTTGGTCGCCATCGTAATTCTGGCTTTCGGCATGTTGGGAACCGTAGGCATGCAGGCATTTGCACTCCAGGCAAACCGCGACGCACGCCTCCAGGCTCAGGCGGTGGTCTTTGCGCGTGAGTTGGCGGAAATGATGCGCGGGAATAAGGAAATTGCGGTCAAGACTACTGCTGCCGCCAACCCGTATTTGGTGACATCAATGACGATGGCGTCGCCAAGCTACTGCATGAGAGTCGCCAATGCCTCTACTGGGTGTACATCCACGTTGGATGTAGCCAGCGCAGAAATGACGGATTGGTTGGCCCGCGTGGCGGCTGAGCTACCGGATGCGCGTGTCACGGTTTGTTTCGATGGAGCGCCCTATGACGCCAATGGACTGCCTCAGTGGAACTGCAATGCGACGGGTGCTGACGAAATTGTGTTCATCAAAATTGGCTGGACACGGACTGTGACTGACAAGAGTCAAACCGGTAGCGCTGCTCTCGAAAGAGCTAACGACAGTGGCAGCCGCCCTTATGTCGTAGTTCCTGTGACTAGTGGGAACGCAACATGATGAAATGGTCAACTTTTCTCGCCTCTGGTGGCGCGCAACGTCAAGATAGTCGCCAAAAGGGCGTAACGCTTGTTGAGTTGATGGTGGCAATGGCGTTGGGGCTCTTGATTGCGCTTGCTGCTGCTGCTGCCCTGCTGGTTTCTCGCCAAGGGTTCGCCGCAGTGGATGCAGCTTCGCAGTTGCGTGACAACGGGCGATATCTGCAAAGCCTTACCCAGCGCCTTGGCGTGCAGGCGGGTTACAGAGATGTCAAATTTGCAACGGATACGACTGCCAAGGCCAACCAAGCTTACGGGGCGACTGCTCCTCCCCCAAATATTTTTGGATTGAATAATGCGTCCCGAACGTCCACTGCGACCTGGGATGCAGGCACCGTGCGTACTTCGGGGCAAGTTGGTTATGGCAGCGATATCCTAGTGCTGCGGCATCAGACTAGCTCATCGACTCCAGATGCGACAAGCTCTGATGGAACCATGATTGACTGTGCCGGCGTGGCGTCAACCGCTGTCCCCACGGGGCTGGATGACAAACTGGTCAGTATTCTCCACGTGGGTGTGGGATCAGACGGCGAGCCGGCACTTCTGTGTTCGCGGTCGGATACTGGGGCGGCGCCCTATGACGTACAGCCGATTATTTCTGGTGTTGAGAATTTCCAAGTGCTTTACGGAGTGGATGGTATTGGACCCGGAAATACTACGGTTCCTATTCCATCTGCTTCGGCGGACTCGATTCCCGAGCGATATTTGCGGGCAGACCAACTGACGGTTGCAGGCAACGACGCTGCCACCTATGCCAACTGGCAGCGCGTTCGCAGCATTCGAATTGGTGTTGTGCTACGCGGGCCACCTGGGTCAGCTATCGATAATGCAAGTCAGACGTTTTACCCCCTGGGGGTTTCCAAAGCCTCGGGAAGCGGTACACCAGGGTCGGGTTTTGCCAACAATTCAACAGATCCCGGCACTGCTTACACGCCCACAGTCGATAGTCGCTTAAGGCAAGTGGTCACATTTACTGTGCATTTGCGAAATTTTCAGGGTGAGTACTGAAATGACGAAAATACCCTTACATCAGAAACGTTCGGCATCAATGAGTGAGCAGGGGCTTTCGTTGATTATCGTGATGTTGATACTCATTGTGGTTTCAATTTTGGGAGTCGGCGGTATACAGATCTCCATGATGGGTGAACGGGGAACCCGTAATGACAGAGATATGCAGATCGCCTGGCAAGGGGCCGAGGCTGGATTGATAGATGCCGAGTTTGATATTGAAGGGCTTCCTGCTGCGTCAACAAACAAGAGAAATGTGGTGTTCAAGCGCGGCGATGTGGACCTGGCCAAGTTCATTGATAACTGCGGTGATTCGGGACAGAGCATTGGCCTATGTGCGCTGAAGGAAACTGGAAAACCGGCTTGGCTGACAGTTGATTTCACGGCAACTGGTACGGGTGCGAAGGCGGTGGAATTGGGTACATACACCGGGCGAGACTTTCCGTCCGGTGTGAAGGGGACGCAGCCGGCCAAACCACCTCGGTACATCGTCGAGCCTATCCTGGATCGATATGGGGTTAAGTCTTATAGGACTACGGATCCCGCAGCTGGTTCTGGTCCGTCTTATGTGTATAGGGTCACATCCATGGGTTTTGGCCCCAATGGCGAAACGCAGGGGGTGTTGCAGATGATTTATAGAAATTAAGCGGTGAAATTATTATGATGAAATTTCCTAAAAATCTGAGCACTGCCGGCGAAAAAATGTTGAGTAAGATTCGAGGCATGGTGTCTGGCTCTCGCTCTGCATATCTTGCATGGGGTTTGGCTCCACTCGCCATTGCAGTTTCTTTCGTTGCAATTGGGAGCGGAACCCCGCCCTCCATACCCGCAATTGCGCTGGCCACTGAGCCTCTTTACGCGGCTGTAGTGGTTGATAAACCGGCATTGGCCCTTGCTCTTTCGGTAGAGTTTCCTACTGTGGGTGCGCAATATACGCCCGGAGGAAGTTCGGATAACACCTATGACGTTGCGAAGGAGTATCTCGGGTACTATGATGCCGAGAGTTGTTATGCGTACAATGATGCCCCGACAGAAATACCCTCTGGTACGCAAACAGTTGCAGATTTTAAAAGATTCGACCGGGTGGGGGCCGCCACCGCTCGTAAATGCGCAAATGCATTCAGTGGGAATTTTCTGAACTGGACATCTAGCTCAGCTATTGACATGCTCCGTTTGGCATTGTCTGGTGGCGATCGCTATATTGACACTGCATCTTTGACGATCTTGCAGCGAGCCGTGATTCCGAATGGCGATCCGACTTGCATGTGGAATAGTACGAATTTCCCTGCAAAGCGCTTGCTGAAGGATGGGGGGGGAGCGGGGACATATTGGGGGGCAGTGCCCGCCGCCATGATCACTGCCGCCAATGGGAACGATATTTTTGTTGCCAATACCCTGAACCGTATCTACTTTGGTACTTCACAAACCGGGGGGTGTGGCAATACTGCAGCTTACACTCTGGGAGCTAGCTCTGCTTCTACAGCAATTGGGCCAATTGCGGATCAAACCGTCAACCGGCCCGGTAGTTCAACATTGTGTGCCGCCGAAAATGGAACCTGTAGTTTCACGGGGGTTAAAGAGGTGTGGTACGGAGCCAAATCTGGAGGAACCAATAAATGGAAAGTTGCACCTGCATATAACGGGGTTTCTTGCACAAATGCTGTTTTTGGAGATCCGTGGTCTGGTCAGACCAAGAGTTGCTATATTGCTGATTACACTGGATCGTGGACCCCTCCAACGTCTAGTGCAGCCTTGAATTCCGACGGGTTTTTCTACGCCCGAGTGCAAGTGTGTAACGCTTCGGCAGGTGTGTTGCAGGATTCTCGCAATTACAACTTTTGCAAGCAATATCCAAGCGGAAATTATAAACCTACGGGCGTTATTCAGAAGTATAGCGATCAAATGCGACTTGCTGCGTTTGGCTATCTTCTCGATCAAACGGCAAGCTACAGTGCTGGGCGCTACGGTGGTGTTTTGCGTGCTCCCATGAAGTATGTGGGGTCCAAAACTTATAGCATTACCGGTCAGGATAATACGCCTTCAGGGGGGAATGCAAAGGCTGAATGGAATGCGAATACCGGGGTTTTTTATGACAATCCGGATGCCAATGCTTCTCCTGCGATAAGTGGGGTTATAAATTACCTGAATAAATTTGGCCGTACCGGGCCTACGCCTGGCGTATACAAGAAATATGATCCGGTGGGTGAATTGCACTACGAGGCGCTTCGTTATCTGCAAGGGCTTCAACCAAGTGCGGATGCGATTAGTGGAACTATTACGGCTACGATGGCGGATGGATTTCCATATTTTACAAGTTGGACTGATCCGTATGGAGGTGGTCGTAGTAATGCTAGTGATTACTCGTGTGTTAAGAGTAATATAGTCGTGGTTGGTGATATTAACACCCATGATGGCAACCGACTGCCGACTGCTAGTGCTTCTGGGAATGTTCCTGATATCAATTACTGGCGAGGAATTGTTCAAAAATTTGAGAAAAATACCGCTGGAACCTATGTGGATGGGCAAGGAAATACACAGAGTATTGCAAATCCGAATACCGCAAACAATAGCGTGCCGTCGGCCACGGATAGAAGTCAAATCATGGGTTCTGCTTATTGGGCTCGAACGCACGATATCCGGGGCACGGGGTGGACTGCTGATACAGCCAAGCAGCGGCCTGGGCTCAGGGTTAAGACGTTTGTTTTTGACGTGAATGAGTATGGCGATCAGAATAACGACACTACACGTAGAACGGCCAATCAGTTCTTCATGGCCGCCAAGTACGGTGGCTTTGAGACGGATCCAACTAATCCGGGGCAAAAGCCTTATAATGTCAAGGGTAATCCTTTTAAAGACCAAAATAATGTAAATAATAATAATGTTTGGCAAAAAGCTGCTGAGCCCGGGGAGGCAAGTACTTATTACGTTTACAACACATCGAAGACTTCTCCGGCGCGCGAGGTGCTTACTGCTTTTGATGAGATTTTCAGCAGGGCATCTACTAGTGCCCGCAGTGTCGCGGGTGGCGGTCTAAGTACTGGTAGCAAAGTAACTAGTAATTCAGTTTCTTACTCCGCAAAATTCGACACCAGTAATTGGAGTGGTGATGTGGTTGCTGAGCCTATCTCCCAAGATGCCAGTAATAATCTGGTTATCGGTACGCAGCTGTGGAGTGCTGCTCAGCGGCTAGACAACATGATTTCGCCTGCCGCCAATCGCAAAATTTTTGTGGGTCGTGTGGGGGCAACATCAAGTACAACTGCTACAGCATTCACGTTTGGGGCAATTGATGCAACGTTGAAGGCGCAGCTTGACAAAGCGAGCCCGTCTGCCGCCGCAGATGGTTTAGCGGCTGACCGCGTTGCTTATCTTCGCGGGGACCGGACCAAAGAGGGGGCGCCATTCCGGGTGAGAAGTTCTTTGTTGGGCGATATTGTTAACTCTAATATTACGTACTCAGGTGCTCCTTCCAAGTCATTCACTGGCACGGGATATACCGCGTTCCGTGCTGACTATGATTCACGCACCGCCGCCGTCTTTGCTGGAGCTAATGATGGAATGTTGCATGCATTCAACGCTACTACGGGCGATGAACTGTTTGCATATATTCCAAGTTGGCTGGGTCGTAATTTGTCGGCACTGACAGACCCTACTTTTGCCAACAATCATCAAAATTATGTAGATGCTCCTTCTGTAGTCTCTGAGGCACAAGTAGCCAACACTGGCGCAAGCACGGATTGGAAAACAGTTTTGGTGTCAGGCACTGGTGGCGGTGGGTCTGGTGTGTTTGCGCTTGATGTGTCTAACCCTGCTAATTTCAGTGCATCCAATGTTATGTGGGAGTTCACTCGCGCTGATGATGAGGATATGGGCCAGGTTGTTGGTGAGCCAAAAATATTAAAGGTCAAAACGAGTGGAACAAGCTCAACGGTTACCTATCGATGGTTTGCTGTTGTCGGAAGCGGGGTGAATAACTATGTTCCTGATCCTGACAACAGGTTCAGCTCCACCGGCAAGCCTGCGCTATTTCTGCTAGCCCTCGACAAACCTTCTGGAGCTGCTTGGTCGCTGGGTAACAATTATTACAAGATTTCGGTGCCCACCGATTCATCTCTTGCTTCAACTAATGCCACTGGTGTCACCAACTTTAGCGCCCTGTATGGCACGCAAGGCGAGATGACAGATATCTATATGGGTGATCTCCATGGTGCACTGTGGCGTCTTAAGTTTGCCGGAAAATTACCTACTGATTGGAATATGGACAAATTGTCGTATTTTGATAAAGGCAGTGCCGGTAGTCCAGTTCCTTATCCTTTATATATTGCTCGAACGGGTGATGCAACCCCTAAGGTCCAGCCTATTTTTGCGGCGCCCACCCCTTTTGCGGGTCCCATTGTGAGTGGTTTGGAATCTTTCTATATTGTCTTTGGAACGGGGAAATATCTTGAATCCAGTGATAATATTTCTACGACCACCCAGTCGGTTTATGCTGTGTATGATAATGGGGGTACAACGGCAGATAATTCACCTGCCAGCGCTAGTGTAATTACGGGGCGGGGGCGCTTGCAGGCCGGAACGGTGAATACAACAGCAAAGACCATTACTGTAAGTGCCTTTAAATGGGGGCGGCCGACAACCAACGCGGACATGACGAGCCGTGCGGGCTGGTATTTTGATTTGCCCGTTTCTGGGGAAAGAATAGATCAAGCAGCGCTGGATTTGGGTACGTTATATGCTGCAATCAATTCCAAAATTCCAGGCTCTACCTCAGCTGGCGCTGGCTCATGCTCTAACACGCTTGGTAGCGGTAATCAGTATTTTCTGAGCATTAATACCGGCTCCGGATCGTACGTACCGTCCAGCCTTGGGTTGCTTGGCCCTCCGGTATTGCTGTCAAATGATTCGGAAACAGTTGTCACCCCTTCGGACAGCACTGGGAGGCGCGTTCGCACTACGACACTTCGTCGCTTCACTCAGGCCCAGAGTGGTATCGATACCAGTGCCCCTCCTGTCACAACGAAAGAAACCATTGGGCGTTTGAACTGGCGACAAATTTTTAACTACCAAGATATGAAGAATGCGCCATGAATAAAATTAAAAAATATGCTGCGGGGTTCACGCTGATTGAACTCATGATTGTTGTGGCAATTGTTGGTATTTTGGCTGCTGTTGCGTACCCTGCCTACACTGACTCGGTTCTGAAGGGGCGCAGAGCACAGGGCAGGGCTGCGGTAGCACAATTGCTGCAGCAACAGGAGCGCTATATTACGCAGCAGAATTGCTACCTCGGGTTCACCACAAACTCGGCAGGCGTTGCGACTGCTACGTCTCCTGGCGCAGCGTGCGGTGGAGTTACGGCGGCGTCCGTGCCTTTCAAGACCTTTTCGGGTGATACTTTGAGTAATTCGCATTACCTATTGAGCGCGGATGCTTGCCCAGCCGGGGCTGGCACTCTCTCAATTGGAGATTGCGTCAGAGTTATTGCAACGCCCGTCAAAGCTGATCCTAAAGTTGGCTCGTTGCAGATGACTACCACTGGGACAAAGTCATGCACAGGCACATCCGCATCAACTGACCCTAAACTCTGTTGGCCATGATGATGAAATTTCGTAGTTCTGGTTTCACGCTTATTGAACTGATTGTCACCATAGCTATTGCGGCTGTGTTGGCCAGTCTTGCCGTGCCTAGTTTTATTCAATATCAGCGGAATTCAGAGCTTTCATCGTTGACCAACTCACTTTTGGCCGCCGTCAATGCAGCGAAAGGTGAAGCCATGAAAACCGGCAGAAATGCTTTTGTTGTACCGAGGGGCTCTGGTTGGAATAGTGGGTGGCTGGTGTATGTGGATGTGAATCGCGATAATTCATTTACAGACGGCACTGACATTGCCGTCCAAACGCAGGATGCTCTGAAGAGTTATTTCAACATAACAGGCAATAGCATTGCAGCGGGCTCCACGCCTTATATTAAGTTTGATAATTCTGGATATTCAATCGATAATAGCGCCTCGCCGGTTGCGTTGAGTTTGACCATTGCCCGGACAGATGCGTCGTCCTCAAGTGCTTTGGAGGAAACCAGGCGCGTGGTGGTGGCCCGGACCGGGCGCGTGAGAACATGTAAGCCGAGCACCGATTCAAGCTGCACTAGTTCCGCAACCCAGTAGAGAGTATTGCTTTCCCGCGAAGGGTTGTATGGCCGGTTAGCTAAAATGCGCCGCCGATCGATTTGTTGGTGTGGGACCGGCGCTATGCCCACTGAGGGCCGCGTTGAATTACTGTAGCCCTTGGAATCGTCTTCACGTTCCTTGAGTAGTCCGATTGCACAGGTCTAGGCCCAAGCGGCACCCGAGTGGCGTAAATAGTTTCCTGAGCGATAAAGTCAAGCCCCCACTTAACACGGATCTCGTCACCCAGTAGAGCCGGAAGTTCTGGAGGATATCTCGCTAGACAGCCACAAGCCCTCGAATCTAGGCCTCGAAATGGGAGGTCTTTAGAAGTGGCCACTCTGCTGGCATCTGTTTTGGCTTGAACGGGCCAAACTGAGCGCCAAAGTCCTAGAAGGCGCATTGCGCGAGATGCCGGCCTTTCGCTACTTTGTCGGGCTGATGTACCGGGATGAGGGGATCCCCTGCGAGTGATGCATCCTGTGCGTTGTCGCTGTCTGACGTGTCCAAGTGGGCCCATCAGAGCCGCATTACGCCCCACTGCTTTGCTGCTGGCCAAAAGGATGCTGCCCAGGGCAGGCGGAGTTGCGGATGCCACGCATAGACCAAAAAGTAGTGAGCGTGATTCCGCGATGGCCAAAACAAGCAGGGTAACCGATGGCGCTTCAATACAAAGGCGCATGCCATAGTGGACTTGGATGCGGGCTTGGTACGTACAGTGCGTTGTACTAGCCGAGTGTGGGCTGCAAATTGCCCCAGAGCCTGGGCTGGGGACACAAGCCTTCGGGGATGCAAGCTGCCAAGAGGGTGGCTCTATGCAAACTACAGCACGCATGTCGGAGTCTTGTCTCAGGGTGCTGCAAGCATAGTGCGCTTGGCAAGGCCCCTGCGTTGGGCGCCTTGCTTGGTCTAGCCGCACGAGACTATCAAAGTAAAAGTAGGCATTCGCGCCAAGGCGAATGTAGAGCCCCCCGAGGAAGCAATTGCATCGCGCATTCCCGCGCGACTGGACTTTGAATGCCTCCTGTTTACGAGGTGGTGCATTGTGGGGCCGAGTGGCGCCAAGCTAGATCCGCCATCGATTTGAGGAAGGCGTTTCAGGCCGTAGTCGTTAACCGCAATTCGCAGCTAACTCCTGATGAAAGTCAACGAACCGTCGCAAGCACTGTCTTGAAAACGGTCACTCGCCGCCTCAAGTTCAGTGTAATTCGGAGGACATAGACCATGCGTCTCGACAAATTCACCACCAAATTCCAGGAAGCCCTGAGCGATGCACAGAGCATTGCACTAGGCAATGACCACGCCTACATCGAGCCGGTACATGTGCTGCAGGCCATGCTGCAACAGGACGATGGCCCGAAGGCGCTGCTGCAGCGTGCGGGCGCCAATGTGCCCGGCCTGCTGGCGGGGGCCGAGGCGGCGGTTAAGCGCCTGCCCCAGGTGCAAGGCAACGACCAGGTACAAGGCGGCCCTGAGCTGGGGCGTGTGCTCCAGGCCACCGAGAAAGAGGCCATCAAGCGCGGTGACCAGTTCATCGCCAGCGAGCTGTTTCTGCTCGCCGTGATCGACAGCAAGGGCGAAGCCGCCAAGATCGCCAAGGACAACGGCCTCACGCGCAAGAGCCTGGAGGCCGCCATCGACGCCGTGCGCGGCGGTCAGAAGATGGACAGCGCAGAGGCCGAAGGCCAGCGCGGTGCTTTGGCCAAGTACTGCCTGGATCTCACCGAGCGCGCTCGCCTTGGCAAGCTGGACCCCGTGATTGGCCGCGACGACGAAATCCGCCGTGCCATCCAGGTGCTGCAGCGCCGCACCAAGAACAACCCCGTGCTGATCGGCGAACCCGGCGTGGGCAAGACCGCCATCGTAGAAGGCCTGGCCCAGCGCATTGTGGCGGGCGAAGTACCCGAGAGCCTCAAGGGCAAGCGCGTGCTCAGCCTCGACATGGCCGCGCTGCTTGCGGGTGCCAAGTTCCGGGGCGAGTTTGAAGAGCGCCTGAAAAGCGTGCTCAACGAACTGGCCAAGGACGAAGGTCAGACCATCGTCTTTATCGACGAGCTGCATACCATGGTGGGCGCGGGCAAGGGCGAGGGCGCGATGGACGCGGGAAACATGCTCAAGCCCGCGCTGGCGCGTGGCGAGCTGCACTGCGTGGGGGCCACCACACTCGACGAATACCGCAAGTACATCGAAAAGGATGCGGCACTGGAGCGGCGCTTCCAGAAGATCCTGGTCGGCGAGCCCACCGTGGAGGCGACCATTGCTATCCTCCGCGGCCTGCAGGAAAAATACGAGGTCCACCACGGCGTGGACATTACCGACCCGGCGATCGTCGCTGCGGCCGAGCTGAGCAATCGCTACATCACGGATCGCTTCCTGCCGGACAAGGCGATCGACTTGATCGATGAGGCCGCGTCCAAGATCAAGATCGAGATGGACTCCAAGCCGGAGGTGATGGATAAGCTCGACCGCCGCCTGATTCAGCTGCAGATTGAGCGCGAAGCGGTGCGCCGCGAGAAGGACGAGTCCTCACAAAAGCGCTTTGCGCTCATCGAGGAAGAGATCACCAAGCTGCAAAAGGAAATCGCCGACTACGACGAGATCTGGCAGTCTGAAAAGGCCCAGGCGCAAGGTAGCGCTCATGTGCGCGAGGCCATCGACAAGCTCAAGTTTCAGATCGAGGAATTCACTCGCAAAGGCGACTTCAACAAGGTGGCCGAGCTGCAATACGGCAAGCTGCCTGAGCTGGAAAAGCAGTTGAAGGAAGCCCAAGCGCAAGAGGCCGGCAAGGACGGCGCGCCCGCCACGCTCCGCCTGCTGCGCACGCAGGTGGGCGCCGAGGAAATCGCTGAAGTGGTGAGTCGCGCTACGGGCATTCCCGTGGCCAAGATGATGCAGGGCGAAAAAGACAAGCTCCTGCAGATGGAGTCCAAGCTGCACGAGCGTGTGGTGGGCCAGCAAGAGGCGATTGTCGCAGTGGCCAATGCGATTCGCCGTTCGCGCTCGGGGCTGAGTGACCCCAATCGGCCCACTGGATCGTTCCTGTTCCTCGGCCCCACGGGCGTGGGCAAGACCGAGCTGTGCAAGGCGCTCGCGGGCTTCCTGTTTGACAGCGAAGACCACCTGATCCGCGTCGATATGAGCGAGTTCATGGAGAAACACTCGGTGGCCCGTCTGATCGGTGCGCCGCCCGGCTACGTGGGCTACGAGGAGGGCGGCTACCTGACCGAGGCCGTGCGCCGCAAGCCCTACAGCGTGCTGCTGCTAGACGAGGTGGAGAAGGCCCACCCGGACGTCTTCAACGTGTTGCTGCAGGTGCTGGACGACGGCCGCCTGACCGACGGCCAGGGCCGCACCGTGGACTTCAAGAACACGGTGATCGTGATGACGAGCAACATCGGCTCGCATCTGATCCAGGCCATGGTGGGGCAGGATTCGGAAGACATCAAGGAAGCCGTCTGGGGTGAACTCAAGAACCACTTCCGGCCTGAGTTCCTGAATCGCATCGATGAGACCGTGGTGTTCCATGCGCTGGATGCCCAGCACATTGCCTCGATTGCCAAGATCCAGTTGCAGCTGTTGCAATCCCGGTTGGCGAAGATGGATTTGGAGTTGCAGGTGTCCGACGCTGCCTTGGCAGAATTGGCCAAGGTGGGGTTCGACCCCGTGTTTGGTGCGCGGCCGCTCAAGCGGGCGATCCAGCAGCGCATAGAGAACCCGTTGTCCAAGCTGTTGCTGGAAGGGCGATTCCCGCCCAAGAGTGTGATTCCGGTCACCGTCAACCCTGTCCTGGAGCCTGGTGTGTTCCAGTTCGGAGTTGCCCCGCAAGAGTAATGTGGGCTCGGGAGGCGGTTGCGGTGTGATTCAGCACCGCAATCTGCATCCCAAGTTGTGAAGGAGAGGTGTCGTTTGAATGATTTTGTTGCGGGTGTCGTGAGCTTTCTGTTGCGTCTGGTCGTCATTGCCATGGGGTTGGTCCTGTTTGCCAGCCTTTTGGTCGCGGCCATGTTGCTTGCGCTGGTGTGGGTGCTGCGTGCAGGCTGGGCGCGCCTGACAGGACAACCGGTGACACCGTGGGTGATGCGTGTGGACCCACGCACAGGCTTCACTACGGTCTTTCGGTCTACGCAGCGGTGGTCTGCTGGCCGCCGAGGCAATAGTGCGCCTGAAGCCGCCAGTGAAGACGCCGCCGCATCGCGCCGTGGCGGCATCCTGCCGGGGGCGGCACAGGTCACTGACGTAGACGCACGCGAAGTCCGTTGATGTGGCAGTGGCGGCCGCTGCACTTTGGCTGCAACCAACCCCATCTCATGAGAGCCCCGTGGCACGAGCGTAAGCCAACGGGCATCAACCCTAGGGCGTCTGCCTTTTTGTGACGCGCCCATCGGGGTGTCTCCTATCATCCATCCATGACACCAGCCGATATCCGCGCACATTTCGATCTTCAGTTCCAGGCCAGCCGTGCGCACGTGGACGTGCCGCTGCTCGTGCGGCGAGAGCGTTTGCTGCGCTTGCGCAAGTTGCTCGATGAGAATGGGCCTGTGCTCGCGGCGGCCGTGCAGGCCGACTTTGGCATGCGGTCACCCCGCCTCACGGAGGTGGCAGACTTCTTGGTGCTGCGTACCCTGTTGTCGCACACGCTGCGCCACTTGGCAAAGTGGGTCAAGCCCCGAAAGGTGCATACGCCGATTCACCTCCAGCCGGCCCACGCCTTCATCCTGCGCCAGCCCATGGGGGTGGTGGGGGTGATTGCACCGTGGAATTACCCGGTGCAACTGGCCCTGGCACCTGCCATCACCGCGCTGGCTGCGGGCAACCGCGTCATGCTCAAGCCCAGCGAGTTGACGCCCCATACCTCGGCCCAATTGGCGCTACTGGTGGCGCAGTTCTTTGCCCCCGACGAATTCTGTGTGGTGCAGGGAGACGCCAACCTGTCCGCCTTGTTTGCCTCGTTGCCTTTCGATCATCTGGTGTTCACAGGCTCCACGGCGGTGGGCCGCAAGGTGGCGCAGGCGGCAGCGCAGAACCTGACACCGACCACGCTGGAGCTGGGCGGCAAGTCGCCCTGCATCATCGACGGCCATTGCGATATGGCGGACGCGGCCGTCAAGATTGCGCACGGCAAACTGCTCAATGCGGGGCAAACCTGTATTGCCCCCGACTACGTGCTGCTGCCGCGCGGCCGTGAGGGCGAATTTGCGCAGGCTTACCGGGCCGCAGTGGCGCGCCTGTTCCCCACCATCGAGGGCAACGCCGACTACGCTTCCATCATCACGCCCCGCCACCATGCCCGCTTGCGCACGATGCTGCAGCAGGCGCAAACACAAGGGGCAGAGGTACACACGATCGACCCTACCGACGGCAAACCTATGGTGCCCACCGTGGGAACGCTGGGCGACGGTGCAAGCCGCCAGATGCTGCCCACGCTGGTGTTTGGTGCCACGTCGCAAATGCAGCTCATGCAGGAGGAAATTTTTGGTCCCATCCTGCCCGTGATCTCGTACGAGCGGCTGGACGATGCCATTGCCCACATCAACAGCGGGCCCCGCCCGTTGGCGCTTTATTGGTTTGGCCAGAGCGAGGCCGTGCGCGACGACGTGTTGCGCCGCACCGTCAGCGGCGGGGTGACGGTGAACGACACGCTGATGCACATTGCGCACGACAACCTGCCGTTTGGCGGCGTGGGCGACAGTGGCTGGGGCGCTTACCACGGCGAGCAGGGGTTTCTGCGCTTCTGCCACCAGAAGTCGGTGCTGGTGCAGTCGCGCTGGGCCATGGGCTCGCTGTTCTATCCGCCCTATGGGGCCAAGTTCGACCAGGTCATGGGGCTGCTGCGCCGTTGGTTGTAGTGCTTTGTGTGAATTGCCCGGGTGCTGTCTGACCGCCTTCCGGTTCGTCGTCCACCATGGCAGCAGGCAGCGGCGGCTGGGTGATGAGCTGCACCATCGCATCGCGTAGCTGGCCGGTGGACACCGGCTTGTGCAGCAGCAACGCGGAGGTGGACTGCGCGTCGCGCAGGCGCTGGGGCGAGGTGTCACCCGTCATGATGATCGCGGGCACGTTGGTTCCCAGGTAGGCTCGCAGCGCATGCAGTACCTGTTTGCCGGTTTCTTCATGGCGCAGACGGAAGTCGGTGATGATGATGTCGGGCGTCACGTCCTCCAGGACTTCCAGGGCGGCTGCGCTGGATTCTGCCGTCATGCACTGGCAGCCCCAGCTTTGCAGCAATGACTGCATGCCCAGGCGCACGGCCTCGTCATCGTCGATGGCCAGCACCTTCAGGCCTACCAAGCTGCGGCCGTCCTGGGGTGCGGTGGCATCGTCCTCCAGCGCTCCCTGCCAGCGGTCAAGCCACAGCCTGAAGACAGACCCCTTGCCAGGCTGAGAGCGCAACTCCACGGAGGTCCGCATTTCACGCGCCAGGCGCTGCACGATGGCCAGGCCCAGGCCCAGGCCTTTGCGGCGGTCGCGCTCCGGGTTGCCCAGCTGGTGGAACTCCTTGAAGATGTGTTCCCACTGGTGCTCGGGGATACCCGCCCCGGTGTCCCACACCTCCAGCGCCAGCCGTTTTCCACGCGTGCGGCAGGCAATCAGTACACCGCCCTGGGCGGTGTAGCGCAGGGCGTTGGAGATGAAGTTGTGCATCACCAGGCCGACCAGGGAGCGGTCAGCAAACGCGGCGGCAGAGGTCTCGCGGGTGCGGTACACCAGGCCGGCCGTGTCGGCCTGCACGCCAAACTCCTGCTCCAGCGCGGTGAGCAAGGGTTGCACCGCAAACGCGGCTGGCCGCACCTTGACCACGCCGGCCTCCAGCCGGGAGTAGTCGAGCAGGGTGGTGAGCATCTCGGCCGCAGCGCCTGATGCGGCATGCGCATGTTTCAGCACGGTGCGCTGGTGGTCATTGAGCGGGCTGCGGTGCAGCGATTCCAGGAACAGACCCATGGCATGCAAGGGCTGGCGCAGGTCATGGCTGGCAGCCGCGAGAAAGCGGGATTTGTCCCGGTCGGCCTGCTCGGCGGCCTCTTGCGCCGCCAGGGCCCGCTGCGACTCGGCCCGCAGCTGGCTGACCAGGCGTTCGTTTTCCAGCTTGAGCGCAATGCTGCGCCTTGTGGCACGGTCGGCCGTGCGTGCCTGCAGGCAGGTCAGCGCGTAATACACCCCGGTCAGGAACAGCGCAGGCCACATCACGGGCCCACCCGCCAACGCCACTGACAGCATCACGCCGCCGATGGCGCTGGTGAGGTAGGTGACGTAGGCCCGGTACAGCGGCGCGCCGAGCCCGAGCGCTCCCGACGAGACGGTGCTGATGATGCCGATGGCGTAGATGACGCTGTCGGAGTTGCCCCAGTACAGCACCACATAGCCCAGGCTGCCCCAGCTCAGGCCCATGGCCGCCATGCAGGCGATGAGCTTGCGTGCGGCCTGCGGCGCAGGATCCACAAACGGTGCAATGCTGCGCAGCGCGAGGTACACCCCGGCCACCACCAGCGTGTGCGAGACCAGCCATACCGTAATGGCCTGCGTGTCTGCCACGCGGGCCATGACCCAGAGCGTGCCCAGGGCCGTGGCCAGCGATGCCAGCAGCGTCATCGGAAAGTTCTGTCGCAGCAGGGCCACCTGTTCGCGCAGGACCTCGTCGCGCTCCCACACCGGCCAGCCCCAGCGCGTGGGTGGAATCACCGGCTCGAGGGGCAGCGGGCTGGTTTCAGAGGGGGTCATGAAGCTGCGGGGTGGACAGGCCCAGGCGCTGGGCCGCCAGCAGCGCAGCGCTGCGGCTGTTGACGCCCAGCTGCGCAAAGATGGCCGCCACATGCACACGCACCGTGTTCTCGCTCAGCCCCAGGTCGCGGGCGATCACCTTGTTGGGCCTGCCTGTGCACAGCAGCGACAGCACATCCAGCTGCCGTGCCGTGAGGGATGGCGTGTCGGGCCCCCGCACCGTGGCGCTGTTGCCGCTGTTGATCGGAAAACACGGCTGGCCTGACAGCGCGCAACTGATGGCCTCCAGGATGTCCTCGGCGCTGGCGGACTTGGGCAAAAAGCCATCGGCCCCGCGCGCGCGCGCTTCGTGGATGGCATCGGGTGCCACGCTGGCCGACACCAGAACGATGCGCGCCCGGGGGCATGCCTGTCGCAGCAGCCGCAGGCCGTCCAGCCCGCTCATGCCGGGCAACTGGATGTCCAGCAGGACCAGGTCGATCTCCGCCTGCTGCAGTGCGCAGGCATCGGCGATCGATCCGGCCTCGGCAATGCTGCCCACGCAGGGGTGGTCCTGCACGATCAGGCGTAGCCCCGTGCGGAACAGGGTGTGGTCATCCACAAGCAAAAGACAGGCAGTCATACAGGCAAGTATTGCGCACAACCGGGTGTTGCGGGCTAGTCCATTTGTGCGATGGACGCACGGATGTGCACTTTCTAGACTTTCCGTCAAGCATTGAAAAGCACTTTGGGTGCGCACCAATGCGCAAACCTTCGTAACCACACTCCGTTTTCAAAGGGTTCCCATGACGATCAATGCACACACCCATGGCGCCAGCACCTCCGAAGCAGGCCTGCACCACAGCGAACGACGACCCGCGGCCAGCCCCGGCGCAGCCCATGCGGGCACCGGCCTGGGGGGCAACAGCGTGGCGCTCATCGTGCAGGAGCACTGCCCCGACATGCTGGCGGCAGCCGGCGTGGTGATCGAGCACCTGGACGCCCAGGCTGGCACCTGGCAGTTCTCTGCCGACGCTGGGCAGACCTGGCGTGGCATCCGCACCGACCTGATCAACCGGCCGGGCAACCTTGGCCTGGCGCTGGACCGCGACGCGCGCCTGCGGGTGCTGCCCTTTGGCGGCCACCGGGTGACGGGGGCGCGGGTGGCGTTCCATACGGTGCAGCGCAGCCATGGCCAGGGCAACGGCAGCTACCGTGCGTATGCCAGCGAAGACCGCGATGGCGGTTCGCGCACCGTCACCCTGGTGCTCAGCCTCGCGGCCATCAACGGCGCCCCACCGGCAGTGCATGTGCCCCGCCCCCGCAACAAGCGCGCGATGGTGCAGCGCGCAGCAGCAGCGGCCACTGCGGCTGCGGGCAGCGCCTTGTCGGGCGCCATGGTCATGGCCTGAGGGTCGGCTGCGGGCCCCTGCGAATGCGGGGCGTGGGGGGCAAAAAGCGAGGCAGGGAGGCGTGACCGACAGGGCTGCGCTACCCGCCTGTCAGGGTGGAAAAACCGTTTGCGGCGACAATGCCGGTCCTTTTGTTTTTTCATTCCCCGTTTTCGTTCGGTTTTTTCATGTCAAGTATCCAGGTTCGTCCCGCTACGCTTCGCGATGCCAAAGCCATCGCCCAGATCCACACTGTCTCTGCCCAAGAGGCTTACAAAGGACTGGTGCCAGACGAGCAGTTGAAATCCATGTCGGTCGAAAAGCGCCAGGCCTACTGGCGCGAGGCCATTGAATATTGCGAGCCCCAGGTCCAGGTGGCGGTCGATGGCGAGAAGATCGTCGGTTTTGTCGGCTACGACCGCTCGCGCGATGAAAAGTCCCGCCCCACCACTGGTGAAATCTGGGCCATCTACGCGGCCCCCACCCATTGGAACCAGGGCGTAGGCCTGGCCCTGTGGGACGCCGCCCGTGACGGCCTGCAAGAAGAAGGCTGCACCAACGTCACCGCCTGGGTGCCGCTGCGCAATGAGCGCGCGCTGCGCTTTCATGAGCTGGCCGGCTTCAAGCGCGAGCTGTCCACTGCCAAGACCGCCGTGATCGGCGGCGTGAAGATCGAAGAAGTGCGCCTGAAGCGCCCGATCAACGCTTAAAGTGCGACGACACCCCCCTGCGTCGCTGCGCTCGTTCCCTCCGCTCTGGCTTCGCTGCGCTGCGCGGACAGGGGGACGATGCCTTCGCTGCAGGGCGGCCCTTGCTCGGCATCCCCGGCCTGCCGCGCGCCTGTTTCCCATACTACGGACTGTGCGCGGCACTGTCAGACTCTGATGCCAACAAATCCTTCCACCATCCACTGGACCCACCAGGGTCAGCCTCAGCAAGCCCTGTGGCGCTCCGAGAGTGGCGCCTCAACGCCGCGCCGGGTAGAGGGGGCTGACGACACGCTGGCCGCCGACACGGCTTACCGCATGGCCTGTGAGGGGACGGGGTTGCTGTGGCAGGGTGATTTCCAGAACGCGCGGCACCTGCTGCAAGCGCTGATGCGCCGGGCCGACAAGAAGCCCCGCAAGGCGGCTGCAAAGGCGTCCCAGAAACTGGCGGCGGCCACGGCGGCCGAAGCGTTTCACCTGCACCGCCAGGCACAAGCGCAGCGCGCGCGGGTGCTGGCGTCGGTGCTGATTCCGCTGGAGGGGGACTACAGCATTGCGCTGCGTCGCGCGCCCGACTGGCGCCAGGCCTGCACAGAGGCCTGGGGGCCTGCGACCGGCGAGCGCTCGGTGGCCACGCTGCGCGAGCTGCTGGGACTGGTGGGCGCGCATGAATGGCGCAAGAAAGGGGTCGAAATCCCTGCGCTGGGTGCCCCGCCGCTCAACCGCATTCACCCGCACTATGGTGTGTTCTCGCCGGTGCGTGGCGAATACGTGGGGTTGGTGGCAGCAGCACCTTTGCCCAGCAAGGCCCTGGCGTTTGATATTGGCGTGGGCACGGGGGTGTTGTCGGCTGTGCTGGCGCGCCGTGGCGTGCAGCGCGTGGTGGCCACCGACCAGGATCCCCGGGCACTGGCCTGTGCGCGCGAGAACCTGCAGCGCCTGCAGCTGCTCGACCGTGTCGAGTTGCAGCAAGCGGACCTGTTTCCACCGGGCCGGGCGCCGCTGGTGGTGTGCAATCCCCCTTGGGTGCCGGCGCGCGCCAACTCGCCCATCGAACACGCCGTGTACGACGAAGGCAGCCGCATGCTCAAGGGCTTTCTGGCGGGTTTGTCGGCACACCTGGAGCCCGGCGGCGAGGGCTGGCTGATCCTGTCGGACCTGGCCGAGCACCTGGGCCTGCGCCCGCGCGAACATCTGCTGGCCTGGATTGCCGAGGCGGGCCTGGTGGTGCGTGGCCGCCACGACGTCAAGCCGGTGCATGCCAAGGCTGCCGACGCGCAGGATGCGCTGCACGCTGCGCGTGCGGCCGAGGTCACGTCTCTGTGGCGGCTTGCTGCGGCCTGAACCCGCACAGACCGGCTTAATCCAGCAGCGCGGGCTGCGTAGTGGCAAAGTTTTCAGCCACCGGGCTGGCTGGCAGCAACTGTTCCAGCCGCTCGCGCAGGCTGGCGGCACGCTCGGCGCCTGCAGCGAGTGCCACTTCTTCAAACATGGCTTCGCCCAGGTCCAGCATGCTGGTGCGGTCCTTGGCGGCGCGCAGCGCCTCGCGGAAATGCTGTGCCAGCACAGGGTCGCGGCGCGCAAACAGGCGCTCGCAGGTGTCAAACAGGTACATGCGCGCACCGGCCAGCGACCGCAGGGACTCACCCGGTGTCGGGCGCTCGATGGAGGGGGCGGTGGGCTCCGGCGTGGGTGGCAGGTCTGCCGGACCGGTCAGGTAGCCCTGGCGCATCAGGTTCTCGACAATCTGCGCGCCAATGCCGTTGTACATGGCTTGCAGGTCTGACAGCGGTTTGCCGTCGGCCAGCAGAAGCAGGGAGCGTTCGCGCAGGCTCAGGGTGCGCACACCAGGCGAGAGTTCCAGGCGGGCTTTGTCGGTTTTTTGCAGCAGCATGGGGTGTCTCCGTGGCGGTCGGTCTCTGGAGCGAGGATTCCACCAGCCGGGCGTGACGCCGTGATGACCCCTTGGGATGTCCTGCATCACAATCGTTGGCTGGCTGGCGCTGCCTCAAGCGCCGAATGCCTGCGCAATTGCTCCTTATTTGATAGCTGCTTGGGCATATTGCACTAGCGCTTGATGCTATTTTTGTTTGAATTTTGCTGCTGAGTGCCTGTGGATGCTCTTTTTTCGGAGAGGGCTCATCGAGCCAGCAGAGCCCGTGACATGACCTTGCTGCTCGCCCCGATGGAGGGGCTTCTGGATTTTGTGCTGCGCGATGTGCTGACCCGCGTGGGCGGCGTGGACCGTTGCGTGTCGGAGTTCATCCGCATCACCGGCACCCTGCTGCCCGACAAGGTGTTCCTGCGCTACGTGCCGGAGTTGCGCAACGGCAGCCGTACCTTGGCGGGCGTGCCCGTGCGGGCCCAGTTGCTGGGCTCCGACCCGGTCAGCATGGCCGAGAACGCGGCGCGCCTGGCGGCGCTGGGCCCCGAGGGGATCGACCTGAACTTCGGCTGCCCCGCCAAGGTGGTCAATCGCCACGGCGGTGGCGCAGCACTGCTGCAGGAGCCTGAGCGCATTGCGGCCGTAGTGGCTGCGGTACGCCGCGCCGTGCCGGCGCACCTGCCGGTGTCGGCCAAGATGCGCCTGGGGTTCAACGACACCCACCTGATGCGTGAATGTGCCCAGGCCATGCAGGCAGGGGGCGCTGCCGAGCTGGTGGTGCACGCGCGCACCAAGGCCGATGGCTACCGCCCACCGGCCTACTGGGAGCACATCCCCACCATCCGCGCGGCGGTCTCCATCCCGGTGGTGGCCAATGGCGAGATCTGGACGGTGGCCGACGCGCAGCGCTGCCGTGAAGTGTCGGGCTGCGACGCGCTGATGCTGGGCCGAGGCATCGTGGCGGACCCCGGTCTTGCACGTGCCATTCGCGCTGCCGATGCTGGGCGGCCGGACACGGACACCGTGGTGTGGGCCGATCTGGTGCCACACCTGGCCGCCTTCTGGCAGCTGGTGTGCGACGACCTGGAGCCGCGCCAGCGCGCCGGGCGCCTGAAGCAATGGCTTAACCTGCTGCGCCGCCGGTTTGCCGAGGCCGAGGTGGCGTACCAGCATGTGCGCACCATGACGGACCAGCGGGCGATCACCGTGTGGGTGGCGGACTTGCAGGCGCAAGCCCAGAGCGCCCACGGCGCTTAGGACAGGTTCTCACGACGCCGCTACAGCAGGTGGTCGGGCGCCAGGGGGCCCAGCAGCTGCAGCATCAGCCGCAGCGGGGCACTCGCGTCGGGCTCGGTCGTGGCGTCTGGCAGCCCGCTGCCCTCGGGGGCGCGCCAGCGCAGGCCCTGGTCGGTGGCCTGCACCTGCCACGCGGATTCTTTCAGCGCCGTGTCGATCTGAGTGAGGGCGCGGCGAGACAGCTCCGTGCTGCGGATCAGCAGCGCCACCTCGGTGTTCTGCCGCTGCGAGCGCATGTCCAGGTTCATCGACCCCACTGCCAGCAGTCGGCCGTCCACGATCATCAGCTTGGAGTGCAGCATGGCGCGCGAGCTGCCTTGCGAACCCACGGCACCCGCGCCGCCGCCCATGCTGCCCGATACGCCCAGCGCTCCCCGCAGCACCCCTGGCAGTTCGCTGTGCATCTCGTACAGCTCCACCCCCATGGCAAGCAGCTGCGGCCGGTGGCGGGCATAGCCGGCATGCGCAATGGGCGCGTCGTTGGAGGCCAGCGAATTGGTCAGCACCCGCACCCGCACGCCGCGTGCCCTCGCCGCCGCAAAGGCGGCCTCCATGTCCGGCCCCGGCACAAAGTAGGGCGAGATGATGAGCAGGTCGCGCCGCGCTTGGCCCATGAGCTGCAACAGCCCGTCCACCACGGTGTCGGTTTGGGCCTCGGTGGCTTCGGGGCTTGCGCGGGGGCTGTCGGGTGGCACGCCGTTGGAAGATGCGGTGGCGCTATCGGCCGCCGGCAGCACGCGGGGTGGGGAGGCTGCCGCGCTGTCGGCCGCCGGTATCGTGCGGGAGCCCGAGACCAAGGCGGCAGCAGCGGCCTTGGGGCTGTGGGTCGCCCCTGCGGCGGCGCTGGCGCCTGGGCCCGGCGGCGGTGCTGCCAAGGCCAGAGCAGCCCCATTGCCCATCCCTGCGCTGTCGGCCGGGATCTTGGCAGGCTGGTCCACCAGCACGGCCGCCGCAGCCCAGACGAAGGGCGTGCGCTCCAGGTCCATGGGCTCGTAGTTCCAGATGCGTGCCCGCTGCGCAGCGGTGGTGCCTGGCCCCATGTCGGGCGGCAGGCGGTCTGGGGCGGTGGTGCCACCCTGGCCTGCGACACGGCGTCTGCGCCCTTCGTCGGCCACACGGATGCTGTCGCGCAGGTGGTCAAGCTCGCCCTGTGTGATGAGCGACTGCACCGGGTAGGCGCGCTCGTTGTTCCAGTAGCTGTCAAAGCTGCGCGACAGGTCCCGCACGATGGGGCCTGCAGCCAGCACGTCCAGGTCCACAAAGTTACCCGAGTCGGCATTGCCGAAATAGGCGTCACCCAGGTTGCGGCCCCCGGTCACAGCCATGGCGTTGTCGGCAATGAACAGCTTGTTGTGCATGCGCTGCTGCACGCGCGAGAAGTCGCCCAGCAGGCCCAGCATGCGACCAATGGGAGACCCCCTTGCGCCCGTGAGGGGGTTGAACATGCGCATCTCGATGTTGGGCACAAACGCCAGCCGCATCACCTGCGCATCACGCCCGGTGCTGTGGAAGTCGTCCAGCAGCACGCGCACTCGCACGCCGCGCTGGGCTGCTGCCATCACGCTGAGCAGCAGGCGTTCGCTGCTGGCGTCTGCGTGGATCGCGTAGTACTGCAGGTCCAGGGTTTTCTGTGCGGCGTCCACCAGAGCCAGGCGGCTGCTATAGGCGGCTTGCGGGCCGCTGAGCAGCGCAAACCCCGAAGCGTGCCGCGCCCCTTCGGCGACCCTGCGTGCTGCTACCAGCTGGCCCAGGGGGGTATCGCCAGGGGCCGCCCAGGCTGCCGACACCGGGCGGTCCACATCCTTGGGCAGACCCGCGCAACCGGCGAGGGCCACGGCAACCACCACCAGCGCCATGCCCAGCCAGCCGGGGCGGGCCCGCAGGGGCAGGGTCAAGGACAAGGAGGGCAAAGACAACATGGCGCGATTGTGACCGTGGAGCCGCTGGGGCGCAGGGCTCAGGTATAGCCGTGCGCCGGCCCAGGCGATGTCAGACGGGGCGCCAAGGCGACGGCTGGGCCCTGCACCAGGCGTGGTGCCGGGCCCGGGCCGCCGCCGGTTGGGCTGGCTACCAGCTCACTTCGCGGTCGGGCGTGGCGCTGATCTTGTGGATGCTCAGGTCGGCGCCATCAAACTCTTCTTCCTGTGTCAGGCGGATGCCCACCGTCTGCTTGAGGATGCCGTACACCACCACGCCGCCAACCAGGGCCCAGAGCACGCCCAGGCCGGTACCGATGAGCTGGGCCGACAGGCTGACCCCGCCCAGCCCGCCCAACGCCTTGCTGCCAAAGATACCCGCAGCCAGTCCGCCCCAGGTGCCGCACAGCCCGTGCAGCGGCCATACGCCCAGCACGTCGTCGATCTTCCATTTGTTTTGCGTCAGGGTGAACATCAGCACAAAAATGGCCCCGGCCACCGCGCCCACCACCAGCGCACCCAGCGGGTGCATGAGGTCCGAGCCCGCACACACGGCCACCAGACCTGCCAGCGGGCCGTTGTGCACAAAGCCGGGGTCGTTCTTACCCAGCACCAGGGCGGCCAGCGTGCCGCCCACCATGGCCATCAGCGAGTTCACGGCGACGAGGCCCGAAAGCTTGTCCACGGTCTGCGCGCTCATCACATTGAAGCCGAACCAGCCCACCACCAGCACCCAGGCGCCCAGCGCCAGGAACGGGATGTTGGACGGCGGGTGGGCCGATATCGCACCGTCCTTGCGGTAGCGGTTGGCGCGAGAGCCCAGCAGGATCACCGCCGGCAACGCAATCCAGCCGCCCATGGCGTGCACCACCACCGAGCCCGCAAAGTCGTGGAACTCTTCGCCCGTCAGCGCCTTGATCCAGCCCTGCACACCAAAATGCTGGTTCCAGGCAATACCCTCAAAAAACGGGTACACAAAGCCGACGATGACTGCTGTTGCCAGCAGTTGCGGCCAAAACTTGGCGCGCTCCGCGATGCCGCCCGACACAATGGCTGGAATGGCTGCCGCAAACGTGAGCAAGAAGAAGAACTTGACCAGCGCATAGCCGCTTTGCTGCACCAGCGATTCGGCGCCGATGAAGAAATGCGTGCCGTAGGCCACTGTGTAGCCGACCACAAAATAGACCACCGTCGACACCGAAAAGTCCACCAGGATCTTGACCAGCGCATTCACCTGGTTCTTTTTGCGGACTGTGCCCAGCTCCAGAAAAGCAAACCCGGCGTGCATGGCCAATACCATGATCGCCCCGAGCAAGATGAACAAGGCATCTGTGCCCTGTTTGAGTGCTTCCATAACGTCCTCGCGATAGTGATTGATCGACTCTGGTGCGTTTTCATCCGACGCCACAGATTTGCACCAAGTTGAAGCAAGAAGTGCGCCAAGAGTTGGTGCAAGGCTTTGCACCGAATTGGGGCTTTGCCAGAGGGGTAGATTTGTAGGTGGTGGATAAATACTGTATAAATAAACAGTTTTATCGTGCATGCTGCTCCACCACTCGATCGCCATGAGTTCACTTGACCCTCCCGACGACGACCTGCCTGCACAGCCGCAGGACATCTGCATTCCGCTGCAGGCCATCCGCGGGCGCGGTGCCGCCACGGCCATGGCCCACCGCTTTGCCAAAGACCAGCGCGAACGTGCGGATGATGGGTGGAACCATCCGCGCGCCCTTGGCAGGGCCGAGGGCGTGGAGCAGGGTGGCACGGGTACGGCTCAGGATGGCAACCCGAACGGCGGGGGTGCTGAAGAGGGTGATGCATGGGGCGGGGGCGACGAGGGAGCCTGCGCCAGCCCCTCACCCGCCACCCGCGTGCATTTCGAAACGGCACGCAGTGCCCTGTGTGCCAACGACTCGCCCGATATCTTTTTTGAACTCTCGGTGAACCCCTACCGGGGCTGCGAGCACGGCTGCATCTACTGCTACGCCCGGCCCACGCACAGCTACCTCAATTTTTCGCCCGGGCTCGACTTTGAGACGCAGATCGTGGCCAAGCACAACGTGGCGCAGGTGTTGCGTCAAGAGCTTGCACAGCCGCGTTACGTGCCGCGTTTGCTCAACATCGGCTCCGCCACCGACTGCTACCAGCCCGTGGAGCGTGACCTGAAGCTCACGCGCAGCGTGATCGAAGTGATGCGCGAGGCGCGCCACCCGTTTTCGCTGATCACCAAATCCAGCGGCGTGGAGCGCGACCTGGACCTGCTCGCCCCGCTGGCAGCGCAGCGCTTGGCGGCGGTGTACATCACCATCACCACACTCGACGCTGCGCTGGCTCGCCGCATGGAACCCCGCGCCGCCGCGCCCCACCGGCGGCTTCGCACCATCCGTGCATTGGCCGAGGCGGGTGTGCCGGTGGGCGTGAGCGTGGCGCCCCAGATCCCGTTCATCACCGAAGACATGGAGCAGGTACTGGAGGCCGCACGCGACGCCGGTGCACGCACCGCGTTCTACACCGTGCTGCGGCTACCGTGGGAGCTAGATGCATTGTTTCGAGAGTGGCTCGTCGTGCACTACCCGCAGCGCGCAGCGCGCGTCATGGCCCGGGTGCAAGACCTGCACCCCCTGACCGGGTCCCAGCGCGCAGCCGGCAAGACCTATGACAGCGACTTTGCCACCCGCATGAAAGGGAGCGGGCTCTGGGCCGACCTGCTGCGCCAGCGATTTGCCAACACCTGCCGCCGCCTGGGCCTCAACCGGGAGCGCGAGGGGCTGGACCTGGGGCAGTTCAGGCCGGGGCTACTGAAAGGGCAGGGGAGCCTCTTCTAGATCCCGTGCCCGTCTCCTTGCACTTTGCACTGCGCGCCGCAGGCCGCAATGCGTTGCCTCGTCAGCCCCCCCACACCCGCTGCACCACCTGTGTGTACAGCGGAATACCCACCAGGATGTTCAGCGGAAACGTCACCCCCAGCGAGAGGCTCACGTACAGCGACGGGTCGGCTTCGGGGATGGCATAGCGCACCACGGCAGGCACCGCGATGTAGGACGCGCTGGCGGCCAGCACCATGAGCAGCACGGCATCCCCCGTGGGCACCTGCAGCAGCCAGGCCAGCGCCAGGGCCAGGCTGGCGTGCGTCAGCGGCCCCAGCACCGCGTAAGCCAGCAGCCATGGCGACTGCTTGCGCACCGCAGGCAGGTTGCGAGCCGTGGACAGGCCCATGTCCAGCAAGAACAGGCACAGCATGCCCTTGAACAGATCGCCCGAGAACGGCTGCATGGCCGCCTTGCCGGCATCGCCAGTCACCATGCCGATCACCATGGCGCCCAGCAGCAGCAACTGGGTGCCGTCGGTGAACGACTCGTGCAGGATCTTGCCCACCGACAGGTGAGGCCCCGGCTTGCCAGGTGCGCCCCCTGCGCTTGCGCCACCCAGCGCGGGGCCCCCTGCCGACGCCATGGCGACCACCGGTGACACGCGCAGGAGGGGGCTTGAGGGGGTGACTGCCAACGACTGAGCCACTGACTGCCGCTGCCGCATCGCATTGGCCAGCATCACCGCCAGGATGATGGCGGGCGACTCCATCAGCGCCATGGCTGCCGCCATGTAGCCGCCGTAGGCAATGTGCTGTGACTCCAGGTACTGCGTGGCCGTCACAAAGGTCACGGCGCTGACCGATCCGTAGGTGGCTGCGACCGCCGCCGCGTTGAAGCCCGACAGCACCCGCCGCAGCAGCGCATAGCCCACCAGCGGCACCACCACGGCCAGCAGCACGGCAAGCCCCAGACTGCTGGCCACACTGGGTGTCAGTCCTGAAGCTGCCAAGGCAAACCCGCCCTTGAGGCCCAGCGCCATCAGCAGGTAGATGGACAAGAACTTCGAGATCGCCGCCGGCATCTCCAGGTTGGATCGGACCAGGCCCGCAAACACTCCCAGGGCAAAAAACAAAATCGCGGGGTCCAGCAAGCTTTGCATCATTCAACTCCTTGTTGGGGGCCGATGCTAGGGATGTGTGGCTGCAAAGTAAAATCGATTCGAACGCGGTTATCTATAGATAAAAATCTATGAACATCACATTTCGCCAGCTGCGGCTGTTCCTGGCGCTGGCCGAGACGGGCAGCGTCAGCGCCGCCGCCAAGGTCATGCATGTCACGCAGCCCACGGCCTCCATGCAGTTGCGTGAGGTGACCCAGGCCGTGGGCCTGCCGCTGTACGAGGTGGTCTCGCGCCGTGTACACCTGACCGAGGCGGGACAGGCCCTGGCCCGCACTGCGCGTGCCATTGCGGGCGAGTGGGATGCGTTCGAGCAGCGCGTGTCGGGCGCCAAGGGCCTCACCAGCGGGCGCCTCAAGGTCGCCGTGGTCAGCACCGCCAAATACTTTGTGCCCCGCCTGCTGGGCAGCTTCTGCAAGCTGCACCCGCAGATCGATATCTCGCTGGAGGTACTCAACCGCGACCACGTCATCACCCGCCTGCGCAGCAATCTGGACGACCTCTACGTCATGTCCATGCCGCCTGCGGATTTGCCGCTGGAGGACCAGATCCTCATGCCCAACCCGCTGGTTGTCATCGCCCCCGCAGGCCACCCCCTGGCCGCCAAAAAGCGCATCAAGCTCGCGCAATTGCAGACGGAGCGTTTCATCCTGCGCGAAAAAGGCTCCGGCACCCGCATGGCCACTGACGCCCACCTGCGCCAACTGGGTTTTGCGCCCAGCGCATTGCTGGAGCTGGGCAGCAACGAAGCCATCAAGGAGTCGGTGGAGGGCCAGCTGGGCGTCTCCATCGTCTCCCACCACTCCCTGGGTCCGCACCACGAGGGGCTTGCCGTGCTCAATGTGCAGGGCTTTCCCATCCAGTCGCAGTGGCACCTGGTCTGGCCCAAGGGCAAGCAGCTGTCACCGATTGCCGAGGTGTTCCGGGCGCATTTGGTGGGGGAGGTGGAGGGCTGGATGGCACTGCGCTAATTGCGCACCCTGCGGGCTCGCCAACGGCGCGTCCCTTGGTGATGACTGGGGGGCGCTTAACGCTGAATGCCGTGCTGCCTGCAAAGGGACGGCCCCGCCACAAGCGGGTGTTCGGTCTCAATGGACATGCCGATGGTGGATGTCCGGGTAGTGCGGGTGTGTGTGCTTCAGTGGCAGGTGCGTGTGTCGGTGGCTGTGTTTGCCGCTGCCGCGATGTTCTACGCCGTGCGCGTGCTGGTGGTGCTCGTCGTGTTCGTGTTCGTGCTCGTGTTCCAGCGCTTCGTGTTGGTGCTCATGGCTGTGGTGTTCCGTGAGGTGCAACCACACCCCCAGGCCCATCAGCGCAGCGGCCATCCAGAACACCCACGAGGTTGGCTCCGAGAACACCAACAAGGACACAACCACCCCCATGAAGGGCGCGGTGGAGAAGTACGCTCCCGTGCGGGCTGTGCCGAGCCCGCGCAATGCCAGCACAAACAGCACAAGGCTCAGTCCATATCCCAAAAGGCCGACAGCCATCGTTGCAGACAGTGTGGCCCACGAAGGCCAGGCGGCGCCCATGCTGATGGCCAGCGTGGTGTTGACCGACCCCGCGATCAGGCCCTTGATGCTGGCAACAAAGAGCGCGTCGGAGGCAGAAACCTTGCGTGTGAGGTTGTTGTCGATGGCCCAGCACAAGCAGGCCAGGACCACCAGCCAGGAGCCCGTGCCGCCGGGTTGCCACGGAGAGCCGGTCTGCCAGCCCAGGGCAATGCCTCCCGCCACGATGGCAAGCATGCCCCCCACGATGCGCCGGTCGGCGTTTTCTTTGAACACCCACCAGGCAATGACTGCGGTCAGCACCGCTTCCAGATTCAACAGCAGCGAAGCCGTGGCGCCGCTGGTGGAGTGCAGTCCCAGCATCAGCGCCACCGGCCCCAGCACGCCTCCAAACAGCACGGCGCCCAGGAGCCATGGCCATTCATTCAAGGGAATGCCAGAGGGCTTCAGCCCGCCATCGCGGACCACACGCACCAGGGCCAGTCCCAGGCCGCTGCCCAGATACAGAAGGCCTGCCAGCAGCACCGGTGGCAGGTCGCCCGTCAGCAGCTTGGCAAAAGGGGTGCTGGCGCCAAAGAGCACCGCTGCGCCCAGGGCGTAAATGACGCTTTGATTCATGGCGGAATTTTCTACCTGAAGGCGCCTGGCGTCTTCAGCGGCTGTGGGCCGACAGGACTGGAGTCACTCCACCACCGATGCGCGCGGGTTGCGCCGCCCATCCACGGGCAAGGGCGTTCTTTGCCATGACCCGCAGTAACCAGCAATGGACCGCCTCGGGCGGGCACCACTGTCAGCGGGCCTGTTTACACCAGCACGTCCCGCAAAGACGCGTCCTTGTCGAACTGCGCCTTGGCGAACGGGCACAGCGGGACCACCTTGGTGCCTGTGGCCCTGGCCCATTGGACCAGTGCATCGAGCAGCGCGCGCCCCACACCCTGGCCGCTGAGCGATGGGTCCACCTCGGTGTGGTCCACGATGATCATCGTGGCGTTGGTGCGGCTGTAGGTCATCTCGGCCAGGCGCTGGCCGTTGTGCTCGATGTAGAACGCACCTTTGGCGTCCTGTTCCTGGTGGTGAATGGTGTGTGGCATGTTGGGGCGCAAGGGGTATGGGTCTGCGTCAGAGTATGGTGCATCCGGTGCTGCAGTGGCGGCCCGGCCCGGCGGGGCGGGCTCCATCGGCTTGGGGCGTCTACTGGACTTGGAATGCCTCGGACAGAAACTCTGCGGTGGCGCGCACCCGGGCCGTGCGTTGCAGGTCGGGGTGCATGACTTGCCAGACCTCGTAGTCGGTCGCCCGGCGGCGCTCGGGCCAGATGCGCACCAGGCCTTCGCGCGCCCCCATCCACACCGGCATTTCACCCAGGCCAATGCCCGCCGCCACGCCCTTGCGCACCAATAGGCTGGAGCGCACGGCCAGCGCAATCCGGGCCTGGCGCGCAGGCACGCCCGCCATGGTCAGAAACGGGCTTTGCTCCAGGTAAGGCGCGTAGGCCACCAGGTGGTGGCCGCGCAGTTCGTCCTCTGGCACCGGCATGCCAAAACGCTCGACATAGCCCGCACTGGCGAACAGGCCCACAGGCCACGACACCACGCGGCGCACCACGAGGTCCGGCGTCTCGGGCCGGACGTTGCGGAAAGCGATGTCCACCTGGCGGCGGCTGAGGCTGAGCAACTGGGTGGACACCTCCAGGTCCACGCGAATGTGGGGCCAGTGCTGTTGCAGGCGCTCAATGGCGGGCATCAGCAGGTCGATGGCGATCGAGTCGGTGCTGGTCACGCGCACCAGGCCGCCAGGGCTGGTGTCCTGGCCCTCGATGCGGGTGCGCAGGTCCAGGGCCGCGCTTTCCATGCGGCGGGCGGCGGCAAGCGCTATCTCGCCTGCAGCGGTGAGCAGGTAGCCGTCCTTGGCACGCAGAAACAGCTTGGCGCCCAGTTCGGCCTCCAGCGCGTTCAGCCGCCGCCCGACGGTGGCCTGGTCCACGCCCAGGCTGCGCGCGGCGGCGCGCAAGGAGTGCGCGCGGGTCAGGGCAAGAAAGATGCGGGTGTCGTCCCAGTTCATGGCCGTATGGAGGTTGCGGATGAGGGGTGAGTGTGATGCAAATTTGCATCGCTGTAGAGCAAAATTGCTGCGTTTAAATCACTGCGTGGAGACCTATCCTTCAGGCACTGAAACCATTGCTTGAGGAGCAACACCCATGTCCACACCAGCGGCCGAACAACCTGCAAACCCCCAACGCACCATGCGAGCCGTCGTGTTCGATGACTTCGGCGGCCCGGAAGTGCTGGTGGCGCGCGAGATCCCTGTCCCCGAGGTGCGCCCGCACGACCTGCTGGTGCGCAACGCCGCCATAGGCGTCAACCGGGCCGACCTGCTGCACCGCAAAGGGGCCTATGGCCGCGCCTACTTTGGCGATGCCGACACCATGGGGCTGGAGATTGCGGGCACGGTGGTCGCCATGGGGCCCGAGGTGCAAGGCTTTGCCGTGGGCGACCGTGTGATGGGCATCGTGGGCGGCGGTGCCTACGCCGAGTTGTCACGCATTGACCACCGCATGGCCATGCCGGTGCCTGCGGGCATGGACTTGGTAGCCGCTGGCGCCGTGGCCGAGGTGTTCGTGACCGCGCACGAGGCGCTGTTCCACCTGGCGCGCTTGCACGCGGGCGAGTCCGTGCTGATCCATGCGGCGGCGGGCGGCGTGGGGTCAGCCGCCGTGCAGCTGGCCCATGCGGCGGGTGCGCGCGTGTTTGCCACGGCGGGGGGCGACAAGCGCGGCGCCGTGCTGGGTTGCGGGGCCGATGTGTTCATCGACTACCGCAGCGAAGACTTTCAGGCGGTGGTGGACCAGGCCACGCAGGGCCGGGGCGTGGATGTGGTGATCGACTTCATCGGGGCTCCGTACCTGCAGCGCAACGTGCGGTCTCTGGCCGACGGCGGACGCCTGGTGTCGGTGGGGCTGCTGGGCGGTGCGCAGGGTGCGGAGCTGCCCATGGATGTGCTGCTGTACCGACACCTGCAGATTTTTGGCACCGTGATGAAGTCCCGCCCGCCCGAGGTCAAGCAGGCCATGGTGCAGCGGTTTGCCCAGCAGTGGCTGCCAGCCTTGGCCGCTGGAGTGATCCGGCCGGTGATCGACAGCACGTTTGCACTGGCCGATGCTGCACAGGCCCATCGGCGCATGGAGTCTGGCGCAAGCATCGGCAAGATTCTGTTGTTGCCCCAAGGGAGCTGAGCTGGCTGCGCCCTGCGCCACACCTTTGTGGCACAGGGCTGCCGGGGCCGTCCGCCTGGCCCCGCCTCGGTCCGTCTCAGCCCGCCGCGGCGGGCTTGCGGCACGCGGCAAACATGTCCAGCTCGGTGTTGTACGCCTCGGTCTTCACATCCATCAGGCCCAGTACCGAGTGGAAGTAGTGGTCGTGCGTGATGCGTCGCTCGCCCAGGTCTTGCTGCAGGCAGCCCGTGGCGAGGTGGGTGCGCGCCTGCATGGTGGGTGACAGCCAGGTGATCCAGGGCACGTGTTTTTGCACGTCGGGGGCAATGGAGTAGGGCAGGCCGTGCAGGTAGATGTTGTTCTCACCCAGCGACTCGCCATGGTCTGCTACGTAAATCATAGCTGTCTGGGCATGTTGTTCCTGCGCTCCCAGCCACTGGAGCACTGAATCGAGGAAATGGTCGGTCTCGACGATGCTGTTGTCGTAGGCGTTGACCACCTGCTCGCGCTGGCATTCCTGCAAGGCAGTGGAGGCGCACTCGGGGCCAAACTTCTTGTTCTCGGGCGCGGAGCGCTTGTAGTACGCGGGGCCGTGGCTGCCCATCTGGTGCATCACCACCACCGTGCCACGCTGGCGCTGCTCGGCGGGCAGGGCGGCGATCTGGGCGTCCAGGTCCTTGAGCATCACGCGGTCCAGGCACTCGCCGCCGGCGCACAGCGCGGGGTCTTTCTGGGTGCTGGTGATGGTCTCGCCAACGCGGTCGCACACGCCCTTGCAGCCCGACTGGTTGTCCACCCACAGCACCGCCAGGCCGGCGTGGTGCAGCACGTCGATCAGGCTTTCGTAGTTGGCCGAGCGGCCTTCGTAGCCTGTGCGGCCCAGGTGCGAATACATGCAGGGCACCGACGCGGCGGTGCTGGTGCCGCAGGACCAGGCATTGCGCGCGCTCACCAGGTCCTTGCGGGCTGACAGGCGGGGGGTGGTGTCGCGCTCATAGCCGTTCAGGCCAAAGTTGCCGCTGCGGCCCGTCTCGCCCAGCACCAGCACCAGCAGCGGGGGCTTGGCCTGGCCGGCGTAGCTGGCGCCCAGCTGGGCGTCGCGGCCCAGGGGCATGATTTTGCTGGTGTCCATGCGCAGGGGCTTGGTGGCAATGTTGCCCAGCGCGTACACGCTGTTGAGCGGGTTGATCAGGTAGCGCAGCTTGGTGTGGTTGCGCATGGTCGATGCGAAGTCCTGGAACACCAGCAGCAGGCACACCACGATGACGGCGATGGAGCCTGCCAGCAGCAGCCCGTTATGCGCCACATGGCGCAACGCGGTCAGGCGCTGCACGGGGCGGCGGTACAGCCACAGCAGCGGCGGCGCAGCCAGGATCAGCACCGTGCCCAGCATGCGCAGGTTGAGCAGGTCGCCTGCTTCCTTCACGTCGGTCTGCATCACGTTGACCAGCATGCTGGCGTCGATGGCGATGCCGTAGGCCAGCATGAAGTACGCGCCAAATGCAGCCATCAGCACCAGCACCAGCACGGCGGGCTTGAGCGTCCAGCGCCAGGCCAGCAGGCTCAGCAGCGCCGCGTTGCCCGCCGCGACGATGAGCGCAAACGCCAGCGCAAAGCCCCAGCCACGCAGGCTGCCCTGGCCGGGCAGCTGGGCCACCTCTTGCCACAGCGGGACGTTGCAGGCCGTGGCCAGCCAGGTGCTGACCAGCACCACCACCCATGCGGGGTGCAGGGGGCGGGGTGCAGGGGAGGCGGAGGGAGGCTCCGAGCGTGAAGCCGAGGCAAAGGGCAGCAGGCGCCGCAGGGACAAAAGCATAGCCCGCTAGTGTGCTGCCAGTTGCTTAAGCGCGCATTAATGTCCGGCGCCAAGACCCCGCGCATGGTGGGCCAAATGGTCGCCCACAAAGCTCTGCACAAAGTAGTAGCCGTGGTCGTAACCCGCATGCCGACGCAGTGTGAGCGGCTGGCCGATGGCCTGGCACGCGGCCTCGAACAGGTGGGGGTGCAGCTGGTCGGCCAGGAATTTGTCGTCCAGCCCCTGGTCGATGAGGATGCCTGCCGGGTAGGGCGCGATGGGCTGGTGTTGCATCAGCACCGTGGCATCGTGCTCCAGCCAGGTGGTGCGGTCGGGGCCCAGGTAGCCGGTGAAGGCCTTTTCGCCCCAGGGGCACTGGGTGGGCGCGCAGATGGGCGCAAAGGCCGACACCGTCTTGAAGCGGCCGGGGTGGCGCAGGGCAAGTGTGAGCGCGCCGTGCCCGCCCATGCTGTGGCCGAAGATGCCCAGGCGCTGCCCGTCGATGGGCAGGTGCTGGCCCACCAGGGGCAACAGCTCTTGCAGCAGGTAGCTCTCCATGCGCCAGTGCGTGTTCCAGGGGCTCTGCGTGGCGTCGAGGTAGAAGCCCGCGCCCACGCCAAAGTCCCAGCTGGCCGTGGCGCCGGGCAGGGCCAACACGGCCTCGCCGCGCGGGCTGGTGTCGGGCGCGATCAGGGCCAGGCCCAGTTCGGCGGCCAGGCGCTGGGCGCCAGCCTTGATGGCAAAGGTCTCCTCGGTGCAAGTCAGCCCGGCCAGGTACAACACGGCGGGCACAGGGCCCTGTTGTGCCTGGGGCGGCAGGTACACCGAGAACTTCATCGGCAGGCCGATGGTGGTGGAGGTGTGTTGGTAAAAGCGCTGCCCGCCGCCAAAGCAGGCGTGCTGGCTGAGCAGGTCCAGGGGAGTGGTCATGGTGATTGCTCTTGAATTGATAGCTGCTCAGGCAATAGATCGTGGCGCTTGAGGCAGTTTTCGCTGGTAGGGACCCCAAAAGACGGCTCCAAGCCGTTTTTCATGGCCCGTCGGGGCCAGCGCCCAGAGTGCCCGATTGTCTCTGGGGCCGTGGGCGCTGGCGGCCTACGGAGTTACGCGGCGTACTTGACGACCGAGCGGATGGACTTGCCTTCGTGCATCAGGTCAAACGCTTCGTTGATGTCCTTCAGGCCCATGGTGTGCGTGACAAACGGCGCCAGCTGGATCTTGCCTGCCATCGCGTCTTCGACCATGCCAGGCAGCTCGCTGCGGCCCTTGACGCCGCCAAACGCCGTGCCCAGCCACTTGCGGCCGGTGACGAGCTGGAAGGGGCGGGTGCTGATCTCTTGCCCCGCGCCCGCTACGCCGATGATGACCGACTGGCCCCAGCCCCGGTGCGCGCATTCGAGTGCGGCGCGCATCACGTTGACGTTGCCGATGCACTCAAAGCTGTGGTCCACGCCCCAGGTCGTCATCTCCACGATGACCTGCTGGATGGGCTTGTCGAAGTCCTTGGGGTTCACGCAGTCGGTCGCGCCAAAGGTGCGGGCCAGGTCGAACTTGGAGGGATTGGTATCGATGGCGATGATGCGCCCGGCCTTGGCCAGCTTGGCGCCCTGAATCACGGCCAGGCCAATGCCGCCCAGGCCAAATACGGCCACCGTGTCGCCCTCTTGCACCTTGGCGGTGTTCTTGACGGCGCCCAGGCCGGTGGTCACGCCGCAGCCCAGCAGGCAGACCTGCTCGGGGTTGGCATTGGGATTGACCTTGGCGAGCGAGACCTCGGCCACCACGGTGTATTCGCTGAACGTGCTGCAGCCCATGTAGTGGTAGATGGGCTGGCCGTTGTAGCTGAAGCGCGTGGTGCCATCGGGCATCACGCCTTTGCCTTGCGTGGCGCGCACCGAGACGCACAGGTTGGTCTTGCCGCTCTTGCAGAACAGGCACTCGCCGCATTCGGCGGTGTACAGCGGGATCACATGGTCGCCGGGCTTGACGCTGGTCACGCCTTCGCCCACTTCCACCACAATGCCCGCGCCTTCATGGCCCAGCACCACGGGGAACAGGCCTTCGGGGTCATCACCGCTCAGGGTGAACGCGTCGGTGTGGCACACGCCGGTGTCGGTGATCTTGATGAGCACTTCGCCCTTTTTGGGCGGGGCGACGTCGATCTCGACGATCTGCAGGGGGTCTCCAGCTTTGAAGGCTACGGCGGCACGGGATTTCATGAGGTGGTCCTTTCGGTCAATCGGGTAGGGAATGCGGGTGGGCGGTCTATTTGAGGTAGGAGCGAAGCAACGCCAGCGTTTCGTCAATGGCTTGCTGGGACGGGGCCGGTTTTTCCGCCAGCGTCTCGCGCACGTGGCTGTCGAGCAGGTCGGCCATCAGTCCGTGCACGGCGCCTCGCATGGCCGCCAGCTGCTGCAGGATGGGGGCGCAGTCACTGCCTGCCTCCACCGCGCGCTCCAGCGCCTCGGCCTGGCCCTTGATGCGGCGGAGGCGTGTAATGGCGCGTTGTTTGTCTTCGGCAGTGTGGGGCATGGTCAGGCGGCTGGCTGGTCGTTCACTGGGGCGTACTGGGTGGCAGTATAAAAGACAAGCACATATGCTGATTGCGCTACAGGCATTAAAAGGGCTATTACTCAGGGGGAGTATTCGAAAATTGGCAGTGAACCCCTCTCGATGAGCCATGAAAAAAGCCCGCAGGCACTGCCTGCGGGCTTTGTGGGGTGTGGGAGCGGCGCAGTGCGCCGCACCGATCAGCGGCTGGCCAGGGGAGGCACGTCGCGGCGCACGGAGCCGGTGAACAGCTGGCGGGGGCGGCCGATCTTGTACTCGGGGTCGCCGATCATTTCGTTCAGCTGGGCGATCCAGCCCACGGTGCGGGCCAGGCTGAAGATGCCGGTGAACAGGTTCACCGGGATGCCGATGGCGCGCTGCACGATGCCGGAGTAGAAGTCCACGTTCGGGTAGAGCTTGCGCTGCACGAAGTAGTCGTCTTCCAGGGCGATCTTTTCCAGTTCCTTGGCCAGCTTGAACAGCGGATCGTTTTCCAGGCCCAGCTCGGCCAGCACTTCATTGCAAGTCTCTTGCATGAGCTTGGCGCGGGGGTCGTAGTTCTTGTACACGCGGTGGCCAAAGCCCATGAGCTTGACGCCGGAGTTTTTGTCCTTGACCTGCTTGATGAAGTCGCCGATCTTTTCCACGCCGCCTTGGGCCTGGATGTCGTACAGCATGTTCAGTGCAGCTTCGTTGGCGCCGCCGTGGGCAGGACCCCAGAGGCAGGCCACGCCCGCAGCGATGGCTGCGAACGGGTTGGTGCCCGACGAGCCGCACAGGCGCACGGTGGAGGTCGAGGCGTTCTGCTCGTGGTCAGCGTGCAGGATGAAGATGCGGTCCAGCGCGCGTTCGAGTACGGGGTTGACCTTGTACTCTTCGCAGGGCGTACCGAACATCATGCGCAGGAAGTTGCCTGCGTAGCTCAGGTGGTTCTGCGGATACATGTAGGGCTGGCCCATGCCGTACTTGTAGGCCATTGCGACCAGCGTGGGCATCTTGGCGATCAGGCGGATCGCGGCGATCTCGCGGTGCTGCGGATTGTTGATGTCCGTGCTGTCGTGGTAGAAGGCCGACAGGGCACCCACCAGACCGGTCAGCACAGCCATGGGGTGCGCGTCGCGGCGGAAGCCACGCAGGAAGAACTGCATCTGCTCGTTGACCATGGTGTGGTTGGTCACGCGGCTGGTGAAGTCGGTCTTTTGTGCTGCGTTGGGCAGATCGCCGTACAGCAGCAGGTGGCAGGTTTCCAGGAAGTCGCAGTTCTCAGCCAACTGCTCAATGGGGTAGCCGCGGTACAGCAACTCGCCCTTGTCGCCATCGATGTAGGTGATGGCCGACTGGGTGGCTGCTGTGGACAGGAAGCCCGGGTCATAGGTGAACATGCCCGTCTGCGCATACAGCTTGCGGATGTCGATGACGTCCGGGCCGATGCTGCCCTGATAGACCGGCAGGTCCACGCTGGGGCTGCCGTTACTGAACGACAGGGTGGCTTTGTTGTCAGCTAGCTTCATTGTTACTTTCCTTGGGTAGGTTGCCGATACGAATCCGGTCTTGGTGCGAGGGCTGGGTGTCAGGCATGCACTGCCGTGGCGCCACCGCTTTGTCTCAGCATGCCGAGCACTTCACGCGCTTCTTGTGTGTCTTGTTCGCCCGAGGGCTCTCGCCGCCGCAGCAGCAGGTCCAGCAGGTCGTTGTCCGCCAGATCCATCAGCGCACGCATGCCTTGCGCGTGGCGCTGGGTCAACGTGGACTCGTAGCGGGTGAAGAACTGCTCGATGAACAGATCGTTCTCGAGCAGGCCGCGCCGGCAGCGCCAGTGCAGCTTGCTCAACTCACGCTCGTCCAGCAGCGGCGAGGCCGCCTCTGGTGCGATGGAGGTGGTGGACGGTGATTGCATGGCCGGTGGCTCGGAGGGTGCAGGGTCAGATGGCGCGGCGCACCATCAGTTCCTTGATCTTGCCAATCGCCTTGGTGGGGTTCAGGCCCTTGGGGCACACGTCCACGCAGTTCATGATGGTGTGGCAGCGGAACAGGCGGTATGGGTCTTCGAGGTTGTCGAGGCGCTCGCCCGTGGCATCGTCGCGGCTGTCGGCGATGAAGCGGTAGGCCTGCAGCAAGCCGGCAGGGCCCACGAACTTGTCAGGGTTCCACCAGAAGCTGGGGCAGCTGGTGGAGCAGCTCGCGCACAGAATGCACTCGTACAGGCCGTTGAGCTCGTCGCGCTCTTCGGGGCTTTGCAGGCGTTCTTTCTCGGGCAGCAGGCCTTCGTTGATCAGGTAGGGCTTGATCGAGTTGTACTGCTTGAAGAACTGCGTCATGTCCACGATCAGGTCGCGGATCACGGGCAGGCCGGGCAATGGCTTGAGCGTGATGACACCCTTGAGCGTGTTCATGTTGGTCAAGCAGGCCAGGCCGTTCTTTCCATTGATGTTCATGGCGTCAGAGCCACATACGCCTTCGCGGCAGGAGCGGCGGAACGACAACGTAGGGTCTTGTTCCTTGAGCTTGACCAGGGCGTCCAGCAGCATGCGCTCGTGACCGTCGAGTTCGATCTCGATGGTCTGCATGTAGGGCTTGGCGTCCTTGTCCGGATCGTAGCGGTAGATTTGGAATGTGCGCTTTTGCATGGTTCTGCTCTCGTGGGGCTACTGTTTAGAACGTCCGGACCTTGGGGGGAACGCTGTCTACCGTCAGGGGCTTGAGGTTCACTGGCTTGTAGGTCAGGCTGTTGTCGGCGCTGTGCCAGAGGGTGTGCTTCATCCACTCGGCGTCGTTGCGGCCCAGCGGTGCCGTGGGGTGGTCGGCAGGCTGTTCGTAGTCGTACACCGTATGGGCGCCACGGCATTCCTTGCGGGCAGCGGCCGACACCATCGTGGCCTGGGCCACTTCGATCAGGTTGTCCACTTCCAGCGCTTCGATGCGTGCGGTGTTGAACACCTTGGACTTGTCCTGCAGCGTGATGCCGGCCACGCGGCTGCGCAGTTCGGCGATCTTCTTGACGCCTTCGTCCATGCTGACCTGGGTGCGGAACACGCCGGCGTGCTGCTGCATGGCCGAGCGGATGTCGCCTGCCAGGGCTTGCGAGTAGATGCCGCCCGTGGATTGGTCGAGCTGGTTCAGGCGCTCCAGCGTGCGGTCGGCCGCATCGGCTGGCAGGGGCTTGTGCTCCTTGTTCTTGTTGTTGAACTCGACGATGTGGCGGCCAGCGGCCTTGCCGAACACCAGCAGGTCCAGCAGCGAGTTGGTGCCCAGGCGGTTGGCGCCGTGCACGCTCACGCAGGAGCATTCGCCGACGGCGTACAGGCCATTGACGACCTTGTTGCCGGTGCCGTCATGGGTGACGACCTGGCCGTTGATGTTGGTGGGCACGCCACCCATCTGATAGTGGATGGTGGGCACCACAGGGATCGGTTCCTTGGTGATGTCCACGTTGGCGAAGTTGACGCCGATTTCGTACACCGAGGGCAGGCGCTTGTGGATGGTGTCTGCGCCCAGGTGGTCGAGCTTGAGCAGCACGTAGTCCTTGTTGGGGCCGCAGCCGCGACCTTCCTTGATTTCCTGGTCCATCGAGCGGGACACGAAATCGCGCGGTGCCAGGTCCTTCAGTGTGGGCGCATAGCGCTCCATGAAGCGCTCGCCGTTGCTGTTGAGCAGGATGGCGCCTTCGCCACGGCAGCCTTCGGTCAGCAGCACACCCGCGCCGGCCACGCCGGTGGGGTGGAACTGCCAGAACTCCATGTCCTGCAGCGGGATGCCTGCGCGTGCGGCCATGCCCAGGCCGTCACCGGTGTTGATGAAGGCGTTGGTCGATGCGGCGAAGATGCGGCCGGCACCACCGGTGGCCAGCAGCACGGTCTTGGCTTCCAGGATGTACAGGTCGCCGGTTTCCATCTCGATGGCGGTCACGCCCACCACGTCGCCGTCAGCGTCGCGGATCAGGTCCAGGGCCATCCACTCCACGAAGAAGTTCGTCTTGGCCTTCACGTTCTGCTGGTACAGCGTGTGCAGCATCGCGTGGCCGGTGCGGTCAGCGGCAGCGCAGGCGCGTTGCACGGGCTTTTCACCGTAGTTGGCGGTGTGGCCGCCGAAGGGGCGCTGGTAGATCGTGCCGTCGGGGTTGCGGTCGAACGGCATGCCGAAGTGTTCCAGCTCATACACCACGTTGGGTGCTTCGCGGCACATGAACTCGATGGCATCCTGGTCGCCCAGCCAGTCAGAGCCCTTGATGGTGTCGTAGAAGTGGTAGTGCCAGTTGTCCTCGGACATATTACCCAGCGATGCGCTCACGCCGCCTTGTGCTGCCACGGTGTGGGAGCGGGTAGGGAACACCTTGGACAGCGAGGCCACGTTCAGGCCTGCGCGGGAGAGTTCAAGCGCGGCACGCATGCCGGAGCCGCCGGCCCCGACGATGACAACGTCGAACTTGCGCTTAGTGATATTGGCTTTTGTATAGCTCATTGTGTACCTTCAATCGCGGGAATCAGAGACGCCACAGAACCTGGATGCCCCAGCCAGCGCAGCTGACCAGCCAGACAATGCTGAACACTTGCAGTGCCAGGCGCAGGCCCACGGGCTTGATGTAGTCCATCAGGACTTCGCGCAGGCCGATCCAGGCATGCCAAGCCAGAGAAATGATCACGGAGAAGGTCAGCACCTTCATCCATTGGGCCGAGAAAATGCCCGCCCATTTGTCGTAGCCGATGGGGCCTTTGGAGAAGATGACCTGGGCCAGCAGGGCCAGGGTGAACAGTGCCATCAGGACTGCCGTGACACGCTGGCTGAGCCAGTCGCGCAGGCCATAGTGGGCGCCGACGACGACGCGCTTGGAACCGTAATTGACGGACATGGAAATTTCCTCTCGTTCTTCAACAGGCGCTGGCTGGCAGCGACCGCCGTTTTTGTGGGTTGATCAGTACAGGCCGAAAAGCTTGGCGCCCAGCACCAGGGCCAGCCCAATGCTGATGACCAGAACGGTCAGGGCAGAGCTCTTGCCAAATTGCTTGTTCACGGCGCTGTGGCTCACGTCCATCCACAGGTGGCGCAGGCCGGCAGTGAAGTGGTGCAGATAGGCCCAGATCAGGGCCAGAGCGACCAGCTTGATGAACCAGCCGGGCACAAAACCGATGCCGATATTGAAGGCCGCCGAGAATTTGGCGAACGAGATTTCGGAAGACACCGAGGTGTCGAACATCCAGATGATGAAAGGCAGCAGCAGGAACATGATCAGTCCGCTGGCGCGGTGCAAGATCGAAACCCACGCGGCAGGTGTCATGCGGTAGGTCGTCAAGTCCTTGAAGGCATTGATGTTGCGGAATTCAGGCCGTTTTTTGGCTAGTTCTGTCATTTCTGGTGCTTTCGTGGATGTAACTGCTTTGTAATTTGAAGATGCAAAGAACGCAAAATTCTATTGCAACGCAACACAAGGGTTTAGCCGGGCTTGAAATTTTCGACGTTAATGCTCGGGTGCCAGCCTGCTGTCAGCTCAATTCATTACGGTAGTGGTGGGTATCGGTGCGATACAGCCCACGGCGTAACTCCATGGGAACATCGTTGTAGGTGTAGGCAATGCGCTCGACGCTCAGCAGCGGTGTCACGGGTGTGATTTGCAGCAGTTGGGCTTGTTCCTCGTCGGGCAGCACGGCGCGGATTTTTTCTTCGGCCCGCACCATGCGCACGCCAAAGTCGAGTTCGAACATGGCGTAGGTCGGTCCCTGGTAGTTGGCGAGCTGCTCGGCCGTGAGGCCTTTGAAGGCTTGTCCGGGCAGCCAGATGTCTTCCAAAATGGTGGGCACTCCTGCAAACGACAGGATGCGCCGGGCCTGCATGACGGCATCGCCGCTGCGCAGCGCCAGTGCGCGGGCCACATCGGCGTTGGCCCGCACGCGGCGGCAATCGATCACGCGGCGCTGCGCAGGGCCTTCCACGCGGGCGTCTCCGGTGTCGGGCAGCAGCTTGAGAAATCGGTACTGCACATGCTGCTCGGCGTGGGTGGCAACAAAAGTGCCTTTGCCCTGCCGGCGCATCACCAGGTTCTCTGCGGCCAGTTCGTCAATCGCCTTGCGTACGGTGCCCTGGCTGACGCGAAAACGTGCAGCCAGCTCCATTTCGCTCGGAATGGCCTCGCCAGGCTTCCATTCGCCCTGCTGCAGGCTTTGCAGGATCAGCCCCTTGATCTGTTGGTACAGCGGGCTGAACGCTGGCGTGGCGGCTCCCGCTGCGCTCTGGGGGGGCGCGGGGTTGTCTGCTGCGAACGGAAGCGATGACATGGTGTGGGATCTGGAAGTTGTGCGTGTGTTGTGGTGCGGCAGTGCGGTTGCCACATGACAATCGAACGACAAACGGGGTGCAATCATATCTTATATAAGACATAAGACAAATTGACCGGGGTGTCCAATCAGGGGTAAACTCCAATGCTGTTTTGCGGGGCACGGGCTACTGGTGACAGGCGCTGGTGCTTGCGTTGCACTCACACCTGTTTTCCTCACTTCCTGGAGTTTTCACCATGAGCAAGAAGCCCGTTCGCGTTGCTGTCACCGGCGCCGCCGGTCAAATCGGTTACGCACTGCTGTTCCGTATCGCCTCCGGCGAAATGCTGGGCAAGGACCAGCCGGTCATTCTGCAATTGCTCGAAGTCCCTGTCGAAGGCCCTCAGAAGGCGCTCAAGGGCGTGATGATGGAGCTGGACGACTGCGCCTTCCCGCTGCTCGTCGAAATGACCGCCCACAGCGATCCCATGACAGCCTTCAAGGATGCCGACTACGCACTGCTGGTCGGCTCGCGCCCACGTGGCCCTGGCATGGAGCGTGCCGAGCTGCTGGCCGTCAACGGCGCCATCTTCACGGCACAAGGCAAGGCCCTGAATGCCGTGGCTTCGCGTGACGTGAAGGTGCTGGTGGTGGGCAACCCTGCCAACACCAATGCCTACATCGCCATGAAGTCGGCCCCTGACCTGCCACGCAAGAACTTCACGGCCATGCTGCGCCTGGACCACAACCGCGCTGCCAGCCAGATCGCTGCCAAGACCGGCAAGGCTGTGGCCGACATCGAAAAGCTGACCGTGTGGGGCAACCACTCGCCCACGATGTACGCTGACTACCGTTTTGCCACCATCAAGGGCGAGAGCGTGGCGAAGATGATCAACGACCAGGAGTGGAACGCCAACACCTTCCTGCCCACCGTTGGCAAGCGCGGCGCCGCCATCATTGAAGCCCGTGGCCTGTCGTCGGCAGCGTCTGCTGCCAATGCCGCCATCGACCACATGCGCGACTGGGCCCTGGGCACCAACGGCAAGTGGGTCACCATGGGTGTTCCATCCAACGGCGAATACGGCATTCCCAAGGACACGATGTTTGGTTTCCCCGTGACCTGCGAAAACGGCGAGTACAAGATTGTTGAAGGTCTGGACATCGACGCGTTCTCGCAAGAGCGTATCAACATCACGCTGGCCGAACTGCAAGGCGAGCAAGACGGCGTCAAGCACCTGCTGTAATCAAGCTGGTAAACGACGCGATGCAGCCGACGCCTTTGGCATCGGGCCTTCGGGCCGTCCAAGCCTCTGTACCGGGGCCGGGCGTTGCGTCCGTCCATCCGCGCGATGTGTTGCTCGGGGCCCAGGCGCAGACTGGTTTTCTGCCAGTCTGCGACCACTACAGCGGCGTGGAAGTGCGCATGCGCAAAAGCCTGCAATTGCAGGCAGAGATGACGCAGGAATTTGGCACCTGCGTCTTTGATGTCACTCTCGATTGTGAAGATGGCGCGCCTGTCGGGCTGGAGTCCCAGCATGCGTCGCTGGTGGCACGCCTGGCAGCGGCTGCGGCCCCAGAGGCTCGGGTAGCGGCTCGTGTTCATGCGGTGGATCACCCAGCTTTTGCCAATGATGTCGCCACCATTGTGGGCGAGGCAGGACACAGGCTGTGCCATCTCATGGTGCCCAAGGTCGAGTCGGTGGATGATGTGCTGATGGCTGAACGTGCGTTGGAGCGCGCGTCGGCGGCTCATGTGCCTCTGCATGTGTTGATCGAGTCCCCCGCTGCCGTGCAGCGCGCGTTTGAAATCGCTTCCCATCCCCGCGTCCAGAGCCTGAGTTTTGGTCTCATGGATTTTGTGTCCGCCCATGGAGGCGCCATTCCCGCACAGGCCATGACCTCTGCCGGGCAGTTCACGCACCCGCTGGTGGTGCGTGCCAAGCTCGAAATCGCCTCGGCGTGCCACGCGCATGGCAAGGTGCCTGCCCATTGCGTGGTGACTGAGTTTTCGGACATGGCAGCCCTGCAAGGTGCTGCCGGCCGCGCATCGCGCGAGCTGGGCTACACGCGGATGTGGAGCATCCATCCGGCGCAGATCCGCACCATCCTGCAGGCCTTTGCGCCCCTGCAGGACGATATCGACACCGCAGCCCGGATCATTTCGGCGGCAGCCTCGGAGGACTGGGCACCCATCAGTGTGGATGGGGTATTGCATGACCGTGCCAGCTACCGCTTTTATTGGCAGATTCTGGAGCGCGCCCACAGCACTGGGCGCGCACTACCCTTGGCGGTGCGTCACTGGTTTGACGCATCGACTCTCGTTCCATCGTGAACACCCCTGGACATTTCCACGCAGGACTTCCCATGAAATTCGTCATTGCCTCCGCTCTCATGTTGCTGGCTCCGGCCTTTGCCTTGGCACAAACAACAGCCCAGCCAGCGGCCAAGTCCGACACCAAGGCTGCAGCCAAACCCGCTGCCAAGCCAACCGCCAAGACGGCCGCCAAGCCAGCAGACGGCAAGACCGCAGCCAAGGCTCCCGCCAAGAGCCATGCCACTGCCAAGGCCGAACCCACCAGCAGCCGTACCCAGCTCAAGAGCGCCACCAACCAGGTGGCGGCCGGCATCATCGCCGCTGAAGCAGCCCTGTCGCCTGCCGAACTGGCGATTGCGGAGCGCGTGCACGTGGGGCGCATGCCCTGCGAGCTCGGTGCTTTTGTCACTGTGACAGCCGATCCCGCCACCCCAGGCCACTTCCATGTGGAAGGCAAGGGTTTCAAGTACTACATGTCGCCGGTGGCCACGACCACGGGCACGGTGCGCCTGGAGGACGCCAAGGGTGGTGCCGTGTGGCTGCAGATCGCCAACAAATCCATGCTGATGAACCAGCGCGCGGGTCAGCGTCTGGCTGACGAGTGCATGAGCCCTGAGCAGGTGGTGGTGGCAGAAGCCATCAAGAAGAACCCGCCTGTGAGCGTGCTGGACCCGCTGCCCGCCGCCAAATAAAAACCGCGCGCACCCATCAACGACTGGTGTGTGCCGAGCCGACCGCTACACGCTACGCCCCACTTTAGAACGCAACTGGAGAAAACAATGTTGAAAGCCTACCGAGACCATGCTGCCGAACGCGCCGCACTGGGTATCCCCCCTCTGCCCCTGGACGCCAAGCAGGTGGCTGAGCTGATCGAATTGATCAAGAACCCACCCGCTGGTGAAGAGGCCTTTTTGCTGGACCTGCTCACCCATCGCGTGCCGCCTGGCGTGGACGACGCTGCCAAGGTCAAGGCCAGCTTCCTGGCTGCCGTGGCGCACGGCGACATCACCGTGGGTCTGATCTCCAAGGCCAAGGCCACGGAACTGCTGGGCACCATGGTGGGTGGCTACAACGTGCACCCGCTGATTGAATTGCTGGACGATGCCGAAGTGGCAGGTGTGGCCGCAGAGGGTCTGAAGAAGACGCTGCTGATGTTCGACTTCTTCAATGACGTCGCTGTGAAAGCCAAGGCAGGCAACGCCAAGGCGCAGGAAGTCATCAAGAGCTGGGCCGATGCCGAGTGGTTCACCACCCGTCCTGAGGTCGAGAAGAAGATTACCGTCACGGTGTTCAAGGTGCCCGGTGAGACCAACACTGACGACCTGTCGCCCGCACCGGATGCCTGGAGCCGCCCAGACATCCCGCTGCACTACCTGGCCATGCTGAAGAACACCCGCCCTGATGCGGCGTTCAAGCCCGAAGAAGACGGCAAGCGTGGTCCGATGCAGTTCATCGAAGACCTCAAGAAGAAGGGTAACCTCGTGGCCTACGTGGGCGACGTGGTGGGCACCGGCTCCAGCCGCAAGTCGGCCACCAACAGCGTGATCTGGGCCACCGGCCAGGACATCCCGTTCGTGCCGAACAAGCGTTTTGGCGGCGTGACCCTGGGCGGCAAGATCGCTCCCATCTTCTTCAACACGCAAGAAGATTCGGGCTCGCTGCCGATCGAAGTCGATGTATCCAAGCTCGAAATGGGCGACGTGGTCGACATCCTGCCCTACGACGGCAAGATTGTGAAGAACGGCGCCACCGTGGCCGAGTTCAAGCTCAAGAGCGATGTGCTGTTTGACGAAGTGCGTGCCGGTGGCCGTATCAACCTCATCATCGGTCGTTCGCTGACGGCCAAGGCCCGCGAGTTCCTGGGCCTGGCAGCATCCACGCTGTTCCGTCTGCCCCAGGCGCCTGCTGCGTCGAACGCTGGCTTCACGTTGGCCCAGAAGATGGTCGGACGTGCTGTCGGTCTGCCAGAAGGCCAGGGCGTGCGCCCCGGTACCTACTGCGAGCCCAAGATGACCACCGTGGGTTCGCAAGACACCACGGGCCCCATGACCCGCGACGAGCTGAAGGATCTGGCCTGCCTGGGCTTCTCGGCCGACCTGGTCATGCAGTCGTTCTGCCACACGGCTGCCTACCCCAAGCCCGTGGATGTGAAGACCCACCGCGAACTGCCCGCGTTCATCAGCAACCGCGGTGGTGTGGCCCTGCGCCCCGGCGACGGCGTGATCCACAGCTGGCTCAACCGCCTGCTGCTGCCTGACACCGTGGGTACGGGCGGCGACTCGCACACACGTTTCCCCATCGGTATTTCGTTCCCGGCAGGCTCTGGCCTGGTGGCTTTCGGCGCTGCGACGGGGGTGATGCCTCTGGACATGCCCGAGTCGGTGCTGGTGCGCTTCAAGGGCGAAATGCAGCCGGGCGTGACGCTGCGCGACCTGGTGCACGCGATTCCGCTGTACGCGATCAAGGCTGGTCTGCTGACGGTGGCCAAGGCGGGCAAGAAGAACATCTTCTCGGGCCGCATTCTGGAAATCGAAGGCCTGCCCAACCTGAAGGTCGAGCAAGCGTTTGAACTGTCGGACGCTTCGGCGGAGCGCTCCGCAGCCGGTTGCACCATCAAGCTCAACCCTGAGCCGGTCAAGGAATACCTCACCAGCAACGTGGTGCTGATGAAGAACATGATCGCTGACGGCTATGCCGATGCCCGCACGCTGCAGCGCCGCATCGAGAAGGTGGAAGCCTGGCTGGCCAACCCCAACCTGCTCGAAGCCGACAAGGATGCCGAATACGCAGCCGTCATCGAGATCGATCTGGCCGACATCAAGGAACCCATCCTGTGCTGCCCCAACGACCCCGACGACGCCAAGACCCTGTCGGAAGTGGCTGGCACCAAGATCGATGAAGCCTTCATTGGTTCTTGCATGACCAACATCGGCCACTTCCGTGCAGCTGCCAAGCTGCTGGGCGGCAGCCGTGACATCCCCGTCAAGCTGTGGGTGGCACCGCCCACCAAGATGGACGAGAGCGAGCTGATCAAGGAAGGCCATTACGCCAACTTTGGTGCTGCCGGTGCTCGTACCGAAATGCCCGGCTGCTCGCTGTGCATGGGTAACCAGGCCCAGGTGCGCGAAGGCGCTACCGTGGTGTCCACCTCCACCCGCAACTTCCCCAACCGCCTGGGCAAGAACACCAACGTGTTCCTGGCCTCTGCCGAGCTGGCCGCCATTGCGTCCAAGCTGGGCAAGATCCCGACGGTGACCGAGTACCACGAAGCCATGGGCATCGTGAACAAGGATGGTGCTTCGATCTACAAGTACCTGAACTTCGACCAGATCGAAGAGTACGCGGACGTGGCCAAGGGCGTGGCCGCCTGATCGCATCCTCGCGACGATGCTCCCGCGCAAAGCGGCCCCTCGGGGCCGCTTTTTTTTGGTGCGCCCCACGGTCCGTGGTGTTGCACTTCGATCGGTTCGTGTGTGCCTTGAGGAGAACGGGGAGGAGGCCACGGCACTTCTCGCGGAACGTTCATTCTGTGTTGCACTCAGAGTCCGCAGAACCATTCCAACACGGCACTACGATGTTCAAGTCCTTCTTTTTCGCCCGCCGCTGGTGGGCCTGGTCCATCTTGGGTTCTCTCGTCATTCTTCTGGCCACGGCTTACCGTGTGCAGCTGGACGTGCAGATCAACGACTGGTTCGGCAGCTTTTACGATCTTATACAGGAGGCTCTGGGTAAGCCTGGCAGCATCACCGCAGAGGAGTTCTGGGGACAGCTTGCAACCTTCGCGCGCATTGCCATGATCTATGTGACGACGGCGGTGCTGGCGGATTTTTTCAGCAAACACTACATCTTTCGTTGGCGGCAGGCGATGAATGAGCATTACATGGCGGCCTGGCCACGCCTGCGGCACATCGAAGGTGCGGCACAGCGTGTGCAGGAGGACACCATGCGTTTCGCCCGCACCATGGAAGATCTGGGCCTGAGTTTCATGCGCAGCCTCATGACGCTCGGGGCCTTTCTGCCGGTGCTCTGGACGTTGTCCGACAAAGTCACTGCGCTGCCCTTGATCGGCGCCGTTCCGCATTCCCTGGTCTGGGTCGCACTGGCCTGGTCACTGGGGGGCACGCTGCTGCTGGCCTGCGTGGGGGTGAAGCTACCGGGGCTGGAGTTTCACAACCAGCGGGTGGAGGCGGCGTACCGCAAGGAGCTGGTGTTGGGCGAGGACGACCCGAACCGGGCTTCTCCGCCGACGGCGGCTGAGCTGTTCGCGGGCGTGCGCCGCAATTACTTCCGGCTGTTTTTCCACTACCTGTACTTCGATGTGGTGAAGTGGTCCTACCTGCAGGTGAGTGTGCTGGTGCCTCTGGTGGCGTTGGGCCCCACGCTGATCGCGGGGGTGATCACCCTGGGGGTGATGCAGCAGATTGCCCGGGCCTTTGACAAGGTGCTGGAGTCGTTCCAGTTTCTGGTGCTGAACTGGAGCACGGTGGTGGAACAGATATCGATCTACAAGCGTTTGCGCGCTTTCGAGCAGCAGATGCTGAAGGCGGTGCCTGAGGCTGCCTGAGTGCTGTTTGGGAGCCAAGGGAGCGCGTGACCGGCCGTGCAGATTGCGCCCCGCGAGATGGATCGGCACCGAAACAGGGGAGGTCGGGTCCAAAGCCGTTGGGGCTAACGCACCTGTTTCTTTTCGAGCTTGCGTGTGAGGGTGCGGCGGTGCATACCCAGGCGCCGCGCGGCCTCTGACAGGTTGAAGCCTGTTTCAGCCAGCACCTCGTTGATGCGTTCCCATTCCAGCGTCTTGATGGAACTGGAACGGTTGGTCAGTTCCACCTCGGCATTGCCTTCCTTGAGTCCAAACGCAGCTTCAATGTCGTCGGTGTTGGAGGGCTTGGCGAGATAGTGGCACGCGCCCAGTTTCACGGCTTCCACGGCGGTGGCAATGCTGGCAAAACCCGTGAGCACCACGATCAGCATCTCGTCGTCAGCGGCGTGCAGTGTCTGCACGCAGGCCAGGCCTGAGGCCTCTCCCTTGAGCTTGAGGTCCACCACCGCATACCCGGGCTGGTGCTGCTCCAGCAACACCTCTACGTCGGCCAGGCTCGCTGCCTGCAACACGCTGTAGCCGCGCCGTTCAAACGAGCGGGCCAGCGTGCGCGCAAAGGCTTCGTCGTCCTCGACGATCAGCAGCTGTCGTTGCGCTTCTTCAGTGTCCACGGTGGGTTCTTTCGTTCATTCATACCTTCGGGGGGAGCGCAATCGAGGCCAGGGGCAATTCGATGGTCACCTGTGCGCCCCCTTCGGGACGGTTGCGCGCCTCCACGCTGCCGCCCAGGGTTCGGGCCACGTTCAGCACCAGATACAGGCCCAGACCACCGCCGGGGCGGTTTTTGGAGGACTGGTAGGGAGTACCCAGCTTGGACAGCATGTCGGGCGCAAAGCCGGGGCCGGCATCGGTCACAGTCATGCACAGGGCGTCGGCATTGCGCGTGACCGCCAGCCGCACCCAGCCTGGCGAGGCGTCGCGTGCATTGTCCAGCACATTGAAAACCATTTGCTTGAGGGTGGTGTCCGACACCATGGGCGTGTCGGTGCCGAAGTCGTTGTCGTAGTCAAACTGGGGGATCGTGCGGGTGCTGCGCCACTCCTGTGCCAGCGCATCGACAAACTTGCGCACAGTGGTCTGCACCGACGCCTCGCCGCGCGTTTCACCCGCCGAGAGCAGGATGCCGCTCACGATGCTTTTGCAACGTTGCACCTGGGTCTGCATCTCGGCAATGTCTTCCTTGAGCGCGGCGTTGCTGGCCAGCCGCTTGTCGTGTTGCCAGTCGCCCAGGATCACCGCAAGGGTGGACAGCGGGGTGCCCAGTTCGTGCGCAGCGCCGGACGCCAACAGGCCCATGCGCACGATGTGCTCTTCTTCCACGCGGCGCCGGCGTGCGGCCGCCAGGCGGGCATCGCGCTCGCGCAGGTTGCGGTTGATGCGGGTGATGAACACCATCACCAGCGTGGCGTTGAGCACAAAACACACCAGCAGCCCAAGCACATACAGGCTCGACAGGCCCTGGTGCAGATCCTGGGGCAGGGCCAGTGGCAGGTGGTGGTCTGCCAGCGCCGCAAAGCACAAGACGGTGATGATCACGATGGACCAGATGTAGGCACCGCGCAGCAGCACGGCGCCGAGCGTGATCTGCAACAGGTACAAAAACACGAAGGGGTTGCTGGTGCCACCGCTCAGGTAGAGCTGCACCGTGAGCACCGCCAC
>Ga0207976_100143_pt1 | contig 54816 bp, 50 predicted proteins | sample LakWasMe94_HOW11_2_FD_183916 | JGI IMG/M metagenome (GOLD analysis project Ga0207976, IMG submission 183916) | Freshwater sediment methanotrophic microbial communities from Lake Washington under simulated oxygen tension - Sediment Metagenome... | ecosystem: Environmental > Aquatic > Freshwater >...
GCAGAATCAAGACGAGCGCGGTGGTGTATAGCGCGTGGTTCTGGATGAGCTGGCCGGCGGCGAGCACATGATCGAGGTCGTAGCTGCCAACGATGTGCCCCAGCACCAGCATGCCCGCCAGCATGGCCAGCCCCCCTGTGCCGGTGACGGTGAGGGCCATGCGCGCCCCGCGCCGCGCATCCTTGCGGTGGTGCCAGTAGCCGATCAGCAGGAAGGAAAACAGGCTGGTCAGCTCCCAGAAAAACGCAATCTGGATGATGTTGCCCGACAGCACCACGCCTGCCATCGCACCCATGAAGGCCAGAAAAAACGAGAAGAAGCGCGGCACCGGGTCGGCCGCAGACATGTAGTAGCGCGCATACAGCACCACCAGGCTGCCCACACCCAGCACCAGCATGCAGAACATCCAGGCAAAGCCGTCCATGCGGATGACGAGGTTCAGGCCCAGCGCGGGCAGCCAGGTCAGCTCTTGCCGGATCACACCGCCGTCTGCAATCTGCGGGAAGTAGAGCGCCGCCTGCACGGTGCAGAACAGGGCGATGAGTCCTGCCAGGGTGGACTCGGTATTGCGGGCGTTGGAGGGTAGAACCGCTGCCAGCAGGCTGCCGATGAAGGGGAGAAGGATGAGCGTAATCAGGGGCATGCGCGATTGATTCTAGGGCGTGTCCCCCTTCAATTCCCCCACGCGCTGGCGGTGCAATGCGGATGGATGCGCGAAGGGGGGCGCAGCCAATAGCGTGGCTATTGGCAAGCCGCCCGACAAAGCAGACGCCGCATCGCGCGGCCAGCCCGAAGGGAAAGCCAGCCAAGCCGCACATTGCGTCGTTGCCCTTCGCTTGTGTAGCCAAGCTACACGGCGCTCAGGGCGCCTGGCACTGCACGGTCTGGATGGCTTTCGCGTGGGGGAATTGAAGGGGGACACGCCCTGGGGGCAGCGCCTAAAAACCCTGCCCGCCCCTTGCTGTCGCGCATGCCCTGCCGCAAAAAAGCAAGCCCGCTGGAGCGGGCTTGCTGCTTGTGAAGCGTGCTTAGTTTTTGCTAGCGCCGGTTGCTGGGGCGGGTGCTGGCGTGGCCGGTGCCGCAGTCGCAGTGGCGGGTGGTGTGGCTGGCGTGGTTGCCGTTGCGGCCTCCTTGTCAGCGCTGCCACGGGCCTTGCGGTCTGCTGCCTGGGAGCTGCTGTGCTTTTTGCCGGATTTGGCTTCTGCCTTGGCGGCGGCTGCTGCACTGTACTTCTTGCCGTTGACGGTGAGGCCCTCTTTGGAGAAGTTGACGGCACTTTTGTTGCCCACGCCGCCCACACGGCCGATGAAGTCGGCCCAGTCCTTGAAGGGGGCACTCTGGCGCTCCTGGAGGATGCGGCCCGACAGGCCGGGCCCGATGCCCTTGATGCCGTCCAGTTCGGCCTCGGTGGCGGTGTTCACATCCACGGCGGCCCAGGTGGCGGTGGCGAGCAGCGTGGCAACCAGCAGGGTCAGCAGTTTCTTCAGCATGGCAAGGGTCGTACAGCGTTGGGGATGAAGGCTTGGGTCAGAGTTCTTCGACCCGGCGTGCGGGGTAGCTGTCCCAGGTCTGGCAGCCGGGGCATTGCCAGAAATGCTGGCGCGCCTCGAAGCCACAGGCCGCGCAGCGGTAGCGGGTCAGGGGCTTGACGGCATGGTCCAGGGCACGTTGAACCTGGGGGTGGAATTCTTCGTGTTCCAGCTTTTCGGTGGCCAGCCATTTGGCAGCAGCGACCAGGGAGCGCTCCTTGTCCAGGTGTTCCACATAACGCTGGCGGGCGGATGGGCGGGTGGCCTCGTCGGCGGCTTCCATGGCCACGATGCTTTCCAGCACGTCCAGCGAAGGCGCTTGCGCATAGTGCGCCTGCAAAAGGGCATGCACTTCCTGGGTGCGGCCGGTAGCGGTGGCAGCCTCGACCATCAGCGGGGCGGCCAGGGGCAGCGCTGCGGGGTTGCGCTCGCCCAGCGCCTTGAGTGTGGACAGCACGGCAGCCGGCTGACCCATCAGGCGTTGCAGGCGCGCCAGTTCAATGCGCGCGCGCGCGGCCTCGGGAGCCGCGGCCACGGCCTGGTCCAGCAGGGCCTGAGCGCCCGGCAGGTCGCCTTGCGCGCTCAGCGCCAGCGCTTGCTCGCACAGGTAGTGGGCTTGCCGGGTGCTGAAGTCGCCCTGATCGGCATCGTGCATCTTGCGGGCAATGGTGGCGGCATGGGGCCAGTCGCGCGAACGTTCGTAGATGGCCAGCAGCGCCAGGCGGGCCTGGGCCTCGAACGGGGTGCCCTCCAGGCGCTGCAGCGCATCTTCGGCGCGGTCGAGCAGCCCGGCCTTGAGGAAGTCGAGCGCCAGCGCATGCTGGGCGCGTTCGCGGTCAGTACGGCTCAGGTCCCCGCGCGAGAGCAGGTGCTCGTGCACACGCACGGCACGGTCGTATTCGCCCCGGCGGCGAAACAGGTTGCCCAGGGCGAAGTGCAGCTCGGAGGTGTCGGGGTCGTTCTGCACGGCCTCGATGAAGGCGTCGATGGCTTGGTCCTGCTGCTCGTTGAGCAGGAAGTTCAGACCCTTGAAGTACGCCTTTGGGGCGCGGCGGTTTTCGGCGCGCAGCTGGCGCAGGTCAAAACGCGACGCCAGCCAGCCCAGCACAAACGCCAGGGGCAGGCCCAACAGTATCCAGCTCAGGTCAAATTCCATGGATCGAAGGCAGGTCAGGAGGTGGTGGGGGCGCTGCCGGGGTGGCGCTGGCGGCGGGGGCCGTTACGGGCGTTGGTGCCACCACGACTGCTGCCTGGGCGCGGCGTGCAGCGTTGCGGTGGCGCCACCAGCGCGGCACCATGCCCAAAGCCCCAACGACCAGACCTGCGGCAAATGCGGTCAGCACCACCAGCACCAGCGGCGCGCGCCATTGCGTGCCAAAGAAGAAATGCACGGTCGCATCCTGCTGGTTGTTCAGCGCGAAGGCGAAGAGCGTAAAAAAAATGGCTGCCTTGAGCAGCCACAGGAGGTATTTCATCGGTCTCCCCAGTGGTGGGGCGATTCTAAGAGCTTGGCGCAGGGGGCCTGTGGATGCCTTCTCTCAGGTCAATACAAGCCAAAACGGCAGCAGGCGCTAGTGAATCATGCGCTTGCTGCTATCAATTTGATATCAGTTGCCCAGGGTGCCCGTTGCGGGCGGCGCCTTTTCTTCCATTTCGGCCGTGCGTTTGTCGACGGCTTCGCGCAGGGCCTTGCCCGGCTTGAAATGGGGCACACGCTTTTCGGGAATGGCCACGGCCTCGCCGCTGCGTGGATTGCGGCCCATGCGGGGAGGGCGGTGGTTGACCGAGAAGCTGCCAAAGCCCCGGATCTCGATGCGGTGCCCGCGCACCAGGGCCTCGCCCACGGCGTCCAGAATGGTCTTGACGGCGTATTCGGCATCGCGGTGGGTGAGCTGGCCGAAACGGGCGGCCAGTTCTTCGACGAGGTCTGAGCGGGTCATGGAATCTTGGGACATAGGCAGTCTTGGCTGAAAAAAGAGCGGGCGCCGAGGCGCCCGCTGTCTGACCGTTTAACGGGTCAGCGCTTTACTTTTCCGAGTTGTCCAGCTTGGCGCGCAGCAGGGCGCCCAGGCTGGTCGTGCCGGCGCTTTCGCGGCTCGATTGCTGGCTCAGGTTGGCCATGGCGCCTTGTTCGTCAGCCATGTCCTTTTGCTTGATCGACAGCTGGATGTTGCGGGTCTTGCGATCCACGTTCACCACCACGGCCGTGACTTCGTCGCCTTCCTTGAGCACGTTGCGGGCATCTTCCACGCGGTCGCGGGAGATTTCCGAAGCGCGCAGGTAGCCCACGATGTCTTCGCCGAGGTCGATTTCAGCGCCACGGGCGTCCACGGTCTTGACCTTGCCGGTCACCGTCTGGCCCTTGTCGTTCACGGTCACGAAGGTCGTGAATGGGTCGCCGTCGAGCTGCTTGATGCCCAGCGAGATGCGTTCGCGGTCCACGTCCACGGCCAGCACGATCGCTTCCACTTCCTGGCCCTTCTTGTAGTTGCGAACAGCGGCTTCGCCGGGTTCGTTCCACGACAGGTCAGACAGGTGCACCAGGCCGTCGATGCCGGCAGCCAGGCCCACGAACACGCCGAAGTCGGTGATCGACTTGATCGGACCCTTGACGCGGTCGCCGCGCTTCGTGTCCTGTGCGAATTCTTGCCATGGGTTGGCCTTGCACTGCTTCATGCCCAGGCTGATGCGGCGCTTGTCTTCGTCGATTTCCAGAACCATGACTTCGACTTCGTCGCCCAGCGAAACCAGCTTGGCGGGAGCGATGTTCTTGTTGGTCCAGTCCATTTCAGACACGTGCACCAGGCCTTCGATGCCGGGTTCGAGTTCCACGAATGCGCCGTAGTCGGCAATGTTCGTGATCTTGCCGAACAGGCGGGTGCCTTGGGGGTAGCGGCGGTTCACGCCCATCCATGGGTCGTCGCCCATTTGCTTCAGACCCAGCGAGACACGGTTCTTTTCAGTGTCGAACTTCAGGATCTTGGCAGTGATTTCCTGGCCAGCGGTCACCACTTCGGAGGGGTGACGCACGCGGCGCCATGCCATGTCGGTGATGTGCAGCAGGCCGTCGATGCCGCCCAGGTCCACGAACGCACCGTATTCGGTGATGTTCTTGACCACGCCTTGAACGATGGAGCCTTCCTTCAGGGTTTCCATCAGCTTGGCGCGCTCTTCGCCCATGGAGGCTTCCACAACAGCGCGGCGGCTCAGCACCACGTTGTTGCGCTTGCGGTCCAGCTTGATGACCTTGAATTCCATGGTCTTGTTTTCGTACGGCGTCAGATCCTTGATCGGACGGGTATCGATCAGCGAGCCGGGCAGGAATGCGCGGATGCCGTTGACCAGAACGGTCAGACCGCCCTTGACCTTGCCGCTGGTCGTGCCAGTGACGAATTCGCCGGATTCCAGGGCTTTTTCCAGGCTCATCCAGGAAGCCAGACGCTTGGCGGTGTCGCGCGACAGGATGGTGTCGCCGTAGCCGTTTTCGATGGAGCCAATGGCCACCGACACGAAGTCACCCACTTGGACTTCGACTTCGCCCTTGTCGTTCTTGAACTCTTCCAGCGGCACGTAGGCTTCGGACTTGAGGCCAGCGTTCACGACCACGAAGTTGTGCTCAACGCGCACGACTTCAGCGGTGATGACTTCGCCTGGGCGCATTTCCGTGCGCTGCAAGGATTCTTCAAAAAGGGCGGCAAAAGATTCGGACATGTGTTTCCTTGCCACAAACAGGATTCCGGCAGCACCATTGCTACCGTTTTTATAGCTGCTTGCGGTGGTTTTTTGCGGCAGAGCCGCGGGTTAGGTTATCGATCCACACAACCTGTGCGCTGACGCGCGATGGGGGCTGCGTGGGCCTGTGGCAAGGCCTTTCGGCACTGCCTGGAGCCCGAAGGCTCCACGTTGTCAGCGCTGCGCAGAAGCTGCGAAGGGCTGGCGCTCCTGCCACCAGGCCAAGACCTTTTCGACGGCTTGTTCAATCGTCAAATCGGAGTTGTCCAGGACCAGAGCGTCTTGCGCGGGCTTCAAGGGAGCAACGCTGCGGGAACTGTCCCGGGCGTCGCGCGCCTCCAAATCTGCGCGAAGGTCTTCGATACTAGCCGAAAAACCCTTAGAAATCAACTGCTTATAACGGCGTTCCGCGCGGCAGGCGGCGCTGGCCGTGAGATACACCTTCAACGGTGCCTCGGGGAAGATCACGGTGCCCATGTCGCGACCATCGGCCACCAGCCCCGGCAGGCGCTGGAAGCTATGTTGCAGGTCCACCAGCGCCGTGCGCACGGCAGGCAGGGCGGACACGCGGGACGCGTTCATACCGGCTTCTTCGGTGCGGATGGCCTCGGTCACGTCGTCGCTGCCCAGCCACACCTTGCCACCCTCAAACCGCACCGGCAGCGTCTGGGCCAGGGTGGCGATACGGGCTTCGTGGTCCGCATCGATGGCGAAACCCGCCCGCAGCGCGGCGAGGGCGGTGATGCGGTACATCGCGCCGGAATCCAAAAAGCGATAGCCCAGCCGTTGCGCCACCGCCGCCGCCACCGTGCCCTTGCCCGAGGCTGTGGGGCCGTCAATGCAGATCACCGGGATGTGAGAGGTTTCGACCTGGGCGACCGAGAACAGCGCCTCGAAATAGTCCGGGAAGGTCTTGGCTACGCACTTGGGATCTTCGATGCGCACCGGCAGACGCGCCGGATTGAAGGCGGCCAGCGAGAAGCACATGGCCACGCGGTGGTCGTCGTAGGTGTGGATGCTGGCGGCTTTCCAGTCGGCGGACTGGGCGGGAGGCGTCACGCGGATGTAGTCCGCACCTTCCTCCACCGTGGCGCCGAGCTTGCGCAGCTCGGTGGCCATGGCGGCGATGCGGTCTGTTTCCTTCACGCGCCAGCTGGCGATGTTGGTCAGCGTGGTCGTGCCCTCGGCATACAGGGCCATCACGGCCAGCGTCATGGCCGCATCAGGGATGTGGTTGCAGTCCAGGTCAATGGCCTTGAGGGGCCAGGCGCCGCGTTCGATCTGCAGCCAGTTGGGGCCCCCGGTGATCACCGCGCCCATGGCCCGGGCCGCTTCGACAAAGCGAATATCGCCCTGGATCGAGTCGAGGCCCACGCCTTGTATCTTGATGCCGGATTTGGCATCTTTTTGGCCAGTAGCGCCAGTCGCTATTGCTCCAAGCGCTATGAAATAGCTAGCGGATGAGGCGTCTGCCTCCACATGAATACTGCCAGGCGACTGGTAGCGGCTACCCGCCGCGATGGTGAAGCGCTGCCAGCTCTGGTGCTCGACCACGATGCCAAACCGCGCCAGCAGCTGCAGCGTGATGGCGATGTAGGGCTTGGAGATCAGCTCGCCCACCACCTCGATCACGATGGCCTGTGCGCCAGCCGCCAGCGGCAGCGCCATGAGCAGGGCTGTGAGGAACTGGCTGGACACATCGCCGCGCACGCGGATGGGCTCTGCCAGCGCCAGCGCAGGCACACCCTGGCCGTGGGCGATCCTGAGTGGTGGGTAGCCGTCGTTGCCCAGGTAGTCGATCTGACAGCCCAGCTGGCGCAGGGCATCAATCAGGTCGCCAATCGGGCGCTCGTGCATGCGCGGCACGCCAGACAGCTCGAACTCGCCGCCCAGCAGCGCCAGCGCTGCCGTGAGTGGGCGCATGGCGGTACCCGCATTACCGAGGAACAGCTTGGCGGGAGACTGGGGCAGGCGGCCACCCAGGCCCGTGATGCGCACCGTGCTGCCCGCTTCATCCACTGTGCACCCGATCTGGCGCAGAGCGTCCAGCATCACGCGCGTGTCGTCGGACGCCAGCAGGTCGTGCACGGTGGTGGTGCCGTTGCTCAGCGCTGCCAGCAGCAGCACCCGGTTGGAGATGCTCTTGGAGCCCGGCAGGTGGACTTCGCCTGCAGCGGCTTGCAGGGGGGGCAGATCAAGGAATGCGGTGCTGTACATCGGTATCTTTCGTCCATCGGGTGCAAGCGCCCGTCATTACTGGCGCAGGCCCATCCCAGTGCACCCGTGGAGCTGGCTTTGCCAGGCCACCGGGTGCGTCCCCCTTGGGGGAAGGCGCCGCAGGCGGCTCAGGGGGTTACTTTCTCTTCGCGCCCATGCGCCAATGCGCACGGGTTTCGCTGGCCAGGGTCAGCATGTCTTCAAGCGCCTGGGCATTGCCTTTTTCCATGGCCTGCTCGATGTTGCGCAGGGCCTGCTGAAACAGCTTGGACTGGGAAATCAGCTCGTCCCGGTTGGACAGCAGGATGTCGCGCCACACCTTGGGGTCGCTGGCGGCAATGCGGGTGAAGTCGCGGAACCCGGGGCCTGCGAGGGACAGAAAGTCGTCACCGTGCGTCTGGCCCGTGATGCTGTTCATCATTGCAAACGCGAGCAAATGGGGCAGGTGGCTGACGGCGGCAAAGGCCGCGTCGTGCGACTCCGGCGACATGCTGGTCACGCGGCAGCCCAGCGCAGTCCAGATCTTTTCGGCGTCCTGCAGCTGGGCCGTCAAGGTGCGCTCGGTGGGGGTCAGGATCACCTGGCGCCCGCTGTACAGGTCGGCTTCGGCGTGTTCCACGCCCGACACTTCGCGCCCCGTGATGGGGTGTGCGGGCACAAAGGAGCCCACCTGGTCCCGCAGCGAACGCTGTGCGGCCTGCACCACATCGGACTTGGTCGACCCCACGTCCATGATGAGCATCTGGGGGGTGACAAGGTGCTTGATGGCCTTGAGGGTGGCCTCGGTGGCTGCCACGGGGACTGCCACCAGCACAATGTCTGCGCCCGCCACGGCCAGTAGCGCGGAAGGCGCCTCGACGTCGATCACGCCCAGCTGGCGGGCGCGGTCGGTGGTGGAGGGCGACTTGCTGTAGCCCACCACGCGTTTGACCAACCCGGCCTTCTTCATGGCCAGGGCGAATGAGCCTCCCATGAGCCCACAGCCGATCAGTCCCAATTGTTCAAACATGGCGGCTGCTCCTCAGGATGACACGGGGTAAGTGCCCAGGACCTTGTAGAACGCACACAGGCTGCGCAGTTCTTCCAGCGCCCGTGCCACATGGGGCTGGGCGGGGTGGCCGTCGAGATCGATGTAGAAGTAGTACTCCCACTGGCCCGTGCGGGCAGGGCGCGACTCAAAGCGCGTCATGGACACACCGTGCGTCTTGAGCGGCACCAGCAGGTCGTGCACGGCGCCGGGCCGGTTGGGCACCGACACCACGAGGCTGGTGCAATCCTTGCCCGAAGGAGGCGGCGTCTGCAGCGTGTGTGGCAGGCAGATGATGGCGAAGCGGGTACGGTTGTAGGCGTCGTCCTGGATGGCGTGGGAGACGATGTGCAAGCCAAACTGGGTGGCCGCACGCTCGCTGGAGAGTGCTGCCCAGGCCGGGTTGGTGGTGGCCAGTCGCGCGCCTTCGGCATTGCTGGACACCGGGCGGCGCTCGGCGTGTGGCAGGTGCTTGGACAACCAGGCCTGGCATTGGGCCAGCGCCTGCGGATGGGCCAGCACCACCTCGATGCCTTCGAGCGAGTTGCTGGTGCGCAGCAGGTTGTGGCGCACCAGCAGGCTGACCTCGCCCACCACATGCGTAGGGGTGTGCAGGAACAAGTCCAGAGAGCGGGTGACCACGCCCTCGGTGGAGTTCTCTACGCCCACCACGCCATATTGGGCACTGCCCGCCGCCGTGGCGTGGAACACCTCGTCGAAGTTGGCACAGTACATCAGGTCGGCGGCACCGCCGAAGAATTCAATCGCGGCCTGCTCGCAGAACGTGCCCTCGGGGCCCAGCACGGCCACACGCTGGGGTGATTCGAGGGCCAGGCAGGCAGACATGATCTCGCGCCAGATCGCCGCCACGTGCGCACCCTTGAGCGGGCCCGGGTTGGCGTTGGTGATTTTGTCGATGACCTGCGCCACACGGTCGGGGCGGAAGAAGGGCGTGCCTTCACGCTTCTTGACTTCACCCACCTGTTCGGCCACCAGCGCCCTCTGGTTCAGCAGCGTGAGCAGTTGCTGGTCGATGCTGTCGATCTGCACGCGCAGGCTGGCGAGGTCGGGTGAGGCTTGCGGATTGTTCATGGACGGTGGGGTAGCAGTGCGTGCTCTGGGAGCCGTTTTTTTGTTGCTGTCGTGTCGGGTGCGCGCTCAGGCGTGCTTTTGCTCAAATTCTCGCATGTAGTCCACCAGCGCCTGCACGCCCGCCAATGGCATGGCGTTGTAGATGCTGGCGCGCATGCCTCCCACGGACTTGTGGCCCTTGAGCTGCAGCAGCCCGCGCTCCTTGGCACCGGCCAGGAAGGCGTCGTTACGGCTTTCGTCACGCAGGAAAAACGGGACGTTCATGCGCGAGCGGCAGTTGGCCGCCACCTTGTTGACGTACAGCTGCGATTGGTCGATGGCGTTGTACAACAGCGTGGCCTTGGCAATGTTGCGCTGCTCCATGGCGGCTACGCCGGTCAGGCTGCCTTCGGTCTGGCGCTTGAGCCACTGGAAGGTCAGTCCGGCGACGTAGATGCCCCAGGTGGGCGGCGTGTTGTACATCGACTGGTTGTCGGCCACGATTTTGTAGTCGAAGGCGCTGGGGCAGGCGGGCAGTGCATGGCCCAGCAGGTCCTCGCGCACGATCACCAGCGTGAGGCCTGCGGGCCCCAGGTTCTTTTGCGCTCCGCCAAAAGCCAAGCCCACACGGCTCCAGTCCACGGGCCGCGAGGCCACGTGCGAGGAGAAGTCGATCACCAGCGGCGCATCGCTGCCCAGCGCCTTGAGGTCGGGCAGCTGGTGGAACTCGGTGCCGTGGATGGTTTCGTTGCTGCACAGGTGCAGGTAGCTCGCGCCCCGACTCACCGTCCACGAAGCTGGGTCCGACACGGTGGTATAGCCCGTGTCTTCACCCGTAGCGACAATGTTGACTTCGGACGCATATTTGCGTGCTTCCTTTTGCGACTTCTGGCTCCAGCTGCCGGTCACCACAAAATCGACCACGCCGGCACGCGACAGGTTGAGCGGAACGATGGCGTTTTCGGCCAAGCCACCACCTTGCATGAAGAGGATCTTGAAATGCGACGGCACGGCCAGCAGCTCGCGCAGGTCGGCTTCCGCCTTTTCGTAGATGGACAGAAACTCCTTGCCGCGGTGGCTCATTTCCATCACGCCCATGCCGCTGCCGTGCCAGTCCAGCATCTCGGCGGCGGCTTGTTCCAGGACTTCGGTAGGGATGGCGGCAGGGCCTGCGGAGAAGTTGTAAGGGCGTGTCATGTTAGGGGCTAAAAATGCATCAGGCGCTTATTCAATAAGCGCCTGATGCTTCGCTTTTGATAGCGTTGGCGGAGCGTCTTCACGCCCTGCGGTGGTCAGGCGTCGGGGGCTTCAGGTGCGGAGGAAGTGCCACTGTCCGGGCTTGCATCCCCATCAGCTTCTGCATCCGTCACATTGGCGTCGTTCTCAACGATGCGCTGCAAGCCACTGAGCTTGGAGCCTTCGTCCAGTGCGATCAACGTCACGCCCTGTGTGGCACGACCCAGTTCGCGGATCTCGCTCACGCGGGTGCGCACCAGCACGCCCTTGTCGGTGATCAGCATGATCTCGTCGTCCGCATGCACCAGCGTGGCGGCAACGACCTTGCCGTTGCGCTCGCTCTGCTGGATGGCAATCATGCCCTTGGTACCACGGCCATGGCGGGTGTATTCGGTGATGCTGGTGCGCTTGCCGTAGCCGTTTTCTGTAGCAGTCAACACACTCTGCGTTTCGTCCTCGGCGACCAGCATGGCGATCACGCTCTGTCCGTCTTCCAGCATCATGCCGCGCACGCCACGTGCCGCACGGCCCAGGGGGCGCACATCGTTTTCGTCGAAGCGCACGGCCTTGCCACCATCGCTGAACAACATCACGTCGTGCTTGCCATCGGTGAGGGCAGCGCCGATCAGGTAGTCGCCGTCATCCAGGTTCACGGCAATGATGCCGCCCTTGCGCGGGTTGCTGAATTCGTCCAATGCCGTCTTCTTCACGGTGCCCATGCTGGTGGCCATGAACACGTAGCGGTCCGCAGGGAAGCTGCGCATGTCGCCGGTGAGCGGCAGTACCACGTTGATCTTTTCGCCGTCTTGCAGCGGGAACATGTTGACGATGGGGCGTCCACGCGAGCCGCGCGAGCCTGCCGGCACTTCCCACACCTTGAGCCAATACAGGCGGCCACGGTTGGAGAAGCACAGGATGTAGTCGTGTGTGTTGGCGATGAAGAGCTGGTCGATCCAGTCGTCTTCCTTTGTCGCGGTCGCCTGCTTGCCGCGTCCACCGCGCTTTTGGGCACGGTATTCGGACAGGGGCTGGCTCTTGATGTAGCCGGTGTGGGACAGCGTCACCACCATGTCGGTGGGGGTGATCAGGTCTTCGGTGGAGAGATCCTGTGCGCTGTATTCAACGATGGAGCGACGTGCGCCCAGCTTGTGCTGGCCGAACTCCTGCTTGATGGAGGTGAGTTCGTCGCCGATGATGACCGACACGCGCTCGGGCTTTGCCAGGATGTCCAGCAGATCCTCGATGACCGCCATGACTTCCTTGTACTCGGCGACGATCTTGTCCTGCTCCAGGCCCGTGAGGCGTTGCAGTCGCATCTGCAGGATTTCCTGGGCCTGCGTTTCCGACAACCGGTACAGGCCGTCCTGGCCCATGCCGAATTCCTTTTCCAGGCCGTCGGGGCGATAGTCGTCGGCGTTGATCACACCGCCATCGGCACGCGTGCGCGTGAGCATCTCGCGCACCAGCTTGCTGTCCCAGGGGCGGGCCATCAGCTCAGCCTTGGCCACCGGCGGCGTGGGCGCGTTGCGAATGATGGCGATGAAGTCGTCGATGTTGGCCAAGGCCACGGCCAAGCCTTCCAGCACATGGCCACGGTCGCGTGCCTTGCGCAGCTCGAACACCGTGCGGCGAGTCACCACTTCGCGGCGGTGCTGCAGGAAGACGCTGATCAGATCCTTCAGGTTGCAAAGGCGGGGCTGGCCGTCAATCAGCGCCACCATGTTCATGCCGAACGTGTCCTGCAGCTGCGTCTGCTTGTACAGGTTGTTGAGCACCACCTCGGGCACTTCACCGCGCTTGAGTTCGATCACCAAGCGCATGCCGGATTTGTCCGACTCGTCCTGGATGTGGCTGATGCCTTCGATCTTCTTTTCGTGCACCAGCTCGGCCATACGCTCCTGCAGCGTCTTCTTGTTGACCTGGTAGGGCAGCTCGTCCACGATGATCGCCTGGCGCTGGCCGCGGTCGATGTCCTCAAAGTGGCACTTGGCACGCATCACCACCTTGCCGCGTCCGGTGCGGTAGCCATCCTTCACGCCGTTGATGCCGTAGATGATGCCGGCGGTGGGGAAGTCTGGGGCCGGGATGATTTCCATCAACTCATCGATGGTCGTCTCGGGATTGCGCAGCATGTGCAGGCACGCATCGACCACTTCGTTGAGGTTATGTGGCGGAATGTTGGTGGCCATACCCACCGCAATACCTGCCGATCCATTCACCAGCAAGTTGGGCAGCTTGCTGGGCAATACCAGCGGTTCTTTCTCGCTGCCGTCGTAGTTGGGGCCGAAATCGACAGTTTCCTTGTCAATATCTCCCAGCATTTCATGGGCGATTTTGGCCAGGCGGATTTCGGTGTATCGCATGGCCGCAGCGTTGTCGCCGTCCACGGATCCGAAATTACCTTGTCCATCCACCAGCATGTGGCGCAACGAGAAGTCCTGCGCCATCCGCACAATGGTGTCGTACACCGCAGAGTCCCCGTGCGGGTGGTATTTACCGATCACGTCGCCCACGATACGAGCCGACTTTTTATAAGGCCGGTTCCAGTCGTTATTGAGCTCATGCATGGCGAAAAGAACGCGGCGGTGCACAGGCTTCAAGCCGTCACGCGCGTCGGGCAGTGCACGACCCACAATCACGCTCATCGCGTAATCGAGGTAACTGCGCCGCATCTCTTCTTCGAGGCTGATCGGCAGGGTTTCTTTGGCAAACTGGGTCATTGGGACGGCGGGGGCGGCAAAGGAGAGCCATTTTAGGCGTAAGACCGTGTAGCGACGGCGCAACATATCGAAGCAATTCAGGTTTTGTCCTACGGGGCCCGACCAGCGCGTGCAGCTTTTGCCCTGTTACGTATGGCACAATCGTTTGAACGCTTAGGGTGGTGGTCACCCCAGGCGTCCTGATTCGCAGCGCGGCTGCGGCTTTTTCCCCAAGAGGAGAACCATGAAGAAACTGAACAAAGTGGCGATGTTGTTTGCCTCTGCAGCGCTCGCAACCGCCGCTGGCGCACAAACCGTTGACAACTGGCGCGATGCTTCTGGCCAACTGGTCTGGAAGAACGGTACCAACGAATACTGCTGGCGCGATGCCAACTGGACGCCTGCTACGGCAGCTCCTGGCTGCGACGGAGCAATCGCTGCTCCCGCTCCTGCCGCTGCACCAGCTCCTGCTGCTGCTCCAGCACCCGCTGCCGCCCCTGCACCCGCTCCCGCACCAGCTCCTGCAGTCGCCACCAAGGTGACCTACGCTGCTGACGCCTTCTTCGACTTCGACAAGTCGGTGCTCAAGCCAGAAGGCAAGGCCAAGCTGGACGACCTGGTTTCCAAGGTCAAGGGCATCAATCTGGAAGTGATCATTGCTGTGGGTCACACTGACTCCGTCGGCTCTGATGCTTACAACCAGAAGCTGTCGGTGCGTCGTTCTGAAGCCGTGAAGGCTTACTTGGTGTCCAAGGGCATCGAAAAGAACCGCGTGTACACCGAAGGCAAGGGCGAAAAGCAACCCGTGGCTGACAACAAGACCGCCGAAGGCCGTGCGAAGAACCGTCGCGTGGAAATCGAAGTGGTTGGCACCCGCGCCGCTCAGTAATCTTCGGATTGCTTCACAAAAAAGCCCCGCTTGCGGGGCTTTTTTGCGTCTGGGGCTTTTCGCGCTCTCCCTTCATGGACAATCAGCGACATGATCGAAACCGTCAATGCAGATCCGGCCGAACTGGCCAAGTTTTCCGAATTGGCCCACCGATGGTGGGACCCTGACAGTGAATTTCGTCCCTTGCACCAGATCAACCCGCTGCGGCTTGACTGGATTCATGGGCTGAGCGCCTTGACCGGCAAGCGTGTGCTAGATGTGGGCTGTGGCGGGGGCATTCTGGCCGACTCCATGGCGCGCAAGGGGGCAGATGTGCTGGGTATTGACCTGGCAACCAAGGCGTTGCGCGTGGCGCAGTTGCATGCTCTGGAGGCTGGAACCCAAAACGTGCAGTACCGTGAGATCAGCGCTGAAGCGATGGCCTTGGAGCAACCTGCTGGTTTTGATGTGGTGACCTGCATGGAAATGCTGGAGCATGTTCCGGATCCCGCCTCGGTGGTCCGCGCGTGCGCCACCTTGGTCAAACCCGGGGGCTGGGTCTTCTTCTCCACCATCAATCGCAACGCCAAGGCGTTTATGCTGGCCATTGTGGGCGCGGAATACGTGCTTAACATGCTGCCGCGCGGCACCCACGAATACGCCAAGATGATCCGCCCCAGCGAGCTTGCAGGGCATTGCCGCAGTGCGGGCTTGGATGTTCTGCACACCAAGGGCCTGGAATACAACCCCCTCACGCGTCGCTATTGGCTCAGCGCCAACACCAGCGTCAACTACCTGTTTGCCGCGCGTCGCCTGGGCTGATATGGCTACCGTTTTTCATGGCATTCGCGCAGTCCTTTTTGATTTGGATGGGACTCTGATCGACAGCGCACCAGACTTGGGGGCGGCCGCAGACAAAATGCGCACCGACCGAGGTCTGCCTTCGCTGCCCCCGGCCCGATATCGCCCGATGGCGGGAGCAGGCGCCCGCGGCATGCTGGCAGAAGCCTTTGGCATGGGGCCAGATCACCCAGACTTTGCCGTCATGCGCGAAGAGTTTTTCGTGAACTATGAAACTCGCATGACCGAGCAGACCACCATTTTTGAAGGTGTGCCTGAATTGGTTCGCCAGATTCTCGAACGTAACATGACGTGGGGTGTGGTCACCAACAAGGCTGCCCGCTTTACCGAACCCCTGACCCAGGCCATTCCGCTGTTTGCCACCGCTTCGGCAGTGGTCAGTGGCGACACCACGCCACACGCCAAGCCCCATCCAGCGCCCCTGCTGGAAGCGGCTGCGCGGTTGTGTGTGCCGCCGGAGCAGTGCATTTATGTGGGTGATGACGAGCGTGACATCGTGGCAGGTCTGGCGGCAGGCATGGGTACAGTGGCCGCCATCTACGGCTATTTGGGCGCCAGGACCGACCCTGCAGAGTGGGGCGCGCACGCCGCAATTAAATCTCCCAGCGAGCTCTTGCAATTGCTCGCGAACGCCTAAAATAAGAAGTCTAGGGGCTGTCCTGGTTTCGACGTGGGTTCGGGATCAGTGTGGTGCATGTCGAGCTTGAGTCACGCTCGTAAATCTCGATTTAACAAACTAACTGCAAACGACGAACGTTTCGCACTCGCTGCTTAATTGCCAGTGAGCCTTGCAACAGTTGGCCGATGGGCTGGGCAAGGGGGTTCTGAGCAATCAGTGCCTCCCGGCTGCAAGGATAATTACATGGGCTGGCTTCCATCCGGGTACCTTGGGTGGAGGCGAGAAAATAGGGTGCTGGCGGCCCATGTAGCGTGCGACTGCGCGACATGGGTAGCGAGATCCAAATCAGACCGCTAAACATGTAGATCTGCCTGACGAAGGCTTGCGGACGCGGGTTCAATTCCCGCCAGCTCCACCAAACATAAACCCCCAACTGGTAACGGTTGTGTGGCGTTAAGCATAACTTGGCCACTTGGCCAAGTTATGCCTTACTTCCCGTTTGGCCACTTTTTGCCTTATTGCGTTCTTGTGCTAGCAAGAAAGCCCGCGAGTTGATAGCTCGTGGGCTTTTTTTTCTTATGAGGCAGCACGTTGCGGCGTTCTCGTCTCATGTCGTTGCGGGCCATCGGCATCCCCAGCCGAGGTCCGTCGCCGTCGCGTAGCAGCTAAGTTAGGGGTCTCTTTGTCGCGCAGCAGCTAAGTTAGGGGTCTCTTTGTCGCGCAGCAGCTAAGTTACGGACGATTTTGTCGCGTCCCAACGAAGTTAGGCTGCCAAACCACTCTCCGCTCCCCCTGCGAGCGCATCGCGGCGTAGTTTCCGAAACGTTGCTATACGTATGTCAATCAGCGGACTGCTTGTTGCCGCTCAGCTGGTCGGACGATAACGACAGCGGCTGAGGGATAGCCTGGACTGTGGGAAAGTCTTGAGAACCAGGCAAGGTGGCGAAGCCGGCGCCTTGAGACGAACGGCTGGCGGGTGATGCCGGCTCCGCGGTGCCAGTTTTTGCGGGGATGGGTCTGAAGGCTTCTTGCGATTTGCCATCGCAGGATGGCTAGGCTCATCCTCACCCCAGTGCGCTTCTTTCAACAACCGAAATCGATGATTTCTCATAGGTTAGGTCTCTGACGGGGACGTACTTGCCGCTGCCAACGCGCATCATTTCGACGTTTTCCGTCATCTCGAACAAAGTGAGGCCGAGTTCCAATCTACCAATTCGGACGATGGTCACGCGGTCGGGAGACCAGACTTGCCGGTAGTACCTGTTTTTGATGGGTACCTCGCGCACGTCGACTTCGGCGCGACGGGCGTGTGCATTTGATGCGCCCAGAGAAACCCGATGTTTCTTGCCCTCCAGCGCATTGAATAGGGCGTTCGCCGCATTCAATGCTTCATCCAAATTCTTTTCGGACACCACGATGTCTACAAGACACCTTTTATATGGGCGCAGAAGTTCGTTGTCCGTTGCACGGGTCTTGAGGAAGAGTGGCCGTGCGCCGACCAGTAGGTCGTGTCGTTGGTCAACCGGAGTCGTGGTGCTGGGCTGTGTGGCAGATTTTTTTCGCCTCTGGACGGCGGTTCGTTGGGCTGTTCCGATTGCTGCACCAGGCTTCCACTCCGTGATGTCGTTGAGCTGGGGCGCTGGAAGTGGCGGGCGCGCTGGATTCTTCCCGAATTCCAGCTTCGCCCAATAGCCTCGTTCGGGGCGCGGCACTCGAAGTTCGGTACAGACGCGTGCCAAATAGCTCGAAGAGACACCAAAGCCCTGCGCGACTTTGAGCATCGGCTCCCGCCATACCAGTTCGTAGAGCTGCTCTCGCGTGACTGATGCGGGCGTAGTCATAGCCATCTCCTGTGTCTCAAGTTACGGGCCTCTCCCCGTAGTGCGGTGAGGAACTACCGAATTCCGTTTGGACACTTTATGGCTAATTTTTTCCCGTTCGGCCACTTTATGCTTTTTTGCAGGCCGCCCGGCCATGCGCGCTCCCCATGAGCCGCGGACAACATATGCTTAATTTTGCGGACAGGAAATGCGCAACGGCACAGGTTGGGGGTTTTTCTTTTCCCACTGATTTTGTACTGCTGCGCAAGGATAGTTGCTTCCGTTCGCCCTTACCGAACTATTCGATGCACCTCCTGGCTCTGAGGCGTGACGTCTTTGAACCATCTCCCTCAATGGCAATCCGCAGTGGCTGTATATCCCCGGCTTCGCGTTGTAAACCCCTGAAAAAATCGGCTAACACGCTGCCGTTCGCGCAGTCAACCACCTGTCAACGTGCTTCGCCAACACAGCCCAAGAAACAAAATGAAATAAACCGAAACTGGCTCGAGACCACGTTCCAAGCCGCTGCGCGCACCATCAGGGTCATGTTCCATACCGTCTTTGAAAGGACAGCATCATGAAACCCTGGATCAAGAAAACGCTGATGGGCATTTTTGGTGCGTCCATCGCGGTGGGTGGGCTGACGGCCTGCTCCAGCGGGCACCACCAGCGCGGCCCGATGACTGCGGAAAAGATGGCGGAAGTGCGCGGCAAGATGGTGGACCGGGTGAGCAGCAAGCTGGATCTGAACGAGGTACAAAAGACCAAGCTCAATGCCTTGGCCGATCAACTGGAAGCCCAGCGCGCAGCGTTCGTCGGCAAGACGGCAGACCCCCGAGCCGAGGTGCAGGCCATTGTGGCGGGCGACAAGTTTGATCGGGTGCGGGCGCAGTCCCTGCTCGAAGACAAGACGCGTGCGGTGCAGGCCCACAGTCCCGCGGTGGTCAATGCGATGGCCGACTTCTATGACAGCCTGAACCCTGACCAGCAGCAAAAAGTGCGCGAGCTGATGCAGCGTCGCAAGGGCTGGATGGCCCGCGGGTGATGGGCGGGGAGCATTGCATGTCACCCACGCTGGAACCTATCCACCGCCTCGCCCAGGGCGTTCGTGTGCACGGGCCCGCGCTGCTGTCGGGCATGCCGGAGCCTCACGATGAGCTGATGTCGCTGGTCTGGGGGCCGCGCTTTGACCGCGAGCATGCGATGGGCCTGGTCGCTCGCCAGCCCTCGGTGGCGGCCCACACGCTGCCTGCCCTGCTGGCGGCTGCCGACCATTTTGATGCGCTCCATGCCGGTGCGCAGGGCCGTTTGCGGCGACTCATCGTGCGACACCGCGCATTGTGTGCGGCTGGCGCTTCTGTCGATACCGCCCTTGGGGAGCGCGCCTGACGGTGTGAGAATTGCTCATGCACCGCATATTGTTGATTGACGACGACGCGCAGTTGGGCGCTCCCCTGGCCACTTACTTCCAGCGTTTTGAACTGGAACTCGTTCATGCACTTCGGCCCAGCGACGGCTTGGCACAGCTGACGGCCGGCGGGTTTGACGCTGCCATCCTCGACGTGATGCTGCCCGAGATGGACGGGTTTGAGCTGTGCCGCACCATCCGCAAGCAGGGCGACCTGCCCATCGTGATGCTGACCGCGCGCGGCGAGGTGATGGACCGGGTGGTGGGGCTGGAGCTGGGGGCTGACGACTATCTGCCCAAGCCTTTTGAGCCACGTGAACTGGTGGCGCGCCTGCAGACGGTGTTGCGCCGGCGCAGGGCGCCGGGGCAAGGCGTTGCCGTGGGCGCGCTGGAGTTCGAGGGCCTGTCCATCGACGCAGCGCGCCGCAGTGTGCAGCGCCATGGTGTGGTGGTGGAGCTGACCGGCACGGAGTTCGACCTGTTGCACCTGCTGGCGCGCGAGCCCGGCAAGGTCTTCAGTCGCGACGACATCCTGAACCAGCTGCGTGGTCATGAGGCCGAGCTGTACACCCGCGCGGTGGACATCGTAGTGAGCCGGTTGCGCAAAAAGCTGGAGCCGCTGGACTGCATCAAGACATTGCGCAACGTGGGCTACTCCCTGGCTTTGCGCCGCGCTGCCCCATGAAGCAGATTTGTTCTCCCATTCACGACCCGAACTGCCCCTGGCACCGCCGGGCGCGCCACGCGGTAGGGCATTCGCTGCGCATTCGGCTGGTGCTGGTGTTCATGGCACTGGCCGTGACTGTGGCGGTCACGTTCATGGGCGGGGTGCAAAAGGCCGTGTCCGTAGGCTGGCGCGAGGCTGCGCGGCCGCTGCTGATGGACTATGTGGACCGCCTTGCCGCCGAGATTGGTAGCCCGCCGAGCATTGAGCGCGCGCAGGCGATTGCCAATCGCCTGCCACTGACCTTGCGCATCGACGGGCCGCAGATCCACTGGGCATCGCACCCCGACCAGCAGAACCCCGACTGGGTGAGCGACAAGGTCCGCCAGGAAGACCGCTGGACCGGGGACGAGAACGGGCACAGCCTGCTGCGCCGCACGACGGCAGATGGGCACCATATCGAGTTCGGCCTGAACGCGCTGTCCTGGGACAAGCGCCCGCGCATTGCGTGGGGCACGCTGACCGTGCTGCTGCTGCTCACGGCGCTGGCCTATGTATATGTGCGGCATCTGTTGCGTCCGCTGGACGACATCCGCCAGGGCGCGCAGCGCTTTGGCAACGGCAACTTTGCCCAGCCCATACCGGTGCGGCATGCCCACCGGCCGGACGAGCTGGGCCAGCTGGCCGAGACCATCAACACCATGGGGGATGACATCCACCAGATGCTGGAGGCCAAGCGTGCACTGTTGTTGGCGATGAGCCATGAGCTGCGCAGCCCGCTCACGCGGGCCCGCCTGAACACGGAGCTGCTGCCCGAAACGACCGATGTGCAACCACAGCGCCTGGCGCTCATGCGCGACCTGGGTGAAATGGCGGGCCTCATCACCGACCTGCTGGAAAGCGAGCGCCTGGCGGGCCGCCATGCGGCGCTGCATCGCGAGCCCACCGATGTCACCGAACTGGCGCGCGAAGTGGTGGCCGACCTGTGCTCCCGCCATGCCGGGGCCGCCGACATTGCCTTGCACGTGGCGCCGGACTTGCCCTCGGTGCGGCTGGACCGATCCCGCCTGCGGCTTTTGCTGCGCAACCTGCTGGACAACAGCCTGCGCCACAGTGAGTCTGGTGCCTTCCCCCCTGAGCTGCATTTGCGGCTGGCGGATGAGGGGAGGGTGCTGGAACTGGAGGTGCGTGACCATGGGCGCGGTGTGCCCCCCGAGCACCTGCCACACCTGGCCCAGGCGTTCTACCGCCCGGACACCGCACGCCAGCGTGCCACCGGTGGCGTCGGACTGGGTTTGTACCTGTGCCGGCTGGTGGCGCAGGCGCACGACGGGCAATTGCACATGCGCAATGCCGAGCCCGGCCTGTCGGTCACCGTGCGTTTGCCGGTGGTGGAATAGGTCGCAAGCCGGCGGCATAGACAGGTTGGCCTCTGCGCTGGCAGGTGGCGTCGCACCGATGCGGCCAGGCCAGCGCACAGGCCTGGTGCAATGGGGAAGTGGACATGCCAGCGGCCATGTCCGGCTTCTCAACGCAAATTGATGGCTTTTTTGCGCTGTGGCGCAGGTGTTTATTGCCCTGGTAACTATCAAATCAGGAGTGGTTACTGGTGCCTTGGACCACCAGAGAACACACCATCCTACCTGGCCCCGTTCTTGCTGAAGATCGGCACCCCCTCGCATGAGCCGGATTTTTCAGTGTTTACCCTGTATATACAGGTATGCTGAAACTGTCATCATGGCTTCCGGTACGCAGGTGCGTTCCGGTGGGCAGGGCCAAGGTACTTTCTTCAAACAGGAGCAGATGATGACTCGATCGGTTGTGAAATGGACGTCGCTGGCAGCGGCAGCAGCATGCATGATGGCCCTGGCCGCACCGGCCCAGGCGCAGGACACCAAGATTGTGCTGGGCATGTCCGGCTGGACAGGTTTTGCACCGCTCACGCTGGCCGACAAGGCCGGCATCTTCAAGAAGAACGGCCTGGATGTGGAGATCAAGATGATTCCGCAGAAGGACCGCCACCTGGCCCTGGCCTCCAAGTCCATCCAGTGCGCCGCCACCACGGTCGAAACACATGTCGCCTGGAACGCCAACGGCGTGCCCATCGTGCAGATCTTCCAGATGGACAAGTCCTACGGCGCCGACGGCATTGCGGTGCGCGGCGACATCAAGGGCTTTGCTGACCTCAAGGGCAAGACCATCGGCGTGGATGCGCCCGGCACAGCCCCGTACTTCGGCCTGGCCTGGATGCTGAGCAAGAACGGCATGAGCCTCAAGGACGTGAAGACCACTACGCTGTCGCCCCAAGCGGCCGCGCAGGCCTTCGTGGCGGGCCAGAACGACGCCGCCATGACGTACGAGCCCTACCTCTCCACCGTGCGCGACAACCCTGCGGCCGGCAAGATTTTGGCCACCACGCTCGACTACCCGATGGTGATGGACACCGTGGGCTGCGACCCCACCTGGCTTAAGGCCAACGGCAAGGCCGCACAGGCACTGGCCAATTCGTACTTCCAGGCGCTGGACATGATCAAGGCCGACCCGACCAAGTCCAACGAGATCATGGGCGCTGCGGTCAAGCAGACGGGCGAGCAGTTCGCCAAGTCGTCGTCCTTCCTGCGCTGGCAGGACAAGGCCGCCAACCAGAAGTTCTTTGCGGGCGAGCTGACCACGTTCATGAAGGACGCCACGGCCATCCTGCTGGAGGCCGGCATCATCCGCAAGGCGCCTGAAGACCTGGCCGTCACCTTTGACGCGAGCTTCATCAAGTAAATAGACGGAAGAAGAGCGCTCCATGTCCGCCGTGCAACCCCTGTCCGTTACCGAGCCAAAACCCGAGCAAAAAGCCGGACCACATGCCCCCGCGCGCCGGCGCTCGCTGGCCCCGCTGGAGCCTGTGAGCAGCAGCGCCCGCTGGATGCTCGGGCTGGCCTTCTTCGTCGTGTTCGTGGCGGTGTGGGCGTTCTTCACGTTGGGCGGCTTCGTGTCGCCCACCTTCCTGGCCAGCCCCGTCACCATGGTGAAGGAAGGCTGGCTGCTGTTCACCGAGTATGGCTTCATCAAAGACATCGGCATGACCATCTGGCGTGTGGTCGGCGGCTTCATCCTGGCCGCCGTCATTGCCGTGCCGCTGGGCGTTGCGATGGGCGCGTACAAGGGCATCGAGGCGTTCTTTGAGCCCTTCGTCTCGTTTTGCCGCTACCTGCCTGCGTCGGCCTTCATCCCGCTGTTGATCCTGTGGGCTGGGATTGGCGAGGCGCAGAAGATCCTGGTCATCTTCATCGGTTCGGTCTTCCAGATCACGCTGATGGTGGCCGTCACCGTGGGTGGTGCGCGGCGCGACCTGGTGGAAGCTGCTTACACCCTGGGCGCGGGCCACAAGGGCATCGTCACGCGCGTGCTCATCCCTGGCGCGGCGCCCGAGATCGCCGAGACTCTGCGCCTGGTGCTGGGCTGGGCCTGGACCTATGTGATCGTGGCCGAGCTGATCGGCTCGTCCAGCGGTATCGGCCACATGATCACCGACAGCCAGTCGCTGCTCAACACCGGGCAGATCATCTTCGGCATCATCATCATCGGCCTCATCGGGCTGGTGTCCGACTTCGCCTTCAAGGCGCTCAACCACCGTCTGTTTGCCTGGAGTTTTGTGCGATGAGCAGCGTATCCATCCAAGCCGTCTCGCGTGTCTTCGAGACTGCCAAAGGCCAGCGCACGCAGGCGCTGCAGCCGGTCGATTTCGAGGTGAAGGACAACGACTTCGTGACCATCCTGGGCCCCTCGGGCTGTGGCAAGTCCACGCTGCTGCGCATTGTGGCGGGGCTGGACCATGCCACCAGCGGCCGCGTGCTGCTGGATGGGGTGCCCGTCGAAGGCCCCGGCGCCGACCGCGGCATGGTGTTCCAGAGCTACACGCTGTTCCCCTGGCTCACCATCGAGCAGAACATCCGCTTTGGCCTGCGCGAACGCGGTATGCCCGAGTCACAGCAAAAGGAACGCGCTGCGTACTTCATCGCCAAGGTCGGCCTGCGCGGCTTTGAACAGCACTTTCCCAAGCAGCTGTCGGGCGGCATGCAGCAGCGCACCGCCATTGCGCGCGCACTGGCCAACGACCCCAAGATTTTGCTGATGGATGAGCCCTTCGGCGCGCTCGACAACCAGACCCGCGTGCTCATGCAAGAGCTGCTGCTGGGCATCTGGGAGGCCGAGCGCAAGACGGTGCTCTTCGTCACCCACGACATCGACGAAGCCATCTTCATGGCCAACCGCGTGGCCGTGTTCAGCGCCCGGCCCGGCCGCATCAAGACCGAGCTGGCGGTGGACCTGCCGCACCCGCGCCACTACACGATCAAAACGAGCCCCGAGTTCATGGACCTCAAGGCGCGCCTCACCGAAGAGATCCGCGCTGAATCCATGGCGGCGGACCTGCACTGATCTGAACCTGCACCAGCCCCGCATCCACACATGAGCGCCCGTCCTTCCCGCCGCACTGCAGTCACTGCCCCGCGCAGCGCCACGCCCGCCAAGGCGGTGGTCGCCGTGGCTGCACCCGCGCAAGCCATGGCGCTGTACGAGCAGGTCAAGGACCACATCTCGCGCAAGATCCAGGAAGGCATCTGGCGCGCGGGCGACCGCCTGCCATCCGAGAACGAGCTGGTCACCCAGTTCGGCATCTCGCGCATGACCGTGAACCGCGCGCTGCGCGAACTGGTGGAGCAGGGCCGCATCGTGCGCGTGGCGGGCGTGGGCAGTTTTGTGGCCGAGGACAAGCCCCAGTCCACGTTGTTGCAGATTGCCAATTTGGCCAGCGAAATCCGCCAGCGCGGGCACGACTACCGCTGTGACGTGCTCACGGTGGAACGCACCTCCGCCACGCTGGAAGTGGCCGCCGCGCTGGACCTGCGCACGGGCGAGTCGGTGTTTCACTCGCTGTGCATCCACCGCGAGGACGGCCTGCCCGTACAACTGGAAGACCGCCACGTGAACCCGCGCCAGGTGCCCCAGTTCGTCGCGCAGGACTTCACACTGCTGCAACCCTCCGAATACCTGGTGCGCAACGTGCCCTTTGACCAGATCGAGCATGTGGTCGATGCCGTCATGCCCACCGCCGAGCAGGCCGCGCTGCTGGAGATGTCGCCGCAGGAGCCCTGCCTGCTGCTCACCCGCCGCACCTGGTCGCGCGGCGTGCCCATTACCGTGGTGCGCTGCCTGCACCCCGCCACCCGTTACCGCCTGGGCAGCCGCTTCCGCGCCGACGGCAATCCCGTCGCCGGTTGAATATGAAGCACCCCCTGAGTCGCTTCGCGCCTTCCCCCTCAAGGGGGACGACACCTTCGCTGCGGGGCGGCCCTTGCTCGGCGTCTCTCGCGGGTGCCCTGGCAGTTTCACCCGTAGCGGTATTGGCCAACAGGATTTGAAGAACGAATTAACGCTGTTATTTTTTGCTTGTACCTACTTGTATATACAGGATCAACGCCATGACACACAACGCTTCATCCCTCACCCTGCACCCCGGCCGCGTCACGCTGGCCGAGCTGCGCCGCATCCACGCGGGCCCTGTGCAACTGGTGCTCGATGCGTCGGCCCGCGCGGGTTTGCAGAAGTCCCTGGCCACGGTGCAGCGCATCGTCGATGAAGACCAGGTCGTCTATGGCATCAACACCGGCTTTGGCAAGCTCGCCAGCACCAAGATTGCGCACGAGCGCCTGGCCGAGCTGCAGCGCAATCTGGTGCTGTCGCACAGCGTGGGCACGGGCGATGCGCTGCCCGACGACGTGGTGCGCCTCATCCTCGCGACCAAGGCCGTGAGCCTGGCGCGCGGCCACTCGGGCGTGCGCCCCGAGCTGGTGGATGCGTTGCTGGCCTTGGCCAACGCCAACGTGCTGCCGGTGATTCCGGCCAAGGGCTCGGTGGGCGCCTCGGGCGACCTGGCGCCGCTGGCGCACATGGCCTGTGTGCTGATCGGCGAAGGGCAGGCCAAGGTGGACGGCAAGGTGGTGCCCGGTGCAGAGGCCATGCGCTCCATCGGCCTGCAGCCGTTTGTGCTCGGCCCCAAGGAAGGGCTGGCCCTGCTCAATGGCACGCAGGTGTCCACCGCACTTGCACTGGCCGGGCTGTTTGGCGCCGAGAGCGTCTTTGCCGCCGCGCTGGTTGCGGGCTGCCTGTCGCTCGAAGCCATCAAGGGCTCTGTCAAACCCTTTGATGCTCGCATCCACGAAGCGCGTGGCCAGGCCGGGCAGATCGCCGTGGCGGCCGCCGTGCGTGCGCTGCTCGACGGCAGCGCCATCGACCCTTCGCACCCGAACTGCGGCCGCGTGCAAGACCCGTACTCCATCCGCTGCGTGCCGCAGGTGATGGGTGCGTGCCTTGACAACCTGCACCACGCCGCGCGCGTGCTGACCATTGAGGCCAATGCAGCGTCCGACAACCCCCTGGTGTTCGACAACGGCGACGTGATCTCTGGCGGCAACTTCCACGCCGAGCCCGTGGCCTTTGTGGCCGACATCATTGCGCTGGCCGTGGCCGAGATCGGTGCCATCTCTGAACGCCGCCTGTCGCTGCTGCTGGACCCAGGCCTGTCAGGCCTGCCCGCCTTCCTGATCCTCGACAGCGGCGTGAACTCGGGCTTCATGATCGCCCAGGTCACCGCCGCCGCATTGGCGGCCGAGAACCAGTGCCTGGCCAACCCCAGCAGCGTGACCAGCTTGCCGACATCGGCCAACCAGGAGGACCATGTCTCCATGGCCACCTACGGCGCGCGGCGCCTGGGCGACATGGTGCGCAATGCGGCGGTGATGGTCGGCATCGAGGCCATGGCCGCTGCGCAGGGCATGGAATTCGACCGCACCCTGAAATCCTCTCCGCTGATCGAAGCGCAATTCGCCGCCATCCGCGAGCGCGTGGCCTACCTGGAGCAGGACCGTTACCTCGCCCCCGACATCGAAGCCATGCGCGCATGGGCCCAGCAGTCCACCTGGCCTGCAGCGCTCACCCAGTGCCTGCCCAGCTTCGCCTGATTTTCTCTACGCATACCCCATTGATTCACAGGAGCCCACCATGAACGCCAACGACGCCATCATCGCCGCCGCCTCCAACAACGACCCCCGCCACGACGCCAGCCGCGTGATCCGCGCGCCGCGCGGCAGCCAGCTCACTTGCAAAAGCTGGCTCACCGAGGCCGCCTACCGCATGATCCAGAACAACCTCGACCCCGAGGTGGCCGAGCGCCCGCAGGACCTGGTGGTGTACGGCGGCATTGGCCGTGCCGCGCGCAACTGGGAGTGTTTTGACCAGATCCTCGCCTCGCTCAAGGACCTGAACGACGACGAGACCCTGCTCATTCAGTCCGGCAAGCCCGTGGGCGTGTTCAAGACCCATGCCAACGCGCCCCGCGTGCTGCTGGCCAACTCCAACCTGGTGCCCAAGTGGGCCAACTGGGAACACTTCAGCGAGCTGGACCAGAAGGGCCTGTTCATGTACGGCCAGATGACTGCCGGCAGCTGGATCTACATCGGCACGCAAGGCATCGTGCAAGGCACGTACGAGACCTTTGCCGAAGCCGGGCGCAAACACTACGGCGGCTCGCTGGAAGGCAAGTGGATACTGACCGCAGGCCTGGGCGGCATGGGCGGCGCGCAGCCGCTGGCCGCTACCTTTGCGGGCGCGGTGTCGCTCAACATCGAATGCCAGCAAAGCAGCATCGACTTCCGCCTGCGCACACGCTATGTGGACAAGCAGGCGCGTGACATTGACCACGCGTTCGAACTGATCCAGCAGCACACGGCGGCCAAAGAGGCCGTGTCGATTGCCCTGCTGGGCAACGCCGCAGAAATCCTGCCCGAGCTGGTGCGCCGCGCCAAGGCCGGTGGTCTCAAGCCCGACCTGGTGACCGACCAGACCTCGGCCCACGACCTCGTCAACGGCTACTTGCCCGCAGGTTGGACGGTGGCCCAGTGGCGTGCCGCGCAGCAGGACGTGACGCAGCACGAGGTGCTGAAGAAGGCCGCCGCCAAGTCCTGCGCCGTGCATGTGCAGGCCATGCTCGACTTCCAGCACATGGGTATCCCGGTGGTGGACTACGGCAACAATATTCGCCAGGTGGCGTTTGACGAAGGCGTGAAGGACGCCTTCGACTTCCCCGGCTTTGTGCCTGCCTACATCCGCCCCCTGTTCTGCGAAGGCAAGGGCCCGTTCCGCTGGGTGGCCCTGTCGGGTGACCCGGAAGACATCCGCAAAACCGACGCCAAGATCAAGGAGCTGTTCCCCGAGAACAAGCACGTGCACCGCTGGCTGGACATGGCGGGCGAGCGCATTGCCTTCCAGGGTCTGCCGGCACGCATCTGCTGGCTGGGCCTGGGCGAGCGCCACATCGCGGGCCTGGCCTTCAACGAGATGGTGAAGAACGGCGAACTCAAGGCGCCCATCGTGATCGGCCGGGACCACCTGGACACCGGCAGCGTGGCCAGCCCCAACCGTGAGACCGAGGGCATGCGCGACGGCACCGACGCCGTGAGCGACTGGCCGCTGCTCAACGCGCTGCTCAACACCGCAGGCGGCGCCACCTGGGTCAGCCTGCACCACGGCGGGGGCGTAGGCATGGGCTACTCGCAGCACTCGGGCATGGTCATCGTGGCCGACGGCACTGAAGCCGCGGCCCAACGCCTTGCCAATGTGCTGGTCAACGACTGCGGCAGCGGCGTGATGCGCCATGCCGACGCTGGCTACGAACTGGCGGTGGAGACGGCCAAGAAGCAGGGCCTGAAGCTGCCCATGGTGAAGTGAAGGGGCGAGGGAGGGAATGACAGGAATGTGAAAAAAGGGAACTGCATTCCCATTCGTTGGGAATGTTGGGTTTGAATGCCGCTGCAATCCTTTGATACTGAGTCCATGCCCACCCGTGGACCCACCTCCGTTGCCGCCGCCGACCGTGTTCTGCACGTGCTGGCGGTGCTGGCGCAGCACGGGCAGCCCATGTCGGCTGCCGAGCTGGTGGAGGCCACGGGCCTGGCGCGCAGCACGCTGTACCGGCAGCTGGCGCGGCTCAAGCTGTGGGGCTTTGTGCTGGAGAGCAGCGGGCACTACGCGCCCGGGCCGCTCAGCCTGCAACTGGCGCTGGGCTTTGACATGGCGTCGCACCTGGTGCACCACGCGCGGCCGGACATGCAGGCCCTGGCCCGGCAGTCCCACGAGAGCGTGGGGCTGGTGGTGGCCGTGAATGACAGCGTGGTGTGCCTGGACATGGTGGACAGCACGCAGGCCCTGCGCTGCTCGTTTGAAAAAGGGCGCAGCGTGCCGCTTCGCGCAGGGGCCTCCGCCAAGTGCCTGCTTGCCCATGTGGCCCCGGCCACGCGCAATGCCATTCTGGACCTGCACTACGGCGCAGACACTGCTGAGCGCCAGGCGGCGCTGACCGAGCTGGAGGGCATTGCCAAGGCGGGTTACGCCGTCAGCTCCGGCGAAGTGGATGCCGGTGTCTGGGGCGTCAGCGTGCCCGTGTTCGGTTCTCCCCGGCAGGCCGCCGGGGCCATCACCCTGATGGCCCCGATCTTGCGGGCCCAGGGGCAGGAGACCGCACTCACCGGCATGGCCGTCGTCGCCGCAGCGCGCATCTCTCGCCAACTCACTTCTCCCTGATTTTTCTCACCCCTCCTCAGGAGTTTTCCCCATGAACCTTCGCCGTAACCTTCTTCTGGCCAGCCTGGCCGCCGCAGCCCTCTGCACCACGGGTGTACAGGCCCAGGACAACGTCCTGCGTGTGGGCACCGATGCCACGTTCCCGCCCATGGAGTTTGTCGAAAACGGCAAACGCACGGGCTTCGACATCGAGCTGGTGGAGGCCATTGCCAAGACCATGGGCAAACAGGTCGAGTGGGTGGACATCGACTTCAAGGGCCTGATTCCCGGCCTGATCTCGAAGCGTTTTGACATGGCGGTCTCGGCCATCTACATCACCGACGAGCGCAAGAAGGTGGTGGACTTCACCGACTCCTACTACGCCGGCGGCCTGGTGGTGATGGTGAAGGCCGACAACAAGGCCATCAACAAGCTGGCCGACCTGGACGGCAAGAAGGTCAGCGTGCAGGTGGGCACCAAGTCGGTGGCGTACCTGACCGAGAAATTCCCCAAGGTGCAGCGTGTCGAGGTCGAAAAGAACCAGGAGATGTTCAACCTGGTGGATATCGGCCGCGCCGACGCTGCCGTGACCGGCAAGCCCGCCGCGTTCCAGTATGTGCGCACCCGTCCCGGCCTGCGCGTGCTCGACGAGCAGCTCACCACCGAAGAGTACGGCATGGCCCTGCGCAAGGACACGCCCGAGCTGACGAAGGCCGTCAACGGTGCCATCACCAAGCTCAAGGCAGACGGCACCTATGCTGCCATCGTCAAGAAGTGGTTCAGCAACAGCGCTGCCAAGTAAACCGCAGCCACACGTTGCCGAACTGAGCCATGGAACTCGATTTTTCTCCTGTCTGGGCCGGGTTGCCCCAGTTGCTGGCGGGCGCGCTGGTCACTGTGGAAATCACGGCCGCCTCGCTGCTGCTGGGTTGCGTCATGGGCCTGCTGGTGGGTATTGGGCGCCTGAACCCCAAGCGCCGCGTGGTCTACGCCTTGTGCACCGCCTACGTGGCCGCCATCCGTGGCACGCCGCTGCTGGTGCAGCTGTTCATCCTGTTCTTTGGCCTGCCTCAGTTCGGCATCCTGCTGCCGGCTTTTGTGTGCGGCGTGATCGGCCTGGGCATCTATTCGGGCGCCTATGTGTCCGAGGTGGTGCGCGGCGCCATCCAGTCCATTGACAAGGGGCAGATGGAGGCGGCGCGTTCCATTGGCATGTCCTCGGGCCTGGCCATGCGCACCGTGGTGCTGCCGCAGGCCGTGGTGCGCATGATTCCGCCACTGGGCAATGAGTTCATCGCGCTGATCAAGAACTCGGCGCTGGTGTCGCTGCTCACCATCCACGACCTGATGCACGAAGGGCAGAAGATCATCAGCGTGTCGTACCGCTCGCTGGAGGTGTACCTGGCGATTGCGGTGGTGTATTTCATCCTCACGGGTGTCACTTCGCTGGTGCTGCGACGCATGGAGCTGCGCCTGCGTGCCGGGGGGATGGTGCAATGAAGAAAAATTCTGTGATGTCCGGAGCAAGCCCATCCGCCGAGCCCATCGTGCGCATTCGCGGACTGCGCAAGTCGTTTGGCAGCCACGTGGTGCTGAACGGCATCGACTTTGACGTGCTGCCGTCGCAGGTGGTGGTGGTCATCGGGCCCAGCGGCTCGGGCAAGAGCACCTTTTTGCGCTGCTGCAACGGGCTGGAGCAGCCCGAAGGCGGCACGGTCGAGATCTGTGGTCGCACACTGGTGCAGGACGGCCGCATGCTGCCCGACCATGACCTGAACGCCCTGCGCGAAGAAGTGGGCATGGTGTTCCAGTCGTTCAACCTGTTTCCGCACCTGTCGGTGCTCGACAACGTCACGCTGGGCCCGCGCAAGCTGCGCGGCCTCTCGCGCAAGGACGCCGAAGAGCGCGCACAGGCCCTGCTGACCAAGGTGGGCCTGGCGCACAAGGCTTTGGCCATGCCCGCCAGCCTGTCGGGCGGGCAAAAGCAGCGTGTGGCCATTGCCCGCGCGCTGGCCATGGAGCCGCGTGTGATGCTGTTCGACGAGCCCACGTCGGCGCTGGACCCGGAACTGGTGGGCGAGGTGCTGCAGGTCATGAAGCTGCTGGCCAGCGAAGGCATGACCATGATGGTGGTCACGCACGAGATGGACTTTGCACGCGAGGTGGGCGACGTGGTGGTGGTGATGGATGGCGGCGGGATCATTGAGTCCGGCCAGCCTGCCACCATCTTCACCAACCCCACGCAGGAGCGCACGCGCTCCTTTCTGCAGGCGGTGCTCACGCGCGCCTGAGGCTGGGTGTGCGTGATGGACGACAACGGTCAATAGCCTACAAGGAGACAGCTCGTATGCACCCGGTTTCACCTGCCAGTGACCTGAGCCAACAACAGCACTTTCAACAGCGCTTGCAGGAGCGCCTGACCGCCGACGACATCGCGCGGTTTGACCGCGACGGCGCCATCTGCATCAAGCAGCTGCTCACGCCCGAAGAGGTAGCGCTGCTGCGCGACGGCATCGACGCCAATCTGGCCGCGCCCAGCCCGCGCGCCAAAGTGGCCAGCAGGCCGGATGACCCGGGCCGCTTCTTCGAGGACTTCTGCAACTGGCAGGACATCCCGCAGTTTGGCCGCTTTGTGCGCGACACGCCGCTGGCCCTGGCCGCGCAGCGCCTGATGCAGTCACGCACCGTGCGGCTGTACCACGACCATGTGCTGGTGAAGGAGCCTGGCACGCGCCAGAAGACGCCCTGGCACCAGGACCAGCCTTACTACAACATTGATGGCCAGCAGAACATCAGCATGTGGATTCCGGTCGATCCAGTGTCGCGCGCGGCCACGCTCGAATTTGTGGCTGGTTCGCACCAGGGGCCCTGGCTCATGCCGCGCACCTTCATGGACAACCAGGCCAAGTGGTTCCCTGAAGGCAGCCTGCAGGACCTGCCCAACGTCGAGGCCAATCGCGATGCCTTTCCCATCGTGGGCTGGGAGATCGAGCCGGGCGACGTGGTGTGTTTTCACATGCTCACGCTGCATGCGTCCGGCGGGGTGGAGGGGCCCAACCGGCGCCGCGTGTTCTCGGTGCGGTTCTTGGGCGACGACACGCGCCACGCGCCAAGGCCGTGGAAGACCTCGCCCGAGTTCCCGGGGCTGGCGGACCAGCTGCCCGCTGGGGCAGCCATGGACCACCCGCTGTTCCCGCTGCTGGTGGACGGGAACGGTGTGCCGCAGGGTGAACGGGCGTGAAGCAGTTTCTGGACTTGGCCTCCACGCCCCCAGTGCCGTGGAAGAACGGCGGCGGCAGCACACGCGAGCTGGCGTGCTGGCCGCCCGGCGCGGGCATGGACAGCTTTGCATGGCGCGTGAGCGTTGCCACCATTGCACGCCCCGGGCCTTTCTCGGCCTTTGTGGGGGTGGATCGGCAAATCATGTTGCTGGATGGCGATGGCGTACATCTGCAAGGCGCAGAAGGGCATTGGCAGCATGCGCTGACGAACCGCTGGGAGCCGTTTGCGTTCTCCGGCGAAGAGCCGGTGGACTGCCGCATGCTGGGCGGAGTTTCCACCGACTTCAACCTGATGCTGCGCCGGGGTGAGTGGACCGGGAACCTGAAGGTGCTGCGCGATGTGCAGCCGCCCGCTGAGGGGGCTGCAGCGGGTCTGTGCATGGTGCTGCAGGGCACCTGGCGATGCGAGGACTGCGATACCCACCAAGTGCGGATGCTGGCAGCGGGGCAGGGCCTGTGGTGGGTGAACGAAGGGGGCGAAGCAGCGCCGTCGATCACCCCTGTGCGCCGCGCCGAAAGCGGTGGGTCTGCCGACGATGCACCCGTGCTGGCCTGGGTGGCCTTGCGCAGGGGCCCTGCACCATAATTTGAATCAAATGGGCTGAAAGCGCTAGTGGAATATGTTCCATTAGCTATATAAACAATAGCAAATCAATCCATGAACACAGCAGCAGGTAGCAACAAGCAGGGCGTTGTCCCGCCAGCATCTTCCGCACCCAGTGCCGATGGCGTGTGGACCAACCTGCGGCCCGTGGCCGCGTTGTGGGCGACGGATGTGCCGGTGCCTGAGGGCACGCTGGCGTGTGTGGTGGTGCAGGGCGGCGCCGTCCAGTGGGTGGGCCCGCAGGCCCAGGTGCCAGCAGCCTTTGCGGCCTTGCCTCGCATTGACGGCAGGGGCGCCGTCACCACCCCCGGCCTGGTCGATTGCCACACCCACCTGGTGTACGGAGGGCAGCGCGCCAACGAGTTCGCGATGCGGCTGGCGGGTGCCACGTATGAAGAGGTGGCCAGGGCGGGCGGGGGCATCGTGTCGTCGGTGCGCGCCACGCGCGAGGCCAGCGAAGACGAGCTCTTTGCCCTGGCCGCGCCGCGCCTGCAGGCGCTGCTGGATGAGGGCGTGTGTGCCATCGAGATCAAGTCCGGCTACGGACTGGCGCTGGAGCACGAACGCAAGCAGCTGCGCGTGGCCCGCCGCTTGGGCGAGGCCTTTGGCGTCACGGTGCGCACCACCTTCCTCGGCGCGCATGCGCTGCCGCCCGAATACGCCGGGCGCAGCCAGGACTACACCGACCTCGTCTGCAACGACATGCTGCCCGCACTGGCCGCCGAAGGCCTGGTGGATGCTGTGGATGTGTTCTGCGAACGCATCGCCTTCACGCTGGCCGAGACCGAGCAGGTCTTCCAGGCCGCGCGCAAGCTCGGCATCCCCGTCAAGCTGCATGCGGAGCAACTGTCCGACATGGGCGGCTCGGCACTCGCTGCGCGCTACGGTGCGCTGTCGTGTGACCACATCGAGCACCTGTCGGCCGACGGCATCGCTGCGATGAAAGCCGCAGGCACCGTGGCCGTGCTGCTGCCTGGCGCCTACTACACACTGCGCGACACGCACCTGCCGCCCATCGCGGCATTGCGCGCAGCGGGTGTGCCCATGGCCGTCTCCACCGACCACAACCCGGGTACCTCGCCCGCGCTGAGCCTGCTGCTGATGGCCAACATGGCCTGCACGCTGTTCCGTCTGACAGTGCCCGAGGCGCTGGCGGGCATCACCACCCACGCCGCGCGCGCGCTCGGCCTGCAAGACACCCACGGCCTCATCGCATCCGGCAGGCCCGCCCACTTTGTGCTGTGGCCGGTGGGCGAGGCGGCCGAACTGGCCTACTGGCTGGGCCAAAAGCCTGCCTGCACCATCGTGCGGCAAGGGCGCATTCACGGAGTCATGTCATGACGCAACAACTGTTCGCCACCGATGCGCTGCTGCCCACGGGCTGGGCGCGCAACGTGCTGATCACATGGGATGGGGCAGGGCGCATCACTGCCGTCACGCCCAACGCCCAGCCAAACGGCACCTCTGTGGCCTCGGGCCCCGTGCTGCCCGGCATGCCCAACCTGCACTCGCACGCCTTCCAGCGCGCGTTTGTGGGCCTGACCGAATACCGGGGCGAAAGCCAGGACAGCTTCTGGAGCTGGCGCAACCTGATGTACCGCTTTGCGGCACGCATTACGCCCGAGTCGCTGGAGGCCATTGCGACCTGGCTGTATGTGGAGATGCTAGAGGCGGGCTACACCAGCGTGTGCGAGTTCCACTACGTGCACCACGACCAGGACGGCACGCCCTATGCCGACGATGCCACGCTGTCGCTGGCACTGCTGCGCGCGGCGCAGAATGCGGGCATCGGCATCACGCTGCTGCCGGTGCTGTACCAGACGAGTGGTTTTGGTGCCAAGCCACCGCGTGCGGACCAGGCCCGCTTCATTCGCAGCACGGACAACATGCTCTCATTGCTGGAGCGCCTTGCACCCGCTGCAAGAGCGCAAGCGGCCGTTTTGGGGCTGGCGCCGCACTCGCTGCGAGCGGTGCCGCCTGGCAGTCTGGAGGTTGCGGTGCAGGGCCTCACGGCGCTCAACGCGCAGGCGCCCATTCACATCCACATTGCCGAGCAGACCCAGGAGGTTCAGGATTGTGTGGCCTGGAGCGGCCAGCGCCCGGTGCAGTGGCTGCTGGAGAACGCACCCGTGGACGAGCGCTGGTGCCTGGTGCACGCCACGCACATGACACCGCAGGAGTACCAGGACGCAGCGCGCACGGGCGCCGTGGCAGGCATCTGCCCCACCACCGAGGCCAACCTGGGCGATGGCATCTTCGACATGCCGCTGTGGCTGCAGCACGGCGGGCGCTGGGGCGTGGGCTCGGACAGCCATGCCTGCGTGAATGCGGCAGAGGAATTGCTGATGCTCGAATACGGCCAGCGCCTGTCGCTGCGCCAGCGCAATGTGCTGGCCACCGCTGTGCAACCCGAGGTGGCCACTGCCATGGCCTTGCAGGCCGTGCAGGGCGGGGCGCAGGCAGCGGGCCGCGCCATTGGTGGCCTCGCCGTGGGCCAGCAGGCCGACCTGGTGGTGCTGGATTCGCAGCACCTGGCGCTGCGCGATTTGCCTGCGCACAGCATGCTGTCGGCCCATGTGTTTGGCAGCCAACGCACCTCGGCCATCGACAGCGTGTGGGTGGCGGGGCAGCGGCGCATCGCCAGCGGCCGGCACACGCTGCATGACGCAGCGGCCCATGCGTTCGTGGCCGCGCGCTCGGCCACCATTGCACCCGATTGACGCGTCCGATTGAATTCCTACCCCTGAGCTTGTGATGACAGATACCTCTCCACCTCCTTTTGTCCTTTACCCCGGCACCGCGCCGCTGCTGGTGTCGATGCCCCATGCGGGCACCTACGTGCCGCCAGCGCTGGCTGCGCGCTTCACCGATGAGGCCCGCCAGGTGCCCGACACCGACTGGCACATGGAGCGCCTCTATGCGTTCGCCAAGGACCTGGGCGCGTCCATCCTCGTGGCCACGCACTCGCGCTATGTGGTCGATCTGAACCGCCCGCCCGATGGGACCAGCCTCTACCCTGGCCAAAGCGTCACCGGCCTGTGCCCGGTCGATACGTTTGACGACACGCCCATCTATGCCCGGGGCGATGTGCCCGATGATGCCGAGGTGGCCGCGCGCCGCGATGCCGTCTGGGCGCCGTACCACGCGCAACTGCGTGCCGAGCTGGACCGCATCCGCGCGCAGCATGGTGTGGCGGTGCTGTGGGACGCCCACTCCATCCGCTCGGTGCTGCCGCGCTTCTTTGAAGGCAAGCTGACCGACCTGAACCTGGGGACGGCCAACGGCGAAAGCTGCGATCCGGCACTGGCGCAGGAGCTGCTGTCCATCGCCAAAGAGGCCCAGGGCCACACCGCAGTGCTCAACGGTCGCTTCAAGGGCGGGCACATCACGCGCCACTATGGGCAGCCCGCGCAGAACATCCACGCGGTGCAGCTGGAGATGACGCAGTGCAGCTACATGCAAGAAGCCTTGCCGTTTGACTATCTGCCCGATGTGGCGGCAGGCGTGCAGCCGCACCTGCGCCGCATGCTGCAGGCCACGCTGGCCTTTGCGGCAGCGCAATCAGTTTGAAATGGGCACCCCGCGGCGGGAGGGAACGGTGCTAGTATGAACTGGTCGGTCCACCATGGACCGCCGTCAGGGCCCGCATTCACGCAAGGGCCCGTTGTAGCGGGAGGAGCCGCGCCCCATGGACCCCACCGCTTACTACTACATGCCCCTGTTCAAGCCCGGCGCGTTTGTACAATGGAACCACCAGCGCGAAACCGTGAGCCATGTGGTGGTGCGCCGCAACTCTCTCATGGTGTATCTGGTGGGGCATGAATCCCCCGTGCACCCTGAAGCGCTGCACCTAGCACCCACCGCCTTCCGGCTCACGCGGGCGCCAGACCGTTTGTGAGCGCGGCGCCCCGGCCGAAGGGCTACTGGGCTGATGGGCTGAAGGTCAGCCGCCAGTGCACTGCGCCATCGACTCGCCCAGCTGGATGGGGCGCGTGGGCGACCACTGCGGGTTGAACTGCAGCGGCCCCTGTGGGAACAGCATCACCACGGTGGAGCCGAGCAAGAAGCGGCCCATTTCCTCACCTTGCTGCAGGCTCACCTGGCCCTTGGCGTAGTCCCACTGCCGCATCGTGCCGGTGCGCGGCGGGTTCACCTGCCCATGCCACACGGTGGCCATGCTGCCCACGATGGTGGCGCCCACGAGTACCAGCACGAACGGACCCTGGGCCGATTCAAAAAAGCACACCACGCGCTCATTGCGCGCGAACAGGCCGGGCACGCCGCGTGCCGTGGTGGGATTGACCGAAAACAGGTCGCCCGGCACATGCACCATGCGCGTGAGCTCGCCCGCGCAAGGCATGTGGATGCGGTGGTAGTCGCGCGGGCTCAGGTACAGCGTGGCGAAGTGGCCGTTGTCAAAACGGGCTGCGGCGGCCGCATCGCCACCCACCAGGGCGGTGGTGGAGTAGGTGTGCCCCTTGGCCTGGAAAACCTGGTCCTTGGCGATGGGGCCAAACTGGCTGATCGCACCGTCCACAGGGCAGATCAAATCGGCCTGGGCCAGCGGGCGGGCGCCGGGCTTGAGCGCCCGGGTGAAGAAGTCATTGAACGACGTGTAGCTGGCAATGTCGGGGTTGGCCGCCTCGGCCATGTTGACGTTGTAGCGACCCACGAACCAGCGGATCACCGAGGTTGTGAGGCCGCCAAGGCGGGCCGATGCGAACTTGCCAGCCAGGGTGGTCAGTGCCTGCTTGGGCAGGAGGTATTGCGGCAGAACTGCCAAGCGATCAGACACGGGCGAACCCCTCAAAGACGAAAGCGGACGATTCTATCGGCGGGGCGCCATCGCCCGCACAGGGTCATACCCCGAGGTACTGCTCCAGCAGGAGGGGCTGCGCATGCAGTGCGTCCGAGCTGCCGTCAAACACCACCTGGCCCTTGACCAGGATGATGTTGCGGTCGGTGATCTGCGTGACGTGCTTCCAGTTCTTGTCCACGATCACGCTGCTGATGCCGCTGTCCTTGATCAGGCTGCAGATGCGCCAGATCTCGCGTGCGATCAGCGGCGCCAGGCCCTCGGTGGCTTCATCGAGGATGAGCACGTCGGGGTTGGTCATCAGTGCGCGGCCGATGGTGAGCATCTGCTGTTCGCCACCGCTGAGCTGCTGGCCGCCGTGGCCCAGGCGCTCCTTCAGGCGCGGAAAGGTCTCCAGCACGCGCTCGTAGGTCCAGTCGCGCTGCCCACGTGTGCCGGCGCGGGCGGCCATCTGCAGGTTCTCGACCACGCTCAGGTTGCCGAAGATCCCACGGCCCTCGGGCACGTAGGCAATGCCCAGCCGGGCCACTTCGTAGGGAGGCTTGCCAGTCACGTCGCGGCCCGCCACGGCCACGCTGCCCGAGCGGGGCTTGACCAGGCCCATCAGCGACTTGAGCAGGGTGCTCTTGCCCATGCCGTTGCGGCCCATGAGGCCGATGGTCTCGCCCTGGCCCACGGTGAAATCAATGCCGTGCAGGATGTGGCTGCTGCCGTAGAAAGTGTGGATGCCCTTGGCATCGATCCATGGAGTGGTCATCTCAGTGGTCCTCCCCCAGGTAGGCGGCCTGCACGGTGGCATCGGCGCGAACCTCGGGCGGTGTGCCATGCGCAATCACCTCGCCGTTGACCATCACCGTCAGGCGGTCGGCCAGCGCAAACACGGCATCCATGTCGTGCTCAACCAGCATCATGGCGTGGGCAGGCTTGAGTCGCTGCAGCAGCTCCACCATGCGCTCGGCCTCGGCCACGCCCATGCCGGCCAGGGGCTCGTCGAGCAGCAGCACCTGCGGCTCGGTGGCCAGGGTCATCGCAATTTCCAGCTGGCGCTGCTCGCCGTGGCTCATGGCTCCCGCGATGGCCGTGCGCCGGTCTTTGAGGCCTGACAGCTCGATAGCGCTTTCAAGACGTGCGCTGGTTGCTCTGTTTTTGATAGTGTCCGAGCGGGTGTCCTGGCACCAGCGCAACGGGTTCCAGGGCTGCTGCGCATCGCGCGATTGAGCCGCCAGGCGCACGTTTTCGTGCACGGTGAGCGGCAGGAAGATGTTGGTCTTCTGGTAGCTGCGGCCCAGGCCCTGACGCGAAATGCGCTCGGGCGCCCAGCCGGTCACATTGGTGCCGCCCAGCAGCACCTGGCCTGAGGTGGGGGGCAGGTCGCCCGAGAGCAGGTTGGTCAGCGTGGACTTGCCAGCGCCATTGGGGCCGATCACCGCATGGATCTTGCCCCGCCACAGGTCCACCGAAACACCATTGACGGCAGCCAGGCCGCCGAAGCGTTTGGTGACCTTCTGTGCAGATAGCAGGACTTCAGCCATGGTGCGATCCCTCCGAGGCCTTGGCTGTGCTCCGCTGCGCAAACATGCCCAACAGCCCGCGCGGCGCGGCCACCACCACCAGCACGATGAAGCCTCCCATCAGAAGCTGCCAGTGTTTGCTGATGTCCTTGAACACGTGCAGCAGGTACTCGAAGGCAAACGCACCCACGATGGCGCCTGCAAAGTTGCCCATGCCGCCCAGAATGACCATCATGATGGCGTGCGCGCTCATGTGAAAGCCCATGAGCTCAGGATTCACATAGCCGGTCTGCGCGCCCCACAGGTAACCCGCCAGGCCCGCCAGCGCCCCCGCGATGGTGAAGGCGGTGAGTTTGTAGCCCCGTGTGCCAAAGCCCATGGCGCGCATGCGGTGCTCGTTGATGCGGATGCCCGCCAGCGCGCGGCCCAGCGGGCTCCACAGCAGGCGGCGCAGCAGCACGTACACCAGCACCACCAGCGCCAGCGTGAAGTAGTAGAAGGTCTTGCGTCCCTCCAGATCGAACGGCAGCCAGCCGAAGAGCGACGCATCGGGCCGGAAGTTGATGTACAGCCCGTCCGATCCACCCAGCACCTTGTTGTCGAAGAACAGGTAGAAGACCATCTGCGCAAAAGCCATGGTGACCATGATGAAGTAGATGCCGTGGGTGCGCACCACAAAGAACCCGATCACCAGTGCCACCAGGCCGGACACAGCCACGGCCAGCGGCAGCGACCACCACAGGCTGACCGGCATGTCTGCAGGGGTGAGAAAGGCCAGGGCGTAGCCCGCCACGCCAAAGTACGCAGCATGGCCCAGTGATACCAGTCCGGTCACGCCCTGCAGCAGATCCAGGCTCATGGCAAAGATGGCCATGATCATCATGCGGGTGACCATCTGTACGTAAAAGTCGCTGCCCACCACAGGGAACAGCAGCAACGCAGCCAGCCCCAGTGCCAGGGCGAACTGAACGCTGCGCGGCAGCACTTCGATATTGGCGCGCGGGGTGCTCATGAGCGGCCGCCGGGCCGCCCCAAGGCAGCGAAGGCCCCCTGGGGGGGCAGCGAGATACACGAAGTGATGAGCGTGGGGGTAATCATTGCTTAAACAGGCCTTCGGGTTTCCACAGCAGCACGGCCGCCATCAGCATATAGACCAGCATGCCCGCTGCCTGCGGCAGCAGCACCTTGCCAAACGTATCGACCAGGCCCACCAGCAGCGCCGCAATCAGTGCTCCCCGCACTGAGCCTATGCCACCAATCACCACCACCACAAAGCACATGATGAGGACCGACGAGCCCATGTTCGGGTACACGCTGGATACCGGTGCAGCCACCATGCCCGCGACGGCCGCCAAGCCTACACCCAGCGCGAAGACGATGGCATGGATGAGCTTGATGTTCACGCCCAGCGACTCGGCCATGTCGCGGTTGAAGGCGCCCGCGCGGATCTTCATGCCCAAACGCGTCTTGGAGATCAGCAGGTACAGCGCCACCGCCAGTGCGATGCACACCCCCGAGATGAACAGCCGGTAGACCGGGTAGGAGAGGGTGTCGGTGAGCGGAATCGACCAGTCCAGTACCTTGGGGATGGGCACGCCGTGCACATCGTCGCCCCACAGGATGGAGCGCAGTTCTTCAAAGATGTAGATCAGCCCGAAGGTCAGCAATACCTGGTCCAGGTGGTCGCGGTGGTAGAAGTGGCGAAAGAGCAGCCATTCAAGCGCCAGCCCAAAGACCACCGACAGCAGCGCGCCACCCACGATGGCCAACGCCAGGCTGCCGAAATGCCCTGAGAGCGAATACGCGAGGTAAGCCCCCAGCATGTAAAAGCTGCCGTGCGCCAGGTTCACCACGCCCATGATCCCGAAGATCAGCGTGAGCCCGGCCGCCAGCATGAACAGCAGCAGGCCGTATTGAACGCTGTTGAGCAGCTGGATCAGGAAGGTGGCGAAGTCCATGAATGTGGTGATGTTGGCGGCCTGCCGATGTGGCTGGTAGCCACTGGTGGAAGGGGCTTTGTGCGGGCGATGTACCCGTGGGGTTGGTAACTGGCGCGGCCCTATTGAGGGCAGCCGGGCAAGGGCCGCCCCGCAGCGAGGGCTGCGTCCCCCTGCACGCTGCGCGCAGCGCTGCGAGAATGGGGGGAAGGCGCGCGCGCCTCAGGGGGGTTATCCCATCCTGCAACCAGCGCCGCTGTCGGCCAGCGCCTTGGCGGCTACGCCGATCACCTTGTTTTCCTTGTTCTCGACGCGGCGCAGGTAGATGTCCTGCACGGGGTTGTGCGACTTGCTCATCGTCCACTTGCCGCGTGGGCTGTCGATGACTGCGCTTTCCATCGCCTTGATGACGGCCGGTTTGGCAGAAAGGTCGCCCTTGACCGCGTTGGCGCCCTGCACCAGCAGCAGGCCGGTGTCGTAGCCTTGCACGGCATACACGTCGGGCTGACTGCGAAAGGCCTTGGCGTATTCCAAGCGGAACTGCTTGTTGCGCGGCGTGTCCAGCGAATCGCTGTAGTGCATGGTGGTGATGATGCCGTCGGCCGCGGGGCCGGCAGCGTCCAGCACGCCCTCGGTAAGGAAGCCCGAGCCGTACAGCGGAATCTTGTCCTTGAGGCCGGCCGCCGCATAGTCCTTGATGAACTTGGCCGCGCCGCCACCGGCGAAGAAGCAGGCCACGGCATCAGGCTTGAGGGCCGCGATCTCGGTCAGAAGCGCCTGGAATTCGACGTTGGGGAAGGGCAGGCCCAGCTCCTTGACGATGGTGCCGCCGGCCTTGGTGTAGCTTTCCTTGAAGCCCTCAAACGCCTCGTCACCAGCAGCGTACTTCCAGGTGATCCACACGGCCTTTTTGTGGCCCTTTTCGACCATGGCCTTGCCCAGTGCCAGCGTGGGCTGGGAGTTGCTGAACGAAGTGCGGAATACATTGGGCGCGCACAGCGCGCGGGTGGCGGCGTGCACGCCCGCGTTGGGGATGAGGTTGAGCACACCGGTGTCGCGCGCCACCTTCTGGATGCCCATCTGCACGCCCGAGTGCACGGTGCCAATCAGCACATCGACCTTGTCGCGCTGGACCAGCTTGCTGGCGTTTTCCACGCCCTTGCTGGGCTCGGACTCGTCATCGACCTTGAACCATTCGATCTCGCGGCCGCCGAGCTTGCCTCCCTGCTGGTCGATGGCCAGGCGCACGCCGTTTTCGATGGCCACACCCAGTTGAGCAAAGGTGCCGGTGTAGGGCAACATGAACCCCACGCGCACCTTGCCGCTTTGAGCACGCACGATGGAGGGCAGCAGCAGGCCCGTGGATGCTGCGCCAACGAGGGCGGCACTGCGGCTGATGACGAGGCGGCGGGTGGTCATGGGACTTGTCTCCTTTGTTTAGGCTTAAAGTAATTTACTGCAAGCGTTCGGTGGTGAATACCTATGGGTTACCCGTACCGGTGCTGGCGTGGGGTTCCGAGTGCATGGGGCGTGGCTTCCATGCCTTCTTTGTCTTCGCTGCTTGAGGCCCGCCGGATCCGCGGAACATGGCTGCGAACGTTGATGGCTACTGCAGCCAAAGGGTGACTTTGAAACATGAATTAAAATGCATGTGTAGAATTTTTGTGCAGTATAGATCGTGTTTTTTGGATTCGGGTGGCCGATTTGAGCCTGCGTTCTAGGTAGTTTCCAGCAGGGAGGCGGTAGCGGCGCCGACCGGTGCCCGGAGGTGTTCCAACGGACCGATGACCTCTTGCGCTCCTGCCGCATGGCCCTGCCTGCACAATCGCGGACTGATCATCGGACCCGTCGTACATGGCAGGACGTCTTGCCGGGGTGATAGCAGTGTTGACTGCACGGCGCCCGCCACCATCCAGTCTGCGCTGAGTTGATGCAGCTTGCGGTTGCATCCGCATTTTTAATTCTGTATGCCTCCTTCTTCTCCCTCCGACCTTTCTCCTTCTGCACCGTCCCGGCCGCCATTGGCGGCGCGCCTAGCCGAATGGCTGCGGCATTTCTGGCCCGCCCCGCTGGGTATTGATGGAAAAGAGCGCCTGCGCTTTGTGGTGGGCGCGGTGATCGGTGTGCTGCTCACGGCATGGCTCAGCCGCTGGTGGGCCCAGGGGAATGGCACTGGACCGTGGATGGTGGCTTCTCTGGGCGCCAGTGCCGTACTGGTGTTTGGCATGCCCTCCAGCCCGCTGGCGCAGCCCTGGCCTGTGTTGGGTGGCAGCACCTTGTCGGCGCTGGTGGGGGCGGTCTGCTCTGCGTTGATTCCGGACAAGGCCCTGGCAGGGGCGGTGGCAGTGGGGCTTGCCATCGCGCTCATGGTGCCATTGCGTTGTCTGCATCCTCCGGGTGGGGCCATGGCGTTGTACGTGGTGTTGACCTCTGGCGATGGGTGGCACCTTGCGGCATTCCCGGTGTTGTTCAATGTCGTACTTCTGTTGATCGCCGCCGTGGTCTACAACGGTTTGACAGGCCGTCGCTACCCACATCCTCAGCGTGTCACGCCGCGGATGGCAACGAGTCAGGGCGCTTTCACTGCGTCGGATGTCGATGCGGCGCTGGCCCATTACAACCAGGTGCTCGATGTGAGCCGGGCGGATTTAGAGGGGTTGTTGCACCTGGCGGGCCGTGCAGCTTTCCAGAGAACCCTGGGAGAGTTGCGCTGCGCGGACATCATGTCCAGTCCGCCTCACGCTGTGGAGGCCGGCGTGTCGCTGAAGGAGGCGTGGGCCCTGATGCGTTTGCAGCAAATCAAGGCGCTGCCGGTGGTGGATGCGCAGCGCCAGGTGATCGGTATCGTGACGGTGGCCGACTTCATGCGGCTGGCCAACCTGGACACCCATGAAGGGCTTGGGCAGCGGTTGCGCACACTGGTCATGGGGCGTGGTGGGCAACCCCAGGCCGTGGGCGAGATCATGTCCCACCCGGTCCAGGTGGCGCGCTCGGCCCAGCATGCGATGGACCTTGTGCCGCTCTTTTCGCAGGGCGGACACCATCACATTCCCATCGTGGATGATGTAGATCACCTCGTTGGCATCATCACCCAGACCGACCTCGTGCGCACCCTGGCCTCGGCGGTGCAAGGCCGATAGCGGATGGTTTTCGAGGTTCTGGCTGCGAGCGCTGCGCCCGCGCCACAGGGCAGACCGGGTGTCCCATAGGCAAAACACGGCTTGTCGCGGTACAATTGACAGGCTTTGCACAGCGCTGACGCCTGTTCATTGAAGCCGTCTCCCGGCCCTCTGCCTGATCTGCGCCCTGGGTGCAGCGACTCCCACCGCCCGCCATGCACCGTGTGTCGAGTTTCGACAACGCTGCAGCTGCCGTGGTGAATGCAATAAAACCGCTCAGGCGCCGACCACAGAACATTTGCTTTGAAGAGATAGAGAAACACATGGCCAAAGAAGAACTCATTGAAATGCAGGGCTCCGTCACGGAAGTCTTGCCCGACTCGCGATTTCGCGTCACGCTGGACAACGGCCACCAACTGATTGCCTACACCGGCGGCAAGATGCGCAAGCACCACATCCGTATCCTGGCTGGTGACAAAGTGTCCCTGGAGATGTCGCCTTACGACCTGACCAAGGGCCGCATCACGTTCCGCCACCTCGCCGGTCGCGGTCCTGGCCCTTCCTCCAGCCGCTGATCTTTCCGTTTTCGGTCCGTGGCAGACCGAGGCGGTTTTATAGTTTTTTCTGGTTCGTCTCTTGCCACGTCGCGTTCGCGCGACCGCTCCCTCCTGCGATCTCTTCGCCCTGCTACTTTCTAAAAAAAGTCAAAAAAGCAGGCGATTAGCCAAAAACAGGGGAATTGGCGGGTTAGAATACGAGCTGTCGGAGCGTAGCGCAGCCTGGTAGCGCATCTGCTTTGGGAGCAGAGGGTCGCGAGTTCGAATCCCGCCGCTCCGACCAATGTTTGAAGGCCTTGCAGCAAATGCTGCAGGGCCTTTTTTCTTGCCCCGCCTGGTGCCTTTCAACGCAGAGGCGATCGGGGTCTCGGGGGCGAGCGGAAATGGGCTATTCAGCGCCTTCGTTTCCAGCAGGCTCGCGGAATCTACGTACCATTGTGGCCATCGCCGGTTGGCTCCCATTCGCACCGCCCCTGCCGTTTACCGCGCACGGTGCTTGCTGGTATCTCCATGACCTTCCCTGTGCTCTCTAAAGCCGCTGTCGTACCGTTGCCCCAGTCCGAAGCGCTTGCCCTGCCTGCAGTGCAGCGATACGACGCGGTCGATGCTCTGAGGGGAGTAGCCATGGTGTGGATGACGGTGTTCCACTTCTGTTTTGATCTGAGCCACTTCGGCTTGTGGTCACAGAACTTTCGTGTGGATCCGTTCTGGACCACGCAGCGCACCTTCATCGTGAGTCTTTTTCTGTTTTGCGCGGGACTGGGCCAGGCCATTGCGTTGCATCAGGGACAGGGCTGGCACCGGTTTGGGCGCCGCTGGGTGCAGATCGCCGGGTGTGCGCTGCTGGTGTCCGCGGGGTCGTTTGTGATGTTTCCGGGCAGCTTCATCTATTTCGGTGTGCTGCATGGCATGGCGGTGATGTTGCTCATTGCGCGCTGTACGGCAGGGTGGGGGCGCTGGCTGTGGCTGGCCGGACTGGTGGCGGTGGCCTTGCCATGGGCTGCGCAGCAGCTTCTGGCGGGGGTATGGGCCGATGCCGCACCCTGGTTCAATGGGCGAGCCCTGAATTGGCTGGGGTTGGTGTCCCGCAAGCCGTTCACGGAAGACTATGTGCCCGTGTTGCCATGGTTGGGCGTGCTCTGGTGGGGGCTCGCTGCAGGTCAATGGGCCATGCGCGCGCGCAGGGGCTGGTTGCAATGGCAGCTACCCGTGGTGGTGCGGCCTCTGGCGACACTGGGGCGATGGAGCCTGAGCTATTACATGGTCCACCAACCGGTGATGATCGGCCTGCTGATGGCTGTGGTGTGGCTGACGGGGCGTACCTGAGCCTCGTTGATCTGTCGGGCCTTGTTAAACAGGCCGAGCCATAAAAAAACGCGACCGAGGTCGCGTTTTTTTGTGGCCATGACGGTTGGGGGCGGGTGGCTTATTCCACCTTGGCCTTGGCGCGCAGGTCTTCCTGGAACTTGGCCAGCTTTTGCTGCTGCAGTTGCTGCGCCACTTGGGGCTTGACTTCTTCGAGCTTGGGCAGCTCGGCCTGGCGCACATCGTCCAGGCGGATGATGTGCCAGCCAAACTGGCTCTTCACGGGCGTCTCTGTCATCTTGCCCTTTTCGAGCTTGACCAGCGCTTCGGTGAACTCGCTCACGTAGCTCGATGGGTTGGCCCAGTCGAGGTCGCCGCCCTTTGCGCCGGAGCCTGGGTCCTTGGACTGCTTCTTGGCGATGTCTTCAAACTTGGCGCCCTTCTTGATGGACGCGATGATGGCCTTGGCGTCGGCTTCCTTTTCCACCAGGATGTGGCGGGCCTTGTATTCCTTGCCGCTGTTGGCTGCCACGAACTTGTCGTATTCGGCCTGGATTTCAGCGTCGGTGACGGGGTTCGTCTTCTGGAAGTCGGCGAACAGTTCGCGGATCAGGATGGCCTGGCGTGCCAGGTCCAGCTGGGCCTTGTAGTCTGCCGAGGTTTCCAGGCCGCGCTTTTGAGCTTCCTGCATGAAGATTTCACGGGCAATGACTTCTTCCTTGATCTGGCCTTCGATGTCGGGCGTCACGGGGCGGCCCGAGCGTTCGACCTGCTGCTTGAGCGCTTCGACGCGCTCCTTGGGAACTGCCTTGCCGTTAACAATGGCGACATTCTGGGCGGAAACGGGCAGGGCCAACGTGCCCAGCACGGCAGCGGCAACGAGGCCGGACAGGAGCTGTTTCTTCATGCGGAATCCAAAAAATGAGGGGTTGTTTGCCGACTGAAATCCGGCAGATGTTGACTTGAGGCCGGCTCAGAGAACTTCAATGGCGAGGGCGTGAACGCCTTGGTCAATAAATTCTTGCAGCGCATCATACACAAGGCGGTGTTGGGCCACGCGGGAGCGTCCTGTAAAGAAAGGTGACGAAATTCGCACCCGAAAATGGGTGCCGAATCCCGTGCCGTTGGCGCCCGCATGGCCTGCGTGGGCGGCGCTTTCGTCCAGCACCTCCAGGTGGCTGGGGGTGAGGCGGTCGGCCAGTGTCTGGTGCATCTGGTCTGCGATGGAGTTCATGGGCTTCACACTCGTTCAGGTGGTGGGCTCGTCGCCCTTGAGGTGGGGCGCAATGTAGATACCCTGCGCCACCAGGAAGACCAGCGGAAACGCATAGCCCCACAGCTTGAAGTCCACCCAGGCTTCGGTGCTGAAGTTCATCACCACGTACGCGTTGATGGCGGACATGAAGGCGCAGTAGATGATCCAGGCCACGTTCAGCCGCTGCCAGACGGCGTCGGGCAAGTCCAGCTGGCTGCCCAGCAGCATCTTGAGGAAATTCTTTTTGAGCGCCCAGAGCGCCACCGCCAGGGCCACCGACATAGCGCCATAGAGCACTGTGGGTTTCCATTTGATGAACCGGTCGTCCTGCAGGACCAGCGTGAGCGTGCCAAACAGCAGGATCAGCACCAGGGTGACCTTGTGCATGGTCTGCAGGCGCCGGTCGATGGCGTAGATGATGGCCATCTGCAAGGCCGTGGCCGCCATGAGCACGGCGGTGCCTACGTAGATGCCGTAGAACTTGTAGGCCCCGAAGAACAGCAGGATGGGGAAAAAGTCGATCAGAATTTTCATGGAGTCAGCAAGGAGTCCCGGGCTTCAGCGGTCGCCGGACTCGAAGTCCAGCGAGGCCGAGTTCATGCAATACCGCAGCCCGGTGGGCGCTGGGCCATCTTCAAACACATGGCCCAGGTGCGCCCCGCATTGTGCACACACCGTTTCGGTGCGGACCATGCCATGGCTGCGGTCCACGATTTCGGTGATGGCGCCGGGGATGGCTTCGGAAAAGCTGGGCCAGCCGCAGCCTGCGTCAAACTTGGTGACCGAGTCGAACAGCTTGGCGCCGCAGCAGACGCAGTGGTAGCTGCCGTCGGCCCAGTGGGCTTCGTACTTGCCGGTGAAGGGGCGCTCGGTGGCGGCATGGCGCGTGACCTGGAAGGCCACGGGTTCTGCGCCTTTTTCGCGCAGTACGGCTTGCCATTCGGCGTCAGTCTTCTGGATGGGATGGGTCATGATGAACAGCTGATCTCGATGGAAGACGCCCAGTCGGGCGGGAAGGCGGCGTAGGCGTCATGCCCCGGGTGCTCGTCAAACGGGCGCTCCAGCAGCCGCTGCAGGGTTTGGAGTTCACCGAAGTCGCCAAGTTTCGCCGCACGAATGGCCTGTTCGCCCAGGTGGTTGCGCAGCACGAACTTGGGATTGGTTTTGAGCATCAAATCGGCTTGATGCGCTACATCCATATACCTTGATTGCTCTGAATATAGTAGCAGCCATTGGTCCAGGCCAGCACGGTCCGCAAACAGGTCGCGCACGGGCTCCATGTCTTGGGTGCCCACGGCTTGCGACAGGCGGCGCCAGAAGATGGGGTAGTCCACCCGGTTCTGGGCCAGCAGCAGCAAGATGCCGTCGATGAGCGCGCCATCGCCGTCGCTGGCCTCCCGCAGCCCCAGCTTGGCGCGCATGCGGGCCATGAAGGCCTCGGGGAAAACCGTCTTGTAAGACTCCAGGGCCTGCTTGGCCACGTCCTGGTGGCCGATCAGGGGCAGCAGCGCCTGCGCCAGGCAAAACAGGTTCCAGTACGCCACGTTGGGCTGGCGGTTGTACGCGTAACGGCCTTGCGAGTCGCTGTGGTTGCACACGTGGCCGGGCACAAACGCGTCGAGAAACTGAAACGGCCCGTAGTCAATCGTCAGGCCCAGGATGCTCATGTTGTCGGTGTTCATCACCCCATGGCAAAAGCCGACCGCCTGCCATTGCGCCATGAGGCGTGCGGTGCGCTCGCTCACGGCCTGCAGCAGGGCAGCGTACGGGTTGCCAGCCAGGTCGGTGCTGTCCCGGCATTCGGGGTAGTAGCGGTCGATGGCGTAGTCGGCCAGCGTTTGCAGCGCGGCCTCCTGGCCGTTGGCAGCAAAGTGCTCGAAATGACCAAAACGCACAAAGCTGCGTGCCACGCGGGTGACGACGGCAGCGGTCTCGATTTCTTCGCGGCGGACGTGCGCGGGAGAGCCGGTGATGCACAGCGCGCGCGATGTCGGCACACCCAGTCCGTGCATGGCTTCGCTGCACAAAAACTCGCGGATGCTGGAGCGCAATACCGCACGGCCATCGCCCATGCGAGAGTAGGGCGTGCGGCCTGCACCCTTGAGCTGGACTTCCCACCCCGTAGCCGTCTCTCCGAGCAAGATGGCGCGCCCATCGCCCAGCTGACCGGCCCAGACGCCAAACTGGTGTCCGCTGTACACGCTGGCCAGGGGGCGCGAGCCTGCCAGCAGGCGGTTGCCGGTGAAGGCCTGCAGGGCCTCATCGCTGCGCAAGGCGGTTTCATCCAGCCCGAGCAGTTGCGCTACGGCGGGGCTGGTGCCTACCCAATGGGGCGTGGGCAGAGGGGTGGGGCGCAGTTCGGTGAAAAAGTCGGTGCCCAGCGCGGCAAAGCGGTGGTCCCAGGCGAGGCCGAGGTCGGTGTGGGCGTCGCTGTCGGCAGTCAGGGTCATGGGCTGGATTGTCTCGCAGGCCGGATGCCCCGGCGCCCACAGGGCCATGGCAGGGCGGGGATAGCCTGCACCGCGACCGCTACAACAACGCTGCCGCCGTCAGGCAGGCCGGGCCTGACGCAGGCTGCAGCAGCTGCTGGCGGTATTGGCCTGGGGGCATGCCAAACCAGCGCTTGCAGGCCCGAAACAGGTTGCTCTGGTCGCTGAAACCCAGCTGGTCCGCCACCTCGGCCAGGCTGCGGCGCGGGTCGGCCAGGTATTGGCGGGCCAGCTCGCTGCGGGTGTCGTCCAGCAGTTGCTGAAAACTCACCGACTCTGCCTGTAGCCGGCGCTGCAAGGTGCGATCGGTGAGGTGCAGGCGCGCAGCCACGTCCTCGCGCCGGGGTTCACCGAGGTGCAGCATGCGCGATATCTCGGTGCGCACCTTGGCGCTGACCAGCGATTGGCCCAACGGGCCCAGTTGTCCCAGCTCGGCCTCCACCAGTTGTTCGTGCAGCGCCCACAGGCTCGGGTTGTGGGTGGGAATGGGTTGCAGCAGGTCGGCTTCGGCCATCAGAAAGCGGTTTACCGGCTGGCCAAAGCGGGGGGGTACGCCAAATGCCGCGCGATGCCGCGTGTAGTCGGCCGGCGCTGGGGTGACCAGCTCCACGGCCAGGGGCGTGAGGTCGCGCCGGGTGAGCCAATCGCACAGCGTCAGCAGGGTCAGCACCGCAAACTCCACCCGCTGTCGCGGTATGGGGCGCGAGGCGCCGATGTGGTTGAGCACCATCCAGTAACCGCGTGGGTCTCGCTCCATCGAGAACGTGGTGGCGTCCGAGATCAGCGCCATGTGCCGGTCCAGGTGCCTGAAGCCTTCGAGAAGGTTGGGCCCCGAGGCCAGTGCGTGGCCGACCAGGTCCAGCTTGCCGTAGCGCGCGGCCAGCTGGCGATCCAGGCCCAGCCCCGGGCGGTCGTAGTGCTGGGCTGCGGCCTCCCACAAGCGGCTGACGCGGTCCACATCCACGCGGGTGTGGGGGTGTTGCAGGCTCTCCAGGTCGATGTCGGCCTGCGCGCACAGGGCTTGCACCGGCAGTCCCTCGGCTGCAAACAGCTCCGCAATGCCGCGCACCCAGGCGGCAGAGCTGGTGCGCTGCGGCAATGGGTTCATGGGCAAGCCCCAGTCTCAGGGTTTACGCGCGGGTGGTGTTCTGAAGTCACTGTTTTGGTGTGGTTGCGATAGTGGGTTGTGGGCCGGGCGTTTCCACAATCGGCGCCGAGGTCGGTCCCAGGCGCGAGTGTGATGCGTTCTGCAGGCCCGCCCCATTCCTGAAAACCCCGAAGGAGACAAACAACATGGCCTATTTTGCAAAGAGCCTGCGCTGGGGCGCAGCATGCCTCGCCGCTGTGATGACCACGGCGTGTGGTGGTTCTGGCGGTACGCCGCCCGAACTGCGCGAAACCCGCTATGGCATGGTGCGCGGCACGGATGACAGCACCATCAGCGGCACTTATGCCTGGAAGGGCATTCCCTACGCCCAACCCCCTGTCGGGGCCCTGCGCTGGCAGCCGCCTGCAGAGCCCGCCGCCTGGACGGGCGAGCGCAGCGCCACCCGGTTTGGTAGTGCGTGCCTGCAGATGGGCCGCATTTACGGCCCGGGCGCCAACAACCGCTTTGACGACACGATTGGCCAGACGCTCAACACCCCACTGGGCAGCGAAGACTGCCTGACCCTCAACATCTGGCGTCCGGCCACCGCGCAGGACAACCTGCCAGTGCTGGTCTTTATCCACGGTGGCAGTGCCATCTCGGGCTACACCGCCGACCCGGTGTACGACGGCGCCGCGCTGGCCAAGTCGGCCAATGCCATCGTGGTCACAGCCAACTACCGGCTGGATGTGCTGGGGTATCTGCAGTTGCCCGCCCTGCATGCCGGCAACAACGGCAGTGGAAGCAGCGCAGGCGGCAGCACTTCTACCGGCAACTACGCGCTGCTGGACGTCGTGCAGGCGCTGCGGTTCGTCCAGGGCAACATCGCCCGGTTTGGCGGCAATGCGGGCAACGTCACGTTGATGGGGCAGTCGGCGGGGGCCATCAATGCCTTGGCGCTGCTGACCGCACCGCAGGCCACCGGGCTGTTCCACAAATTGGTACCGATCAGCGGCGGGATCTCCTTGGCGTCGAACCTGCCCGCCGGGTCCATTCCCACACTCAACCCGGTCTCCCGCTACGCCGCACAGGCCAGCCAGTTGCTGGCGCATCTGGCCGTGGCCGATGGCCTGGCACCTGGCCTGCCCGAAGCCCAGGCCCTGGTGGCCAGCTGGCCCCCCACGCAGGTGGCCAGTTACCTGCGTGGCAAGGATGCGCGGGTCGTCTTGCAGACGGTGCTGGCAAAGGGGCTGACAGGTTCTGGCCCGATCCCGGACGGTGTGGTGGTTCCGGCCGATCCGATCACGGAGATTTCTGCGGGCCGCTATCAGAAAGTGCCTGTTTTGTCCGGCTACACGGCTGAGGAGGGCAAGCTGTTTGCCCCGTTCCTGGTGCTGCTGGGCGGCAAGCCCGGCATGAAGATCGGCGATGCCGAGCGCTTTGCGATGATGCAGCGCTTTGACCCCGATGCCACCACCACCCTCACTGCGGCGGACATTCTGGATGCGTCCTACCTGCCGGTGACAGCCCCGGGCACGGGCTATAACGCACGCACCCAGATGCTGGGTAATGTGTTCATTGGCGCCAGCCGCGACAACCTGCTGAACGCCCTGCGCAGCCAGCAGAGCAATGTGTGGAACTACCAGTTCAACTGGGCCCAGCAGCCCGCACCGTGGAACGATGTGTACGGCGCGGCCCATGCGTTCGACCTGCCCTTTGTGTTTGGCAACTTCGGTCCCTCGGTGTTTGCGAAGGCGACCAACAGCACCGCCAACCAGCCGGGGCGCCTGGCCCTGTCGCGGGCCATGATGGACAGCCTGCGCGCCTTTGTGCACACCGGCGATCCCAACAACGCCACGCTGGGCCAGACCTGGCAGCCGTGGCCCCGCAAGTTCATCTTTGATGCAGACCAGAAGGCGGTGCGCCTGAGCGTGCAATGACCCTCGTGCTGCAGATGTCGAACAGACCTCGGCCGAATGCGGGTGTTCAGTGCGCGGCCGTGGCGGCGAGGTATGCGTTCAGCGCCTCGTCGTCCACGATGGCCACGCGCCCGAAGTCCAGCGACACAATGCCCATGCCCTCCAGCGACTGCAGCACCTTGTTCACGGTCTGCCGCGACAGGCCCACGAGCTGGCCCAGCTCTTCCTGCGTGAGGTTGAGCCGCCGGGTGCTGCGCCAGAACAGGCGGCTGAGGTACAGCGCCACGCGGTGCTCGGTGGACTGGGTGCGACCGGCTTCGATGATGGTCATGGCCTGGCCCAGCCGCATGTTCAGATGCAGCACCAGGAACTGGTTGAACGCCAGGCTGGTCTCGCGCAGCGTGGCAAACAGCGGCAGGGGCAGGCACAGCAGGGTGGTGGGGCGCAGTGCCACCACGTGGTACCGGCGGGGCTCGGGCTTCATGGCCGAGCCCTCGCCAAACCATTCACCGTCAGGCACGCCGATGAAGGCGGACGACCGGCCCTTGCTGGTGGGGCTCTGCAGCATCACCAGACCCGACAGCACCGCATGCCAGCCCCGAACGGCGCTGCCGGCGGGCATCATCACCGCGCCCTTGTCGGCCTGCTCGGCAAACACCTCTTCGCGCAGCCGCTCCTGCATGGCAGCAGGCAGGCCCGCGAACCAGGGCTGGGCGGCAATGAATCGTTGGGCAGAAGGGGCAGCGCAAAGCATGGGCCCGATTGTCGCTGCAGCGGTGCCGGCGGTTCAGGGTATTCCCTTGCCCTTTGTCAGTGGGACGACAAGTGTTGGCAGCCATGCCCGCCGGGCGCACACTCCGCTGCGGTTCACGGAGGCCAGCGACAGCGCAACCATGCCGCCGCCGATGCCATGCCAGTGCGGTGGTGCGGCGTGTGTGGGTTCATCCCAGCGGCGTGCGGGGGCACGACGCGGGCGACACCCGGACACCGGTACGCGCGCTACGATGACCGTTCTATTCACTACAACATCCAAGGAGTATTCATGCTGGGCTTGATGCAGAGTCAACCGTTGCTGATTTCGTCGCTGATCGAATTCGCAGAGCGCCACCACGGCGACGCCGAAATCGTGTCCCGACGGGTGGAGGGGGACATCCATCGCTACACGTACCGCGACCTCGCAGCACGTGCCCGCCGCTTGGCCAACGCGCTGGATGACCTGAAGCTCCAGTTCAGCGACCGGGTGGCTACGCTGGCCTGGAACGGCTACCGCCACATGGAGATGTATTTCGGCGTGAGCGGATCGGGCCGCGTGCTGCACACCGTCAATCCACGCCTGCACCCCGACCAGATCGCCTGGATCATCAACCACGCAGAAGATCAGGTGATGTGCTTTGACACCACCTTCCTGCCCCTGGTGCAGGCGGTGCACGCCAAATGCCCCACCGTCAAGAAATGGGTCGCCCTGTGCGATGCCGACAAGCTGCCGGCCGACACCGGCATCCCCGGCCTGACCAGCTACGAAGCCTGGATTGGTGCGCAGTCTTCGGACTACGCATGGCCTCAGTTCGATGAGAAC
>Ga0207976_100147_pt1 | contig 52730 bp, 47 predicted proteins | sample LakWasMe94_HOW11_2_FD_183916 | JGI IMG/M metagenome (GOLD analysis project Ga0207976, IMG submission 183916) | Freshwater sediment methanotrophic microbial communities from Lake Washington under simulated oxygen tension - Sediment Metagenome... | ecosystem: Environmental > Aquatic > Freshwater >...
GGGCCAAGGCTGTGCCTTCGCGGTTGGTGCTGGCCGATGCAGTCCACACCACGCCGTAGGTGCAGCGGCGCAGCAGCGGGGCCTTGACGCTGTGCTGCGCGTCCACCAGCAGCACGCAGGTTTCGCCGGGGGCGCCAGGCTCAGTCAGCAGCGTGGGGCGAGTGCTGGCGGCCGAGGTGACAGGCACAACAGCAGGCACCAGCGCCCAGCGCACCGCACTCACCCGCATGGCGGCGTCGTTGTAGGCGCTCTGGTCCTCGTCAGGCAGCTCGGCCTTGCTCACGCCGGTGAATTCCGTCAGGGCACGTGCAGCGGCGGCGGCCACAGCCGGGTCGGCCGCGTTCTTACGCGCCTGCTGGAACGCTGCAGCACCCCACACGCTGGAGCGGCGCATCTGTACACGGTTGCGCAGGTAGCCGGGCAGACCCGCCACGTCCACGCGCTCCAGTACCTCAGCCTGCCAGGTTGTGACCTTGGCACGCTCGTGTGCGGGCAGATCGGGGTTGATGCATTCGGGGCGGGTCAGCGCCAGGACGGCACGGGCGCGCTGCTCGGCATCGGCCACGGGCATGGCCAGCAGGCGGCGAAAGGCCTCGCCCTCGTAGCAAACCTGCATGCGGCCTTCGACCTCGTAGGTGGCAAAGCGCAGGCCGTAGGCGTTGGCCACATCCAGATGGGCCGACAACGTGGCACCCGATGCCTTGCCCGGCACGGCCACCGAGGCACGGCGCGCCAGGCGGTCTGCAAAGGTGCCCAGGGCATCGAAAGCCTGGGCACCCTCCACACCCGCCAGGGCCTTGGCGGGCGCGGCTTGCAGGTAGGCGGCGGTGAGGCCAATGCCCAGCGCCTCGGCACCCGGCGTTTCCTGCACAAAGCGCATCACGGCCAGCAGCGCGGGGCCTTCCGCCTCGGTCAGGGCCACGCGGCGCACATCGCTGGCGCGGATGAAGCCACCGCGCTCGCGCTTGTGGTCCCACACCTGCAAATAGTCGAGGCGCTCGCCACGCACTTCGAGCACTTCGCCCTGCCACAGGCTGGCCTGCTGCTGGGCTCCGTCGCGGGGTGCAGCGCGCAGGCTGGCCTGGTCTTGCACCACGATGGCGCTGCCCTGGGCGCTGGGCGATGGCTGGGGGGCGGCCTCGGCCGCCACGGTCACTGCAGCGCTGGCCACGGCTGCCAACAAAGTTGCGAAGGTGGCGTTCATGTTCACTGCTCCACGGCTTGGGTGGTGGTGGCGTCGTCGGCCACGGCCGCAGCATGGGCTGCACCGGCCTGGGCGTTGCGGTTGCCACCCAGCAGCGCAGCACCGATGAAGTCGCCGTTGGTGGGCGGGGGCGCGATGATGACCTGGATCTTGTCCGAGAGCTTGTCGGCCAGCGTCTTCTGAATGAGCAGCGGGTGTTTGGTCACCAGCGCGCCTTCGCGGGCCATTTGCTCGGCGTTGACCTTGCCCACGCGGTCCATGCGGTAGGCCTCGGCTTCGGCCAGCTTCTGGCGGGCGTCGGCTTCGCCGTTGGCTTCGATGCGGCGGGCCTGGGCACTGCCCTCTGCGGCTTTGACGCGGGCCACGCGTTCAGCTTCAGCTTCGAGCTGGCGCTGTTCGATCTGGCGCTGCTTGAAGGGCAGCACGTGCTTCATGGCCTCTTCCTGGGCCTTGGCAGCGATAACCTGCTCACGCGCGGCGGCTTCGGCGGCCACTTCGCGACGCACCTTGTCGGCGTTGGCGTCCAGCTCGGTTTCCTTCACACGCTTGTCTTTCAGCTCCAGCGTGTAGCGCATTTTTTCGGACGCCAGCTCTTCGGCCAGCAGGCTGTCCATGCCGCGGCGGTACTCCGCGGGCAGGTCCACCTTGCCAATCTGCAGGCTGCGCAGCGTCACGCCATCGGCCGCCAGGCGGGCACGCAGGTCGGTTTCGATGATCTGTGCAATTTCGGCGCGCTTGGACGAGAAGATTTCACGCACCGTGTAGCGGGCAAACACCTTGTAGACCAGGCCCTGCACGGCGGGCTCCACGATGTCGACGCCCACGTTGTCGGACAGGTTGCCGGCCTTGACGGCGGGCGAGTTGGGGTCCAGGGCATAGCGCACGCTCAGGTCCAGCCCCAGCGACAGGCCTTCCACCGACTGCAGTGGCGCGCTGCCCGTGGCCTGGCGCATGGCTTCGGGGCGGTAACTCTGGTCACGCAGCGAGAACACGCGCACCGTGTGCAGGCCGGGCACCACCCACACGCTGCCATCGCGCCACAGACTCACGGCACCGGTGAACTGGTTCAGGCGCACACCCAGGTCGCCTTGCGCCAAGTGTTGCACCGGCGGATTGCGGACCACCATCAGGCCTGCGGCGGCCACCACAGCGCCAGCGGTCAGCCAGCGCACGGTGCGGGCGGTGGGCAGCAGGTAGGCCCAGCTCAGGTGAGGGGCATCGGCACCGCGTGCATCGGCTGCCACAGGGCTTCGCGATTCAGCGTCCAGCACAGGCTCCGCGCCGGCTTCGGACAAGGGGGTAGAGCGGCGGCCCTTCAGGGTCTGCAGGATGCGGTTCCAGGTGGCTTTCATGGTGTTTCTCTCTCGGGTTGGTTCGGTGTTCTTGTCGGTTCTGAGCCGCCGCCGTGGCTGGCTCATTGAGGACCGATTGTTCGGATCCGCCCCGGAAGCAACAACGCAGTGCAGCCCCCAATGCGCTCACACCGGTCGCACGAACCTTCCGGCCCCGGAAGAAAAACTCACACCGCCCAGTACGGGGCGCCGGGATAATCCGCCCACCCATCTACTGCCCCGCCCTGCCCATGACCCGCATTGCCGTGATCGAAGACGACCTGCCCACCAGCAACCAGTTGGCCGGGTGGATACGCAGCGCCAAGAGCGGCATCGTCATCGACCAGTGGTTCACCCGCGACGAGGCCGAGGCCGCGCTGGCCCGCGAGCACTACGACGCGGTGGTGCTGGACATTGAGTTAGGCCGCGAGCGCCATGCGGGCGTGGCCCTCATCAACGCCATCAACAAGCTGCGCCAGGGCACGCCGGTGCTGGTGGTGTCGGCCATGCCTGCGGCCATTTACCGCAGCATCATGAAGGCGCTGGACGCGTGGGACTATCTGCAGAAAACCACGTTCGAAGAGGCCGATTTCATTGAGACCTTTCTCGACATCCTGCGTACCACACAGGCCCAGGCCCCAGCCAGCGCGCCCTCCGCCCCCGTGGGTGATGCACTGGTGCTGGACCCGCTGTGGCAGCGCACCCCCACCTGGCGCGGCGAGCGCATCAACCTGCCGCTGACGGCCCAGCGCATCCTGGCCACATTGCACCAGCGCAGCGGCGAGGTGGTGTCGTATGACGAACTGTTCGAGGTGGTGAAAAGCGGCCGCAACCGCGACAACGTGCGCAAGCACGTGAGCACCATCCGCGAGGCGTTGCGTGAAGTCGATCCTGGGTTTGAGGGAATAGAAAACGTGCCCATGCGCGGCTTCCGCTGGGTCGGTAAATGAAGCGCCTGCTGCGCCGCCCCGCGCTGGAAATGCCCCGGCTGGGCCTGCCCGCGTTCCGCCTGCGCATTCTGGTGCGCGGGGTGTTCGTGCTGCTGGCCCTGGCCACGGTGGTGCTGAGCGTGGTGGTGCTCAAGGACGAAAAAGAGCGCGCCTGGCAGGCTTACCAGCATGGCTTTGTGCGCAGCCAGGCCGAGGTCATGGCGCGGCTGCGCCACCCCTCGGGCCAGTTGGCGCTGCTCAATGCCAGCCACCTCGGCCAGGGCGTGACGCCGCTGGCGCCGCTGCTGCTGCCCTATGCGGCCATCGACTTTGACGATCCCCAAAAATCGCAACAGGCCGTGGAGATGGCTGGCTGCTCCGTGCAATACCCCGATGGCGCCTCCGTGTGCGCGGCGATTGGCAACAACCCCTATGCGGGCGGCTTCATCTACCTGGTGGGCAGCTTCTATGCCGGCGAGCTGATACCCCGCGAGCGCGGCGCCTTGGTGCCCGCCGAGGCACACCGCGCGCGCATCAGCCTCGACATGCGGGGTGCCACCTACCGCTGGATTGCGCCGTATGAGGCCATGCCCCCACAAGGCAGCGCGGCCGTGCGCGGGCGCCTGACGGGGTTTGTGGACAACGGCACGCCGCAGCTCGACGCCCGCGCGCGGCCGGTGCGCGACTTTCGCGGCTGGCTGTGGCAAAACGGCCAGTGCCGCGACCTGCCGCCCCCATCGGTGCAACAACCCACTGGCGGGGCCGCCATCACCTCCGACTGCCTGCGCCGCACCCACTACTCCATCCGCCTGCCCGTCGAGTTGTTCCGCGAAGCCCTGTTCCGCAGAGACGAGCGCCTGGTCTGGCCGCCGGAAGACCTGGGGCAGATGCGTGTGCGGGTGGAGATGCTGGCGCCGGGCGAGGACACCAAACCGCTGTTCGACAGCGACGCACCCGGCGCGCAACTGGCCGCATCACTGGGCGACCTCTCGCGCAGCCTGTTGCCGGGCGAGCGTGTGCAGATCCGCAAGCTGGGCAGTGACGAAGCCAGCGCCATCACCCTCAAGGGCGTCGAAGTGCAGGCCGATCCATCTGCCCCCTGGCTCCTGCGCCTGATCCGCTGGCTGCCGCTGGAGGCCGCAGGTGTGGGCCCGGCAGCAGCCACGCCCGCCGCCCCCACAGCCCTGGACATTCTGGACACGCCCACGGGCAATTACGTGGTGAACTTCACCGGCCACCTGCGCGGCGTGGAGCAAGGCCTGGCCGCTGTGGCTACGCGCCTGTCGTGGTACCTGGGAGCCATGCTGGGCGCCATTGCGCTGGCCTGGCTGGTGGTCGAGGTGGGCCTGATCCGCCGCGTGACGGCCCTGACCCGCCGCGCCGCCGCCGTGTCGTACAACGTGCAGCCTGGCCACACCGGCCCCCGGCTGGGCGATCTGGATGTGTCGGACCTGCGCGGCTCGGACGAGCTGGGCATTCTGGCCGGTGGCTTGGCCGACCTGCTGCAGCGCGTGAAGGACGACCTGCAGCGCGAGCAGCTGCGCGCCCAACAAGAGCGCGACATGTGGCACGCCGTAGGGCACGAGATCATGTCGCCCCTGCAGTCGCTGATGGCGCTGAACGGCCCACAAGACCCCGGCCACCGCTATGTGCAGCGCATGCAGCAGGCCATCCATGTGTTGTATGGCACGGCATCGCCCGCCGAAGCGCTGCAGGCCGCCGATGTGCCCGAGGGGCGGCTGGACCTGGATGCCTTCTTGCGCAACGTGGCCGACAACGCCCACTTTGCGAGCATTCTGGATGTGGTGTACGACCTGGGCCCAAGCCACCCTGGCCCGGTCATCGTGCGGGCCGATGAGTTTGCGCTCGAAGACGTGGTGACCCACATCTTGCACAATGCCGACCGCTATCGCCCCACAGGCAGCCCCATCAAGCTGACACTCACGGCGTCGGAATCCACCGCCAGCGCTACGCTGCACAACCAGGGATCCACCATTGCAGACGAACTGCTGGACCGGATTTTTGAGCTGGGCGTTTCCGACCCCGCCAGCCCCACCCCGCTGGGCGAGGGCGAGCACCGGGGCCAGGGGCTGTTTGTGGCCAAAACCTACATGGCCAAGATGGGCGGCACCATCAATGCGCGCAACACGTCTGATGGCGTGGCCTTCATCCTGACCTTTCAGCGACTGGGCTGACCCAGCCCAAGACGCGAAGCGCGCGCACGGGCAAGGGCGGCTCTGTCCGACAGGGGCACATGGCCCCGGCGCCTACCCTGCAGGCATAGGTTCAGACCTTCGTCTGCCATTGCCTCAGGAGCCCTCCATGAAACGCCTTCGCTTTGCCACCTCTGTATTCACTGCGGCCGTGCTGCTGGCCTGTGCGGGCGCATCCGCTCAAACGCCGCCGCAGGACGCGCGGGCACGCTACGAGCAGGAGCGGGAAAAGTGCATGACCAACAACACCCAGGACAGTCTGGCCACCTGCCTGCGCGAGGCCAACAACGCACTGGACGCTTCCCGCAAGGGCGATCTCAGCAACCCTGGAGCCGCCGCCACCGACAACGCCACCCAGCGTTGTGCAGCGTTCCAGACGGCTGCTGACCAGGCGGATTGCATGCGCCGCGTGCAAAGCAGCCCGGCGAGTGGCTCGGTCTCCGGCGGCGGCGTGCTGCGCGAATCGACCACGACCACCATCACCGTGCCTGCGCAACAGTAGCCTGACCTCCCATTAGGTGCGGTTTGTCACAAAGGCATCCGCACCCAATCTTCGCAGCGACCGAGGCGATCAGCCCAAAGCCACGCGCATCGCGTCGATCACGCCCCGGTAGTCCGGCTTGCCAAAGATGGCACTGCCTGCGACAAAGGTGTCAGCGCCCGCGTCAGCCACGCGGCGGATGTTGTCGGTCTTGATGCCGCCATCGACTTCCAAACGAATGTCCTTACCAGAAGCATCAATGCGCTTGCGCACAGCTTCGATCTTGCGCAGCGCGGAGTCGATAAAGCTCTGGCCGCCAAAGCCGGGGTTCACGCTCATGATGAGGATGAGGTCGATGTCGTCGATCACCCAGTCCAGCACGTCCAGAGGTTCGGCAGGATTGAACACCAGGCCAGGCTTGACGCCTTTGGACCGGATGGCCTGGATGCTGCGGTGCACATGGCCCGAGGCATCGGGGTGGAAGCTGATGTAGTCAGCACCCGCGTCGGCAAAGGCAGCGGCCAAGGCATCCACGGGCTGGATCATCAGGTGCACGTCAATCGGCACGGCCACGCCCGCAGGCGTTTTGGCGTGGGGCTTCAAGGCCTGGCAGACCATGGGGCCAAACGTCAGGTTGGGCACGTAATGGTTGTCCATCACGTCAAAGTGAATCCAGTCGGCGCCAGCGGCAATGACATTGCGCACTTCCTCGCCCAGGCGGGCAAAGTCGGCGGAAAGGATAGAGGGGGCGATTTGGAATGTGCGGCTCATCCCCCGATTGTCGCAAAGCGCAGAACCACTGGGGTTTTCGCACTTGGGAGTTGCCCACACACGGGGCGGCACGGTTACCATGCGGCCCATGCCAAAGTACCAGTTTGACGTGGAAGTGCTGCCCGAATACCTGCCCGAGCAGTCTGCGCCGGACACCGGGGTGTTCAGCTTCGCCTACACCATCACCATCACCAACGCAGGGGACGTGCCCGCCCAGCTGATCTCGCGACACTGGATCATCAGCGACGCGCGCGGCCACACCGAAGAGGTCAAGGGCCTGGGCGTGGTGGGACAGCAGCCACTGCTCAAGCCGGGTGAGTCGTTCCAGTACACCAGCGGCTGTCGCCTGCGCACCTCCAGCGGCACCATGCACGGCACCTTCCATTGCGTGGCCGAAGATGGCGAGCCTTTCAATACCCCGGTGCCCTTGTTCGTGCTGGAGGCGATCAGCCACGGCCCGTCGGGTGAGCCCCTGAGCGGCCGGGTGCTGCATTGAAGAACCATTCCCACAGCCCCCATGCCCGCCCCTCCATGGGACTGCTATCCATCGGATGGGCGGCTTTTCCTATGGGGGCCGGCCACCCATGAAAAATTTCGCCGAGCCCAAAGACCTGGCCCACCTGCTGGCGGCGCTGGACCCTGCCGCCGACCTGGCCCATCGCCATCTGTGGCTCATCCACCTGCTGGACTGGGTGCGCGGCAAGCGTGATTCGGTGCCTGCCGCGGTGGGCCGGGTGCAGCTTTTCATCGATGCGGTCGCGGCGCGGCCCGATATTCAGCAGCGGCTGCAGGCCTGGTGGGCGACGCTGGTGGACCAGGTAGACATCACCACCTTGCTGGCGGACTTTGGTTTTGCACCCCGCACCGCCCTGGTCAGCGAGATGGCCGAACGCCTGCGCACCAAGCTGCTGCCGGGCAGCCCAGAGACCATCGATGCGTCCGAACTGTTCATGCTGGCCTTGCCCAGTGCGTTCGACGCGCAATGGCTGACCGCACTGGATGAAGCCACCCTGAACCGCCTGGTGATGTTGCTGGCCCAGGACAACGCCGACGAGTGCCCAGGCGGCGCGACACGCTGGCACCGCGCCTTGCTGGACGCCATCACCTACTGTGCAGGGCAAATCCTCTCGACCGGCTTTGCACCCGAACTGCGGCTGCGCATGAGCGAATCTGCACGGGAGGCACAACCCTTCCACGCCCTCATCCGCGACGTGGAAAGCCTGCGGGTCGAGGTGCTGCACGCACTGCGCACACCCGACCGGCTGGACGCATCCGCCCAGCGCCTGCGCGAACGCCTGGAGGCCTGCCGCGCGGCGGCTGCCACCGTCTATACGCATTTCGAGGACAACGGCATTTCGGTGGGGCTGGTGTTCCGGCTGCGGCAGCTGCGCGAGCGCATCTTGCGCGTGCGCGTGCTGCTCGACTGCCTGCTGTCCGCGCAGCCCGCCGTCACTGCGGCGCAACTCATGGCACAGCTGGTGATGGTGGGACAAGAGCGGCGCAGCCTGCGCGCGCTGCTGGCATCCAACTCCTCGCTGCTGGCAGCCAAGGTGGCCGAGCGCAGCGCCGAAACGGGCGAGCACTACATCACCCGCACCAGTGCCGAATACCGCTCCATGCTGCGCAAGGCGGCAGGGGGCGGTGCGCTGATGGCCTTCACCACACTGATCAAGTTTGGCCTGTATGCGCTCGCGCTCTCGGCCTTCTGGGGCGGCTTCATGGCGGGCATCAACTATGCCGTGAGCTTTGTGCTGATCCAGTTGCTGCACTTCACGGTGGCCACCAAACAACCTGCCATGACCGCGCCCGCCATGGCGGCCAAGCTCAAGGAGCTGGGCACCGGCGATGCGATCGAGTCGTTCGTGGACGAGATCACGCACCTGGTGCGCTCGCAGGTGGCTGCTGTGCTGGGCAATGTGCTGGTGGTGTTCCCGGCCGTGCTGACGCTGGCTGCACTGATTGCACTGGCCACGGGCCACCCGGCCATCAGCGAGAAGCAGGCCGAGCATGTGTTCGAGTCCCTGCACCTGCTGGGGCCGTCGCTGTTCTTTGCCGCCTTTACCGGGGTGCTGCTGTTTGCCTCCAGCATCATCGCGGGCTGGACAGAGAACTGGTTTGTGCTGCACCGCATGGACTCGGCCTTGCACTACAACCCGCGCATCACCGGGCTATTGGGTGCCGAGCGCGCCGCGCGCTGGGCGCGCTTCCTGCGCGAGAACCTGTCGGGTTTTGCGGCCAACATCTCGCTGGGTTTCATGCTGGGCCTGGTGCCTGCTTTCGCTGCGTTTTTCGGCTTGGGGCTGGATGTACGGCACGTCACCCTCTCCACCGGGCAGGTGGCGGCCGCCGGCGCCACGCTGGGTCTGCAGGTGCTGCAGTTGCCCGCGTTCTGGTGGGCAGTAGCCTCGCTCCCGTTCCTGGGCGCACTGAATGTGTCGGTGAGCTTTTATCTGGCCTTCAGTCTGGCGCTGCGTGCACAGAACGTGAGCGGCGTGGACCGCTCGCGCATCTATGCCGCCATCCGCGCCCGCCTGCGCACCGCGCCGCTGAGCTTTTTTGTGCCCGAGCGGCGGGGGCCACTGGCGACAACGGCACAGGGCTGAGGCGAAACCGCCGCCTCTGTCCTACAAGGGCGGAGTGTTTCCGCCTGTAAATTCAAGGGCCCAACGCCCCAGCGCACCCCGTCCCATCTGCGGAGGGCCTGTGCGCCGGGGCCTCCACTCCAACGGGCAGCGCCCGTCTGACGCAGAGGTCCGATGACATGAATGAAATCCTGAGCTTTTGGGCGCAGTGGCTGCGCCCCTCGGCCGGGCTGCCCACGGTGCAATGGTCACTGCTGCTGGCGGTAGCCGCCATGGCAGGCTATCTCACCCAACGCCACACCGGCCTGCCCAAGGTGGTGGGCTATTCGCTGGTGGGCACGGCAGCCGGCCTGGCAGGCTTCAGCGGTGCAGTCTGGCCGCTGCAGGGCATTGGCCTGTTCCTGCTGGAGCTGGGCGTGGCCATTGTGCTGTTCGAATGTGGCGGCCGTATACCGCTGCGCTGGTTCCGCCACAACCCCATGGTGCTGGTGCAGAGCATTGCCGAATCGGTGCTGACCTATTTCGCGGTGTACTGGGTGCTGGTGTGGCTGCAGCTGCCGCCCCAGGCGGCTGGCCCGCTGGCCCTGGTGGCGCTGGCGGCATCTCCTGCAGTGCTGACCCGTGTGGTGGCCGACACCCGTGCCGCCGGCCCGGTGACCGAACGCGCCATTGTGCTGACCACCCTTTCCACGTTGTATGCTCTGACGCTGGGCAGCGCCAAGGCAGAACTCATCAACCGCCAGAGCCTCACCGTGCTGGAGGCCGTGTCGCCCGTGGTGGTGGTGCTGGGCGTATCGATCGTGGTGGCCGCCGTGCTGGCCCTGGTGCTGCGCATGGCGTTGCGCTTCATGAGTCCCACCAGCGAAAACACCTCCATGCTGTTCCTGGCCCTGGTGGCTGCAGGCACGGCAGTGGCCGCTCACATGGGTGGCTCGGCACCACTGGCCGCGCTGCTGGGGGGCATGCTGCTCAAGCAGCTCAACCCGCGCCCCTGGGCCTGGCCACGGCAGCTGGGCAATGCATCGTCCCTGCTCACCATGCTGATGTTCGTGCTGGTTTCCACCGTGGCAGCGCAGGCCGACTGGAGCGCGCCCGTGGCCGGCGTGGTGCTGGCCCTGATTGCCGTGCGCCTGCTGGCCAAGGCCACCGGCGTGGCGCTGGGCAATGTAGGCAGCGGCGCCAGCTGGAAGCAGGCGCTGTGGGTGGGCTGCGCGATGACCCCCATGTCCTCCATCGCCCTGCTGATCGCCTCGCAGTTTGTGCTCGCCTCGCCTTCCACCGGCCATGTGATCGCGGGTGTGGCGCTGCCCGCCATCTTGCTGATGGAAGTATTTGGTGCCGTCATTGCCACCGTGGCCATTTACCGTGCGGGCGAAAGCTCCAAACCCTGGGCACCCCTGACCCGCAGCAACAACAACGGAGAGTCCCCCCGTGAGTCTTGAAGCCTTCACCCATTCCGAGCCGCTGACGCTGGGCGTCGAGCTGGAGCTGCAGCTGGTCAACACCAACGACTACGACCTGGCGCCCTACGCCGAGGACATGCTGCGCCTCATGAAGAAAACCCCGCTGCCCGGTAGCGTGGTGCCCGAGATGACGAACAGCATGATCGAAATCTCCACCGGCATCTGCCACTCGGCCAGCGAGGTGCTGGGCCAGCTCACGCCCATCCGCGATGCGCTGGTCAAAAGCGCCGACAAGCTCAACATTGCCGTGGTGGGTGGCGGCACGCACCCGTTCCAGCAGTGGCACGAGCGCCGCATCTACGACAAGCCGCGCTTTCGCGAGCTGTCCGAGCTGTACGGCTACCTGTCCAAGCAGTTCACCATCTTCGGACAGCACGTGCACATTGGCTGCCCGGATGCCGATGCCGCGCTGCTGATGCTGCACCGCATGTCGCGCTACATCCCGCACTTCATTGCGCTGTCGGCGTCCAGCCCCTATGTGCAAGGGCAGGACACGGCATTTGACTCGGCCCGGCTCAACTCGGTGTTTGCGTTCCCCTTGTCGGGCCGCGCCCCGATGGCGCTGACCTGGGACGACTTCACGACCTACTTCAACAAGATGACCCGCACGGGCGTGGTCAAGAGCATGAAGGACTTCTACTGGGACATCCGCCCCAAGCCCGAGTTCGGCACCATCGAGATCCGCGTGTTCGACACGCCGCTCACCATCGAGCGCGCGGCGGCCCTCGCAGGCTACGTGCAGTCGCTGGGCGCGTGGTTCCTGGCGGACCAGCCCTTCATGCCTGAAGAGGACGACTACCTCGTGTACACCTACAACCGCTTCCAGGCCTGCAGGTTTGGCATGGACGCGGTGTATGTGGACCCGGCCACGGGCGACCACATGCCGCTGCGCGAGCACATCCTGCGCACCATGGACAAGATCGCAGGCCACGCGGCCGTACAGGGCGCATCAAGCGCCATGCACATGCTGCGCACCGAGGTCGAGGCGGGGCAGAACGATGCCCGCTGGCTGCGCCAGCGCCAGAGCGAAGAGCAGCTGCTGGCCGAGGTAAGCCGCCAGGCAGCGCAGCGCTTTCGCGGCGCGGCAGCCGGCTGAGAATCTGGCACGCCCCTCCACCAGCTACCCGCTCTTATCCCACTCACAATCGGGGCATGGGTGAATTTGACTTGATTGCGCGCTACTTCACGCGCCCCGTTCGCCACGCCGTGCTGGGCGTGGGCGACGACTGTGCCTTGCTGGCACCGCGCACCGGCATGCAGCTGGCCATCAGCAGCGACATGCTGGTGGAGGGCCGCCACTTCTTTGCCGACGTGGACCCCGAAGCCCTGGGCCACAAGGCGCTGGCCGTGAACCTGTCCGACCTGGCGGCGTGTGGTGCCAAGCCGCTCGCGTTCACGCTGGCCCTGTCACTGCCCCGGGTGGATGAGGCCTGGCTCGCAGGCTTCTCGCGCGGGCTGCTGGCGCTGGCCGATGCCCACGGCTGCGAGCTGGTGGGCGGCGACACCACGCAGGGCCCGCTCAACATCTGCATCACCGTGTTTGGCGAGGTACCCACCGGCCAGGCCCTGCTGCGCAGCCGCGCACAGCCCGGCGACGACATCTATGTGAGTGGCACGCTGGGCGACGCCAGGCTGGCGCTGGAGGCGCTGCTCGGCCACATCGCCCTGCCCGCCGAGGTGCTGGCCCGCGCCCGCCTGCGGCTGGAGCGCCCCACGCCGCGCGTGGCCCTGGGCCTGGCCCTGCGCGGCGTGGCCACCAGCGCCATGGACGTGAGCGACGGACTGCTGGGCGACCTGTCGCACATCCTCCAAGCCTCGGGGGCAGGGGCCTGTATCGACACCTCCAAAACTATACATTTAATAGCAGCAAAGGCATATTCGACTAGCGCAACCAGCCCATTGGACCCTGAACTGGTCCACCAATGCACCTTGGCGGGCGGTGACGACTACGAGCTGGCCTTCACCGCCCCGCGCGCGCGGCGTGACGCGGTGGCCGCCTCGGCGCAGGCAAGCGGTACACCCGTCACCCGCATCGGCACCGTGCTGGCTGAGCCAGGCCTTTGGCTGGTGGACGCGCAGGGGCAGGCGGTGGAGAACCGTTACGCCTCGTTCGACCATTTCCGGTGACGGGTGGTGGCAGGCAAAAATTTTTTGCAACCCATGAATCCTTTTGCGCAACCAGCCGCTCTTGGTAGGGAAGGTGCCCTGTGCCGGCGCCTTCATTTCCCCACCAAGGAGTTTTTCACCATGCTGTACCGCAAGAACATCACCCGCCCCGAAAGCCTGCTGCGCGTTGCAGGGGGCGTCGCCCTCATCGCTGCAGGCCTGTGGTGGATGTCCGCATCGCCCCTGGGCCTGGCATTGGCCGCCTCGGGCGTTGGCAGTATCCTGAGCGGCGCGTTTGGCTACTGCCCCGCCTGTGCCATGGTGGGCCGCAAGCCTGTCGAGTGACCGCCCATGGCCACCACCCACCCAGCCCCCACCGTGGCCCAGCTTCTGCCCGCCGCACGCAGCGGTGACGCGGCGGCCATGGAGCAGCTGCTGCGCCTCACCCGTCCCGACATCCGCCGCTATGCGCTGCGCCACTGCGCCGCCACCACGGCGACGGACGACGTGGTGCAGGAGGCGCTCATCATCGTGTACCGCCGCGTGGGCGCGCTGCGCGAGGTAGCGGCGTTCGGCGGGTGGGTGGTGCGCATCGTGCAGCGGCTGTGCATGCAGCCCATGCTGGCCTGGCTCAAGGGCGAGCCGCTGGCACAGGTGGAAGACAACCTCGCCTGGTCGCACCGCCCCGACCACGAACTGCGCCATGACCTTGCCCTGGCCATCGACTCGCTGCCGTCCCTGTACCGCGAGGCCCTGCTGATGCGCGACTTCGAGGAGCTGACCATCGAGGAGATGGCGCAGCGGCTGGGTGTGACGCGCGAGGCGGCCAAAAGCCGCCTGCACCGCGGGCGGGCCCTGGTGCGGGAGTACCTGGCACCCACGGACCGCACCGGCACCACGTAGCGCTGCAGCGCGGAGAACCCGCCTCAGCGCATCTGGAACAGCTCTTGGTGAAAGCGCGCAGGCGAGCGCCCCAGCTGCTCCATGCCCTGGCGCACCGCCTCGGCAAAACCCTGCGGTCCGCAGAACCACACACTCGCCGCCGGGCTGGTGCCTGCGAGCAACTCTGCGGGTGTCACGGGCCCAGTGTCGTTGCTGTAGTGGATCTCCAGCGTCACGCTGGGCAAGCGGGCACACAGCGCGGCCATGCGCTCGGTAAACACCGCCTCGCCCGCATGGCGCACACAGTAGTGCAGGTGCACCCGGGGCGCCAGCGCGGGCGTGGACTGCATCGACTCCAGCCAGGCCATGAACGGCGTGGCGCCAATGCCTGCGGCCACCCACACCTGCTCGGTGGCGCTGTCGCTGCGAAAGTCAAAGCAGCCATACGGCCCCTCGATGCTCACCGTCTGGCCCGGCTGCACCTGCAGGGGCAGCTGCCCCGTGTGGTCGCCCAGCGCCTTGATGGCAAACCGCAGCACGCCGTCGCCCTGGTCGGCGTTGAGCAGGGTGAAGGGGTGCGCCCCCTCGGCACGGCCAAAGGTGACAAACGCAAACTGACCGGCCGCATGCTTCCAGCGACTGACGGGGCTGACCTGGCAGGTCACTTCCAGCACCCCAGCCCCTTGGGGCGACACGCTCACCACACGGGCTGCATGGCGGCGGCTGCGCCCGATGGCCCCGGCCAGCGAGCGCACTGCGCACAGCACCCCCACCAGCGTGCACAGGCCCACCAGCACACCCGCAGGCTGCTGCCACCAGGCAGGCGGCGTGAGCACCACGGCATGGAAGGCCAGCACCAGGTACACCACGGCCAGCAGCTTGTGCAGGTAGCGCCACACGTGGTACGGAAACCGCTGCCACAGCGTGATGACCAGCATGGCCGCGAGGAACCACACGGCCCATTCCCCCATCTCCTCGGCCAGGTGGCGGAAGGTGTTGAGCCACCAATCCGCGCGCGGCGTGCGCACCGGGCGGCCTACCCAGTCAGCCAGCAGGCTGCGCGACAGCTGCAGCCCGTAGTGCAGCAACGCCAGCACAATCGCGCCGATGCCCGCCCACTTGTGCAGGCGGTAGCTCTTGTCCAGGCCACCGAGCGGCTTTTCCAGCCACGCGGGCCGCACGGCCAGCACCATGATCAGCGACATCAGGCCCCAGGCCGCCACCCCGGTGAGCAGGATCAGCTGGTTACGCCACCACCAGACATCGCCCCACGCGGGCGGTGCAGGCTGGGGCACGATCAAAGCCAACATCCACACGCCCATGGCCACCGCCAGAGTGCCCCCCAAAACCTTCTTCCACATCACCAGCCCCACTAATTGTTGCAATGCAGCAACTGTAGAAACCCGCGATGAACGCCACCTGAACAGTGTGTGAAGCAGCGGCAAAGCGCGCCTGCTTGTGGCCGGAGGTTGATCTGCATCAGCCCTTTGCGCAGGTGCTGCCCTCCTCGGAATCAAGCCTGCACAAAACGCGCGAGCGGCCTGCGCGGCGTGGCAGGCACCTCGCCATGCGGGTAGCCCATGCGGCAGAACATCTGCACCGTGGGCTCCTGGGGCGTGCGCGGCGCGGGCCGCCCCAGCAACAGCTGGTGCACGCGCTCGAAGTGCGGGGCCATTTCGGCAAACTCCTGCACCGCCTGGCTCATGGGGTGCATGCCCACACCCAGCGCCGTGGCCTGCAACTGCTGGCGCACATACAGGCGCCCGGTACGGATCTGGTCGCTGCGGGTATTGGGGCCCGTGATCCACACAAAACCCATGGCCGTGCGGCTATGGCCCTCAAAACGCCCCATGGCGCTTTTGTAGGCGGCGCTGCCTTCCGCCGGGGGCTGGGTGCGGTCGAACATGCCCAGAGCGTCCACGGCGCGCACAAAAGGCGAGTTGATCGAGATGCCGTCGCGGTGCTGCAGGATTTCGCCTGGCCCCACGCGGGTGAGCTGGATGCTTTCCATCATGGTGCGCGGCGTGAGCAGCTCTACCCGGGCAGATTCCCAGCACAGCGTGCGCAGCGCGGGCAACTGGTCGGCGCTGACGGTGCCGCCCACGCGCAGCGGGGCTTCAGCCGGGGCGCTGCCCAGCAACTGGGCCAGCACCCCGGGCGCGATGGCCCGGGTGGTATCGAAATCCGTCTTGGGCGTGCGGCGCAGCAGCACCTGCGCAAACAGCGGGTCGGGCTGGCCACCAGGCTTGAGGGTGATGCGCGCCACGGGACGGTCGTCCCAGTCCTTCAGGGCCGCAGGCATCTCGCCCTGCGGCCACAGCAGCACCTCGCTGGCCACGCCTTGCTGAGCCAGCGCCATCACCAGCAGCTCCAGAAAGGCGCCATGGCCGATCAGGATCTGGCGCCCCCACGGATCCGTCTGTGGCAGCACCCGCGCAGGGTCGGTGCGCAGGGTGATGACACCGCTCTCGCGCAAGTCCACCAGCCAGGGCTGCAGGTTGTGCGAATTGGGTGCGGTGATGGCATAGGCCACGGCACGGCGGCGCAGGTCGGTCTCGCCCACCGGACCTTTCCAGGCCTCCACCGCCTCGGCGGGATAGTGCGAGCCCACGGCACCACAGGCGACCAGCGTGCCCGCAGTAGCGGCAGCGATGGTGCCACCCCCTGCCAAACGGATGAAGTTGCGACGGTTCATGAGAATGCTCCGGTGGTTCAAAAGGTGATGCGGTCAGGCCAGCGCGGCACGGGGCAAACGGGTGGACACCAGCCCCAAATCGACCAGCGCCTGGCGCACGGCCTGATCGAAGGAGGTGTGTGGCTCGTCGCCGATGAGCGCGCGCAGGCGGGTGTTGTCCAGACGGTGGGGCGTGCGCCACAGATAGCGCATGTCCGCCAGCGCAGCAAACGTGGGTGCCACCAGCCCCATCACGCGCAACAGCGGCCACGGCAACTGGCCCACCCGCAGCGCGCCCGCATCGGGCAAGCAGCCCTGCTCTGCTGCAATGGCCGTGAAGCTGTGCAGCCACTGCTGCGCGGTAACGTGGTGCCCAGCGAAATGCAGGCACTCGAAGGCGGCCAGCCGGTCACGCTCTTGCGCCACGCGCACGAAGGTGCGGGCGAGGTCGGGCAGGTAGGCCCAGGGCGTGGCTACGTCCAGCGGCCCGGGCCAGGTGATGCGGCCCCGGGGCAAGTCCTTGGCAATGGCCTGGTCGATCCAGCTGCCCGTGCCGCTGCCAAAAAAATCCCCGGCGCGCAACACCACAGCACGTATCTCGCCCTGTCGCGTGGCGGCCTGCAGTCGCTGCTCCAGCTGCCCCCGCATGCGGCCCTTGAAGCCGGTGGCGGCCTGGGATGTGTCTTCGCGCAGTACGGGCGGCATGGCTTCGCCAAAGTTGTAGACGTTGCCCGGCAGCATCAGCGTGGCACGCAGCTGGCGGGTGACGGCAATGGCAGCTTCCATCAACGCGGGCGCCTCTTCGCGCCAGGCCTTGTGCGTGTAGGCGGGGTTGAGCGCATGCACCACCACCTGCGCGCCTTGCGCCTGGGCCGCCAGTGCGGCGGTGTCCTCCACCGCCACGGGCATCCACCACACACCGGCGATGGCGGGCAGCGCAGGCCCGCGCGCACCGGGCCGCACCTGGGCCAGCACCTGCCAGCCGGCCTGGGCAAAGGCCCGGGCCGCCGCCAGTCCCAGCCGGCCCCGGGCGCCCAGGATCAACACAGTGGAAGGGTTGTCCGTGCAGTGTGGAAAACGGGTGTGGGTGATCATCTGAGGGCTCCATTCACAAGGGATGGAGCGATTGTGAAAACGCCGGCACCGTTACACAATTGGCTAAGTATTCATATCAGCAATGCAAATATGAATACCTCTAACCACCCTCCTGCCGCCCCATTGCGGGCACGCTATTGCCATGAACCAGACCTTTGACTGGAGCCTCGTGCAGTCCTTCCTGGCCGCACTCGACCAGGGTAGCCTGCTGGGCGCCGCCCGTGCGCTCAACGCCAGCCAGCCCACCATCGGCCGCCACATTGCCGAGCTGGAATCGCAGCTGGGCGTGGTGCTGTTTGAGCGCACCGGGCGCGGCCTGCTGCCCACGGCCACGGCGCTGCGGCTGGCCGAATCGGCCCGCGCCATGGAGATGGGCGCCCACCAGCTGGCACGCAGCGTGTCGGGCGCGGAGGAAGGCGTGACCGGCACCGTGCGCATCACCGCCAGCCAGCCCGTGGCCTGCGTGCTGCTGCCGCCCGTGCTGGCGCGCATGCGCCAGGCGCTGCCCGAGGTGCAGGTGGAGCTGGTGGCCAGCAACCAGGTCACCAACCTGCTGCGCCGCGAGGCCGACATTGCGCTGCGCATGGTGCGCCCCGACCAGGCCAGCCTGGTGGCCAAGCGCATCGGCGCCGTCACGCTGGGCGCCTATGCCCACCGCGACTACCTGCGCCGCAAAGGCACACCTCGGCAGCCGCCCGACCTGCTGCAGCACGAGCTGGTGGGCAACGACCGGCACGAGGACATCCTGCAAGGCTTTGCCGCCATGGGCTACCCGGTGGAGCGCCAGCACTTCGCGTTCCGCACCGACGACCTCATGGCGTATTGGGAAGCCGTGCGCGCAGGATTGGGCATCGGCTTTGTGGGCAACTACATGGCCCGCACCGACCCAAACGTGGTGGCGGTGCTGCCCCAGCTTGCGTTGCCCGAGCTGCCTATCTGGCTCACGGTGCACCGCGAGATCCGCACCAGCCGCAGGATTCGGGCGGTGTATGACTTTCTGGCGATGGAGGTGCCAGGGGTGCTATGACTATGAGTCAGTGCGGCACGCCGCCCGGCTGCTAGCATCCCAATTCCTTTGTCATTTGCGCCCAAGGAGCCCCATGCGCCCCGTGAGCCCCTCGTTTCCCGCCCTCCGTCTTCAGACGCGCCCAGCACTGCTGGCACTGGGCCTGGCCGTCCTGGCCCCGCTGCCCGTTGCAGCCCAGACCCAAGACACCTCCCGCATCGCCCGTGTCACCGTCTACCCCGGCAGCGCCACGGTAGAGCGCGTGGCCAAGGTGGCCGCTGGCGCGCGCAGCCTCACGCTGGCCTGCCTGCCCGCGTCGCTGGATGTGCAAAGCCTGCAGATCAACGCCGACCCCGCCGTGCGCGTGGGCGAGTTCAATGTGCTCACCGAGGACCGTGATGTGGCGGCAGGCTGCGCCAGTCCGCTGGACGGCCGCATCCGCGAGCTGGAGGACCAGATCGCGGGGGTGAAGGCCGAGGCCTCGGCCCTGCAGCTGGTGGACGGCTATCTGCGCAGCGTGGCGCAAACCGGCGCGGGCCCGGAGTCGGCAGCGCCTGCCACTTCCGCCCCCCGTGCTGCCACACCGACGCCCGCACAGATCACCGCCACCGCCGAGGTCCTGCGCAAATCCGGGCAGGACAGCTTTGCACGCGCGCACCAGCTCCAGCGCAAGCAGGAGGCACTGGAGCTGGCCCTCAAGCCGCTCGTGGCAGAGCGCGACCGCGTGGCCAGCCAGCGTGCGCGGGTGGTGTCAGTCACCATCAACCTGGCTACCGAGCGCGAGGCTGAGCTGCGCCTGTCCTACCAGGTGCGCGGCCCCGGCTGGCAGCCCAGCTACCGCGCCACGCTGGATGCGAACAAATCCACGGTGCTGATCGAACGCCAGGCGCTGGTGGCCCAGAACAGCGGCGAAGACTGGGGCAGTGTGCAGCTGACCCTGTCCACCGGCCAGCCGGGCCGCGCCACTCAAGGGCAACTGCCCCGCCCCTGGTGGCTGAACGTGGCACCGCCCTCTCAGGCCTCGCCCGCGCCGGCCATGGCGATGGCGCCTGCGCCCGCACCGGCCATTGCGTCCCTGTCCCGGTCCCGCAATGCCGCCGAGGAAGCCATGCCCACCTTTGACGTGAGCGCCCTCGACAAGGGGTTTGCCACCGAGTTCGCCGTGCCCCAGCGCATCACCGTGCCCTCCAGCGGCCAGCGCGTGACGCTGGCGCTGGGCAATCACAGCGCCCCCGCCACGCTGGTCACGCGCACGGCACCGGCCATGGAAGAAGCCGCCTACCTGGTTGCCCACATTGCCCAGCCGCCCGGCGTGTGGCCGGCAGGCGCAGCAGGCCTGTACCGCGATGGCGCCTTTGTGGGCAACGGCCGCATCGACTTTGGCGCGCCCAGTGCAGGCGCCCCAGCCGGCAGCACCAGCCTGTCGTTTGGCCGCGATGAACTGGTCACCGTACGGGCCGAGCCCGTGCAGGATCTGACGGGCAGCAGCGGGTTTACCGGCTCGCGCGTGGAGCGCAAGACGCGCCGGACCTACAGCGTGGAGAACCGCCACAAGACGGCCATCACGCTGCAGGTGCTGCATGCCGCACCAGTGTCGCGCAACGAAAAGATCGAGGTCGAATCGCGCTACCAGCCCCAGCCGTCGGACACAGCCTGGAACCGCACGCCCGGCACCGTGTCCTGGCAGCAGACTTTGGCAGCCGGGGCCAGCGCACAGTTCAGTGCCGAGCACACCATCCGCTACCCCAAGGACGTGGAGCTGATCGAACGCCAGTGACCTTGGCAACACGGTGACTGGCCCTCCAAAGACCCCGCGCAACGGCGTGTCGGTCACAATCCGCCCCAGCGATCACATTGGTGCCACCAAGCCCCCAGGAGCCCGCCGCCATGAGTTACCAACACCTCCTTGTTGCCGTTGACGGCAGCCCCACCGCTGACCACGCTGTGAACGAAGCCACGGGCCTGGCCAAGGCAACGGGTGGACGCATTCGCCTGCTGAACGTGATGGACCCTTTGGCCCACATCAGCGGTTTTGAGCGGCCCGAGGTTTACAGCCAGGAGGTGCTGCCCCGCCTGCGCCAGGCGGGCGAGGCGTTGCTGCGCCGCGCCCAAGAGCGCGTGGCGCAAAGCGGTGTGCCGGTGGACACGGTGCTGATCGAAAACCTGGATGCCCGGGTGGCTGACCTGGTGGTGGAACACGCGCGGGCCTGGGGCGCCGACCTGATCGTGCTGGGCACCCACGGGCGCCGTGGCCTGGCACGCGTGCTGATGGGCAGTGATGCCGAGCAGATTGCCCGCACCGCCCCCGTGCCCGTACTGCTGGTGCGCCTGCCTGCCGGGGCAGACGGCGGTGCCGCCAGCGCCTGATCAATTTTCCGTCGCGACATGACCGCTTCCGAGCCACTGCCACCCCTTGCCCCCCTGCGCCCCAGCGTGCGCTTCATGCTGTCCCACCCCGCCCACTTCATGGCGCTGGGCTTTGGTGCCGGCCTGGCCCCCAAGGCGCCAGGCACCGTGGGCACACTGTGGGCCTGGCTGGCTTACCTGGTGCTGCAGCAGTGGCTGAACCCGCGGCAAATGGGCCTGCTGATCGCCATCAGCACCGTGACGGGCTGGTGGGCCTGCACCACCACGGCACGCCATATGCGCGTGGCCGACCCCGGGAGCATCGTGTGGGACGAGGTGGTGGCCTTCTGGCTGGTGCTGTGGCTGGCCATGCCCATGGGGCTGTGGGGGCAGGTGGTGGCATTTGGGCTGTTCCGCTTTTTTGATGCTGCCAAACCTGGCCCGGTGGGCTGGGCCGACAGCCTGTTCAAGGGCTTTGGCTGGCGCGGGGGCTGGGGTATCTTGTGGGACGACTTTGTGGCAGCCTTCTGTACCTTGCTGGTCATCGCACTGTGGAGGTTCTGATGGCACCCACATCACTATCAAAAAGTGAGCTACTAGCGCAAGAAATACAAGCGCTTGAGGCCAATTTAACGCAAATATCGCTGCGTTTGCTGGCCCGCCGCCACATGCTGGCCACTGCCGAGAGCTGCACCGGCGGCATGATCGCCGTCGCCTGCACCGACCTGTCGGGCTCCAGCCAGTGGTTCGAGCGCGGCTTTGTCACCTATTCCAACGAGGCCAAGGCCGAGATGCTGGGGGTGCCCCCCGGCCTGATCGAGCAGCACGGTGCGGTGAGCGAGCCTGTGGCACGCGCCATGGCCGATGGTGCGCTGACCCACTCGCGCGCGCAGGTCAGCCTGGCCGTGACCGGCGTCGCGGGCCCCACAGGCGGCACCGAGACCAAGCCGGTGGGCACCGTGTGGTTTGCCTGGTGCGTGGGCGGCGAAACCCACAGCGAGATGCAGCACTTTGCCGGGGACCGCGCCGCCGTCCGCACGGCCACGCTGCGGTACGCGCTGAAGCGGCTGCTGAGCCTGCTGCCTGCCTGACCTTTACGGGTCACCATGCCCAGGCCTGGCCTGAGTAACCACTGTCGTCCACAAGACAGGGCTTACCCCGCCCCTTGCCACACCATACGGCCATGACAACGACACCCTCCTGGTTTGACGGCTTTGCCACCCAGCGCATCACCACCTCGGGCGCGGAGATCTTTGTGCGCACCGGCGGCACCGTGGGCGCGCCCCCGCTGCTGCTGTTGCACGGCTTTCCGCAAACCCATGCGCTGTGGCACCGCGTGGTGCAGCAATTGGCACGCGACTACTGTCTGGTACTGCCCGACTTGCGTGGCTATGGCGACTCATCCCACGCGCCCGGCCTGCCCGACCACAGCAACTACAGCAAACGCGCCCTGGCGCAGGACATGGCCGAGGTGATGACCACGCTGGGCCACGACACGTTCTACCTGTGCGGCCACGACCGGGGCGGCCGTGTGGCCCACCGCCTGGCGCTGGACCACGCCGCGCGCGTGAAGAAGCTGTGCATGATCGACATCGCCCCTACGCTCGACATGTACGCGCGCACCGACATGGAGTTTGCGCGCGCCTATTACCACTGGTTCCACCTGATCCAGCCCGCGCCGCTGCCCGAGACCATGATCGGCGGCAACGCCCGCGCCTACCTGCACGCCAAGCTGGGCGGCTGGGGCAGCGCGGGCCTGGCCCACATCGAGCCCCAGGCCCTGGCCGACTACGAACGCTGCTTTTGCACACCCGAAGCCATCCACACCGCCTGTGAGGACTACCGCGCCAGCGCGGGCGTCGACCTGGACCACGACCGTGACAGCCGCGCGCGCGGCGAAAAAATAGCGTGCGACACCCTCGTGATCTGGGGTGCGCACGGCGTGGTGCACCGGCTGTTCGATCCGCTGGCACTCTGGCAGGCGCAGTGTGCGGGCGTGGTCACAGGCCAGGCCGTTGCGGCCGGGCACTTCATCCCCGAACAATTGCCCGAGGCCACGGCCCAGGCGCTGAGCGCCTTCATGCGCTGACGACCAGGTCGGACACGGCCCGAAAGGGCAATCGAAAGGATCTGCCGTGCATTTGTTCACGCGCTGCGCGGCCACCATGCCCCGTGCAGTGCGCACAGGTGACATTGCGTTCCTAGAATCCGCCGCTTCGCACGCTGCGGAACCCATGGCCAGCACCGGTGGCTGTTAAGCCATCACCTTCCGCAGCGCCCCCACTGTGCCTTGCCGATTGCGTGACCATGCCTCCCTTTACCGCGACCCAGAACCAACTGCTCACCGAGCACCTGCGCAACTTTCTGCCAGGCATCGAGCCCGAGGCGCTGGAGCTGCTGCGCGCCCAGCTCGAGTGGGTGGAGGTGCCCGGGGGCAGCACGCTGATGGCGCAGGGCGAGCCCGGCGAGTCGATGTACCTCACCGTCAGCGGCCGCCTGCGTGCCTACGTGCGCAGCGACGACGGGCACAGCGGCACGCAGCGTCGCGTGGCCGACATGGGCCGGGGCCAGGTGATTGGCGAGATCAGCCTGTTCACCGACGCACCCCGCGCCGCCACCGTGGTCGCCGTGCGCGACTCGGTGCTGGTGCGCCTGACCAAGGACGTGTTCAAGACCCTGCTGGCCAGCAGCGCCCAGGTGTCGATTGCGCTCACGCGCCAGATCATCCAGCGCCTGCAGTCCGGCACCGCCGCCCATACGGTCGCGCAGGAACGCCCGGTGGCCATGGGCCTGCTGCCGGTGAGCAGCGGCGTAGACCTGCAGGCTTTTGGCCAGCGTCTGGCGCGCCACCTCGGCACGGTGGGCCGCGTACGGGTGGTGGACTCGACCACCGTGGACGCCGAATTGCAGGAGCCCGGCATTGCGCAGCGCGAAGGCGCCGACGCCACGGCCAACCGCCGCATTGCCATGCTGCTCGACGAGATCGAGGCGCGCAATGACTTCGTGCTGCTGCTGGCCGACCCCGAGCCCACGCCGTGGACGCGCCGCGTAAGCCGCCACTGCGACGAGTTGCTGCTGCTGGCCGACGCACAGGCCGAGCCCGCCATCCACCCGATTGAAGAAAACTGCCTGCTGCGCCGCGCCCCTCTGGCCGAGGCCGCCGAGATTTTGGTGCTGCTGCACCCGGAAGGCACGCAGTGCCCGCGCGGCACCCAGCAATGGCTGGACCGCCGCCCCGTGGCCGACCACGTGCATGTGCGCCCTGCCCTCGACCGCGACATGGCGCGCCTGGCCCGCATCCAGAGCCGCACGGCCGTGGGCCTGGTGCTGGCCGGCGGCGGCGCGCGCGGTTTTGCGCACCTGGGCATCTACCGCGCGCTGCAGGAGGAAGGCGTGGAGATCGACTGCGTGGGCGGCACCAGCATCGGTTCGGTGATGGCCGCGTATGTGGCGTCCGACCAGCCGCTGGCGACGGTGATGGCCAACGCACGCGAGGCATTCCGCACCAACCCCACGGGCGACTGGAGCCTGCTGCCGCTGATGTCGCTCATCAAGGGCCGCCGACTGCGCCACATCCTGCATGACGCCGTGGGCCGGCTGGTGGGCTTTCCGGCCCAGGTCGAGGACCTGTGGAAGAACTACTACTGCGTGGCCACGAACTACTCGCGCGCCAGCGAACAGGTGGTGCGCCGTGGCAGCCTGGTGAAGTCGCTGCTGGCCAGCATCTCCATCCCCGGTGCATTGCCGCCTGTGGTGCACGAGGGCGACCTGCTGTGCGACGGTGGCACGTTCAACAACTTCCCAGTGGATGTGATGCGCAGCAGCATGCGCGGCGTGGGCACGGTGATTGGTGTGGACCTGAACTTCCGCAAGCCACGCCGCATCGAGCTGGACGACATCCCCAGCAGCTGGGCCCTGCTGCGCGACAAGCTGCGCCCGCGCGCCCAGCGGCGCTACAAGCTGCCCTCGCTGGCCAGCTACCTCATGCAGGTCACCATCCTGTACAGCATGTCGCGCCAGCGCCAGTCGCAGCAGCTCACCGACCTGTACTTCAACCCCCCCATGGACCGCGTGGGCATGCTGCAGTGGAACCGGTTCGAGCAGATCGTGCAGCAGGGGTATGCGCACGGCATCCAGGTGCTGGACGCATTGGACGACACCAAGCGGCGGCGCATCGGTGGGTTGCGCACCGGCTGAACGCACATCGCCGCGCAGGTCCCCCAGGTGGCATGCAGCGTTCCGGCCGGGGTGTAGCATGGACGCCCTTGAGGAGGAGAACCCATGCACCCCAACGCCCAGACCCTGCAACGCTTCTACACCGCGTTTGCGCAACTGGACCATGCCACCATGGCGGCCTGCTATGCCCCCGACGCCACGTTTGACGACGAGGCCTTTTCCCTGAAAGGCCGCGAGCAGGTGGCAGGCATGTGGCGCATGCTGTGCACTGCGACGAAAAAGCCCGGCGCCGCCGAGCACTGGAAGCTGGAGTTCAGCGGCATCGACGCCGATGCGCAGGGCGGCAAGGCGCACTGGGAGGCGCACTACCTCTTCAGCGCCACCGGGCGCAAGGTGCACAACATCATCGACGGCACCTTCACCTTCACGCCCGACGGGCTGATTGCCACGCACCGTGACCGCTTCAACTTCTGGCGCTGGGCCCGGCAGGCGCTGGGCGCGCCGGGCCTGCTGCTGGGCTGGTCGCCTTCGCTCAAGCGCAAGGTGCGGAGTACGGCAACGGGGAATTTGAAGAAGTTTCTGGCGCAGGGTTGACCCCGCACCGGCTGGCGGACACCACCCACGCACAAGGAAACGCCATGCAGGTACAAGGCCAATGCTATTGCGGTGCAATCGCCTACGAAGCGCAGGTGGAGCCCGGCACTGCGACGGTGTGCCATTGCACGGACTGCCAGGCGCATTCCGGCTCCGCCTTCCGTACCAACATCCCGGCCCCGGCGGCAGGCTTTCGGCTCACCCGCGGCACACCCCGCACGTACATCAAGACGGCGGCCAGCGGCAACCGGCGGGTGCTGGCCTTCTGCGACGTCTGCGGAAGCTCGCTGTATGCCTGCGCGGCCGACAATCCGCAGACCTATTCCGTGCGGCTCGGAACCATCACGCAAAGGCACGAGCTGGGCACGCCGCAGCGCCAGATCTGGACGCGGCGCCGCCTTGCGTGGGTCACTTTGCCAGAAGACATCGACGCGTTCGACGAACAGCCTTAGCGCCTCCGGCAGCAGGACGCTGCGAGAAAAGCGCGGGTCTATCAGCCTCCCGCGCTTTTGCTACAAGCGCAAACCGCTATCAAAAAAGTAGTGCCAGAGGTTGCGCTTACGCGCCGTGGCATTTCTTGTACTTCTTGCCGCTGCCACAGTGGCAAGGATCATTGCGCCCCGGCTCGGGCGCCTTGCGCACTGTCTCGACGCGCGGGCCCATGCTCTTCCACAGCTGGCGCAGGTCGTACACGGCCCAGATGGCTTCGCCGAAGGCTTCCACGCGCGCCTGGCTGGTGCTGGGCGGGCCGTCTTCGTCGTACATGCAGACTTCGGGCTTGCCGGTGTCATCTTCGGTCAGGGCCACGATGCGGTCCAGCGCGTCGTCCAGCCACTTGGCAGCTTCCTTGTCGCGCGGGGCGGCCCAGTCTTCGGGCCAGTTTTCCACCGCAAACATGAAGCCCAGCGCCCACACCTGGCCGAAGGACGGGATCTCCTGGTCGTCGCCCATCTCGGCACGCTGCTCTTCGGTCAGGCTGGCCACGGCACCGCGCATGTCCATGGCTTCTGGCTGGAAGGTACGGTCGTCGTCCAGCGTCTTCACGTCGGTGTCGAGCTGGATGACGATCTCGTTCCAGCGGCGCATCCACAGGTCCATGAAGCGCTCTTGCTGCGCGGCGTCGGCAAACGCGGGCAGCAGGGGCAGCGGCTCGCCCTCGGCCACATCCAGCTCGGCGCCATCGCCCAGCAGCATGGGCAGGTATTCGGCCGGAGCGATGGCACGGCGGCTGCAGATCAGCGCGGTCATGAAGCCGTCGCAGAACTCCCACTGCGGGATTTCCTCGCCGCGCGCGCGCAGGTCGTCGAGGATGTTGTCCATCTCTTCCAGTTCATCCGGGCCCAGCGCTGCGGCCGGAGCGGTGGTGGAATCGAGATCGTCGGTGGCGGGAGTGGGCGATGTGGGTTCGGTCATGGGAGGCTCCGGTCGTCAAGCGAGAAAGCGGGGGCAGTAAAGCGATGTTTTACTTTTATGATGCGCTGGCCTTGTGCCGCGCCGCTAGTGAGCGGCGGGTGCTAGGTGGCCCAGGGAAAGGCCTGGGCGTGAAAAAAGAGCCGCGCGCAACATGGCAACCCGATAAAAAGGCGGTCAGTGTAGCCCTCCCACGCCAACGCCCAAAACCAGGATCCCCATGATTCACCAGCTCAATTCCCTCTACCCGGTGCGCTACACGGCCTTTGCGCTGTGCGTGTTCGGGCTGCTGCTGTCGCTGTTTGCGCTGGTGGCGTTTGGCGTGGGCCTGCCCGTGGTGCTGGCGTTCGCCGCTCTGGTAGCAGTGGGCGTGTACGACCTGCAGCAGACGCGCCACGCCATCCTGCGCAACTACCCGGTCATCGGCCACATCCGCTTCATGCTCGAATATGTGCGGCCCGAGGTGCGCCAGTATTTCATCGAGAGCGACAGCGAGGCCGCGCCGTTCTCGCGCGCGCAGCGCTCACTCGTGTACCAGCGCTCCAAGGGCGACCCGGACAACCGCCCCTTTGGCACCCACCTGGACGTGGGCGCGCAGGGCTACGAATGGGTGAACCACTCGCTGGCGCCCACGCAGTTGCCCTCGCACGACTTTCGCGTGTGGATCGGTGGCAGCCCCGATGCGCCCTCACAGTCTGTATCGCCCTGCACCCAGCCGTACCACGCGAGCGTGTTCAACATCTCGGCCATGAGCTTTGGTGCGCTGTCGGCCAACGCCATTCTGGCGCTCAACCAGGGCGCGAAGAAAGGTGGCTTTGCGCACGACACGGGCGAGGGCAGCATCAGCCAGCACCACCGCGTGCACGGCGGCGACCTGATCTGGGAGATCGGCTCGGGCTACTTTGGCTGCCGCAACCCCGATGGCACCTTCAGCGAAGAGCGTTTTGCGGCCAATGCCACCGACCCGCAGGTCAAGATGATCGAGCTCAAACTCAGCCAGGGCGCCAAGCCGGGCCACGGTGGCGTGCTGCCGGGGGCCAAGGTGACTGCCGAGATCGCCGCCGCACGCGGGGTGAAGGAGGGCGAAGCCTGCATCTCGCCCGCCAGCCACAGTGCGTTTCGCACGCCGGTCGAGATGATGCAGTTCATCGCCAAGCTGCGTACGCTTTCTGGCGGCAAGCCCACGGGCTTCAAGTTCTGCCTGGGCCACCCATGGGAGTGGTTCGCCATCGTCAAGGCCATGCTGGTCACCGGCATCACGCCCGACTTCATCGTGGTTGATGGCGCCGAGGGCGGCACGGGCGCGGCGCCCGTGGAGTTCAGCGACCACGTGGGCGCGCCGCTGCAGGAGGGCCTGCTGCTGGTGCACAACACGCTGGTGGGCGTGAACCTGCGCGACCGTGTGCGCATTGGCTGCGCGGGCAAGGTCATCAGCGCTTTCGACATCGCGCGCATGATGGCGCTGGGCGCCGACTGGTGCAACGCGGGGCGCGGCTTCATGATGGCGCTGGGCTGCATCCAGGCGCAAAGCTGCCACACCGGCCACTGCCCTACGGGGGTGACCACGCAAGATCCGCTGCGCCAACAGGCCCTGGTGGTGCCCGACAAGGCCACGCGCGTGGCGCAGTTCCACCGCAGCACCTTGCACGCGTTGCAGGAGCTGGTGCAGGCCGCCGGCCTGCACCACCCCAAGGACATCACCGCCCACCACATCGTGCGCCGCATCAGCGACACCGAGGTGCGCCTGCTGTCCAACCTCATCACCCGCATGTTGCCCGGTGCGCTCCTGGGCTCGCTCGACGCGCAGCACAACGTGTTCCGCCTGTACTGGCCGCTGGCCAGCGCGCACAGTTTTCAGGCCAGCGAGCCTGCACTGGAACCCTCCATCCCCCACCATGTCGAGCTGGTGCATGCTGCAGCCGTGGGCACCGCAGCGGCGGTGGCGGGGGACGCTGCTGTATGAATTTGACGATGGATGCATCCGCCCCCACCTACACCACCGCCCCGGACTACGCCGCCTTTTTGCAGCAACAACTCGCCACCCAGCCGCACAACGTGATGGCCCATGTGCTGGGCAACGAACAGATCTGGATCAAGCGCGCGGGAGCCCCCCACGGAACAGGCCGCTACCGCGCCATGGCCTTGCTGGCCGCCCTGCTGCGGCTGGATGCGCTGCGCCCCGTGCCCAACCCCGGCGGCCCCACGGCGATTGCCACCGAAGTGCAACGCCTGCGCGACCTGGCCGCACGCGGCATCCGCGTGCCCGTGGTGCTGGCCGCGTTGCCGAATGGTTTTGCCATGCGCCACCTGGGCAACGTGGGTGAGGAAACCCATTCGCTGGGCAACGAGATTGATCACGCCGTGCAGGCGGGCGACGCGGCCGCTGTGCTGGCGCTGTGGCAGCAGGGGCTGGACACCCTGACCCAGGTGCACCACCAGGGCACCTGCCTGAGCCAGGCGTTTGCGCGCAATCTGGTGCGCTGCCCCGATGGCGAGGTGGCCTGCATCGATTTTGAGGACGACCCCGCCGCCGTGCTGCCGCTGGCGGTGTGCCATGTGCGCGATGCGCTGTGTTACGCGCATTCCACCGCGATTTACCTGCATGCCAGCGGCACGCTGACCGAGGGGCGCGAGCGCTGGGCGGCGTGGGTGGCGCAGGGGAGCGAGGAGATGCGGGCGGTGCTGGCCACCAGTGTCCGGCGGATGGGGTGGATGCGGAATCTGCCCACCAATCGCAAACTGGGGCGGGATTTGCAGCGGGTGCGGGCGGCGTATGACCTCTTGGCTCAAGGCTAGATCAACCAGTAGGTCGGGTTAGCCGCTGGCGTAACCCGACAGGCCATGCCCGTGGAAGAAAACGTCGGGTTAGACCGCGCTACCCCAACCTACGCTAGCCACAGCCAGGCAGCAACCCCCAAGCAGCCCACCGACAGCATCACAAAAATCCAGTAGAGGCCGGGAATGCCCCCCACTGCAGTGATTTCGTTCGATTGCGCGCCCTCCTGCTCGGCGCGCGACAAAGGATCCACACCAACCGCCCGACCGGAAGAGGGCGGCACGGCCCAGACTTTGTGACCGGATGTCCGGTTGAACTGAAACGCATCAAAAGCGAGGTAGGCGAAGAAGCCCGAGAGGACAAGAAAACCCAACGGCCCCATACCGATCCTTGCAGCAGAAACTAATCAATGCGTGATCAGGCCGCCGCCGTGGCGAGCGCCTCTTCCAGCACCAGCGCAGTCGCCACATCCGCCCCCAGGTTCACCAACCGCTTGCGCATGCAGATCACCGCCTTGTCCTTGCTCAGCAAAATTGCCCGGTGCGCCGCCGCCAGGTCGATGAACTTCTGGTCGTCCGCGTCCTTGCACACGTAGGCCACCTTGGGTGCGATGTCCACCAGCCGCACCTGCGCATCAAACGCTGCCAGCACCTGCGCGGCACCCACGCGGTAGTAGTCCATGCGCTCTGCGATGTGCGGATAGGCCAGCACGCGCTCCAGCTCGTCGCGCATGACCTGCGTAGCGATCCACAACAGACGGCCTTGGACCAGCAGCGTGCGCAATGGCACGGTGCGCGGGTCGCTGAAGATCAGCAGGTCCAGCGCCACGTTGGTATCCACCACCACAGGGCGCGCCGGCTCGTCCGCCGGGGCCTCGGCGGGCAGGGGCAGTTCAACCTTCATGGCGTGGGCTGCCGTCGGGGGCAGGCTTGGTAGCCCGGTCGCGCACAGCACCCTTGATCATGTCGAAGCGGAACATGCGGCATTCGATGGGCCCGTTCCACATGGGCACGCGGCGCGATTCCTTCAGGCGCATCTTGCCGGGCAGTTTCAGGTCGGGCGTGAGCATCCAGGCCGTCCAGCCGCTGTAGTTCTTCTTCCAGTGCGTGGCCAGCTGGCTGAAGAACTCGCCACCGTCTTCGGTCTGCGCTTCTTCGCGGCCCACGGCCATGCCCTGGGCGCGGTCGGCGGCGCGCTCGCTGGCGTTGCGGCCTGCAGTGCCGGCGGCGGCAATGCGCTCGCCGTAGGGTGGGTTGAGCAGCATCACACCGGGTTGCTCACAGGGTGGCATGCGCTGCAGTGCGTCGCCGCCGCGCAGCTGCACGGCGTCGGCCACGCCCGCGCGCTCGGCGTTGCGCTGCGCAAAATCAACCATGCGGAAGGCGACATCACTGCCAAACAGGGGGACAGCGCTAGTGCATATTGCACTTTCAGCTTCGTTTTTTATAGCACTCCAGACATGGACCTGGAACGGCAGCAGTTTCTCGAACGCAAAGCGCCGCAGCATGCCCGCCGGGATGCGGCAGGCGATCTGTGCGGCCTCGACCACGATGGTGCCGCTACCGCAGCAGGGGTCGTACAGGGGCTGTGGGTTGTCGCCATGCGGGTCCCAGCCGCTGGCGGCGATCATGGCGGCGGCCAGGGTTTCCTTGAGCGGCGCGTCGCCCTTGTCCTCGCGCCAGCCGCGCTTGAACAGCGGCTCGCCCGAGGTGTCGATGTAGATCGTGGCCTCGTCGGTGGTCAGGTGCAGGTGGATGCGCACATCGGGCCACTGGGTGTTCACATCGGGGCGTACGCCGCTCTTGTGGCGGAAGCGGTCGGCCACCGCGTCCTTGACCTTGAGGCCCGCGAAGTTCAGGCTCTGCAGCGGGCTGTGCTGGGCCGTCACCTCGACCTTGAAGGTCTGGCGCGTGGTGAACCAGATCTCCCAGGCCACCTCGCTGGCCATGGCGTAGAGGTCGTTCTCAGACCGGTAGGGGCGGTGCGCCAGCTGCACCAGCACGCGCTGGGCCAGGCGGCTGTGCAGGTTGAGCTGCATGGCCTGGCGCCATGAGGCGCGCAGCAGCACGCCGCCCCGGCCCACCAGCAGGTCTTGCCCCGTGAGGCCGGTGATGCCATGCACCTCGTCGGCCAGAAAGCCCTCGACGCCCGCGGCGCAGGGGAGAAAAAGTTGGAGTTGGTTCATGTCGATGGGGAGGATACGCGCTCGGACAATGCATGGGAATCCGGCGTTCCCGCGCGGGCCAGCAGCAGCTGGCGGATGGAGTCCGGGATGGGAGCAACCTTGCGGCTGGCCTTGCCGATGAAGACGATGCCGATCTTGCCGCGCGCCACCTCGCGGCCCGAGGCCTTCTCGGTCATGCAAAAGACCAGGTCGAAGCCATAGCGGTTGAAGTCCGCAGGCGCCATCTCCACCCGCATGGTTTCGCCGTGGAAACCTTCGGACTTGTACTGCGCCACGATGTCGCCGACCACGATGGACAGACCGCCCACATCAGCCTCGGGGTAGCCGAGTGACTGAAAGAAGCGCACCCGCGCTTCGGACACCAGGCTGAGCAACTGCGCGTTGTCCAGGTGCCCGCCCTGGTTCACGTGGCTGATGTATATCTGCAGTTCGGTGGCAAAGCCGAAGTGCGGTGGGAGGTCGAAGACGATGCGGGCCATGGTACGGAAAGTGGGAGGGCAAAACAGGAAGCGGGGGCAGGTGCCAGCGACGGACATAGCGCATTGCGCGAAAGACAGGGTCTGCCCTTCCAGGCGCTGGATGGGAAGCACAGGGGGACGCCATCCCATCCACAGCGTGGTGCCCAGGCCACTGCAGGGGAGTGTTGCGCACGAGTCCTGTGGGCCGGGCGCCACTGTCTCGTATGCTCTCGGGCAGTGGATTTTACCGGAGCCCCTTCATGCGCCCTTTTGTTCGGACCCTGTTGACCGCCCTGGCGCTGGCCGTGGTGCCGTTGGCAGCCAACGCCCAGACGCTCTACAAATCAGTGGGTACGGACGGCAGGGTGGTTTACAGCGACAAGCCTCCCACGACCGGTGCCGTAGAGAAAACGATGAAGCTGGAAAACCTGCCGGTCAGCGTGGTACCGGGGGCGGGCCCCGCCCCCAAAACAGCCACTCCGGACACTCCACAGATTGCGGCTCCTCGGGGCGATGTGGTGCTGTACATGGCCACCTGGTGCGGCTACTGCAAGGCGGCCAAGGCCTATCTGGCGAGCAAGGGCATCGCCTATCGGGAGCTGGATATCGACACGCCTTCTGGCAAGGCGGCGTTCAGTCAGCTGGGGGCCAGAGGCGTACCGGTCTTGCTGACCAACGGCCAGAAGATCGCAGGATTCACGCCACAAGCATATGACGCGGTATTCATGGCGCGCAAATAGCCCGGCACCGAACTGTCGCCTGGACGGCCAGAGAACACTCGCGCGCCTCCACGCCCGCAGCGCTAAAGCGCTTTGCGCAAATTCGCCGGCGCGATCTTGAGCGCCTCGCGGTACTTGGCCACGGTGCGGCGTGCGCATTCGATGCCCTGCTCCTTGAGCATCTCGGCAATCTGGCTGTCGGACAGCGGCTTGGCCGGGCTTTCGGCGGACACGAACTGCTTGATCAGTGCGCGCACGGCCGTGCTGGACGCATTGCCACCGGTCTCGGTGCCCAGGCCAGAGCCAAAGAAGTACTTCAGCTCGTAGGTGCCGATCGGCGTGGCCATGTACTTGGCCGTGGTCACGCGGCTGATGGTGGACTCGTGCAGGCCCAGCTCGTCGGCGATGTCGCGCAGCACCAGGGGGCGCATGGCCAGTTCGCCGTGGGTGAAGAAGTTCTTCTGCCGCTCGACGATGGCGCGCGAGACGCGCAGGATGGTGTCAAAGCGCTGCTGGATGTTCTTGATGAACCAGCGCGCCTCCTGCAGGCGCTGCTGCATGCCCTGGTGGCCTTCGCCGCCCTTGTGGCCACGCAGCGCGCCAGCGTAGATGTCGTGCACGCGCAGACGGGGCATCACGTCGGGGTTGAGCTGCACGATGAAGTTGTGCTGGCCGTCCCGCCCGTTGGCGCGACCGGCTTTGCGCACAATGACGTCGGGGATGATGATGTTGCGCTCTACGTCGGCAAAACGGCGGCCAGGGCGAGGCTCCAGGCGGGCGATGAGTGCCATGGCAGACCGGGTGCGTTCTTCTCCGGCCACGCCACCTTCGCTGCACAGCTGCGTCAGGCGGCGGATGTCGCGGCGGGCCAGCATCTCCAGCGGCTGCTGACAGATGCGCAGCGCGGTCTGCACGGTCTCGGGGTCGGCGTCGCTGTCTTCATCCACCGCCAGCACCGTGAGCTGCAGCGTCAGGCATTCGGCCAGGTTGCGCGCGCCCACGCCCACGGGCTCCAGGCTCTGCAGCAGACGTTGGGCCACGGTGAAGCGGTGCACCAATTCTTCGATCTGCTCCAGGTTGTCGGGCCCGGCCAGGCTGATGGCCAGCTCTTCAAGCGACTCTTCCAGGTAGCCGTCGTCGTTCAGCGATTCGATGAGAAAACGCAGCGCGGCCGTGTCCACTTCAGACAGCCGCAGCGACAGTGCCTGGCGGTGCAAAAAGGCGGTGAGCGATTCGTGCGAACGGGCCAGCTCGGTGGCGTCGGCCTCGTCGCCTTCCGCATCGTTGCGGGTGCGCGCCGGGGCGTCGCCACCCCACTCGGCGTCGTTGGGCGCCATCTCGACGGTGCCGTCGCCGCTCCAGTCGGGCTCGTCGGCGCCTGCACTGGGGATTTCAGCCTCGTTTTGGCTATCAGCGCTAGTACTGCTTGCGCTGACAGCTCCTGAAAACATAGCATCATCGGCGCTGTAGTCGTCGGCCTGCGCGGGCGTGTCGGCGGCTTCCAGGCCAAACTCCTCGCGCGGTGCTTCGTCGGCATTGCGTTCGAGGAACGGGTTTTCGTCGAGCATCTGCTCGACTTCCTGCGAGAGTTCGAGCGTGGACAACTGCAGCAGCCGGATGGACTGCTGGAGCTGGGGGGTCAATGCAAGGTGCTGCGAGACGCGCAGCGACAGTCCAGGCTTCATCACATGCGGAAGTGTTCGCCCAGGTACACCCGTCGCACTTCTGCGTTGTCCACGATCTCGGAGGGCGTGCCCTGCGCCAGCACGCGGCCGTCGCTGATGATAAAGGCGTGGTCGCAGATGCCCAGCGTCTCGCGCACGTTGTGGTCGGTGATGAGCACACCAATACCTCGTGCCTTGAGGAAGCCGATGATGCGCTGGATCTCTATCACAGCGATGGGGTCGATGCCGGCAAAAGGCTCGTCCAGCAGGATGAAACGCGGCTGGGTGGCCAGGGCGCGAGCGATCTCGACGCGGCGGCGCTCGCCACCGGACAGCGCCAGCGCGGGCGAGGCACGCAGGTGGTCCACACGCAGCTCTTGCAGCAGTGCCGTCAGGCGTTCTTCGATGGCGTCGCGCGACAGCGGCTGGCCGTCGTCGGCGCGCTGCAGTTCCAGCACCGCACGCACGTTTTCTTCGACGGTGAGCTTGCGGAAGATCGAGGCTTCTTGCGGCAGGTACGACAGACCCAGCCGCGAGCGGCGGTGGATGGGCATGTGGGCCACCGAGTGGCCGTCGATGCGAATATCACCTGCATCGCTGCGCACCAGGCCCACGATCATGTAAAAGGATGTGGTCTTGCCCGCGCCGTTGGGGCCGAGCAACCCCACAACCTCACCTTTTTGCACCACCAGCGACACATCCTTGACGACCTTGCGGCTGCCATAGGATTTGGCCAGATGCTGTACCTCCAGGCGGCTACCCGCCTGGGAGTCAGGACCGGTACTCACAGCAGGCCCGCTCACTTGGCGCCGCCGCCAAGGCTGTTGCTGGGGCGCAGCGCCGGTGTGGGCGCGTCAGGCGCTGGGGCTGCCGCGCCGGGCGGAGGGTCTTTGGGCGCCAGCACGGCGCGCACACGACCACCGGGCGCTGGTGTGTCGCCCGCCGCAGCAGAAGAGGCTGGTGCCTTCTGGCCATCGACGGTGAACACGTCGGTGAGGTTGTTGTAGACGATCACGGCGCCGGTGATCTCGTCGTTCAATACCGACCCACGGTACCGGCGGAGTTCGGCGCGGGTGATGAAGCGCACGTTGTCGGCCTTGCCGTCGTATTCGATGACTTCGCTTTCGCCTTCGATGAACTCGTCTGGGGCTCCAGCCACCGTGTCGCGCTTTTGGCGGAAGAACGCCCGTTTGCCCGCCTCGGCCGTGACCACGCCGTACTGGTAGCCGTCGGCGTCCTGGCGCACATCCAGCCGCGCGCCGCGCAGCACGATGGTACCTTTGGTCATCACCACGCGGCCCGAGAACACGCTGGTCTGCTTGAGTTCATCGTGGCGCAGGGCGTCGGCCTCGATGTTCATGGGCTTGGCACGGTCAGCCTTTTCGGCATGTGCCATGCCCGCAAGGCCGGTCAGGGCTGCGAGCACAAGGAGGGGGAGTAGGCGGTGGGTCATAGGGCACGAATCTTGCAATGATTGTAGCCATCCGATGGTACCCACCCCGAAAAAAAAGCCCGCGTCAGCGGGCCTTTGGGACAACTTGCCGACAGGGTCGGCAGATCGTCAGGCTTTGCGTGCCGTGGCCGCCAGGTATTCGACCACCTGCAACACGGTTTGCATGCTGCCGGCCATCGTGCCGTCGGTGTAGTACTTGCCTGCCACACCCATGGAAGGCACGCCCTCAACACCGTACGAATCTTGCAGCTGCGAGGCGCGACGCACCTGGTTGGCCACGCTGAAGGAGCCGTAGACCTCCTTGAACTTGGCCGCATCCACGCCCTGCTGGGTCACCCAGGCCAGGATTTCGTCGTCCTTGGCGAGCTTGGCCTTTTCCACGTGGATGGCACGGAAGACCTTGGCGTGCAGGACTTCGAGCTTGCCCATGCCTTCGAGCGTGTAGTACAGCTTTTGCTGGGGCACGAAGCTGGCGTTGAACGCCACGGGCACGCGGCGGATGGAGAGATCCTTGGGCGCAGCCTTGACCCAGGCGTCCAGCGTGGGCTCAAAGGCGTTGCAGTGGGGGCAGCTGTACCAGAAGAACTCGATCACATCGACCTTGCCGGCCGGCGCATCGGGGGCGACGGGCTTGTCCAGCCGCTTGAAGTCCTTGCCCTCCTTGAACTGGCGGGCTTGCGCCATCGCGGGGTTGGCCACTGGCAGCGTCAGGGCAGAAGCGGCAACCGCCGAGGCGGCGGACAAAGAAAACTCACGGCGTTTCATGACAAAGACTCTCCTGGTTCAGGTATGCGGGATGTGAGACATCCCTTTACAAAAAGTTCAGCCCTGGTGGTGGCGCTGTATGCACAGGCCCCTGTTCACAGCCACCGGCCGATCAGCGCTGCACACGCACCAGCGCCGATTCCAGCCCGGCGCCATCGAGTTTCTCTTTGAGCACTTCGGCATCGTCACGCTTGGTGAAGGGCCCGATGCGCACCCGGAAGACCGCCCGGCCATTTTGCTCACGCTCGCTCACGCGGGCCTCCCAGCCCAGCATGGCCAGCTTGGCGCGCTGGGCGTCTGCGTCGGCCTGGGTGCGGAAGGCGCCCGCCTGCACAAAGTAGTCAAACGGGTCCACACTGCCCTTGGCCGCGGCCTTGGCCACGGCCAGATCGCCCAGCGGGTCAGCACCCGGCTTGCTCTCGGCCTTGGCCTCGGCTTTAGCGTCTGGCTTGCTCGCGGCAGGCTTGGCCGAAGAGGCCGCGGCACGCACCTCAGGGGCGGGAGCGGATGCAGGCGCTGACGCGGCTGCCGCCACCGCTGGCGCCGCAGGGCGGGCCGGGTTCTTGCCATACAGCGGCGAGTTCGGGTCCCAGTTCTTGTTTTTCTGGGACTCCGCTGCGTCCAGGTCGGCACCGCGGCCATTGCCCTTGTTCAGGAAGGGCACCGGCACCTTGGTCACGTACACGGCCACGGCCAGCGCCGCGCCCAGGCCCACGATGACCCCGACGATGAAGCCGACAATGGTCCCGCCCGTCTGTTGCTTTTTCATATTGGTAGTAACTGCTTACATTCTGGCCGGGGCCGACACGCCCAGCACGGCCAGGCCATTGTGCAATACCTGGGCGGTGGCAGCGACCAGCGCCAGGCGCGCCTTCTTCACAGCCTCGTCGTCCACGAGGATTCGCTCGGCATCGTAATAGCTGTGGTAGCTGGCGGCCAGGTCGCGCAGGTAGAAGGTCACATCGTGTGGCGCCTCACCGTCGGCGGCGGCGGTGAGCATCTCGGGGTACTTGGCCAGTTGCAGCATCAGCGCCTGGGCCTGCGGGCCTTCGAGGGCAGACAGGTCCACATCCTTGAGCGAAGCCACATCACCACCGCCCGCCTCTTGCCACGCACGCAGCACCGACTGGATGCGGGCATGCGCGTACTGCACGTAGTACACGGGGTTGTCGTTGTTCTGTGCCACGGCCAGGTCCACGTCGAAGGTGTACTCGGTATCGGGCTTGCGGCTGAGCAGGAAGAAGCGCACCGCATCCTTGCTGGTCCACTCGATCAAATCGCGCAGCGTGACGTAGCTGCCGGCACGCTTGCTGATCTTGACCTCTTCGCCGCCCTTGACCACCCGCACCATGGTGTGCAGCACGTAGTCGGGGTAACCCTTGGGAATCCCCACATCGGCCGCCTGCAGGCCGGCGCGCACGCGGGCGATGGTGCCGTGGTGGTCCGTGCCCTGGATGTTGACGACCTTGGTGAAGCCGCGCTCCCACTTGGCAATGTGGTACGCCACGTCGGGCACGAAATAGGTGAAGGTGCCGTCCTGCTTGCGCATGACGCGGTCCTTGTCGTCGCCGTAATCGGTGGACTTGAGCCACAGCGCACCGTCCTGCTCGTAGGTCTTGCCGTTGGCGACGAGCTTGTTCACCGTGGCCTCGACGCGGCCGCTGGTGTACAGGCTGGATTCGAGGTAGTACTCGTCGAACTGGAGGTTGAAGGCCTGCAGGTCCTTGTCCTGCTCGTTGCGCAGGTAGGCCACCGCAAACTGGCGGATGTTGTCGTAGTCCTCCACGTCGCCGTTGGCCGTGAACTCGCGGTCGTCGGCCTTCACGGTGGCCTTGGCCTTGAAGGCCTCGGCGATGTCGGCGATGTAGTCGCCGTTGTAGAAGTTCTTGGCCAGCGGGTTCTCGCTGTCGGTGGGCCAGCAGTCGTCGCCGGGTTTGAAGCCCTTGGCGCGCAGCTGCGTGCTCTTGGTCAGCGTGTCGATCTGTACGCCTGCGTCGTTGTAATAGAACTCGCGGTGCACCTTCCAGCCCTGGGTGCTGAACAGGTTGCAGATGGCATCGCCTAAAGCGGCCTGGCGGCCGTGGCCCACATGCAGCGGACCCGTAGGGTTGGCCGACACGAACTCGACCAGCACCTGCTGGCCGTTGCTGGCTTGGTAACCAAAGCGCTCGCCCGCAGCCAGCACCTCACGCACCACTTCCTGCTTGGCGGCGGGTTGGAGGCGGATGTTCAGAAAGCCCGGGCCCGCGATTTCAATGGCGGACACCCAGCGCTGAAAGGCGGGCGTGCCTTCGAGGGCGGTCTTGAGCTGTTCCCCCAGTGCGCGCGGGTTGAGCTTGAGGGGCTTGGCCAGTTGCATGGCCGCGGTGCAGGCGAAGTCGCCATGGGCCGCCACCTTGGGAGATTCAAAGGCTGCCTTGGCGCCAGCGCCGGGGGACAGTTTTTCCAGCTCGGCTGCGAGCGCAGCGAGCAATTCATTTTTGGCTGTGAGCATCGGTGGATTTTACGGGTCTGCCAGCAGCAGGGCGCCAGACGCGCCGCCAGGAGGCATCCCGCAGCCAAAGGCACAATGGGTCGCCATGCCCTTTCAACCGGAGATTGCGCGTGCAACCCCAGCCCATCCTGCTCTATCGGCGCCGCTGGACCCTGGTGTTTCAGGTGCCTTTTGTGCTGCTGATGGCGGTATGCCTGGCCTTCTCGCTGTATTGGGCGTCTGTATCGAACGACCGGCTACTCACGGCCCTCTGCCTGTGTGCCGCATTCGTCACCTTCTGTGTGGGCGGAACCCTGGGCCGGTCCGCCCTGGAGGCCTACCGGGAGCAAGACCCGGCGGTGGTCATTGACGCCACCGGCATCACCGATCTGCGCCAGGACGACCCGCACACCGTGACCTGGGAGGCCATGGAACGTGTGCACCTGGACGACTACGAAGGCGTGATCCTGGTCAAGTTGCGCCCCGGCCACAGGGACTCCGCACTGGGTGTGATCGTCAAGGCACTCAAACGCTGGCAGCAACGGGGGGATGTGGTGTTTGCCCTGGGTGGCCTGGCGCACGACCCCCGGCAGATCCACACGGCACTGAAAGCCTTTCATGCAGCCGCGGCCACCAGGGCCCGCGCAGGGTTGTGATGACGGGTCCGCGTTGTCGCGCGCCATGTTCTATGGTGCAATGCCACCGGGACCCCCCATAACGCATTCACACCAGGAGATTCCATGAAAAAGCTTCTTTCACTGACTGCACTCGGCCTGGCGCTGACACTGGGCTTTGGTGCCCACGCCGCCGAAGACGCCAAGGCCCCTACCAAACAGCAATCGAAGATGGCGACCTGCAACAAGGACGCTGGAGACATGAAGGGCGACGAGCGCAAAGCCTTCATGAAGACCTGTCTGAGCAACAAGCCCGCCACCCAGCAAGACAAGATGAAAACCTGCAACGCCGATGCCAAGGCCAAGACCCTCAAGGGCGACGAGCGCAAGGCCTTCATGAGCGATTGCCTGAAGAAGTGAAGTAAGTTCATACCCGGTGCAGCGCCACCGGCTCAGACAAAGAAAAGCCCGCCGGCATCAAGCCGGGCGGGCTTTTTTTATTGGGGGGGTATTTGCGCTTACCAGCCGCGCGCCCAGAACACCGCAATCACAGCCACCACGGGCAGCACATGCGACTGGATCATCACCAGGCGGCGGACCCGAGCGACTTCTGCGGCGGGCGGCAGCGCACCGGTGCTGCGCAGGTTCTGGCGCCAGCGGCGGAACGCGGCCGAGGGCACAAACGACAGCAGGACCATGGCCAGCACCAGGGTGATCTTGATGTGAAAAAGGGGCTGCGACAGGTACCAAGAAGCGCCCTTCACGCCCCAAATCAACCGGGCCACGCCGCTCCCAATCATGACCGCACCGGCCACACCGTAGATCACATCCAGCCGGGCCAGGCGCTCGACCACGGCGGCGTTGAGCCACTCGATACGGCACAGCGCCGCCTGGCTGGACAGAAAAACCACAAAGGTCAGGATGGCCAGAAGGTGAAAGGCAGCCAGGAAGGCTTCGAGGGTCATGGTGCGGATTCCTTGTAGCGCCCGAGGCCACTGCGCCGCGCCAAGCGCTCACAGTGCCGTCCGGCAGGGCCACCATTGTGCGCGATGGCGTTACCGCAAGCACCGCGCAAAAAAAGCGGCGCGGGCCCGAAAGCCCGCGCCGCTGAGAGCGCTATTGCAGCAGGCGCCAGCGATCAGGCCACAGTGCGCGCCACCGTGGGCACGGGCACATCCGCCGGCACCACGGGCGCCGGTGCCGCAAACACCGCGAGCGGCAGCGGATGGCCATTCATCGCCGCGTCCAGGCGTTCCTGGTCCAGCGCGTTTTCCCAGCGGGAGACAACCACCGTGGCCACGGCGTTACCGATGAAGTTCGTCAGCGATCGGCATTCGCTCATGAAGCGGTCCACGCCCAGAATCAGCGCCATGCCGGCCACGGGCACTTCGGGCACCACGGCCAGGGTGGCGGCCAGGGTGATGAAGCCCGCGCCCGTCACACCCGCTGCGCCCTTGGACGACAGCATCGCCACCAGCAACAGCGCCACCTGGTGGCCCAGCGTCAGCTCGGTGTTGGTGGCCTGGGCGATGAACAGCGCGGCCAGCGTCATGTAGATGTTGGTGCCGTCCAGGTTGAACGAGTAGCCCGTGGGCACCACGAGGCCCACCACCGACTTGCTGCAACCGGCCTTTTCCATCTTTTCCATCAGCGATGGCAGGGCGGATTCAGACGAAGACGTGCCCAGCACCAGCATCAGCTCAGCCTTGAGGTAGCGGATCAGCTTGAACACCGAGAAGCCACACAGGCGCGCCACAAAGCCCAGGATCACCACCACAAACAGCAGCGAGGTGATGTAGAACGAACCCACCAGCCAGGCCAGATTGACCAGTGAGCCCAGGCCAAACTTGCCAATGGTGAACGCCATGGCACCAAATGCACCCAGAGGCGCGGCCTTCATCACGATGCCCACCACCTTGAACACAGGCGTCGTCAGCGCGTCCAGAAAGTTCAGCACCGGACGGCCTGCCTCACCCACCATCGCCAGGCCAATGCCAAACAGCACGGCCACCAGCAGCACCTGCAAGATGTTGTCGCCCACGAACGGGCTCACCAGCGTCTTGGGGATGATGTCCATCGCAAAGCCCGTGAGCGTCATCTCATGCGACTTGGCCACGTAGCCCTTCACGGCCGTCTGGTCGAGGTCGGCCACATTGATGTTCATGCCCGCGCCGGGCTGCACCACGTTGGCCACCACCAGGCCCACCACCAGGGCCAGCGTGGAGAAGAACAGGAAGTACGCCATGGCCTTGCCGAACACGCGGCCCACGGTGGAGAGCTGCGACATGCCAGCGATGCCGGTCACGATGGTCAGGAAGATCACCGGAGCGATGATCATCTTGACCAGCTTGATGAACGCGTCACCCAGCGGCTTGAGCGCCTCGCCGTAGGACGGCTCGAAATGGCCCAGCAGAACGCCCAGGACGATGGCGAACACCACCTGGAAGTACAGTTGCCGATAGAAAGGCAGCTTCAAGGTCGAGGCTGCGGGAGCGGAATGGTTGTGCATGGAACGGGTCTCCTGGGGTCACGGGTCTGCACCACCGGGGTGCCTCCGGCGCGCGTCAAGGGTGCCGTTTGTACCGCTGCACTTTGTTTCAGCCGATAACCTATTGGTATTAGTCGAGAGCGGCTCCATAGGAGAACGCGTGCACCAAATCAGGGTAACTACTTAGTCCCCAGCCTGGTGCAGCACACTCCCACCCGCGCCCAATTGGCCTTGGTGCCGCACAACCACCCCGCTGGATTCCCATGCCCACGCCCCGCCTTCGCCAGTTCTGGACGCTGCTCATCCTGCTAGCAGGCACGGTGGCCAGCATGTTCGCGGCCGGCCAGTGGGCCTGGCACCGGTCCTTGCTGGACGAAAGCGAGAGCGTGCAGCGCCAGCTGGCCCTGTACGGGCAGACGCTGGCCCAGCGCATCGACCGCTACCGCACCCTGCCCGAGGTGCTGGCCCTGGACGCGCAGTTGCAGGACGCCCTGCGCCGCACCCTGAGCACCGACGAGATAGCGCAGCTCAACCGCAAGCTGGAGCAGGCCAACGGCGCCAGCCAGTCCTCCACCCTCACCCTGCTCGACCGCGACGGCCTGGCCGTGGCCGCCAGCAACTGGCGCACGGCCACCAGCAACGTGGGCGTGGACTACAGCTTTCGCCCCTATGTGCAGCAGGCCCTGGCCCAGGGGCGCGGAAGCTTCTACGGCATTGGCGTGACCACGGGCGAGCCGGGCTACTTCCTGTCGCAGGCCATCCGTGACGACAGCGGCCACATCCTGGGGCTGGTGGCCATCAAGATTGCGCTGCAGGAGCTGGAGCGCGAATGGCTGCAGACACCCGACATCGTGCTCGCGTCGGACGCGCATGGCGTGGTCTTTCTCGCCAGCCAGGACGCCTGGCGCTACCGCCTGCTGGAGCCGCTGGACGACGAAGAGCGCCGCGAGCTGAACGCCACCCGGCAGTACTCCGACCAGCCCCTGCGCCCGCTCGACGTCCGCGTGGACGACCGCCTGGACAACGGCGGGCGTCTGGTGCGCGTGCAACCGTCCGCTGACATGCCCGCCCCGCCCGGCCGCATGCTGTGGCTGACCCAGCCCCTCCCCGGCACGCACTGGCAACTGCACCTGGTGCACACCACCCACAGCAGCATTGCCGACAGCCGCTGGGCGGCCGCAGCCGGGGGCGGCGGCTGGCTGGCCCTGTCGCTGCTGGTGCTGTTTGTGCGCCAGCGCCAGCGCCTGGCCCGCCTGCGCCAGCGCAGCCGCCAGGAGCTGGAGACCGTGCTGCAACAACACGCGCAAGAGCTGCGCACCGCGCAGGACGGCATCGTGCAGGCCGCGCAGCAGGCTGACATGGGCCTTTCCCGCAGTCTGGAACACCTGCCCCAGGGGGTGGTCATCATCGACGCCGACCTGAAGCTGGTGGCGTGGAACTCGCGCTATGTACAGTTGTTCCGCTACCCCACCGACCTGATGCAGGTGGGCCGTCCCATTGAAGACCTGATGCGCCACAACGCACGCCGGGGCCTGCTGGGCCCGGGCCCGGTGGAAGAAGCCATCGAACGCCGCCTGACCCACCTGCGCAGCGGCACCCCCCACCTGCACGAAAGCGCCAAGGAAGACGGCACGGTGCTGGAGATCCGGGGCAACCCGCTGCCCGAAGGCGGCTTTGTGACCAGCTACGCCGACATCACCAGCTACAAGAACGCAGCACGCGAGCTGCGGTCCCTCGCCGACGCGCTGGAGCAGCGCGTGGCCGACCGCACCCGCGACCTGGACGCCGCGCGGCGCGAGGCCGAGCAGGCCAACCGCTCCAAAACCCGCTTTGTGGCCGCCGCCGTGCACGACCTGCTGCAGCCCCTGAACGCCGCGCGCATGTTCACCTCGCTCTTGCGCAGCCACCTGCCGGGCGACGCCGAACGGCACGCGGTGGACAGCATCGACGGCGCCCTGGCAGCGCAGGACGCCATCCTCAACAGCCTGCTCGACATCTCGCGCATGGAGTCGGGCCAGTTCGACGTGCACATCCACGACGTGGCGCTGGGCCCGCTGCTACAGGTGCTGGGCCACAACTTTGGCGTGCTGGCCGAAAGCCAGGGCCTGCAACTGCGCTGCGTGCCCACGCGCGCCGTGGTCCGCACCGACGACAACCTGCTGCGCCGCATCCTGCAGAACTTTGTCTCCAACGCCATCCGCTACAGCCGGCGCGGGCGCATCGTGGTGGGCTGCCGCAGGGTGGGCGACCACCACCTGCGCATCGAGGTGCACGACCAGGGCCCCGGCATCCCCGAAGCCTTGCAACGCGAGATTTTTGAAGAGTTCCGCCGCCTGGACGAAGGCCGGGCCGACGACCGGGGCGCAGGCCTGGGCCTGGCCATCGTCGAACGCCTGGGCCGCCTGCTGGGGCATGAGATCGGCCTGCGCTCGCAGCTAGGGCGCGGCAGCGTGTTCTGGGTGTGTGTGCCGCTGGGTAACCCCGCCGCCGCGCAGCAGGCTGCGCCCCCCGCCACCACGCTACAGCCCAGTGACGACGCGCCCCTGCAAGGCAGCAGCGCCTGGGTCATTGATGACGACGGCCCTACCTGCGCCGCCACGCAGGCACTGCTGCAGCGCTGGGGCTGCACGGTGCCGCTGGCCGCTGGCGCGCCAGAGGCCCTGGCCGCCGCCCAGCCCGGCCAGGCGCCGCAGCTGGTGCTGCTGGACGTGCACCTGGGCGCCGGCCTCCACGGCCCCGAAGTGTTCGCGCAGCTGTGCCAGCGCTGGGGCCAGACACCCGCCGTGATCCTGGTCACCGCCGAGCGCGATGCCACCCTGCGCCGCCAGGCCGCCGAACGCGGCTGGGGCTTTCTGGCCAAGCCGGTGCGCGCCCCCGCGCTGCGGGCGCTGGTGAGCCAGACGCTGCTGAGACAGGGAGCATCCCCCTGAGCCGCTGCGCGGCGGGGCGGCCCTTGCACGGCGCCTCGCGCAGGGTGCTGCGCCCGGGTGGAGAGGCTGCGCTCGTCGCTACGCTTTTAGTAGCATCCAGGGCTCGTTAAATCAGCGACAACGGCCGTTTCGATGCAGATCTCCACCTCAGGAAGACACGCCGTCTTCCGTCTCCAGGCTTTTGACCAGCACAGCCGCCTGCGTGCGGCTGTAGCACTCCAGCTTTTTCAGGATGGCGGTGACATGCACCTTCACCGTGTTCTCGGCCAGGCCCAGCGCGCTCGCAATCTGTTTGTTCAGCAGGCCATCGGCCAGGCAGAGCAGCACGCGGAACTGCTGGGGCGTGAGCTGTGCGAGCCGTGCGGCCAACTCGGCGTCGGCCTCGGAGCGTTCGGCCGCCATGGGCGGGAACCAGCTGCCGCCGTCGAGCACGGCCTGGATGGCGTCGCCCATGGCGTCGGCGGGGGCGGACTTGGGGATAAAGCCTGCCGCGCCAAACTGCTGGGCACGGCGGATGACGCGGGGGTGGTCGTTGGACGAGATGATGACCACGGGCAGCTCGGGGTATTCGCCGCGCACATGCAGCAGGGCCGAGAAGCCGCGCGTGCCGGGCATGCTCAGGTCCAGCAGCACCAGCTCGACCTCGGGGTGGTCCTGCAACGCCTGGCCCAGCGTGGCGGCGCTGGCGGCCTCCAGTGTGCTGAACTGGGGCAGCCGCTCACGCAGCACGTGCAGCACGGCCGCACGGAACAGCGGGTGGTCGTCAGCGACGAGGAGCGTGGGCGCGGTGGACATGGATTGTTGTGCAGTCTGCCACGGGGGCTATCAGCCGCCGGCCTGCGGGCCTTTCCAGAACGCGGGCTGTGCGTACTGGTGCTTGAGGTGTTCGATCCACAGCCGCACCCGCAGCGGCATGTGCTTGCGCTGCGGAAACACCACATAGATGCCGTTGGGCGGCGCCGCAAAATCGTGCAGCACCTCCACCAGCCGGCCTGCCGCGATCTCGGCCTCCACCTCCCAGGTGCTGCGCCAGGCAATGCCGTAGCCCGCCAGGCACCAGTCGTGCAGCACCTGCCCGTCCGAGCAGTCGAGCGGGCCGCCAGGCTTGAGGTGGATGACCTCGGTGCCACCGCCCTCGACCGGCATGCGGAACGCCCAGCCCCGTGTTTGCGAGGCCTCGCTCGACAGCGTGAGGCAGTCGTGCTGCACCAGCTCGCTGGGGTGGCGCGGCGTGCCGTGGCGCTGCAGGTAGGCGGGCGTGGCCACGCACAGGCGGCGGTTGTCGGCAATGCGCACGCTGACCAGCGACGAGTCGGGCAGGTCGCCCACGCGCACGGCGCAGTCATAGCCCTCGCCCGCCAGGTCCACCACGCGGTCGCTGAGGTTGAGCGAGATCGTCACATCGGGATGCGCCGTGCGAAAACGCGGCACCAGCGGCGCCACATGGCGGCGGCCAAAACCGGCGGGTGCGGTGATGCGCAAATGGCCCGTGGCCTTGACGCCCCCTTCGGACACGCTGGCCTCGGCATTGGCCACGTCGGACAGCAGGCGCTGGCAGTCTTCCAGAAACGCACTGCCTTCGTGCGTCAGGCTGATGCGGCGCGTGGTGCGCACCAGCAGCTTCACGCCCAGGTGTTCTTCCAGCGCATCGAGCCGCCGACCCATGATGGCCGGGGCCACGCCCTCGGCCTTGGCCGCCGCGGTGAGGCTGCCGCGTGTTGCCACCGACACAAACGATTCGAAGGCCTTGAGTTTGTCCATGGGCGCTGATTATGGGGATAAAGCGGCAAAGGGCCTGGTGGCGGACTCGGGCACGGCCTGTGATCGGTTTTGAAGCCAAACAGGCCGCATGCGCTAGTGGAATATGCTTGAGCAGCTACATAAATGATAGTGAACCAGCATTACCCCCACTTCACACCAGGCGCGACTTGAGGAACCCCACGGTGCCATAGCGCTTGACCTCGGTGTAGAGGTCGCGCGTGAGGCCCTGCACCATGGCGGTGTAGGCGTCGGCCAGGTCGGGGGCGATGGTGAAGTGGTCGTAGTTCACGATCACGCCCACACGCTCGCCTTGCGCGGCGAGCAGGGCGAGCAGGCGGCGCACCTCCTGGTCGATGGCGTCGATGGTGCTGGCGGTGTTGATCTGCAGCCCCGAGAAGTCGATGTGCAGCAGTTGGCGTGCGGCGTCCAGCTCAAAGCGCTGCACCAGCGGGCGATTGAGCAGTTGCTCACGCAGGCCCAGCGGGCCGGGCTCGAACAGGCTCATATCCATGGTCTGCAAACCCGGGCTGATGCGCGGCGTGAAGGACATGTGGGCGAGCACGTCGCGGTGCAGGTCGATGCCGGGCGCCAACTCGATCAGCTCCAGCGCACCGCCGCCATCCACCTCGCCCGATGGCACCAGGCGGAACACGCAGCGCTCGGTGACATACAACACGCGCTGGCCGCGCCGCAGCGCCTCGGCGCCGCTGAAGGTGCGGTGCTCGACCTCGCGCACCAGCTTGCGCGCGCCCCCTTCGTGCAGGATGTGCAGGTGGCCGTCCACCGTCTCCACCTGCAGCGCGCCTGCCGTGAAGGTGCCGACAAACACCACGGTCTTGGCGTTCTGGCTGATGTTGATGAAGCCGCCCGCACCCGCCAGGCGCGGGCCAAACTTGCTCACGTTGAGGTTGCCGTGCTGGTCGGCCTGCGCGAGGCCCAGGATGGCGATATCGAGACCACCGCCGTCGTAGAAGTCGAACTGGTTGGGCTGGTCGATGATGGCCTGCGGGTTCACGGCCGCGCCGAAGTTCAGGCCGCCGGCGGGGATGCCGCCGATCACGCCGGGCTCGGCCGTGAGCGTGACGAGGTCGATGATGCGCTCTTCAGCCGCCACGTTGGCCACGCCCTCGGGCATGCCGATCCCCAGATTCACCACCTGGTGCGGGCGCAGCTCCAGCGCCGCACGGCGGGCGATGATCTTGCGCTCGGTGAGCGGCATGGCCTCCAGCGTGTCCATGGGCACCCGCAGCTCGCCCGCAAACGCGGCGCTGAAGGGCTCGGCAAAGGTCTGGTGGTGGTGCGCTGGCTCGGTGGCCAGCACCACGGCGTCCACCAGCACGCCGGGCACCTTCACCTGCCGGGGGTTGAGCGTGCCGCGCTCGGCGATGCGCTCGACCTGGGCGATGACCACGCCGCCCGAGTTGCGCGCGGCCATGGCAATGGCCAGCGCTTCGAGCGTAAGCGCCTCGCGCTCCATGGTGAGGTTGCCGTCGGCGTCGGCCGTGGTCGCGCGGATGATGCCCACGTGGATCGGAAAGGCCTTGTAGAACAGGTAGTCCTGCCCGTCGATGGGAAGGATGCGCACCAGGTCTTCGGTGGTGCGCGCGTTGAGCTTGCCGCCGCCGTGGCGCGGGTCCACAAAGGTGTCCAGGCCCACGCGCGTGAGCGTGCCGGGCTTGCCTGCAGCGATGTCGCGGAACAAATGCGTGATCACGCCCTGCGGCAGGTTCCAGGCCTCGATCTGGTTGTCCACCGCCAGCTTCTGGATGCGGGGCACCAGGCTCCAGTGCCCGCCGATCACGCGCCTGAGCAGGCCGGCGTGGCCCAGGTGGTTGAGGCCCCGCTGCTTGCCGTCGCCCTGGCCTGCGGCGTAGACGAGCGTGAGGTCGCGCGGGGTTTGGGTCGTTTCCCAGCGCTGGGCCAGCGCCACGGCAATGCTTTCGGCAAAGCCGATGCCCACAAAGCCGCCCGTGGCCACGGTGTCGCCATCGTGGATGAGCTGCACGGCATCAGCGGCGCTCACGATCTTGTTCTTGTGGGCCGCGTTGAGCGCGCTGGCGTCCAGGGGTGCCTGCATGGGTTTGTCTCCCGGTGGGTTTGTTGTGCGCGCAGCGTAGTGGGTAACGGGCGAAAGCACCATTCAGGGTGACTACGGACCACTCTCAGTTTTGCGTAAAAGTCACTGGTTTAGAGATTTTCAGCGTATTTATGTGGACAAACATTTGCAATACAGTCTGTCCATGGCCTGCTGTTGCGGGCACCGTTTTTCATTGATCTCCGTTTTCACCACTCTTCTTGAGGCACCCCATGACCGAACGCACCCAAGTCCACGGCCTGCAAGTGGCCACTTCCCTGTACCGCTTTGTCGAAGACAAGGTGCTGCCCGGCACGGGGGTGGACGCCGCCGCCTTCTGGAAAGGGTTTGACGCCATCGTGTCCGACCTGGCCCCACGCAACATCGCCCTGCTGGCCGAGCGCGACCGCCTGCAAACCGAGCTGGACACCTGGCACAAGGCCAACCCCGGCCCCATCCAGAACATGGTGGCCTACCGCGGCTTTCTCGAAAAGATCGGCTACCTGGTGCCCCAGCCTGCCGACGTGAAGGCCACCACCACCAACGTGGACGACGAGCTGGCCACGCAGGCCGGCCCGCAGCTGGTGGTGCCCATCCTGAACGCACGTTATGCACTCAACGCCGCCAACGCGCGCTGGGGCAGCCTGTATGACGCGCTGTATGGCACGGATGCGATCCCCGAGACTGACGGCGCCGAAAAGGGCAAGGGCTACAACCCCGTGCGCGGTGCCAAGGTGATCGCGTTTGCGCGCCAAGTGCTGGATGACACGGCGCCTTTGGCTGCAGGCTCGCACAAGGATTCGACGGGCTACAAGGTGGAAGGCGGCCAGCTGGTCGTGTCACTGGCCAACGGCAACACCACGGGCCTGAAGGACGCATCGCAGTTCAAGGGCTACCAGGGCAATGCCGCCGCGCCGTCGTCGGTGCTGCTGCAGCACAACGGCCTGCACCTCGATATCCAGATCGACCGCAGCACGCCCATCGGCCAGTCCGATTCCGCAGGCGTGAGCGACCTGGTGCTGGAAGCGGCCCTGTCCACCATCCTGGACCTGGAAGACTCCGTGGCCGCCGTGGACGCCGAAGACAAGGTGCTGGGCTACAGCAACTGGCTGGGCATCATCCAGGCCACGCTGACCGAGCAGGTCGCCAAGGGCGGCAAGACCTTCACGCGCGGGCTGAACCCTGATCGCATCTACACGGCCCCCCAAGGCGGCGAAGTACGCCTGCATGGCCGCTCGCTGATGTTCCTGCGCAATGTGGGCCACCTGATGACCAACCCGGCCATCCTGTGGAAGGACGCACAAGGTGCCGTGCGCGAAATCCCCGAAGGCATCATGGATGCGGTGGTGACCACGGCGATTGCACTGCACGACCTGCAGGGCCATGGACAAAACGGCATCCGCAACTCCCGCAAGGGCAGCGTCTACATCGTCAAGCCCAAGATGCACGGCCCCGCCGAAGTCGGCTTTGCCGCTGAACTCTTCGGCCGCGTAGAGAAGCTGCTGGGCCTGCCCGACAGCACCGTCAAGCTGGGCATCATGGACGAAGAGCGCCGCACGTCCGTCAACCTCAAGGCCTGTATTGCCGCTGCATCGACCCGCGTGGCGTTCATCAACACCGGCTTCCTCGACCGCACGGGCGACGAGATGCACACCGCCATGCACGCCGGCCCCATGGTGCGCAAGGGCGACATGAAGACCAGCGCCTGGATCCAGTCGTACGAGAAGAACAACGTGCTCGTGGGCCTGTCGTGCGGCCTGCGCGGCAAGGCGCAGATCGGCAAGGGCATGTGGGCCATGCCCGACCTGATGGCCGAGATGCTCAAGCAGAAGATCGCCCACCCCAAGGCCGGTGCCAACACCGCCTGGGTGCCCAGCCCCACGGGCGCTACGCTGCACGCGCTGCACTACCACCAGGTGAAGGTGAGCGACATCCAGATCGAGCTGGAAAAGACCGATGTGAACGCCGAGCGTGACAACCTGCTGACCGGCCTGCTCACCGTGCCCGTGGCCGCCGGCCCGAACTGGAGCGACGCCGAGAAGCAGCAGGAGCTGGACAACAACGCCCAGGGCATTCTGGGCTACGTGGTGCGCTGGGTGGACCAGGGCGTGGGCTGCTCCAAGGTGCCCGACATCCACAACGTGGGCCTGATGGAAGACCGCGCCACGCTGCGCATCAGCAGCCAGCACATGGCCAACTGGCTGCTGCACGGCGTGGTGACACCGGCCCAGGTGAAGGAAACCTTCGAGCGCATGGCTGCGGTGGTGGACGGCCAGAACGCCGGCGACCCGCTGTACCAGCCCATGGCGGGCCACTTTGGCACCAGCTACGCCTACCGCGCAGCGCTGGACCTGGTGCTCAAGGGCGAAGAGCAGCCCAGCGGCTACACGGAGCCACTGCTGCACGCCTGGCGCCTGAAGCTGAAGGCAGCACAAGCGGCCTGATTCCCGACTGCAGGCAGAGCCATATTCATGGCGCTGCCTGCTCCACTTTTGATAGCTGCTAGCGCAATCAACATGTGCACTGGCAGCTATTTTTCTTTCAGGCAGTACTCCGGCTCACCTTGTTCAGTTGTGTGAGAAGCGGCGACCGCGTTTGGGGCAAGCTGCGCCGTACACTGGCACCGACGCCCACGCGCTCACTTCTATGCCTGCAGCACCACCTACCCACCCCGTTCCGTCTGCCTGCCAGCTGTGTGGGCAGCCCAATCAGTGCGCTATCGCGGCGGGTCTCCCAGCAGAAAGCTGCTGGTGCATGACGCAGACCATCGACCCTGCGGCCTTGGCCGCTTTGCCACAGGAGGCACGCGGCAAGGTCTGTATCTGCGCGGCTTGCGGCGCGCCGGCGCCAGACGCACAGCAACCCTCCGCCGCAGGCCACCCGCCTTCGCCGATATGATTTGGGCTTTTCGCTGTCTTCACAGCGCGCGAAGGAACAAGACATGCCCACGTACCACATCGAAATGATGGAAGGCCGCACGTTCGAGCAAAAGAAGAAGCTGGTGGAAGAGATCACCCGCGTATCCGTCGAGATCCTGGGCGGCTCGCCCGAGTCGGTGGACATCCTGATCACCGATGTGAAGCGCGAGAACTGGGCCACGGGCGGCA
>Ga0207976_100149_pt1 | contig 52474 bp, 42 predicted proteins | sample LakWasMe94_HOW11_2_FD_183916 | JGI IMG/M metagenome (GOLD analysis project Ga0207976, IMG submission 183916) | Freshwater sediment methanotrophic microbial communities from Lake Washington under simulated oxygen tension - Sediment Metagenome... | ecosystem: Environmental > Aquatic > Freshwater >...
GGCACGCCAGCTCGGCGTGCCCGTGACGGACATCTTCGACACGCTGCAGATCTACCTGGGCAGCCTCTACGCCAACGACTTCAACCAGTTTGGCCGCACCTACAGCGTGCGCGTGCAGGCCGATGCAGCCTACCGGGCTCGGGCGGAAGACGTGGGCCTGCTTAAGGTGCGTTCGAGCACCGGCGAGATGGTGCCGCTGTCGGCCCTGATGAAGATGGAGCCCAGCTTCGGCCCCGAGCGCGCCATGCGCTACAACGGCTATTTGGCTGCTGATGTGAACGGCGGCCCCGCGCCCGGCTACTCGTCGGGCCAGGCGCAGGCAGCCATCGAGCGCATCGCCGCCGAGACCCTGCCTCAGGGCATCACCTTCGAATGGACCGAGCTGACCTACCAGGAGATCCTGGCCGGCAACTCTGCCGTGCTGGTGTTCCCGCTGGCCATCTTGCTGGTGTTCCTGGTGCTGGCCGCGCAGTACGAAAGCCTCACGCTGCCCATCGCCATCATCCTGATCGTGCCCATGGGCATCCTGGCCGCGATGACGGGCGTGTGGCTCACCAAGGGCGACAACAACGTGTTCACGCAGATCGGTCTCATCGTGCTGGTGGGGCTGTCGGCCAAGAACGCGATCCTGATCGTGGAGTTTGCGCGCGAGCTGGAGTTTGCCGGGCGCACGCCCATACAGGCCGCCATCGAGGCCAGCCGTCTGCGGCTGCGCCCCATCCTGATGACCTCGCTGGCCTTCGTGATGGGCGTGCTGCCCCTGGTGCTGTCCACCGGCGCGGGCGCTGAGATGCGCAGCGCCATGGGCGTGGCGGTGTTCGCCGGGATGATCGGGGTGACGGCCTTCGGCCTGTTCCTCACACCCGTGTTCTATGTGCTGCTGCGCAAGCTGGCGGGTAATCGCCCGCTGGTGGAGCATGGCGCGCATGTGGCGCCCATCTCGCAGGCGCCCCGCGGTGGTGGCATGGGTCAGCCGGTGCTGGCCGCGCCCCGCAAGGAGCACGAATGATGCCCATGACCACAACGACCTTTGTGGCCCTGAATGCTCGCTCCACGCTGCCGGGTGCAGCGGGTGCATTGGCTGGGGCAGGAGAACAACCATGACCGATTTGCTATTGAAGAAAAACTCCACCGATGGAGCCCTCGCAGTGCGCAAGCGCAGCCTGCTGGTGCCCCTGGCCGCCGCGCTGGTGCTGGCCGGTTGCATGACCCAGCCCGTGGCCCCCGCGCCGCATGCGGGCGTGCCCGTGCCCGCCAGCTTCACCGCAGGGGGCGACGCGCTGCCCACGGCCCCCTGGACGGTGGCCGCCCCTGCCGAGGCGCAGCCGCGCGGCGAGTGGTGGCTGGGCTTTCAAGACCCGGTGTTGGCCGATCTGGTGCAGCGCGCGGGCCAGGCCAACACCAGCATCCAGCAGGCCGCCGCGCGGCTGGCGGAGGCACGCACGCTGCTGCGCTCTGCCGATGCTGCGCGTTCGGTTCAAGTGGGCGCCTCGGCGGGCGTGACGCGCCAGGCGGGCGCTGCCACCACGGGCAGCGCAGCACCCGCTACGCTGGGCACGGCGGGGCTCAATGCCTCGTACGAACTGGACCTGTTCGGCCGCCTCTCGCAGACCAGCGACGCCGCACGGCTGGACGCCGACGCGCGCGAAGCCTTGCTGCAGAGCACGCGCCTCATGGTGCAAGCCGACGTGGCACAAACGTACCTGCAACTGCGCGCCGTGCAGGCCGAGCAGGTGCTGGTGCAAGAGAGCCTGGCCGCGTACCAGGACACCCTGCGCCTCACGCAGCGCCGCCTGCAGGCGGGCGATGTGGCCGAGCTGGACGTGGCCCGTGTGCAGACCGAGGTGGCGGCCACCGAGTCCGATGCCCTGGCCTTGCAGCGCCAGCAGGCCCTGCTGACCAACGCGCTGGCCGTGCTGGCGGGCGAGGTGGCCAGCGGCTTTGTGCTGCCGCCCGCGACGGGCGACGCCGCGTTGCCGGTGATTCCGCCGGGCGTGCCCGGCACGGTGCTGGCGCGTCGTCCCGATGTGTCAGCCGCGCAAACTGCCGTGCTGGCCGCGCAAGCGCGCGTGGGCGTGGCGCAGAAGGCGTGGTTCCCGGCCGTCACGCTCACGGGCAATGCGGGGCATGCGTCGCCCGAGCTGGGTGACCTGTTCAAGTGGTCCGCCCGTGCCTGGGGCGTGAGTGCGCTGCTGTCGCTGCCGATCTTTGACGGCGGCCAGCGCGATGCACAGATCGAGGGCGCCAAGGCGCGCCTCGAGGCTGCGCTGGCGGACCACCGGGGGCAGGTGCTCAATGCGTTTCGTGACGTGGAGGATCAGCTGACCTCGCTGCGCCTGCTCTCCGGCCAGGCCGAGGCGCAGGGGCGGGCGGTGACGGCCGCGCGGCGGGCCACGCAGTTGTCGGATGTGCGGTATCGCAATGGCTTGGTGAGCCAGCTGGAGTTGCTGGACGCGCGCCGCAGCGAGTTGCGCAATCGGCGGCAGGAGTTGCAGGTGCGGACGGCACAGTATGTGGCGACGGTGGGGTTGATTCGGGCGCTCGGAGGAGGGTGGGGGGATCAGCCTGCGGTGAAGATGGCTGCTGTGCCGCAGTAGTTTTTTTAGCGACTTTGGCTGCTTGCGCTAGTGGGATATGCGCTGGTAGCTATTGATTTTGTGGTGTTGGTTCTTGTGCGCTGATTGGGTGGCATGCCTTTGTTGAGGGCGGAGGCCGGGAGTCGCCCCGGCAGGCGAGGTACTTTTCTTTGCTTCGCCAAAGAAAAGTACCCAAAAGAAAGGCGACCCCCAGTCTGCGACCCCTGCGCTTCGCTACGGGGCAAACCTGCGGTGGGGCGGTTGCGGAGTGCGCCGTGGAACTCGCTCTGCGCTGGCGCGCGCCGCTCAGACATCCACGGCGAGTCAGAGCACGATGCACGCGCGCTCCGACGCGCGTGCCACCCCACAACCACCCCGCCGCAGGCGCAGCCAGCAGGGGTGGGGCAACCGAACATCCAACAGCCGAACATCCATACGGGCCATTGCTGCGCTCGGCCGTGCTTGCGCAGCGCGAAGCGCTTGCGCCCGCGAGATGGGGCCGAGCGAAGCAAAGGCCCGTGTGGATGTTCTGCTCCCCTGGCCCCTCTGGATGTGCCGAGGAGCGCAGGGTTTGGCGGATCAGGGCTCGCGTGTGTCTGAGCGACGCGCAGCGGCGCGAGTTGAGCGAGACCCCGCCAAACCCGAGCACCGCAGGTTGCCCCGTAGCGAAGCGCAGGGGACGCAGACAGTGGGGTCGCCTTTCTTTTGGGTACTTTTCTTTGGCGAAGCAAAGAAAAGTGCCTCGCCTGCCGGGCGACTACCGGCCTCCGCCCTCAACAAAGGCACGAGGCCCCATCAGCACACCCCACCAAAACACTACAAAATCAATAGCGACCACCGCATATCCCACTAGCGCCTGCGGCCATAAAGGCTCAAAAACCTCAAATCACCCCTTCAACCACCCCCGCAACCTCCCCACCCCTTCCTCCAACCTCCCCAGATCCTGACTCGCAAAACACCACCGCAACCACCCCGCAGCCTCTCCCCCAAACGCGCTGCCGGGAGCCAACCCCAGCCCCGCCTCCCGTACCAACCGCTTGGCCAGCGGCAAACACTCGTCATGCCCGTCGATATGAAAGAACGCATACATGCCCCCACGCGGCGTGGCCACCGACACTCCTGGCACCTCGGCCAGCAACGGCACCAGCGTGTCCCGGCAGGTGCGTAGATGGTTCACCAGCGCAGGCGTCACCTCCTCCGTGCGCTGCAGCGCCACCGTGGCCCCGCGCTGCACAAACACCGCCGCACACGAGGTGTTGAACTCGATCAGCTTGCCCACTGCGGGCGTCATGGACGGCGGCAGCACCAGCCAGCCCAGTCGCCAGCCGGTCATCAAAAAGCTCTTGGAAAAGCTGTGCGTCACGATCAGCCGGTCCTCGGGCTCAGCCACGTCCAGAAAGCTGGGGGCCGCGCCATTGGCCGTGTCGCCCGCGTAGTACAGCCGCTCGTACACCTCGTCCGCCAGAATCCACGTGCCCGTGCGGCGGCAGTGCGCCAGGATGGTGGCTTGCTCCTCGCGCGTCAGCGTCCAGCCCGTGGGGTTGTTGGGTGCGTTGACGACCAGCAGGCGCGTGCCGGGTGTGATGGCGGCCAGCAGCGCATCCATGTCCAGGCGCCATGCGCCGTGCACGTCGGCCACCAGCGGCACAGTGCGCACCTGCGCCCCCAGAATGCGCGGCTGCGCCACCAGGTTGGGCCACACGGGCGTCACCAGCACCACTTCGTCGCCCGCGTCCACCAGGGTCTGCACGGCCACCATCAGGCCGTTCACACCGCCGGACGTCACTGCGATGCGGTCGAACCATGCATCGGTGTGCTGCTGCGGGTGCAGGCCGTGCATGTAGCCCGCAATTGCGTGGCGCAGTTCGGGCAGGCCCAGGTTGTGGGCGTAAAAGGTCTCGCCCTTTTGCAGCGACGCAATGGCCGCGTCGCGGATGAAATCCGGCGTCACCTCATCGCTCTCGCCAAACCAGAACTTCAGCACATCGCTGCGCCCCAGGCCTTCGTTGGCCACTTCGCGGATGCGCGACTCTTCGAGGCTTTGGACTACTTCTCGCATGCAATCTCCTTGAAATACACAGCCATCATCGCAGGCGTATAGTCGTTTTTTTGATTTTTTCACCACATTGGCTGACCAACCAACGCTCATGACCTACCCCAACACCCAGCTCTTCATCGCAGGCCAGTGGCAAGACGCCGCCGAAGGCAAGACCCTTGCCGTGTTCAACCCCGCCACTGGCAAGGAAATCGGCCGCGTGGCCCATGCCACCAAGGTCGACCTGGACCGCGCGCTGGACGCCGCACAAAAGGGTTTTGAAGCCTGGCGCGACATGCCCGCCGCCGAGCGCGCCAAGACCATGCGCCGCGCTGCCGCCCTGATGCGCGAGCGCGCCGAATCAATAGCCGCCATCATGGTGCAAGAGCAGGGCAAGCCCCTGGCAGAAGCCAAGGTCGAAACCATGGCATCCGCCGACATCATCGAATGGTTTGCCGACGAATCGCTGCGTGTGTACGGCCGCATCGTGCCCTCGCGCAACCTCAAGGCCACGCAAATGGTGCTGAAGGACCCGGTGGGCCCCGTGGCCGCGTTCACGCCCTGGAACTTCCCCATCAACCAGGTCGTGCGCAAGCTGGCCGCCGCGCTGGGTGCAGGCTGCTCGATTCTGGTGAAGGCGCCTGAGGAAACCCCCGCCAGCCCGGCCGAGCTGATCCGCGCGTTTGCCGATGCCGGCGTGCCCGCAGGCACCGTGGGCCTGGTCTATGGCGACCCGGCTGAAATTTCCAGCTACCTGATCCCGCACCCCATCATCCGCAAGGTCACGTTCACGGGTTCCACGCCCGTGGGCAAGCAGCTGGCCGCGCTGGCGGGCAAGCACATGAAGCGCGTGACGATGGAACTGGGCGGCCATGCCCCGGTCATCGTGGCCGAAGACGCCGACCTCGAACTCGCCATCAAGATCGGCAGCGGTGCCAAGTTCCGCAACGCAGGGCAGGTCTGCATTTCGCCCACGCGCTATCTGGTGCACGAAAGCATCCGCGCCGACTTTGTGGCCGCGTTTGCCAAGTACGCACAGGGCCTGAAGGTGGGCGATGGCCTCACGGCCGGCACGCAGATGGGCCCGCTGGCCAACCCGCGCCGCATTACCGCCATGGCCGATTTGCTGGCCGATGCAGTACTGCAGGGCGCCAAGGTGCTGGCCGGTGGCGAGCGCATCGGCACCGAAGGCAACTTCTTCCAGCCCACGGTGCTGAACGACGTGCCCCTGTCGGCCCGTATCGTGAACGAAGAGCCCTTTGGGCCCGTGGCTGCCGTGCGTGGCTTCACCCAAATCGAAGACGCCATTGCCGAAGCCAACCGGCTGCCGTTTGGCCTGGCCGGTTATGCCTTCACCTCGTCGTTGAAGAACGCTCATTTGCTGGCGCAGCGCCTGGAAGTGGGCATGCTCTGGATCAACCAGGCCGCCGCACCTGCAGCCGAGCTGCCGTTTGGCGGCCTGAAGGATTCGGGCTACGGCTCCGAGGGTGGCCCCGAGGCCATCGAGGCGCACCTGAACACGCGCCTGGTGTCGATCATGAACGTGTGAGGGCGACCATCGCGCTTTTTGAACAGGCTCTTAGCGCGGTAGTCACAGGCCCCCGGTGCCATGGCATCGGGGGCCTTTCTGCTTTCTGAAGACTGCGCTGGGGCGGCGCAATGGTGCCGCGCTGGCACACGGCATGGGTAGCGGTGTGCCAGCGCGCACTGCTTTCAGAAGAGCCTAGCCCATGTTCTCCACGCGCTACCTTGCCCTCATCTTGGCCCCAGCTTGCGTATGCCCCACCTGGGCTGGCATGGACAAGGAAGGCTCCAGCCAGCGGCCTGGACTGTTCTGTGCCTGGCTGTCCCCGGACGATGGCCCGGTGTGGGCGCATTTTGAGAACCCCGCGCACCATGCCGCAACTAGTGCGGCACTGCCATACCGGCGCGCCGGTGTTTGCGCTGCAGGCAGGCACCCGCTACCAGTGCAAGGCAGCATCACCACAGAAGTCCGCCGGCCAGGAAGAACCCTACACCGCAGGGCTGACCATGCAAGCAGCCGAGGCTTCCAATCGCCCGATTCCACTCCAACCCTTCGGACAAGTACTTGTGCAACTCCAAAAAGACTTTGACCAGGTTCTTCGTGTCGGAGGGGTGTGACGGCTGGTGCGTGTCGCTCTGGGGCCTGACGGGCGGGCTGCGGCAGCTGGGGCGGTTTGGCGGGCATTGAGATTCCTGGTGCGTTTCGTGCGCACCGTACAGTGTTTGCAATGGGGCGCTGATGGCCGGACGCTGGCCAGAGCGCGCCGTGATTCAAAGCACCTGTGTGGTGAACCGTGGCTGGTGCCTGACACCTGTCAACACCGTGTGGGTGACTTCGGCCCGGTCGATATACAAGCCACTCAAATCGTCGAAAACCACGTGCCTGCTGGCGGTTTTGCCCGAGACTGAAAGCGCGCAAAACGCCAGCTAGGGCTATTGCATACCGGTTATCGGGGTATCTACTCATGGATGGCATGAACACCAGATGCCTAGAGCACCTGGTTGCAATCGTATGCCCGGGAGGTCACATCAAAAGAGATTTTGAGTGCTGACTATTTATTCAGCAAGGCTGTGAGCGAGTGATTTTGCAAGAAAAGGTGCTGTGGAGTATTTTCCAGTGTCTACTGAAAAATAGCGGCCATGTCGTGTGATGCCATAGTCTGATCGGCGATGAAGCGTGGATTTCGGATCCGAGAGCAAACCCTGGCCAGCAGCAAAAACCCAGCCACCTTCCAGATAAATGTATTCGGCTTGTTCGCGAATCTGTGCTGCCCACGGCAACAATGACTCCAGATTTTTGAAGATGGAATCCTTCAGTGCCTGCGAATCGGAAACGGCCGACTCTTTGATATCCGGTGGCAAGACGTCTGAACTATCTACCCGCAAACCATCGGGATACCAAGAGAGATAAAAATCACGTCCATTGTAATTTTTGATGTCTCCGAAAGGCCCCGTGGCAATAACGGCACAAGGTGTGTTTACTGTTGCTCGTGTGCGTACGAATAGCGACTGGCGGTATCGATTCGACCAAGTCCCCGTCGGTTCTATTCCAGCGGTCTGGTCTATCGCCATGCGGCCCTGCCAGAGCGAGTTAATCACATAGTCATAAGGGCCAAACGTGCCTTCAGATGTTTCTATGCTCCAGGTACCTTCGGCGCTGTCTCCCGTGGGGTGGGCTGCTGTAATACGGACCCCCATCAAAGGCTCAATGAGTTTTTCTTCCGCCAAAGCGGATATAAATTTTTCCGCCACCCAATTGGTCTCTACAGAGCGCTCTGGAGCGCGAAACCCCGCAACAATGTCTGGAGAAGATGTCAAGTTGGCAAGTTGGGAGGAGTTCAGTCGTTGAACCCTGCAATCGGATACATCAGCTAAATACCGTTTTGCATCTGGATGCGCTCGCACCCGTTCAACAACTTTCTCCATGTACGTCATCATTTCTGATGCCGATGTTACTGAATCGCGATGGCACAAATACAGGTCGTCTTCGCTTGTGATGGCTGGAGCAAGTGAAGTGCCGACCAATTCTTCGATCAGAGGGCGAAAATTGAGCCCTCCAGGAATGACATGGCTTGCGGTGCGTAAAGATGGATCCGCACTGTAGATAAATCCCAGATGGATCTTTCCTTCGTTCCATCGACTTGCCGCACTGAAAGGATGTTTTTCTTTGTCAAATATGGATACGTGAAATCCTTTGCGGGCGAGAAAGATCGCGGTGGAGCAGCCCATTATCCCTGCTCCGAGTACCGCAATGCGTAACGGTTTTTTCATGTTTGTTTAATTCCAGTTATTCACATATGACGCGGGATCATATTTCTCACTGGCCATTACCAAGAGTACAGAGTCCGATGCAACGTATGTCTGGCGGCACCACACTCCACTGCCTAGGAGCAGGCCTGGCCCTGTAGGTATCAGCGCGGTATTTACTTCTTCTGGCCCTGTTCTTAGCACGAGTTCAATTTTCCCTTGAAGGCAGATCAATAATTGCTGCCCCGTTCGGTGGCCGTGCTCGCCGCGTATGGCTCCGGCGGGTACGTTTGTTACCGTGAATACCCGGCGAGGCCGGAAAGGAAGATCGTCGAAATCGATTGGCAGTAAATTGCCGCGTTCATCAGTATGAACGGGAAGATCAATCAAGCGGGCGCGCCCCTCAAACCAAGAGTGATGCGAAAAGTCAGCGCTGGTATTTATGATTTCCCTCACTTTCTAAGTCCGGCCTGTTTTGGAGGAGCCATCTCGCCATCGGACCGGTCAAGGTGAGTTTCTGTTCGCTGGTTAGGTCTGAGATCCAGATTTCTCGCATTATTGCTGCATGAACCTCAAAAAATTGCCGTTGAGAGAATTTCCAGCTTCGAGAAAGGCTGTCAGGTTTGTAGTACTTGTAGCATAGGGTTTCTGGTATTCGTGCGAACTCACCGAGCAGGCTCATGTGAAACAACCATGGCCAGTCTGCCGAAAATTCACCCGCCCGGTGGGACTTGAGTCCCTGAATTCGACGTGCAGGCTCCAAACGGAATAAACCTCGATTTGGTACCCACCATTTGTTGTCTCCCCGCATCATGATGAATCCTCTCTGTACGGGGTCGTGCACGCCTTCAATCTCTTCAAATATCCACTGCTCTTGAGATTCGTCGGTGTTAGTCAAGAGAACGTCGGAATAGCTCAATACAACTTCTGGCCGGCTGTCAAGTATGTTGACCAGCTTCTCGATATAAGCTGAATTTAATATATCATCGTGAAATGCAAACAAAACATAATCTGAGTTGGCTTGGTTGAGTAAAAAATTGCAATTGCCTACATACCCCAGCCGTTCCTGCTGTCGTATCACCCTGAAGCGTGGGTCATTGTGGGCATGGGCTGCACAGATTTCATAGGTCGAGTCATCGCATTTGTCCACTGAGATAATGATCTCAAGAGGGGCATAGGTTTGGGCCGACAGACAGTCAAGAGTCGCCTGAATAAAGCCTGCGGATTGCCATGCGGGAACCAGTGCGGTGACCTTCGATGGCTTTTTATGGGAGTCCATATGATTGAGAAAGTGATTTTTATTGCCAGCGCAGCAGGAGCCGGAAGGCCCGCATGGTCGAGCGCTTTCCTTGCTCTGTCGTGAAAATTTTTTCCCATACACGAAGGTATTTTTCGTGCAAGCAAGTACTGCGCCGACTGCTGGGAAGATACCAGTTCAAACCCGCACGGCGTGTCTATCTGTAACCGCATTGGGCATGCAGGGCTGGCACGGAAACGCTCGGTGGATTGGATGCGCAAGGCGTTGATTGCGCAAGAAAAAAACCCCGCACTCCAAAGAAGTGCGGGGTAATTGGCTGTTTGTCTGCCCTCCCACCAGTCAGGGCAGCAGCGTGTGGGGGGCCATCAGAAGTTGTGGCGCACGCCCACGGCGAAGGAGCTGAAGTCGTTACCCGGAGCCGACACGCCGTAGGTGGCAGCCTGGCTGTTGTTGATGCGGGTGTAGTACGTGTAGATCTTGGTGCGCTTGCTCAGGTTGTAGTTGTAGCCCAGCGTGTACTGGGTGGCGGCGCTGTTGGACACGTTGGAGTAGTTGCCGGCACGGCCCACGTTCACGTGGAACTCGGACACACCCATGATGTAGGCGGCCGACAGGCGCAGGTTGGTGCGGTTGCCGCCGTTGGCGATGAACACGTTCTTGTCGCGTTGCACGTAGGCGCCCATCACGAAGGGACCGGTGGAGTACGAAGCGCGCACTGCGAACTGGTTCTGGTCGCCCAGCTTGGAGTAACCAGCGCCCAGGCCCAGCTTGCCGATTTCGTAGTTGGCAGCCAGGTCCATGCTGTTCTTGCCGCCGGTGCCGCTGGGCTGCTCGTGCTGGGCCCAGCCGGCTTCGAACGTTGCGCCGCCCAGGCTGGGGGTGCGGTAAGCGATCTTGTTGATGTCGCGGGCGGGGTAGGCGTACAGGGCGTCAGCCGACGAGCCGGTGTCGTGGTTGTGGTTGCTGATGAAGTCGGCCGTGGCGTAGTACGACTCGGACGTGAAGTTGCCCAGGCGAACCATGCCGAAGCCGCCGGACAGGTTCACTTCGCTCTGGCGGGCAAAAATGCCGCGCGAGTCGGAAGCGCCGGAGCTGGAGTCAAAGCCGCTTTCGAGCTGGAAGCCAGCCATCAGGCCGCCGCCGAGGTCTTCCTGGCCCTTGAAGCCAAAGCGGGAGGAGTTGTTGAACAGGCCGGTCTTGGAGACATCGCCGTCTTTTTGGTGTTCAAAGCTGGTGTTGACCCGGCCGTACAGGGTGACGCTGCTCTGTGCAAAGGCAGCAGACGTACCCACCAGGGCCAGCGCGGCGAGGGCGCAGCGGTTCAATGTTTTCATTCGCGAGGTTCCTTAAATCAAATTTTGTTTGATGACAAATAATCACCGGCCAAAAACGCACAGGGGTGATGCCTTCGGGCCGCCGCTACAAGCAAGTTTGGTGCCTGTGGTGATGTGATCGTTGCACTTTGCAACGGAAGGGGATGCTACTGGCCGCCGTGATTGGCCGCCAGCGGGGTAAACACCTTTTTGTCATCCAAATGTCGTTGCGGCGCAACATGGTTCTGGTAGTGCACGCCAGAACCGACCCGGGGCGTAGCCCGGCACCCCCCCTCAAGGTCGCGAATGCAGCGCAAGCCCCACGTGGGCTGCCATCGGCGTGCCGCAGTGCCCGGGCTGCTGCCGCCGTGAAGGCGCTGCAAGGGCCGCGAGGATTGCAGGCGCTGCAGGGCGGCTGGTGGGGTTTGTGGAGTGGGCGACGACCCCTTGAGGGATCGTCAACGGGCCCCTAGAACCGGTAGGTCGAGGTCAGCGTGTAGGTGCGCGCCTGTCCGTAGAAACAATCCCCGCGTGCCAGGCACTGGGTGATGTGCACCTTGTCGGTCAGGTTGACCACGTTGAAGGCCACGCGCCAGTCGCCAGCGTCGTAGGCCAGCATGGCATCGGCCAGGGTGGCGGCAGGGGTGCTGATGGCGCTGGTGCCGCTCCATTGCGAGCCGGTGTAGCGCACGCCCGCGCCCACCACCCAGCCGCCACGTCCCTGCGCTGCAAAGCGGTGGCTCAGCCAGGCCGACGCGGTGTGCCGGGGCACGCTGGCCACGGGCTGGCCCTGGTCGCCTGCGTTGCTGCGGCTGATCTGGGCGTCGGTGAAGGCGTAGCCCACCGTGAAGTCCCACTGGCGTGCCAGGCTGGCCTGCACCTCCGCCTCGAAACCGTTGACCTTTACTTCGCCGATCTGCAGGCTGTTGAGCGGGTTGCCGGGGTCGGTGGTCTTGCGGTTCTTCTCGCGCAGGGTGTACACGGCGGCAAACGCACTGATGCCCTGGCCCGGCGGCTGCCACTTCACGCCGGCCTCCCACTGTTCACCGCGCTGGGGTTTGTAGGGGGTGCCGTACGCGTCGAGCCCACCCAGGGGCTGGAACGATTCTGAGTAGCCCACATACGGCGCCCAGCCGCCATCCATCTGGTACGTGACGCCTGCGCGTTTGGTCCAGGCCTTGTCGTCCACTGCAGCGGCAGGGCGGCCTTCGGTATCGGTCTGCGCACTGTCGTGGCGCAGGCCCAGCGTGGCCGTCCAGCGGCCCCATTGGATCTGGTCTTGCGCGTAGAACCCCAACTGCTTTTGCACCACGCTGGGCTGGCGCACCAGCTGCGCCGCAGTGGGCGGCGTGAAGTTGCCGTACACCGGGTTGTACACGTCGATGGACGACGCCACCGCGCGCCAGGCCTGCTGGCCGGTGTGGTTGCGCTGCACGTCCAGGCCTGCGAGAACTGTGTGCGCAGTATTGCCCGCCTGCAGCTTGCCTTCGAGCTGCGTGTCGATGAGCAGCATGCGGCCGGTGTTGAGGTTCCACACTGCATCGCGCACCAGCGTGCGGTTGTCGCTGTTGAACACGGGGCGCGCAGGGCGGCCGGTCCCAGCGTTGGCGGTGAAGCTGGTGTAGATGGTGCGGTAGTCCACCTCGCTCACGGTGCGGCGCAGGTTCTGGCGCACTGTCCAGTCGCTGTTCAGACGGTGGCTGAACAGGTAGCCCCAGGAGTTGTTGCTGGTGTCGTACGCGTCCCAGCCCGGCTCGCTGATGAAGGTGTTGCGCGGAATCTGGCCGTACTGGCTGGGCAGCTGCGTGCCTTGCCACGGGAAGAAGCCAATGAGCGAGCCGCTTTGGTCCTTCTGGTGCAGCGCCTGCAGCGTCAGCGACGTGTCGGCATTGGGTTTCCAGGTGAGCGATGGCGCAAACACCACGCGGTTGTCGTCCACATGGTCCACCTGCGTACCGCTGTCGCGGCCCACGGCCACCAGGCGGTAGAGCCACTGGCCGTCCTGGTCGAGTGCGCCCGTCAGGTCGGCGGCGATCTGCTTGCGCGCGTTGTTGCCCAGCTGCACCTGCACCTCGCGCAGGGTGTCGGCCTGCGGGCGTTTGCTGGTCAGGTTGAGCACGCCGCCCACGCTGCCCTGGCCGTACAGCACGGAGGTGGGGCCGCGCAGAAACTCCACACGTTCCAGCGTGTACGGGTCCGGCCGGCTGGTGTTGTAGGTGCCGTAGGTGCGCAGCAGGCCGTCCTGGTACTGGCTCACCGTGCCGCCGCGTGCGGCAAAGCTGTCCACGCGGCTGTCGAAATAGTTGGACACCGCGCCCGCGGTGTATGCCGTCACCTGCCGCAGCGTCTGGACGCCCTGGGCTTCCATCTGGTCGCGGGTGATCACGCTGATGGCCTGCGGCGTTTCGATGAGTGGGGTGTCGGTCTTGGTGGCGCTGAGCGCACGCTGGGCCACAAAGCCGGTGACGGGCGCGGTGGGGTTCTCCTGCCCCGCGCCCGAAGAGACGGTGACAGGGGCCAGCGTGGTCTCGGCCGTGGTGGTCGGAGTGGTTTGTGCATGGGCAGCGGCGCTGCACAGCAGCAGCAGAGCGGCCTGTGCCACCGCGGTGCGCGGCGCGCGGCATGCGCGCGAATTGGATGCGGAAGGATGCATGATTTGCTATTAATTAGATAGCTACTTGGGCATATTCGACTAGCGCAAGCGGCCGTTTTGGCTTGAAATGGGCGCCGCTCAGCGTCCCGCAGGGGCGGGAGTGGCCGCTGGGGGCAGGGACGGCGACGGCATGCCGTCGGCCAGCACAAAGCTCAGCGTGGTCACGTAGCTGGCTTCGCCGTACGGTGCGCCATGTGCCTCACCCGGCGTCTTGTCGCTGTGCTTCACCTCGGCCACGTACTGGCCCTTCCAGGGGGTGACGAAGGTCACTGTGCCGTCTTCACCGGCCTCGGCCTCGCGCGTCCAGCCCGAGGGTGCGGCCAGCTGCACCTTGGCCTTGGGCAGCGGTGCGCCCTGATAGACCACTTTCAGCTCACCGGGCTTACCGGTGGGCACCAGATCCAGCGGGGCGGCGGGGGCCACGGGCTTGGCCAGGCTGGCCACCCAGCGGGCCGAGGGCTGCCAGACCATCGCGGGCAGGTTGCGCTTGCTGCGGTCGATCAGCGGGTAGGTGGCGGTGGCAAACAGGGTGTCGGGCGTGCCGGCGGCGGGGTAGACAAAAGCATCCTTGCCCAGTTGGCCTTCCACACGCTGGGCGGCGGCGCCCGTGCGTTGCTGCTCGAGCACGGGCACACCCTTGAACTGGTCCAGCCGGCCGGGCGAGGTCTCGCGCAGGTTCTCGTTGAACTCCCCGAAGTGCAGGCGCGCCTGACCCCCGGCGTTTTCCAGCCACACCTGATGCGCGTGGACAGGGGCCAGTGCGGTCACGCTGGCGATGGTCAGCGCGGCAGCCAGCCAAGGGCGTGGTAAGGTGGGAGCACAAGACATGGATATTTCCTCTCTTTGGTTTGGGATTCGGGAACGCCGCCAAAAAATCGCAGCGCGCAGCCCGCCGCACCACCCCCCGGGTGGATGCAACAAAGCTCACTTTTTGGTAGCTGCCTGCGCTTTTGGGATAAGCGCTGGGTGGCTTTTTGATCTGAACGTTGCAGCGCCCGGCTCACACCGGACGACAGCGCAGATCGGTGGGCCGTGGGGCCCGCTTCAGCGACCGCCATGAGGTCGTCATGACAGCCGCCGGAAAACGCTCACAACGCCGCGCTCGCGCGCGGGGCCTTTGCTGGGGGAGTCGGCACCGGCGCACGCGGCCGGCCGTACCAGCCCATCACCCCCACGGGGATGCCCAGCGCCACCCACGACCACCAGTCGCCCCAGGTGTCGGACACCAGGGCCGTGAGCAGCCCGGTGGTGGTGAGCACACCCATCACGATGGGCCCGCCCCACAGGGCCCAGAAAGGGCGGTGCTTTTTCATGCGGCCCCCTCGGTGGAGCGCGCGGCGCCCGATGTGGGCAATGCGCCGCCAGCCAAGTGAGCGGTGGCGCTGCCCACGGTTGGTGTTGCGGGGCTTGCGGCCTGCATGCCCTTGCACAGCCACAGGTACAACCCGCTGCCCAGCACCACGATGGTGGCAACGTCGAGCAGCGCCCAGAGGATCTTCATCGGCATGCCACCGTAGTCGCCAAAGTGCAGCGGTTGCGAGACCAGCAGCGCCGTCAGGTACCACGGCAGCTGGGGCGCTGCAGTGACCTGCGCCGTGCGCGCATCCACCAGCACGGGCTTGAGCAGGCGCGAGGTGAGCGGCTCGTTGCCGCGCAGGAAAAACGTGTTGTGGTGCGGGCTGGAAAACGCCGTGCCCGGGAACGCAATGAACGACAGCTTGGTGCCCGGCGCCTGGGCCTGCGCGGCCTCCAGCGCCTGCTGCAGCGGCCCGCGCTCGGCAGCGGGCACGATGGGCTGGCCTTCGTAGGGCTTGAGCAGCACCGAGAGCTGGTCGTACTGCCAGTACTTGATGAGCAGGTCGGCCCACGTGTTGATCATGCCCGTGCCACCCACCACGAAGGCCCACACCAGCGTGACGATGCCCAGCAGGTTGTGCAGGTCGAGCCACTTCACCCGCGTGGACCGATCCCGCCGCACCTCACCAAACGCCAGCTTGCGCATGAACGGCGCATACAACACCACGCCGGTGACGATGGCCACCAGCAGCAGCAAGCCCATGAAGCCCAGAAACAGCTTACCCGGCAGCCCCGCGAACAGGTCCACATGCAGCTTGAACATCACGTACATGAAGCCTTCGTCAAACCGTGGCTGCGCCAGCACCTGGGCCGTGCGGGCATCCACCGCCACTGAGCGGAAGTCATCGGTGGGCGCCGGGGTGGGCGTGAGCGTGACGAACCAGACGTTGTCATCGTCCTCCGCATGCGACGCGAACTGCACCACCCGCTCGGGGTGCAGCGCCTGTGCGGTGGCCAGCACCTGGTCCAGGCTCGCGCGCGGCGTATTGGCGGGCATCGCAGGCGCCTCGACCTCGGTGCCCAGCAGGTGGCCGATTTCGTGGTGAAAGATCAGCGGCAGACCGGTGATGCACAGCAGCATCATGAAAACGGTGCACACCAGGCTGGACCATTTGTGGGTCCAGCTCCAGCGGCGCAGGGCGGTGGGGCTCAGCATGGGATGAGAACCTTGTTGAGCGATTTGCTACCGCAAGGGCTTTGAGTTTCAAAGCGCTGCGCACGCACGCACTGAAGGGCCAGACGCAAAGCGCCGGCCATGCCGGAAGGATCAGAGAGAAAGGAGTGTTTCAAGCCAGGCAACCCGAATGCATCTGATGACGGAGGGAGCTGGCTGCAGCCGAGAGAAAGGGCTTTGGCTTGCGGTAACCAAATTTTATCCCGTAAATGCGAATGATTCCCGATCAGATGTTGTGATTTTGCGAATTTGACTTTTGTATGGCTACGGCTTCCTTGAATTGATAAAAATAAATTGACGAAAATGATAAATTCATCAAAAATTGAGCCGCATCAATGAACAAGGTGATATGCCATGAACCGCAACCGAATGACCGTCCGTAGAAAACTGAGTCTGGCCTTCGGCCTGATGGTGACCCTGATCCTGCTGGTGGCTGGGATTGCCATCTATGACATGACAAAGCAGAAGGACCTGTTCCACGACTACGTCACCGGCATCAACGCCCGCGCCCATCTGGCGAAAGACGTGCAGTCGGCCGTCAACCGGCGTGCCATTGCGGCGCGTAACCTTGTGATAGTCACCTCGGAATCAGAACGCGCTGCTGAGAAGCTCGCGGTGAGCAAAGCCCATGCTGATGTTCAGGACCGGTTGGCTCGATTGAAAGAAATGGCGGTGGCAGGCCATGTGCCGGCGCACATCAAGGCGCTTGTGGACGACATCGACAAGATCGAACACGCCTACAGCCCTGTGGCTTTGAAGATCGTGGATCTGGCGCTGAATGGCCAGCGGGATGAGGCCATCACCATGATCAACGAGAAGTGCCGCCCTCTGCTGGCCGCGCTGGTATCCAAGACCAATGAATACCAGGCTGTCACCGACGAGCGATCAGGCCAGCTCGTGCAGCAATCTGAGTCGGACATGGCCGCGCAGCGCACCTACTTGGTGGCCCTTGCTTTGGTGGCAGCATTGGTGGCTCTGATCTCCGGCTACCTGATCACACGCAGCCTGTCCCGTGCGCTGGGGGCCGAGCCCGATGTGCTCAGCGATGCAGCACGCCGCGTGGCGGACGGGGATCTGTCGAAAATGGATGGGGCCGACAGTGCCATCCAGGGAAGCGTGATGGCGTCTCTGAGCGCGATGCAGCAAAACCTGGCGGACATCGTTGCCAAGGTGCGCGGTGCGTCGGATTCGATCGCCATGGGCACTTCCGAAATTGCACGCGGAAATATCGATCTGAGCCACCGTACCGAAGAGCAGGCCAGCGCCCTGCAGCAGACGGCCGCCACCATGGAGCAGTTCAGCACCACGGTACTCAACAACGCAGAGAACGCCAAGGTGGCAGACCAGTTGGCCATGAACGCAACCACCGTGGCCACCCAGGGCGGTAAAGTGGTATCGCAGGTGGTGGACACCATGCGGGGTATCAATGACAGCTCACGCAGGATTTCCGACATCATCGGCGTGATTGACGGCATTGCCTTTCAAACGAACATCCTGGCGCTGAACGCTGCTGTTGAGGCCGCGCGGGCGGGTGAACAAGGGCGCGGGTTTGCCGTGGTGGCCACCGAGGTGCGCAACCTTGCGCAGCGCAGTGCCACGGCCGCCAAGGAGATCAAGGCATTGATCAGCGAAAGCGTGGAAAAGGTGGTTGCCGGTACCCAGCTGGTGGATCAGGCGGGCCAGACCATGGACGAGGTGGTGGGCGCAATCCAGCGTGTGACGGAGGTTGTGGGGCAGATTAGTGCTGCCATCTCTGAGCAGAGCTCCGGCGTGTCTCAGATCGGCCAAGCTGTGAATCAGATGGATCAGGTCACACAGCAGAACGCAGCGCTCGTCGAAGAAAGCGCGGCGGCCGCCCAGAGTCTGGACATGCAGGCCCAGCAGCTGACGCGGGCGGTGCAAATCTTCAAGCTCGAAGAGCGGTCGGGCACTGCCTCGGTCAGCCACGAGCGGCGGCCCGGTCTTGGCTATGCAGTCTGACCCGCTGCGCCCGTACTGGCCCAATTCGCCTCCTAGGCCCGAAAGTCGGCAATGACTGAAGAGTCCCCACGTCTGATCCAAGAGCTCTTCGCGCGGCAGTTTGACTATTTGCCGAAGGTGGAAAGCCCTGAGCAGCGCAAGGGCCCGCTGGGCATCGTGAACCTGTTCGCATTGGCATCCCACATGCTGACGGCCATGTCCGGCACACTGGCCATCGTTTCTGTAGACAGGTTCGGCGCGAACCGAGCGGGGTGCGATGCCGGTCTTAACGATCAGGTCCATCGACTGGTGGATCTCTCGGTGCAGACGTCCGCGTCATTGACACGGTTGATCGGCGTTGTGATGGTGGCGTTGCAAAGCGAACAAATCACAAGCCCAAGCGCTGCCGAACGCGAGAGCATCCAGGAAGTGATGACCACCGGATACATCTACATCGAGTCTTTGAATGCAGTGTCGCTGGAAACAACCAACATGGCGCGCTGGCGCGGTGTGTGGGGACGCAACGTCGGTCGCCCCTTCCGGGCTGCGCAGTCAACGCAAACCAATGACCCGGAAGGCGACAAGGCCAGACATTCGGTACGCACCCTGACTGCACAGATCATGGAGCTGGGTCTGAGGGCCGAGCTCTATGACGGAACCTGGAGCATGAACTGAACGCCATCGACCCCATTGCACGCTTCGCTCAGTGCGTCCGTGCGATGCTGCTAAAGCGACTTTGGCTATCTTTTAGATAGCGGCTAAAGACCTTTGGTAGGGCGTCAGCAGCATCTTTGGTCCGGCTGTGGCAAGTTGCGGCGACCGGTCGATTGACTGAGACGCGTGCGCTTTTCGCCCTTGTCAGAAGTGCGAGCGCAGTGTGACCTGCACCGCGCGCGGAGATCCGGGCAAGATCAGGTTGTCGTTGCTGCCGTGGGCTGACACGTAGTACTTGCGGTTGGCCAGGTTCTTGATGTTCACGTCCACATCCCACTGGCCCAGCGTGTACTGCAGGACGGCGTCCAGCGTCGTGTAACCGGGCAGGGTGACCAGGTTGGTCAGCGAGGTGAAGCGGGCGCCCACGTAGTTCACGCCGCCACCCACGCGCAGGCCGTGGCCCAGGTCCTTCATGGCCCACAGGAAGGCGGAATTGCGGGGAGTGAGCGCAGGCACTTTGCCCTGGGCGGCAATGGCGGCGGTGGGCAACTGGGTGGAGGTGGTGGTGGCCAGTGATTTCGTCATGCGGCCATCCAGCCAGGCGTAGCCGGCGCTTACATCCCAGCGGCCGGGCAGGCGGCCGTTGGCGGTCAGCTCCAGGCCGTTGGTGCGTTGCGTGCCCACGTTGATCTGGCGCGAGGGGTTGGTGGGGTCGGTGTTCTTGATGTTGGTGCGCTCCAGGTTGAAGAGCGCGCCCGTCACGTTCATGCGGCCATCGAGCAGGTCGAGCTTCACGCCGATTTCCTTGTTCTGCGTGATCTCTGGTTCGTTGGCGGTGTTGTTGGCGGCCAGTGCAAAAGTCTCTGCCGAAGGCTGGAACGACTTGCTGTACGACACGTAGTACGACACGGCGTCGCTGGGCTGCCAGACCAGGCCTGCGCGGGGGCTGAACTTCTTGTCAGTGCGCGACAACGCGGAGAGCTTGCGATCAAACTCGGTCTGCTGCTTGAACACGTCGTAGCGCGCACCCACCAGCGCCTTCCACTGCGGGGCCAGCGTGATCTGGTTCTGCCAGTACAGCGCCGCTGTGTCTTGGGTGGTGTGGCTGGGGATGGCGCTGTCGGCGGTGTAGCTGGCGACAGGTATCACCGGAGCGGCTACGCCTGCGGGGTTGAAGATGGAGACGCGGTCTGCTCCGCCCGACACGGACTCCGCGCGCTTCTTCTGCCGGCCTAGTTCCATGCCCATCAGCCACTCCTGCTTCAGGCCCCCGAGCTGGTTGCGCCAGGTCACGTCGGTCTGGTTGAACAGGCCGCTTTCGTCGCGCAGGATGAACGAGCGTGTGCGGCCCACGGTCAGGTTCACCGGGTTGGTGGTGCCGCCGGGCAGGGTGTTGTAGCGGTCCAGCGTGTAGTCGTATGCGCGTGTCACATTGCGCACCGACCAGTCGTCGTTGAAGCGGTGGTTGAGGGTGGCCGCCAGCGATTGCATGGTGCTGGTGGTGGTGTCGTCTTGCGCGGCGTTGCTGGAGCCGTAGTAGGTGCTGGCGGGCACATTCACTGGACGGCCATTGAGTGCGGGAATGCCGAAGTCCGTCAGGCGCTTGTCGCGCGCGTTGGTGTACTGCAGCAGCAAGTCGGTCTGCGCCGCGAGCTTGAGCGCGAGCGACGGCGCGAAGTTGTGGCGCTTGATGAACTGCTGGTCGCGGTAGCTGCCTGAGTCTTCGACGGCGGCGTTGATGCGGAAGGCCGCGGTGTCGCTGATGCCTACATTCACATCGGCCGTGGCGCGGCGATAGGCGTAGCTGCCCAGGCCCAGAGAAGCCTCCCCCGAGGTCTCGCCAAACTTGGGTTTCTTGGTCACGCGGTTGATCAGGCCGCCCGAGGATCCGCGCCCGTACAGCACGGCGGCGGGGCCCTTGAGCACCTCCACGCGCTCGATGTCGGCCAGGTCGCGGAAGTACAGCGCATCGTCGCGCACCCCATCCACAAACTGGTCGGCAATGGCGGTGAAGCCACGGATCACCACCTGGTCACGCTGGCCGTCGCCGTGGCTCATGGCCACGCCGGGTACGTTGCGCAGCACGTCTTCCATCGACCGCGCACCCTGGTCGCGCATGAGCTGCTCGGGTACCACGTTCACGGCTTGGGGCACATCGCGCAGCGGCGCGCTGCCCTTGGTGGCCGAGGTGCTGACGGCGGGCGAATAGCCGTCATCTCCGCTGGTGGATTGCACGGTGACCTCGCCCAGCGTCTGGGTCGGCGCAGAGGGCGGTGTTGCTTGTGCCAGCGCGGTGCCGCAGAACGCGGCCAGGACGGCAGCGGCCAGCGGGTGCAGGGCCTGGGGGTGGCGGAAGGGGCGGTGGAAAGGTGCGTGCATGGTTTGTCCTTGGTGTGTGCGCAACGCGGTTGAAAACGGCTCCGCAGGCACCGGGCCTGGCGCGGGCCCATGGGGCCGGTGGCTGGGAGGGGCGCAGAGAGCGGGATGAAAAAATGCAAGGGTGAGAGGCGGATCAGAAAGTGCGACGAGCCAGAGGGGCCGCCGCATCCTTTCCGCTCACCCCCCCCCGGCCCAGGCGGCGAGGCCTGCCAGCAGGGCCAACCCCGCCAGCAGCGGTGTGCGCCGGGGCTGCCAGGTCACAGTGGCCGTCACGGCCACGGCGGCTGCTGACAGGGCCACGGCCCATGCGGTCACGCCGAGCGAGGCAGGCACGCCATCGGCCGGGTGTGCGGCCAGCCATAGCGACAGCAGCAGCAACAGCACCCCCGCGCGGCGCAGCTGTTGCAGGCGGTGGGCTGCACCTTCGCGGCCCGTGGCGTCTTCATGGTGGCGGTCCATGCCCAGCGCCATCACCGACCAGGCCGCAAAACACAGCAGAAATGCGGACATGGTGTTCAGGCCCCCGACGTTGAAACAGACACTTCGGTGGCCGCAGGCAATGCGGCCGCCGGGGCAGTGCGCGGTGTTTTGGCCTCAGCGGCTTTGCCCTTGCGGGCACGGCCCGGGCGCAGCCGCCACGACAGCCAGCCCAGCACCAGCCCGGTGGTCAGGAACGCTAGGTCCATGCTGGCCCACACCCATTCGCCCGCTGGCAGCGTGACGCCGAGGTGGGTGTGGGTGGTCAGGGCGTTGATGACCGGAAGCAACGCCCACACCAGCCCCGCTGCGCCCAGTGCAAACGACCAGCCCATGCGGCTGGGCCGCACCACGGCGCAGGCCAGCGCCCACAGCAGGGCCAGGCCCCAGGCGCTGAAGAACCAGGCCAGTTCCACATCGGCCCGGCCCTCTGCATTCAGCGGGACCAGGCGGTTGGATGCGATGTACACGCCGCAGGCCAGCGGCAGGCCCGCCAGCGTGGCAATGTTGATGGCTGCCACCAGGCGCTCGCCAAATGGCGCCATGGTGGGGACCACGCCCCCCCTGTTGTCTTTATTGGCGGCAATCCCTGTGCGGCTGGCCTGCGTCTGCGACTTGGCGCTGCGCTTGACCGACCACAGCACCATGCCGGTGGCGATCATCAGGCTGCCCAGCAGGCCAAAGCCAAACAGCGCCCAGCGCAAGCCGATGTCGGCAAACCGCGCCATGTGCAGGCCGTACAACACGCCGTAGGTCTTGACGGCAGGGCCGGTGGCATCGGCCTGGTCCAGCCACTGGCCGATGCTGGCATCAAACAGCAGGCGCGGTGGTCGGTATTGCAAGCGGTCGCCTTCGTGGCGCGTCACCTCGACCACGGCGCGGCCCTTGGCGTCGCGGCGTGCCTGCAGGCTGCCGATGCGCCCGCCATCCCAGCGGGTGCGCGCTTCGGTCAGGATGGACGGCAGTGCAATAGCGGGCAGGGGCTCTACCTTGTCGCCCGGTCTGCGCCGGGGGCGGCTTTCGGCTTTCTCGCCCTGCAGGTCGGCAAAGTACGCGTTGGAGTCCACGCCGTTCTCGCCCTTGTAAGCAGTGGCAATGCCTGCAGGCATGTAGAGCGTGTGGAAGATCATCAGCCCGCTGAAGGTGATCATCAGGTAGAACGGCAGCACCAGTACACCGCTGACGTTGTGTGCGTCCAGCCAGGCGCGCTGGCCGCCCTTGGTGGGGCGGAAGGTGAAGAAATCCTTGAAGATGCGGCGGTGCGTGATCACCCCCGAGATCAGCGCCACAAACATCAGCATGGTGGCTACGCCCACAACCCAGCGGCCTTCGAGGGTCCAGCGCCCCTTCTGCGCGGTGCGCAGCTCGAAGTGGAAGCGGTAGAAGAAGTCGCCACCCATGGTCTGGCGCGCGTCGATGGCCTCGCCGGTCTGCGGGTTCATGCGCAGCGTCTCGAAACGGCCATTGCCCGTGTCGCGCCACAGGAGGTTGACGGCGGGGTCGCGGTCGTCGGGCAGGTGCATGATCCACTGCGTGACGTTGGGCACCTTGCGCGCCAGCGCGTCCAGGGCTTTTTGCGCCACCTGCGGATCGGTGGCATCCACCGGCTGCAGTCCATGCATCTCGGGGCGCATCCACAGGTTGAACTCGTTCTTGAAGAACGACAGCGTACCGGTCAGGAAGATTGCAAACAGCAGCCAGCCCAGGATCAATCCGGCCCAGGTGTGCAGCCAAGACATGGCCTGGCGGAATCCCTCGCGGTCGTTGGGCACCTTGGGCTTCTTGGCTGAGCGTGCTGCTTCAGACGCAGTGTTGGCCGCGGTGGCTGCAGGGGCCCGTTCGGCCGGGGTTTGCGATGGGAGTGTGCTGCTGGTCATGCGGCGGCCTTCATCCAATGCCGTGCCGTGGCGCAGGCGCCCAGCACCAGTGCGGGCAGCAGCGTGCCACCCCAGGCGCCCCAGGCGGTGCGTGTGTAAAAAGCCCAGCCAGCGGCGGCGGCATACACCACCCACGAGAGCATGGTGGCCGTGAGCACAGCCTCCACGCGGGGCATGCATTGCGCTAGCAGGAGCGACAGCGCCGCCGAGAAGCCTGCCGCCAGTGCGTAGCCGCCCCCTATCGCCGCCACGGCGCGGGAGGTGATGGCCAGCCGGTAGCGTCCATTGACGCGGGTGGCCTTCATGGCAGGGCCCGGGGAGATCCGGGGGTGTATGTGGGCAAGGGCCCCGCAAGGCAGGGGCGGGACGTACGGTGCGGCATCAGCAAAGAGCTCCAGACAGGTGTGTGGGTACAAAACGCACAAACGCTGGCTGCAACGGGCGGCTGGAGCCGGGCTGACTGGCTTGCTGGCGGGCTCGGGAATCAGGGTGTCACTGAACCCGGCCGCTGGTGGTAGGCTGACATTCTACTTTTGTTGAGAAGCATTCGCATTTGTGTTGCGGGAATTTTCTTCCGTTGATGTGCACTTGCAACAACCCGTGATCGCAGGGGGCATTGCTATCGGGGAGAAATATTTTCCAAGCTGCAGCGCGCAGGCACAAAAAAACGGGCCGAAGCCCGTTTTGATTTTTCTGCCCGCTTTCGTGGACCGATCTGGCGATCCGTGGCCTTACTCCACATCGCCCATCTGCGACTGCAGGTAGTTCTGCAGGCCCACCTTGCCGATCAGGTCGATCTGGGTTTCGAGGAAGTCGATGTGCTCCTCGGTGTCGTCCAGGATCTTTTGCAGCAGGTCGCGCGATACATAGTCACGCACGCTTTCGCAGTGGGCGATCCCATCCTTGATGGTGGCTTGGGCGCCTTGTTCGGCGCGCAGGTCGCAGGCCAGGATCTCTGGCACGTCTTCGCCGACCTGGATCTTGGCCAGGTCCTGCAGGTTGGGCAGGCCGTCCAGCGTGAAGATGCGGTCCATGAGCCAGTCGGCATGCTTCATCTCGCCGATGGATTCCGAATACTCCTTCTTCGCCAGCTTGTCGAAGCCCCAGTGCTTGAGCATGCGGTAGTGCAGGAAGTACTGGTTGATGGCGGTGAGTTCGTTCTTGAGCTGGGCCTGCAGATGGCCAATGACCTGTGCGTCACCTTTCATGGGGACTCCTTGTAATGTGTGGATTCGGCGCTGATTGTCGTGACCCGCATCCAGCAGCGCAAGGCAAGCCCCTGCTGTGGCGCGCGGGCTGCGTGTGATGCTGAGAGGCGTTCGCGTTCACATCCTGTGTGCCCCGCGGCGCACCAGGGTTGTCACCGGGAGGTCGCACAGGGCGTTGTATAGTAATTGACAATTGATTCGATGTAATCAATTAATTGGATTGATGACTTGGAAATGCCTAAACTTCAGTCCTGTTCAGTCAACCAACCACCAAGGAAACAGAAATGTCCCTGATCAATACACAAGTTCAGCCCTTCAAGACCACCGCTTTCGTCAACCGTGACGGCAAGGGTGAATTCATCGAAGTGACCGAACAGTCCCTCAAGGGCAAGTGGTCCGTGCTGATCTTCATGCCCGCAGCTTTCACCTTCAACTGCCCCACCGAAATCGAAGACGCTGCCGACAACTACGCTGAATTCCAAAAGGCCGGTGCCGAGGTTTACATCGTGACCACCGACACCCACTTCTCGCACAAGGTGTGGCATGAAACGTCGGACGCCGTGGGCAAGGCCAAGTTCCCGCTGGTCGGCGACCCAACGCACCAGCTGACCAACGCTTTCGGCGTGCACATTCCTGAAGAAGGTCTGGCACTGCGTGGCACGTTCGTGATCAACCCCGATGGCCTGATCAAGACCCTGGAAATCCACTCCAACGAAATCGCCCGCGACGTGTCGGAAACCCTGCGCAAGCTCAAGGCTGCCCAGTTCACCGCCGCCAACCCTGGCCAAGTCTGCCCCGCCAAGTGGAAGGAAGGCGCCAAGACGCTGACGCCTTCGCTGGACCTGGTTGGCAAGATCTAAGCATTCGCTTTTCTCGGCCTCTGAAGCCGGACAGCGTCATGGCGCCTGTGCGCCGTGCCGTCCGGCTTTTTTACGCCCGGAGTTTGACCCGCAGGCTTGATCTGAATCCCGCTTGCCATCACGCTCCCCACATACAACTCCAAATTCAAAGGACACCACCATGCTCGACGAACAACTCAAGACCCAACTCGCCGCCTACCTGGAGCGCGTGCAGCAGCCGTTTGAGCTGGTGGCATCCCTGGACGACAGCGAGACTGCGCGCGACATGCGCGAGCTGCTGACAACCATCCAATCCCTGCGCAGCGACAAGATCACCCTGCGCACCGACGGCAACGATGTGCGCAAGCCATCCTTCAGCCTGCAGCGCGCGGACGCCACCAACAGCCTGCGTTTTGCCGGCCTGCCCCTGGGCCATGAATTCACCTCGCTGGTGCTGGCCCTGCTGTGGACGGGCGGCCACCCGCCCAAGGTCGAGCAGGACGTGATCGATTCGATCAAGGCCCTGGATGGCGACTTCAACTTCGAGGTCTACATGAGCCTGACCTGCCACAACTGCCCGGACGTGGTGCAGGCGCTGTCGCTCATGGCCATCGTCAACCCCAAGGTCAAGACCACCGTCATCGAAGGCGGCGCCTTCCAGCAGGAAGTGACCGAGCGCGAAATCATGGCCGTGCCCATGGTGTTTTTGAACGGCCAGGTCTTCGGCTCCGGCCGCATGACGATTGAAGAAATCGTCGCCAAGCTCGACACCGGCGCCGCCGCCCGCGAAGCCGCCAAGCTCAGCGCCAAGGCCCCGTACGACGTGCTCATCGTTGGTGGTGGCCCCGCTGGCGCAGCCGCCGCCGTGTACGCCGCCCGCAAAGGCATCCGCACCGGCGTTGCTGCCGAGCGCTTTGGCGGTCAGGTCAATGACACGCTGGCGATTGAAAACTACATCTCGGTGCTCGAAACCGACGGCCCCAAGTTCGCCGCCGCACTCGAAGCCCATACCCGCGCCTACGGCGTGGACATCATGAACCTGCAACGCGCCGACAAGCTCATCCCCGCGGCCGAGCCAGGTGGCCTCATCAGCGTGCAGATGGCCAACGGCGCCACGCTGCAGTCCAAGACGGTGATCCTGTCCACCGGCGCCCGCTGGCGCAATGTCAACGTGCCCGGCGAAGCCGAGTACAAGAACAAGGGCGTGGCCTACTGCCCGCACTGCGACGGCCCGCTGTTCAAGGGCAAGCGCACGGCGGTCATCGGCGGCGGCAACTCGGGTGTCGAGGCTGCCATCGATCTGGCTGGCATCGTGGCCCACGTCACGCTCATCGAGTTTGCCGACCAGCTCAAGGCCGACGCCGTGCTGGTCAACAAGCTCAAGAGCCTGCCCAACGTGACCATCCACACCAACGCGCAGACCACTGAAATCACCGGCGCCGACGGCAAGGTCAACGGCCTCAAGTACAAGGACCGCGCAACCAACGTGGAGCACACAGTAGCGCTGGAGGGCGTGTTCGTGCAGATCGGCCTGGTGCCCAATACCGAATGGCTCAAAGGTACGGTGGAGCTGTCGCGCTTCGGCGAAATCATCGTCGACTCGCACGGCCGCACCAACATCCCCGGCGTGTTTGCGGCGGGCGATTGCACCACCGTGCCTTTCAAGCAGATCGTGATTGCAGCGGGCGATGGCTCCAAGGCAGCGCTGAGCGCCTTTGACCACCTGATCCGCATGCCCGTGGTGGCCGAAGGGGCCAAGGCGCAGGCAGCGCAGCCCGAGGCCGTTGCTGCTTGATGTCGTGCAGGGGATGGGGGCGGATGCTGCCCTCGTCCCTGCAGGCAGGGCGGCCCGGAGCGTGAATCCAGCTGCGGATTCAGGCCTGGGCGTTTTGCCACTCAACCACGCAAAGTCCTTCAACCCGGTCTGGGCGATCCGCTGTTTTTTTAGGGGTTCTACAAACCTCCCTAGAATCCGGCTGCCCATGCGCCGATTGCTGTTGCTCTTCTTGTTGGTGTTCATGCCGCTCCAGTCCATCTGGGCGGCTGCTTCGCCTTATTGCGGGCATGAAACGGCGCCGCAAGCCTCGCACTTTGGCCACCATGTGCACGATCATGTGGCCGATGAATCCCCTGCCCATCCAGCCAAGACATCCAGTGCCACCCCGGCGGACATGGACTGTCACGCCTGCCATGGTGCGGGCAGCGGTCTCGCGCACAGTCCCGGTGACCATGCCATCGTGGTGACTTCAGCACGCCCGCTGGCCCAGGCGGCACCAGCCTGGCCTCCAGCCCCCCTTTCACGCCCCGAACGCCCCAATTGGCCCGTCCTCGCCTGAGCGGCGAGGCGGGGGCTCTGGGCTGTCCCGTTTTCATTTGGATGTGGATCGAGACCTGCCTTGCGGGGCAGTCGCGACGCGCGCGCTGACGCCTGCGTGTGCTGCTGATCGGCTCTTCCTCCCATCGCGCCTCGCCGATTTCAACCTGTGGCCCCTGGCCACTGCAGAGGAATCGGATGCAATCAACGAAACAACGACACCATGCGCCCGCCGCCGCCGTAGCGGCTATGGCGCTGGGCTTGGCACTTCTGGGCACTGCCGCACAGGCCCAGACCCCCAACCCCGGCACGGCGCTGCTCACACTCCAGGCCCTGTTTGACCAGGCCTGGCAACGCCAGCCCGAAGCGCAGTCTGTCGCCTTGCGGCGCGAGGCCGCGCAGGCCACACGCAGCGCGGCGGCAGCCTGGACGGCCGAGCCCGTGGCGCTGGAGCTGTCCACCAAAACCGACCGCCCCGGCAGCAACCAGGGCAGCCGCGAAGCCGAAGTGGGCCTGGCCCTGCCGCTGTGGCTGCCCGGCGAGCGCGCCCGCAAGGCCGCGCTGGCCGACGCCGAAACGCAGGCGCTTAACAGCCGTCAGCGCGCCGCGCAGCTGCAACTGGCCGCCACCGTGCGCGAAGCGTGGTGGGCCGCGCAGCGCGCGCAGGCCGACTGGGCCCTGGCGCAAGACCGGCTGCTGAACGCGCAGCGCCTGGCCGCCGACGTGGCGCGCCGCGTGCGTGCAGGCGACCTGTCGCGTGCCGACCAGGCGCAGGCCGACGGCGCCGTGGCCCAGGCCGAAGCCGCCATGGCCGAGGCCCAGGGCGCACGGGACGCAGCGCAGGCCGCACTGGCTGCCTGGGACGTGCAGGCCGCGCCCACCCTGGCGCTGGCGGACGGGGCGGAGCCCGAGCCCCCCGTGCCCGATGCCACGGCAGCCGCTGCCCAGCACCCTGCGGCGGCCGACTGGCAGGACCAGGCCGAGGTGGCCCGCCGCGCCGCCGACCTCGCCGCCGTGCAAACCCGTGCCAACCCCGAGCTGACGGTGGCCGCCACGCGCGGCCGCGAGCAGGCGGGCGACCGCTACCTGCAGACATTCACCGTGGGCCTGCGCATACCCCTGGGCGGGGGCGACCGTGCGCAGGCAAAACAGGCTACAGCACGCGCCGATGCCATCGATGCCGAGGCGCGTGCTGCCGTGGAGCAGAGGCGCCTGGCCGCCGGCATCGCCGCCGCCATGGCCCGTGTGAAAGCTACCCTGGCCCAGCGGGATGCGCTGGCACGCCACGCGGCGCTGGCGCAGGGCACGCGCGGCTTTGTCGACAAGGCCTTCCGCCTGGGCGAGGCCGACGGCCCCACACGCCTGCGTGTGGAGCTGGAGGCCGCCCAGGCCGAACGCCAGTTGGCCCGCGCCCGCATCGACGCAGCGGCCGCCATCTCCCACCTGCGCCAGGCCCTGGGCCTGTTGCCGAAATGAACTTCCTGTGAATCCCGACCAATTTTTAAGACAACCATGACACTCTCTTCCGCTTTCTCCACACTGGGACTGGCCCTGCTGCTGGGCTTGCTACCGCCGACAGCGCTGGCCGGTGATGGCCACGACCATGGCGACGCCCCCGCTGCCGCAACGGGCACGGCCCTGCCGCGCTTTGCTGCTACCTCGGACCTGTTTGAACTCGTGGGCGTGCTCGACGGGCAAAAAATCGCGCTCTATCTGGACCACGCGGGCGACAACAGCCCCGTGAAAGACGCCCGGCTGGAGCTGGACATTGCAGGCACCAGCGTGCCCGTCACCCGCGTGGCCGAAGGCGAGTTCCAGGCCACCCTGGCCGCCCCGCTGGCCGAGGGCGTGAGCCCTGTCACCGCCACCGTGGCCGCAGGCACTGACACCGACCTGCTCGCAGGCGAGATCGACCTGCACCCCACCGCCCACACCGATGCCGCACCCGCAGGCCTGGCCCGCCGCACTGCGCTGATCGCAGGCGCCGTGGCCGCCGTGCTGCTGGCGCTGGTCGCCGTGTGGGGTTTGCGCCGGGGCCGTACTGCCCGCATAGGCGACAACCAGCGCGTGGGAGGTGCAGCATGAAGCGCTTCCACCCCATGCCCTCTTGGCTGGCCCTGCTGATGGCCGCCGCGCTCAACGCCTCCCTGCCAGCCCTGGCAGGCCCCGGCCACGACCATGGTGACGCACCGCCCGCGCCCACCGGCAATGGCCCCAGCCGCCAGCCCGATGGCAGCGTGTTTCTGCCCAAGCCCGCGCAGCGCCAATTGGGCGTGCGCACCCTGGTGGCCGCCGCCGGGCAGCACGCCAAGGCCTTTGAGCTGGCAGGCACCGTGGTGATGGACCCCAACGCGGGTGGCAAGGTGCAGGCCGTGCTGGCCGGGCGGCTGGAGGCCGGGCCCAAGGGCCTGCCCGGTGTGGGCCAGGTGGTGCGCAAGGGCGAGGTGCTCGCCTATGTGGTGCCCACGGCAGGCGCCATCGAGCGTTCCAACCAGCTGGCCCAACAGGCCGAGCTGCGTGCTGCCCGCGACCTCGCTGCACGGCGCGTCGCACGCCTCGCGGAGCTGGCCGACACCGTGCCGCGCAAGGACATCGAAGCGGCCGAGAGCGAGCTGCAAAGCCTCACCCAGCGCCTGGGCGCCGTGGGCGCGGGCCTGGCCACACGCGATGCGCTGGTGGCCCCCGTTTCGGGGGTGATCGCTTCGGCCAATGCCGTGGCGGGGCAGGTGGTGGATGCGCGCGAACTGGTGTTCGAGGTGGTAGACCCATCGCGCCTGCGCATCGAGGCCCTGGCTTACGACCCGGCACAGGCCCAGAGCGTGGCCGGTGCCACGCTGGCCGTGGCCGGGCAGCGCGTGCCACTGCGCTTTCTGGGCGCGGCGCGCAGCCTGCGTGATCAGGCGCAGCCGCTGCAGTTTGCGGGCGACTCGTCTGCGCTTGGCACCTTGGCCCTGGGCCAGCCGGTGCGCGTGTTCGTGCAGTCCACCGACAAGGTCGATGGCGTGCAAGTGCCCGCCGCTGCGTTGCTGCGCAACCCGGCCAACCAGACCATCGTTTGGGTCAAGGAGTCGCCCGAGCGCTTTGCGCCACGGGTGGTCACTGCGGTGCCGCTGGACGGCGCCTCGGTGGCCGTGACCTCGGGCCTGCAGCCCGGCGACCGCGTGGCCACGCAGGGCGCCACGCTCATCAACCAGGTCCGCTAAGGAGTCACGATGTTCAAGTGGCTTCTCGAAAACAGCCTGGTCAACCGGCTGCTGGTGCTCATCGCCGCCGCCGTGCTAATGGCCTATGGCGCCTTCACGCTCTCGCGCACGCCGGTGGACGTGTTCCCTGACCTCAACAAACCCACCGTCACCCTCATGACCGAGGCGGGCGGCATGGCCGCTGAAGAGGTGGAGCAGCTCATCACCTTCCCGCTGGAGACCACGATGAACGGCCTGCCCGGTGTGGAGAGCGTGCGCTCCACCTCCAGCGCGGGCCTGTCGTTCATCTACGTCACCTTCGACTGGAGCACCGACATCTACCGCGCGCGCCAGATGGTGTCCGAACGCCTGTCGTCCATGGAAGAGGGCCTGCCCAGCGGCATCACGCCGCGCATGGGGCCCATCAGCTCCATCATGGGCGAGATCATGCAGGTGGCCATCCCCATTGACGCGGGCAAGACCACGCCCATGGCCGTGCGCGAGTACGCCGACTGGGTGCTGCGCCCGCGCCTCATGGCCATTCCTGGCGTGGCGCAGGTGATCCCCATCGGTGGCGAGGTGCGCCAGTTCCAGGTGCTGCCCGACACGGCGCGCATGGCAGCGCTGGGCATCACGCACGACCAGCTCACGGGCGCGCTCAAGGGCTTTGCGGCCAACACCTCGGGCGGGTTTCTGGAGCTGGGCGGGCGCGAATACCTCATCCGCCACCTGGGCCGCACCTCGCGGCTCGACGACCTGCAGAACCTGGCCCTCACCGCCAAAAACGGCCAAAGCGTGCTGCTGCGCCAGGTGGCCGATGCCACTTTTGCCGCCGCCACCAAGCGGGGCGATGCGGGCTTTGAAGGGCAGGGCGCGGTCATCCTGGGCATCCAAAAGCAGCCCACGGCCGACACCATTGGCCTCACGCGCAGCATCGAGGCCGCGCTGGTGGACCTGAAGAACTCGCTGCCCGCAGGCATGGAGTCGCCGCGCGTCACCTTCCGCCAGGCAAGCTTTATCGAGGCGTCGGTCACCACGCTGCAGGGCAAGCTCATGGGCGCCTCGGTGTTTGTGGCGGTGATTTTGTTCGTGTTCCTCGGCACGCTCCGGCCCACGGTGATTGCGCTCACGGCCATCCCGGTGTCCATCTTCATCACGGCGCTGGTGTTCAAGTACTTCGGCCTGTCGATCAACACCATGACGCTGGGCGGCCTGGCCATTGCCATTGGCGGCCTGGTGGACGACGCGGTGGTCGATGTGGAAAACGTGCTGCGCCGCCTGAAGATGGACCGCGCCAAACACCCCCACCACCGGCTGCACCCCATCGAGGTGGTCAAGCTCGCGTCGATGGAAGTGCGCTCGGGCATCCTCTACGCCACGGCCATCATCGTGCTGGTGTTCTTGCCGCTGTTTGCGCTGCCGGGCATCGAGGGGCGGCTGTTTGTGCCGCTGGGCATTGCGTTCATCGTGTCCACGTTGGCCTCGCTGCTGGTGTCGGTCACCGTCACGCCGGTGCTGGCGTTCTACCTGCTGCCGCGCATGAAGAACCTGGACCACGGCGACACGCGCGTGGTGGCCTGGCTCAAGGCGCGCTACCGCAACGGGCTCTCGGCCGTGCTGGCGCGCCCGCGCACGGCCCTGGCTGTGAGCGCGGTGGCGGTGGCGCTTTCGGCAGCGGCGGTGCCGTTTTTCCCCACCACCTTTCTGCCGCCGTTCAACGAAGGCACGTTGCTCATCGGCATGCGGCTCAACCCCGGCGTCACGCTGGCCGAATCGAGCGCGCTGGCCCGCCAGGCCGAGGTGCTGGTGCGCCAGGTGCCCGAGGTCACGCACGTGGGCCGGCGCAGTGGCCGTGCCGAGCTCGATGAACATGCCGAAGGCGTGCACGTGAGCGAGCTGGACGTGGGCCTGCTGCCTGCGGCCGAGCTCAAGCGCAGCATGGCCGAGGTGCAGGCCGACATCCGCAGCCGCCTGGCGCACCTGCCCGCCGCCATCGCCATCGGCCAGCCCATCTCGCACCGCATCGACCACATGCTCTCGGGCGTGCGCTCGCAGATCGCCATCAAGCTCTTTGGCGACGACCTGGACACGCTGCGGGGCCAGGCCGAAGCCCTGCGCGCGCGGCTGGCGGGCATCCCCGGCCTGGCCGACCTGGAGGTGGAAAAGCAGGTGCTGGCGCCGCAGATCACCGTGCGCGTGGACTACGCCGCCGCCGCGCAAATGGGCGTGCCCGCACCCCAGGTGCTGGCCGCGCTGCAGACGCTGGTGGAGGGCGAGAAAGTGGCCCAGGTGGTGGAAGGCAGCCGCCGCTTTGCGCTGGTGGTGCGCCTGCCCGATAGCGCACGCTCCATCGACGGCCTGGCGCGTGTGCTGATCGACACGCCACGCGGCCCCGTGCCCCTGTCGCGCCTGGCCACCATCGAAGAGGGCGACGGCCCCAACCAGATCAGCCGCGACGATGGCAAGCGCCGCATAGTGCTGTCGGCCAACGCGCAGGGCAGGGCGCTGTCCGACGTGGTGGCCGACATCCGCCAGGCCGTGGGCGACACGCGCCTGCCCGAGGGCTACTTCATCACCCTGGGCGGCCAGTTCCAGGCGCAGGAAGAAGCCAGCCGCCTGGTGGGCCTGCTGGCCATCGTCTCGCTGGTGCTGATGTTTGTGGTGCTGTACACCCGCTACCGCTCGGCCACGCTGTCGGCGCTCATCATGGCCAACATCCCGCTGGCGCTGGTGGGCGCGGTGCTGGGCCTGTGGGTGTCGGGCCAGCCGCTGTCGGTGGCGGCACTGATCGGCTTCATCACGCTGGCGGGCATCTCGGTGCGCAACGGCATTTTGAAGGTGAGCCACTACCTCAACCTGATGCGCGTGGAGGGCGAGCGCTTTGACACCGCCATGATCGTGCGCGGCTCGCTGGAGCGCCTAAGCCCCGTGCTGATGACCGCCCTGGTCACCGCCTTTGCCCTGGCCCCGCTGCTGCTGGAGGCCGAGCGCCCCGGCACCGAAATCCTGCACCCGGTGGCCGTGGTCATCTTCAGCGGCCTCATCAGCTCCACGCTGCTCGACACCTTCCTCACCCCGGCCCTGTTCTGGCTGTTTGGCCGCAAAGACGCCGAACGCCTGCTGGACGACAAGAACGCCGAGGCGTTCTGAGCTTTTCTTGTTTTGTACTTGTTCTCTTTATTTGTTCGTTTGCTTTTTCATTCACCCTTTGAAAGGACTCTCATGAAAACCACCCGCCAACTTTTCGCCGCCCTGGCCCTCGCAGCTGTGGCCACCACCGCCGTCCATGCCGCTGGCGACCACGGCGCAGGCCACGACCACAAGCCCCAACACGGCGGCATCGTGGCCGAGGCCAACGACATGGACTATGAACTCGTCGCCAAACCCGACACCATCACCCTGCACCTGCGCGATCACGGCAAACCCGCCAAGACCGAGGGCGTGAGCGCCAAGCTCACCCTGCTCAACGGCACCGAAAAATCCGAGGCCGTGCTTGTACCGGCCGGCGAGGGCAGGCTCGAAACCAAAGGCATCTTCAAGGTCGCACCCGGCACCAAGGTGGTGGCGCTGGTGACGCTGCCGGGCAAGAAGGCGGCGAATGTGCGGTTTGCGGTGAAGTAAGCCGCTGCCCAAGAGGGCAAGCGTTGTGCTCGACGCGCCGCCGCGCTGGATTTTGCTGGCGTGGCGGTGTGTGGTCTGTCTCAGTGGCAGCGCGCCTTTAGCACCGGCGAGATAGGTGCCTGCGTGGTTTCAGTGGTGCGGTGTGCTGAAATTTGAAGAAAATTGGGCTCTACCGCCTGTCTATCAAGCGCTTATAGCTATCAAATTGGTAGTGAGGTGGTTGATGCCAGGCGCGAGGTGCTGAGCTTCCGTGGGCGGGAATAGGCAGATTTTTTTGGGCGGAGTGTCTGGCTGTTTTAGGCTGATTGCTGACGTTTAGCCTGGAGTCGTCGAACGACTGCTGCGATCGAGAGCAGACAGTTAATAACATCACTGGGCGTATTGCGAACTCAACTGCTTCCTTGTTTTGCTGATATCTCCATACGCATGCAGCAGTGTGCCGTGATGTACAACGAGGTACGCATCAGACCGAACGGAAGCCGCGAAATCATCGGCCAATTTGAGCTTCTCTTGCGACCACTCGCTCGGCTGCTCGGTCGAGGCAGGCGCGCTCCATGACACCTCGAGGAAGACCGATTCAGCGTGGACAAGGGTTCGTGGTGGATGTCGCGACGAGGCAGGTGCGTAGGCAGGGGGCCGCTTGGACTGTTTCTTCTCCTGTAGGTTCGCAGCCGTCGGCTCCTGTTGCATGCGAGCGTCGACGAGTCTGATCGGCCAAACCAATCTATGGCTGTCTTCTCGCCGACAGAAAGCTCCAGGCACTTGGACACTCGGTGTCGCCACATGCCCCCCTCATCCGTTGATCATGACTGGTGTCACTAGTTCAGCTTTGCAAATAGCAAACGGACTCGCACTCATTCGCTCTGAGGGGTCACCTTACTTCTTGCGGAAGCAGTTCTCTTGCCATCTCCACGGCTTGCTCACGTGACTCAGCAAGAAGTAAAGGGTAGCCCCAGAACTTGGCGAAGACGGCCGCGAATGCCTTGTAACCCAGACGTTTTGCAGAGTTGGACTCGACCATGATCATTGCCAGAACCAGTCTTCGCAATTCAACCTTGTGCTTTTTCATCCAAAGTGCGGTACGTTTCTTTTCTTGCGGCAAGTGTTCATGGGCTTCAACAGTTGGTACGGTATCGGTTAAGAGAACGAAGGGTTCTCCGCGCCGCAAATTGGCCTCGAACTCGTCGAAGTCCTTCTGATGATCATGTCCAGGTTCTTGCGTAAGATCCATCCAGACCAAAGGGAAGTCAGAACTATTCATAACCATGGCGGTTTCCTTTACTTTTGATGAAACGCCAGGTGGCCGCAATGGCGAAAACACCAGGCAACGAGATGAAAAACACGGCTGAGAAGGCAACGTGCCAGCCGTCGCGTAACCCGTCGGAGATCCCTCCTAGGGTATTCAGTACAACAAGCAGGGTGCCGAGGATCAGGGCAGCCCACTGAGTCGCGCGTGTTCCCATCAGTGCGAGCAGCACCGTGACGATCCAGGCACCATAGAACGCGGAAAACATCCACAGTACGCCTGGCTCGAACGTAATCGCCGAAGTTGCTCCCTGCGCTCTCATGAAGTCGTTTACGTAGAAGAACAGCTGGAAAGTCACAAAAAGAACAGCACCCGCGGCTGTCGTCAACCAGAACAAGGCGACCTTGTTTGAGTTGTTCGTTGCCAGGTCTTGGGCGGGGCGTAGCGGGGGGCGAAGGGACATAGAAACTTTCTCGAGGTTCAATAGTTGTTTGTCTGGGGATTTCCAACGGGTGATTCGCGTGCCTGCGGGCAAGTCAATACGTATAGTCCAGCGTCACCATCACACTGCGTGGTGCGCCATAACTTACGGTGTCGAAATTGCCTTTTTGTAGCGCGTACTTCTTATCGAACGCGTTGTTGACATTGACGGCCACGTTGGCCTTATTTGTGATGGCGTAACGTGCTACCAGTGACACGAGGGCATATGAACTCTGCTCTCCCCCCAACGAAGTGGTGCCAGTGTTAGGGGCCTGGTAAAAGCGGCTTTGCCATTTGACGCCTCCGCCAAGCGTCAACTTGCTCAACGCTCCGGGCAACTGATAAGTGGTGAATACCTGGGCCGTGCTGCGCGGTATTTGCGAATTCAAACGAGCGCCACCGCCATCTTGCGCCGTGAAGTTGGCGATACCTGCGTAGACGTTCCAGCCACGCGCCAGCTCGCCTTGCAAATCCAGCTCAATCCCGCGTGACTTCGTCCCATCCACACCTGCATAGGCTTGGGCGCCGCTTGGCGTGTAGGTTCCTGCGACAAGTTGAGCCGCGTTGTCCAGTTCGGTCTGGAACAAGGTTAGCGCTCCGTTCAGCCGCCCGTCCATGTAAGCGCCTTTGAGACCGATTTCCTTGGTTTTTCCTTTGGATGGTGTGAGCACATTGCCATTGCGGTCCCGATAGTCGGTTTGCGGATTGAATATCCTCGTATAGCTGACATAGGCCGAATAGGTCTTGTCAATGTTGTAGATCAAGCCCGCATAGGGAGTGAACTCACTGCTCTTTTTGTAGTGCAACGACATACCTCTGACGCTGTCGTCAATTTCGTAGCTGCTGAAGCGACCGCCAGCGATGAGGTTCAGAGGTTCAGACAGCGATATCCGGGTTGCGCTATAGACACCGCTTTGCTTGATTTGGGTGCGAGTCGGTATCGAAACCATCGCATCGAAATTGGGGCGTGGAAAGGCCGGGCTCAGGTCGTAGACATTGACCGGCGCGAAGCCAGCGTAGAAAGGCGCTATATCTTCTTGACTGGCCGTACGGCGCGAACTCGTTGCCCCCACCACCAGGTCATGTTGGCGCCCCAACAGCTCGAAGGGGCCGCTCGCCATCACGTCGAAGGTGTTTTGACGGCTACGGCCTTCAGACGCGAGCGCTACTGGATAGGCTCCGTTGGGATTGGAGCCGAGCCCTGTGGCACGATCGGGTCGGCCGACTAAACCAAGCAGTTCGGCATTGAAATCGGTACGGTATTTGTTAGCGACGGCCCGGAAGTTCCAGCCGTTGTCGAAGCGGTGCGCGATCTCGGCGAATGCCGTCTTGAGCCTATTGTCCCAATGGCTCCAATCCTGCGCGTAGTTCTTGGAGCGTGAATACACCGCCTGCGTGCTGTCGCTGAACCATAGCGGCAAACCTCCCCAGGTCGAGCCCTGCGGCGTGATGTTCTGGTAGTCATAGCCCATGCTCACCGTCGTGTTTGATGTCAGGTCTGCCTGGACGATCCCGTACAACGCTTTCCTCTCGGGCTTATAGCCGTCGATGTAAGAGTGCCCGTCTTGGTACGTCCCTACCATGCGCGCGCGAATGCGGCCGTCCTGTGTCAATGGAGTCGATACGTCAGCCATTCCCCGGCGGGTATCCCAGCTCCCTGCACCGAGCGAGGCGGACGCCGAGAAGTCACGAGTCGGCCTTTTGCGCACGAGGTTGACTGCAGCCGAGGGATTTCCGGTGCCGGTCAGCAAACCGGAGCCGCCGCGCACTACCTCGACACGGTCATAGAACGCGGTGTCGATTGAACCAATGCCACTCCCATTGACAATGTTGCCAACGACGGTGGGTATGCCGTCATACTGAACGTTGTTGATCAAAAAGCCGCGTGAATAGAAGCTCGTCCGTTCGCTGTCGGACTGGTACGACGCGACACCGGTGGTGTTTTCCAGCACGCCCTGCGCCGTATTCAATTGCTGGTCATCCATGCGCTGGCGTGTCACCACTGTGACCGATTGCGGTGTTTCTTCAAGCGACAGTGGCAAATTCGTTGCAGTTGTCGTCTGGCCCGTGGTGTAGGAGCCAGTACCCTCGGTGGTCGCCGTAACCATGCGGCTCGTTACCGTGACTTCCGGCAACGGTATCTCTTCTTGAGACGACCCCGATGCGTTGGTTTGGATCTGCTCTGGCAGGGCGGCGAATGCCCCCTGCGCGCTCATGAGAAAAGCCACCGCCGAGCGGAGCACGGCGCAGGATGTATTCCTGATGTTTCCCTTTGACGGCCCGTCCTGACGAAGGTAGTCGTAGGGCTTGGCGCGTATATCCAGTGTCTGAAGAGAGTCGCCTGTAGTTGAGATGGCGGGCATAAACAATACTCATTTGTATTTAGATGCCTTATTTGACCGTGGCGCGCAGAGAATTGATTGCGAAACTAAGCCAGATTGTTTTTCGATTAGGCCAATCGCTACGCTTCCCGCGAACTGACTGTCATGAGCGCGTCCTGGCGCGCGTGTGACAGCGAACATGCCGCAACCGATGGGAGCCGCGCCGACCCAGCCGGCAATCCGGGTCAATACAGTCGGATGGAATCAGCGGAGTGTTTCTCCGCGGACAATGATTGCGTGCACGGGACGAGGCTGCGCGCCGCTCGCGCGATCAGAGAGGTATCGCGCTGGAGGCTTGCCTACTGCCTTGCGGAACATGGTGACGAACCCACTGGCGTTTTCATAGCCCAAGTCCAACGCCACCGCTTGTACGCTCTGGCCCTCGGTCAAAAGTTGAAGCGCAAGGATCACATGCAACTGGCGACGCCAGCGCCCGAAGCTCATCCCAAGTTCCTGTAGCAGAAGACGGCTCATGCTTCGCTCGCTCATGCCCACGCGAGTTGCCCAATCGGCCTTCGAGGTTTTGTCCGTTGGGTCATCCAGCATCATTTGCGCGAGGCGGCGCAATCGGAGATCGCGCGGCATGGGTAGATGCAAGTGCTCTACCGGCGCCGCCACCAACTCATCGAGCAACGTGGCAATCAGCCGGTCTTCTCGGCCCCCCAAAGCGTAGAGCTCAGGAACACCGGCCACCTTCAGTAGCAACTCGCGGAGCAATGGAGTTACCGAAATGGTGCAGCAGGTTTTCGGCAGATCTGGTGAGGAGTCGGGCTCGACGAACAAACAATAGCATTCGGTTTCACCAGCTCCACGCGCCGAGTGGGGCAAGTCGCCCGGAATCCATATGGCGCACTGCGGCGGCACTATCCAGACACCATCTTCAATTTCACAGTTGAGGATGCCGCGCGCGGAATAGATTAGCTGCGCCTTACGGTGCCGATGCTGGGCATTTTCCCAGTCCTTTGTTACCGACGTGGCACTCAGTGCGACAACTGGGCGCGGGACGCTGTCCAGGTCCCTAGACACAGTGAACCCGGCGATTGCAATCTTGGACATGACGTTTACAGCTATGTAGAAAGTACGGGTCTGGCCCAATTGGAAAATATTATTCCAAAATTACCCAATACTGCACATCAATCCCGTAGTTGTATTGCGACCAAGAGCCGGCCGTTCTTGTCGCTTGGTGAAGGGCCTCTGGCGTGTTGGCGCCGATGCAGAAACAAGCCACTTTTGACTCATGTGCCGACGACCCCGTGAGTCACGCGAGTGGCTCTATCCCCACACGCCTGTTGGGTGCGGGGGCGGAACAAGTGGCGTAGTCGAAGGTCGGCGCGGTGGCTCACTCCGGTCTCGGCGGCAGCAAGCCTGACCGTCAGGCATCAGTCTGGTCCAGCCCAAGGCGTGACCAATCAGTCCTCGCGGAAGGCGGTTGCCTCAACCCGGTGTCTGCCTCGACTTGGTAGACGCCGCGGGCTTCACCAGCCGCGCGATCTCACCACCGCACGCGCTGAAGTTGCTGGCGTATTCCTCGGGGTTGTCGAACAGCACCTGGGCTTGCATCAGGCGGTCGAGTTCCTGTTTTGCGTAGACCAGGATGCCCGCGCTGCTGCCGCCCGAGGCCCAGGGATAGTCCAGCTCGCGGAACTGGCGCGCGATGTCGCGGTGAATGCGCACATGCGTCTGCTCATGTTTCATCACGTGCGCATAGGCACAGCTGCCCTGCGGGATCTCACTGGCCACGCGCAGCACCGGTTTGATGTAATCCAGCCGCACGACGACGCCCTGGCAACTGGTCTGCGGCATCACCGCCAGCTTGGTCTCGACAAAAACGTGGCCGAGTTGCGTACCGCTGCGGCCGGCGCCCGCGCCGATCTTCGTCAGTTCGGCGGCCGGTTTGGCGTTGTCCACTTCCGGGTCGGCGAACCAAGCCGCAATGAAACGCACCGCCCTGTCGCAGGGAGGCAGGTTGGCGGACTGCGCCTGGAAGCAGGCGCTGGCCAGCAGCAGAGCGAGGAGGCTTTTCATCGTAACCTTCTGGTTATCGGCAAGACGCGCTCTTCCTGAAGCGGTGGCAGCAAGGCGGCTAGCCTGACCGGGGCGGACGAGCATGCCCGGCGCCGGCTGGTCGCCGGTTGGCGTTTTTTCAGCCTCCGATCGCATTGCCTGAAATCGTATTCGACCTGATTTGGCATCTACGCAATGACTCGCAGAGTGCTCGGCATCGTTGTGACCAGATACCCTGAAGCTCGCTGATAGAGGAGCCGCGCTGTCGCCCAAACGCGATGCGCGACGCTGTAAACCGGATGGCAAATGGAGCGAAGCCTAAGGCGCTTGACTTGTCATGCGAACTCAGGGCTTGCTGCTGCCAGTGAATGCAAACATTCGGCGAGTGTTTTCTCAAACCGCCAGCGGCAGTTCTTGACCGATAGTACCCATTCGTGACCCACATGCGAACGGCTGCAATCGCTGCAAAGCAGCCCCTGCTGATCTGAGCTGATTTGAAATGCCCTCGCTTGGCCCAGCCACCCATCGGCTGAGCATTGTCTCCAACGGCCTCCCTGCCACGCAGGCTGTCCGCCCGGCCCAGACCCATCGGTAGAAGTTCTCGGCCGATTGCCCCAGTACCCACTCCCGTTTGACTCGCTCATGCCACCCGCATGCAGCGTGGCCTTGCGCGCCTTGCACCGCCGCATGGTGCAGCAATCTCCTGCGCCTCCATCAGAGTCATATTCACCTGAGTGATGTGAAACATCACCAGCGTTCCATTGACTGATATTGCTGCAGCGCGAATGATCGATTCCCAGGCGCTGGGTGCATCCGCACTGGCCCCGAAAGATTGATGGATTGATGGATCGACCGATTGATTGGCGATGACGAAAAACAAAGGAGACGCCCATGCATGAATGCCCCGTGACCGTGTTCCCGCAGCAGATCCGCTGGGAGACGGACGGCACCAGCCGCATTCCTTTTCAGGCCTATACCGATGAGGCGCTGTACCGCAGGGAGCTGGACCGTTTGTTCTACAACGGGCACTGGTGCTACGTTGGCCTGGAGGCGGAGATTCCCAACGCGGGGGATTTCAAGCGCACGGTGATTGGCGAGCGCTCGGTGCTGCTGGTGCGTGACAAGGATGCTTCGATCCATGTGGTGGAAAACGTCTGCGCCCACCGGGGCATGGCGTTTTGCCGCGAGCGGCATGGCAACCGCGAGAGCCTGACCTGCCCGTATCACCAGTGGAACTACACCCTGTCGGGCGACTTGCAGGGCGTACCGTTTCGGCGCGGCGTGAAGCAGGATGGCAAGGTCAATGGCGGCATGCCAGCGGACTTCAACCCGGCAGAGCATGGGCTGACCAAGCTCAAGGTGGCCACCCGTGGCGGTGTGGTGTTTGCGTCGTTTGACCACAGCGTGGAGCCGCTGGAGGAGTTTCTGGGCCCCACCATCCTGGGCTACTTTGACCGGCTGTTCAATGGCCGCAAGCTCACCATCCTGGGCTACAACCGCCAGCGCATTCCGGGCAACTGGAAGCTGATGCAAGAGAACATTAAAGACCCGTACCACCCCGGCCTCCTGCACACCTGGTTCGTTACCTTTGGGCTCTGGCGTGCCGACAACAAGTCCCAATTGCTGATGGATGCGCAGCACCGCCACGCGGCCATGGTCTCGACCCGTGGCGCGGCGGGCAAGGCGGCGGATGTGACGCAGGTGTCCAGCTTCAAGGCGGGCATGGAGCTGAACGACCCGCGCTTTCTCGACATTGCGCAGGAGGACTGGTGGGCGGGCCCGGCCCCCGCAGCCAGCGGGGAGGGCGCTGCGGCGCCGAACGCGGGGGCATCGGTCCCCACGGCGGTGATGATGACCGTGTTCCCCAGCGTGATCTTTCAGCAGCAGGTCAACAGCGTGTCCACGCGGCACATCCAGCCCGATGGCAAGGGGGCGTTTGATTTTGTGTGGACGCACTTTGGCTTTGAGGACGACAGCGCAGAGATGACGCAGCGCCGTCTGCGACAGGCCAATCTGTTCGGCCCGGCGGGCTTTGTTTCGGCCGACGATGGGGAGGTGATCGAGTGGTCGCAAGAAGGCTTTGAGACCAAGCCCGCGCACCGCACGCTGGCCGAACTGGGCGGGCGTGAGGTAGGCGACACAGACCACATGGTGACCGAGACGCTGATCCGGGGCATGTACGAATACTGGCGCAAGGTGATGGAGGCGGAGGCTTGACCATGATGGACTTCCAGACCTACTTCGAACTGAACCAGCTCTATGCCCGCTACGCCCGCGCACTCGACGCGGCGGACTGGGAGGCGTGGCCTGAATTTTTTATCGACCACTGCGTGTACAAGCTGCAGCCGCGCGAGAACCACGAGCGCGGGTTCCCGCTGGCCACACTGGCGTTTGACAGCAAGGGCATGCTGAAAGACCGCGTTTACGGTATCCACGAGACGCTGTTCCACGACCCCTACTACCAGCGCCACGTGGTGGGTGCGCCGCTGGTGCACAAGGTGGATGCAGATGGCCGCATCCACTGCGAGGCCAACTATGCGGTGCTGCGCACGCGCCTGTCGAAGGAATCGACGGTGTTCAACGTGGGGCGCACGCTGGATGAAGTGGTGCCCACGCCCGAGGGTCTGAAGTTCGCATCGCGCCTCGTCGTCTACGACAGCGAGATGATCCCCAACTCGCTGATCTACCCCATCTGAGGAGCCGCCATGACGACGATGACAACCAACTGGATTGACGCCGCCGCGCACGGCGATGTGCCGCAGGATGACGTGATCGGCCTGGCCATGGCCGGTCGCGACATTGCGCTGTATGGCGTGGGCGGCGAGGTGTTTGCCACCGACAACATCTGCACCCACGGCCATGCGCGCCTGTGCGATGGGTTTCTGGAAGGGCACGAGATCGAATGCCCTTTGCACCAGGGCAAGTTTGATGTGCGCAACGGCAAACCCACCTGCGCGCCCGTCACCGAGCCGCTGCGCAGCTACCCCGTGAAGATCGAGGGCGGCCGCGTGTGGCTGGCCCTGGACTGAGCCCTCTCAAGGAGACCCCCATGACTGCCGAACGACCTGAGGTCGAGGCTGCCGCATTGCCGCACGAAGGCGCAAACGTCCAACCGGCCCACACCATCGTGATCGTCGGTGCGGGCCAGGCGGGCGGCTGGGCAGCGCAAACGCTGCGCAGTGAAGGCTTTGCGGGCCAGATTGTGCTGATCGGTGATGAAGCCCATTCGCCGCACGAGCGGCCACCGCTGTCGAAGGCGGTGCTATCGGGCGCAGCCGCGCCGGAGAGCGCGCGCCTCATGAAGCCCGAGGCCTTTGACGCCCTGGCGGTGCAATGGCGGCCCGGCGTGCAGGTGCACCGCATTGACCGCGCTGCCAAGCAGGTGCTGCTGTCGGATGGCACCGCGCAGCCCTACGACAAGCTCATCCTGTGCACCGGGGGGCGCGCCCGGCGGCTTGCCTTGCAGGGGGCTGACCAGGTGCCGCTGCACACGCTGCGCACCATTGAAGATGCGCAGGCGCTGGCCCCGGCCCTTCGGCCTGGCCGCTGCGTGGTGGTGGTGGGCGGTGGCTGGATCGGCCTGGAGGTGGCGGCCACCGCACGCCAGCAGGGCGCGGAAGTGGTGGTGGTGGAGACGCAAAGCCGCTTGTGTGAACGCACCGTGCCTGCCGAGGTGTCGGCGTATCTGCTGGCGCTGCACCGCGCCCAGGGCGTGCGCGTGCTGCTGGGCGCAGGGGTGCGGGGTTTTGCCCGCGCTGCAGGTGGTGCAGACGGCGCAGATATTCGTTCGGAGGTCTTGCTGGCCGATGGCAGCGCGCTGGCGTGCGACACCATCGTGCTGGGCGTTGGCCTGGTGCCCAACGACGAGCTGGCGCGCGAGGCGGGCCTGGCTTGCGAAGGTGGCGTGCTGGTCGATGCCCAATGCCGCACGTCCGACCCCCACATCCTGGCAGCAGGCGATGTGGCCGTGGCACCCAACCCCTGGGCGGGCCGCAGCCTGCGGCTTGAATCGTGGCAGAACGCGCAGGAGCAAGGCATGGCCGCCGCGCGCTCGGCCCTGGGCCAGGCCGTGGACTACCAGCCGTTGCCGTGGTTCTGGTCCGACCAGTACGGCATGAACCTGCAGATCTACGGCATGCCCACGCCTGCGCACCGCGTGGTGCAGCGCGGCGACCCGGCCAGCGGCAGCTTTGTGCTGTTCTACCTGGCAGGCGATGTGGTGCAGGCCGCCGTGGGCGCCAACGCAGCGCGCGACCTGCGCTTTGCCCGCAGGCTGATCGAGCAGCGCAAGCCGGTGGATGCCGAGCGGCTGGCCGATCTGGGTACCCCGATGGCCAAGCTGTGACACAGCCTGCGCAGCGCTTCGACAAGCTCAGCGTGAACGGCCCAGGGGAATGCATTCGATGGAGCGTCATGGAATTTGAAATGTCCGTTCTTGAAACATCCGTTCGGGCTGAGCTTGTCGAAGCCTTGCGCGGCGCTTCGACTGCGCTCAGCGTGAACGGCTTCTGCAGACGAATGCCGAAACCGCAGCACCACTACCAACAACAGCATTAGCAAAAGGAAACCACCAATGACCGCAACCACGTCAACCACCTACCTCTGGACCCCGCCCCCCGTCTATTCGCTGCCTGTGCGTGGCCGCAGCGAGCGCCTGCCCATCCACCGGCTGTTCTTTGTGGGCCGCAACTACCACGCGCATGCGGTCGAGATGGGGCGCCCGGTGGACAAGGCGGTGGAGGTGCCGTTCTATTTCACCAAGGCACCGTCCACGCTGGTCGAGTCTGGCGCGACCGTGGCCTACCCACCCGGCACCCAGAACTACCACCACGAAATGGAACTGGTGCTGGCCATTGGTGCGCCCGGCTTTCGTGTGAGCGAGGCCGATGCGCCCCGCCTTATCTATGGCTATGCCTGCGGCCTGGACATGACGCGCCGCGACCTGCAGCTGGTGGCGCGCGATAAGGGCCGGCCTTGGGACCTGGGCAAGGATGTGGAGCAGTCCTCCGTGGTCTCCGAGATCGTGCCCATGCCCGAGGTGGTGCTGGGCCAGGGCAACCTGGAGCTGTCGGTCAACGGCACCGTGCGCCAGAAGTCCGACCTGTCCAAGCTGATCTGGAACATCCCCGAGCTGATTGCCGACCTGTCCAAGTTCTACCACCTGCAGCCGGGTGACCTGATCTTTACCGGCACGCCCGAGGGCGTAGGCCCCGTGCTGGCAGGCGACCGCATTGAAGGCCACATTGAAGGCGTGGGCAGCATCGTGCTCCACGTTGGCCCGGCGGAATAAGAAAAAACCACATCCAGGAGACAACCCCACCATGACCACCGACCTCACGCCTTCCCCCGTGCGGCTGCATGCCGTTGCGGGCAAGGGCCAGCCCGATCCGACGCCCGAGCTGGAGCAGCTGTACCGGGGCTTTGAGCAAGAGCTGCTGGTGCCGCTCTGGACGCAGATTGGCGACCTGATGCCCCGCCAGCCCCAATCCAAAGCCGTGCCGCACTTGTGGCGCTGGGACCGCTTGAAGGCCCTGGCCGCACAGGCGGGCGCCATCGTGCCCGTGGGCCGTGGCGGCGAGCGCCGTGCGATTGCGCTGGCCAACCCGGCACTGGGTGGGCGCCCGTTTGCCACGCCCACGCTGTGGGCGGCCATTCAGTACCTGATGCCCGGCGAAGACGCCCCCGAGCACCGGCACACGCAGCACGCGTTCCGCTTTGTGGTGGAAGGCGAGGGCGTGTGGACCGTGGTCAATGGCGATGCTGTGCGCATGTCGCGCGGCGACTTTCTGCCGCAGGCGGGCTGGAACTGGCATGCCCACCACAACGCTGCCACCGAGCCCATGGCCTGGATCGACGGCCTGGACATTCCGTTCTCGTACTACACCGAGAGCCAGTTTTTTGAAGTGGGGCGCGAGAAGCTCCCGCCCGCCGAGCGCACCACCGCCGAGCGTTCTTATTCCGAAAGGCTGTGGGGCCACCCGGGCCTGCGCCCGGTGTCGATGGTGCAGGCCCAGCCCGCCACGCCCCTGCTGGCCTACCGATGGGTGGATACCGACCGTGCACTGGCCGACCAGCTCTCGCTGGAAGACGAAGGCCAGGCGGGCACGCTGAGCCCCGGGCACGCGGCGGTGCGCTTTACCAACCCCACCACCGGCGCCGATGTGTTGCCCACGATGCGGACCGAAATGCACCGCGTGCGCGCGGGCGGTGCAACGCGGGTACACCGCGAGGTGGGTTCGTCGGTGTTCCAGGTGTTTGAAGGCAGCGGCACCGTCACGGTGGGGGATCGCACCTGGCAGGTGGCGCGTGGCGATTTGTTTGTGGTGCCGTCGTGGCAACCGTTCTCGGCCCAAGCGTCTGCCGCTGGCGCGCTTGATCTGTTCCGCTTCAGCGACGCGCCGATTTTTGAGGCGCTGCACGCCCACCGCGCTCAGGTCACCGGCTGAGCCCGCGACCTGTAGTACGCGGTCCTTTCTGGTTCAGCCTCGCCATCACCTCCAACCGTTCACGCTGAGCTTGTCGAAGCGCTGCGCAGGGCTTCGACAAGCTCAGCCCGAACGGGTGGTTTGAGATCAAACGCCATTTCGCCCATTTCGTCCATGCGGCCCATTTAACTGCCCCTTCGCCCACTTCCATAACTTCAAAGAGAGACAACACGATGTTCAACACCCGACAAAACACCTGCCCCAACACCCCACGCACCCCCACGTCCCGCAGCGGCAAAGCGCTTTGCGCCCTGGCCCTCTTGGTTCTATCGACCGCCGCGAGCATGCCCCGCGCCGTGGCGCAGACCTTCCCCGCCAAGCCCATCCGATCCGTCGCGCCGTATTCGCCCGGCAGCGGCCCCGATGCGGTGATGCGCATACTCAGCGAGCGCTTGTCGCGCAATTGGGGGCAGCAACTCGTCATTGACAACAAGCCGGGTGCCAACGGTTTCATCGCCATCGGCGATGCCAAGCGCGCTGCACCCGACGGCTACACCCTGCTGCAGGTGGACAACACGCACATGGCCCTGCAGCCTCATGTGTTCAAGCAACTGCCCTATGACCCGACCAAAGATTTCGAGCCCGTCGCTCCGGTGTATTTCACGAACTTCTTTGTGGTGGTGGCGGCCAACTCGCCCTGGAAGGATGTGGGCGATTTGATCAAGGCGGCCAAGGCGGCGCCGGGCGACATCACCTACGGCTCCTGGGGCATCGGCAGCGTGGCCCATGTGGGCGCGGCGAGTCTGGAGGCAGCAACGGGCACGAAGATGATGCATGTGCCGTACAAGGACATGGGCAGCGTCTACACCTCTGTGGCCACGGGCGACATCAAGTGGGCGTTTGGCACGGCAGCGACGGCCGGGCCAATGTTCCATGCCAAAAAGGTGAAGTTTCTGGCCCTGGCTGCGCCCCAGCGCCTGGCGGGCTTCACCGACATTCCGACCATGGGCGAAGCGGGCGGCCCGGCCGGGTTTGAAGTGAAGACCTGGGTGGGCCTGTTTGCGCCCGCAGGCACGCCCAAGGCAGCCATCGAGAAGATCAATGCCGACGTGGGCAAGGTGCTGGCCACACCAGAGGTCAAGGAGCGCCTGGCGACCTTCGGGTTTGAGCCTTACATCGGCCCGCCCGCTGAACTCACCAAGGCCATCGAACGCGATTCGCGCACGTTTGGTGAAGTCGTCAAGCGTGCCAAGATTGCCCTGGACTGAGACGGAGACTGACCATGAGGCTCTATTCCTTCTTCCGCAGCGGAACATCCCACCGCTTGCGCATTGCGCTCAATCTCAAGGGGCTGGCCTACGAGCAGATTGCGGTCGATTTGCGGCGTGAGGAGCATCTGGGAGATGCCTTCAAGGCCATCAACCCGCAGCAATTCGTGCCCGTGCTGGAGGCCGATGAGCGCCTGATGATCCAGTCGCCCGCCATCATCGAGTGGCTTGAAGAGCGCTATCCCACCCCACCGCTGCTGCCCGGCGATGCAGGCGATCGCGCCCAGGTGCGCGCTCTGGCTGCCATCGTAGGCTGCGACATCCACCCCATCAACAACCGCCGCATTCTGGAGGCGCTGCGCCATCGCTTTGGTGCCGACGAGGCTGCCGTGAACGACTGGTGCGGCACCTGGATCAGCGCGGGCTTTGGCGCCATCGAGGCGCTGCTGTCGAAGGACCCGCAGCGCGGTGACTTCTGCTTTGGTAGCACCCCCACGCTGGCCGATGTGTACCTGGTTCCGCAGGTGGAGAGCGCGCGCCGCTTCAAGGTGGACGTGTCGCGCTGGCCGCTGGTGCAGGCGGTGGACACAGCCTGCGCGCAACTGGAAGCGTTTCGCAAGGCGGCGCCGAGCGCGCAGCCGGATGCGGGCTGAGCCTGTCGAAGCCCCTCGCGGCGTTTTGACCGCGCTGAGTGAGCGGTTCAAGTGGATTCAGGCGACTCCAAGAACCTCATTCCGTTTCCAAATCATTCGTGTCTAGGCGCGAAGCCGCAGACAGTGCTGTAGCACGGCAAGGCGAAGCAACAACGATACGGATGATTTGGAGACGGAATCAGTCGCCCTGCATGTAAAAGGCCTCGGCATGGAGGTGAGCCGCCTCCAGGCCTTTGCCCAGCGCCAGCAGTGTGGTGGTTTCCACCATCGGCGGCGATCCGCACAGATACGCCTGCCAGCCTTGCAGGCGGGCGTGGTCCTGCTCGATGGCCTGGGTCACCAGCCCGCGCCGCTGTGTGGCAGGGTCGGCACCCGAGGCCACCACCACATGCACCTGCAGCGCCGGGTGCACGCTGCGCAAATGGTCCAGCCACGCCAGGCCATACAGCTCGCGCGGCGAGCGCAGGCCGAAGTACAGGTGAACGGGGTTGCGCATGCCCGCAGCCACTGCGCCGCGCACCACCGACAGCACTGACGCCAGCCCGGTGCCCCCGGCCACGCACAGCATGGGCCCCGTGTGCTGCTGGCGCAAATACGCTGCGCCCAGCGGCCCACTGACCTTGACCTTGTCCCCCACCTTGAGCTGCCCGGCGATGTAGCCGCTGACCCGGCCCTGGGGCATGAGTTGCACATGAAACTCCAGCAGCGGTTCGCCCGGCAGGTTTGCCATGGAGTAGGGGCGCACGTGCGTCGGCGTGAACCCCAACTGCACGTATTGGCCTGGTGAAAACGCAATCGGTTTTGCCACCTTGAGCAGCAGGCGCCGGATGTCTGCCGCCAGCGGCTCGATGGCCACCACGGTGGCCTTGGCCACGCGCGCACGGTGCACCACGGCTTCGCCGGGGGCGGGCACTTCGATGGTGCAGGGCTCGGTCACATAGGTCTGGCAGGCCAGCACGGCACCGTCCACGCCGTCCAGCGGGCGCTGCTGCTCGCGCCCGCCATCGAGCACCTCACCCGACAGCACCCGGCAGCGGCAGATGCCGCAGCGGCCCGACAGACATGAATACGACATCGGAACCTGCGCCGCGCGCAGGGCGTCAAGCAGGTTCACGCCGGGCTCGGCGCGGATCACGCGGTTAAGCGGCTGAACGAGGATGTCCATGGCGGGCTGCGTTCGATTTCATCCAGCCCATTGTGCCCACGAAAGCGCCTGCGAATCACTGGCTGCAATACCATCGCCACTTCATATCACCCAAGCTGATGGAGTGGCGATGGAGCTATCGGATATCGACCTGAACCTGCTGGTGCTGTTTCAGCAACTCATGGTCGAGCGGCGCGTTTCCAAGGTGGCCGACAACCTGGGGCTGACGCAGCCTGCCGTGAGCAACGCGCTGGCCAAGCTGCGGCGCATTTTTGGCGACGAGCTGTTCCTGCGCACCTCGGGCGGCATGGTGCCCACGCCTTTTGCCGAGCAACTGGGCGAATCCGTGGGCTATGCGCTGGGCATGATCCACAGCGGGCTGAACCAGCGCACACAGTTCACGCCCGCAACGCTCAAGCGCACCATCACCATCGGCATGACAGACATTGGCGAGATCGTCTTCCTTCCCGCGCTGCTGGAGCGCCTGGGGCGGGAGGCGCCGGGCGTCACGCTGAACACCGTGCGCAACAACGCCGCCCATCTGCGCGAAGACATGGAGGCTGGCAAGGTGGACCTGGCCATCGGCCTGCTGCCGCAGCTGAAAGCCGGGTTCTTCCAGCGGCGGCTGTTTCGCCAGCGCTATGTGTGCCTGTTCCGAAAGGGCCACGCGCTGGACCGGCCCAAGCTGCTGTTGTCGGACTACAAGGCGGCAGAGCACCTGGTGATCGTGTCTGCAGGCACGGGGCACGGCAAGGTGGACGAGCTGATCCAGAAGGCCGGCATCGACCGCCTGGTGCGGCTGAGCGTGCCGCACTTTGTGAGCGTGGGCCACATCCTCCAAAGCACGGCGCTGGTGGCGACTGTGCCCGAGCGGCTGGCGCTCAAGCTGGTCGAACCCTTTGGCCTGGTCCTGCGAACGCACCCCGTCAAACTGCCTGACGCGCCCATCAGCGTGTTCTGGCACGCCAAGGTGCACCGCGAACCTGTCAATCAGTGGCTGCGCGGGATGGTGTTTGAGCTGTTTGGGGGCGACGGTACCGTTGGCGGTAGGTTACCGTGATCTGTGGGTCGAGCCAGCGGCGCACGCCAGGTTGCGCCGTTCGTTCTCTTAGAGGTTGCTATGTTATCTGTAGCTTGCTTTTCTTGTAAGTAAGGCGGTAGGCCCGGTTTTTATTCAACATTCTGATCGCCACTCCGAGGGGTTGGTGGTTGTCGGTTGGTGGCAGCGTTGTCACCCTACGCTGTTCAATACACCAGCCGCTCCGGCCGCACCTCCTGCAGGATGGTTGTCGCAATCTCTTCAATCGATTTGGTGGTGGTGGACAGCCACCGGATGCCCGCGCGGCGCATCATGGCTTCGGCCTCGGCCACTTCGGCGCGGCAGTTTTCGATGCTGGCGTATTTGGAGTTGGGGCGACGCTCGGCGCGGATCTCGGCCAGGCGGTCGGGGCTGATGGTCAGGCCAAAGATCTTGCTGCGAAACGGCACCAGGGCCGGGGGCAGCTGGCGGCGCTCGAAATCCTCGGGGATCAGGGGGTAGTTGGCGGCTTTCAGGCCACATTGCATGGCCAGATACAGGCTGGTGGGGGTCTTGCCGCTGCGGCTCACGCCCACCAGGATCACGTCGGCACCGGCCAGGTCGCGGTTGCTCTGGCCGTCGTCGTGGGCCAGGCTGAAGTTGATGGCCTCGATGCGGTCGGTGTATTCCTTGCTGCGGCTCACGTCGCTGAAGCGGCCCACGCGGTGGTGCGACTTGATGCCCAGCTCTTCCTCCAGCGGGTGGACGAAGGTGCCGAACATGTCCAGCAGCATGCCCTTGCAGCCTTCCTGGATGACCTTGAGCACTTCCATGTTGACCAGGGTGGTGAAGACCACGGGCTTTTTGCCCTCCACCTCGCCGGTGTGGTTGATCTGCCGCACCGCCTGGTGGGCCTTGTCCACGGTGTCGATGAAGGGCAGGCGCACATGGCGCGGCTTCATCTCGAACTGGGCCAGGATGGCGTTGCCGAAGGTTTCGGCGGTGATGCCGGTGCCGTCAGAGACAAAAAATACGGTGCGCGAGTGCATGGAGGCCCTTTTTTTGGATGCGGCTTGCGCCAGCGGGGTTGCCACCACAAAGAGGTGGCGATGGCCCGATTTGCGTAAGTCGCGTGAAAGCGTCAGCCCGTTGCCAGATGCGCGGGCCTACAATTGTCACAATTATCTGATTCTCACCATGCACACCGTC
>Ga0207976_100152_pt1 | contig 50822 bp, 38 predicted proteins | sample LakWasMe94_HOW11_2_FD_183916 | JGI IMG/M metagenome (GOLD analysis project Ga0207976, IMG submission 183916) | Freshwater sediment methanotrophic microbial communities from Lake Washington under simulated oxygen tension - Sediment Metagenome... | ecosystem: Environmental > Aquatic > Freshwater >...
GGTCACCGTGACTACCTCGATTTTTTCGTTATTCCTAGTCATATTCACAGTCGTATTCCTATGCGTAAAGATAACGCACTAACTGTGTCCGGTCATCCAGGGGGCTATCTCAACACCGCCTTGATTTCTTTTGGATTTTTTAACGGTGCCTTGTTGAGAAAGCGATGCAGGTTATTGACCGCCTGCAGCAAGGCCCAAACAATGCGCGGCTCGCCCTTGTAGGCCATCGCCGCGCCGAGCGTCGCGTCCTTTTTGCTTTTCTTTCCCTTGTCGTCCACATCGTTGAATTCGGTGCCGACGCCCGGGATGTAGACGCGGAAGTAGTTGCTGAACTGATCCATGCGGTATTCCCACTTTGGCTCGCCGACAACGACGCCAGGCACGCTATGGCCCGGGTAGCAACTGTATAAACGCGCGATGTTGCTTTGGGTGTGGTTCTTGTCCTTGATCGCCTCGCCGTAATTGTTGCGTGTGCCGTCGTGAAAGAAGCCGAAGAAAAGGTTCGGTTTGCAGGCTGCGCCGGGTTGGCCGATGGGGGCGGATTCGCGATCCTCAAAGGGTTTAATTTTTTTATTCCGCTCTTCGGATGAGAAAAATCTTTCTTTGTTCGAGGGATCGGTGTAATCAATGCCTTCTGCATCGAATGAAGAGGCTAATTCTGCGGTCATGGTTTTTTCTTCATCCACTCATTCACATCTTGCAAAGACCTGTTTAACGACTGCTCATACCAGTTATTAAGATTTTCTCTGTATGCAGGGTCGTCTGGACCGGAAAAGCGTTCAATGTCTTGTTTGCGATGTTTATTATCGAATTCCCAGCTTTTTTTCAGATGCTTTTCCGGATGCTCCTTCAATTGTTTCAGCAATTGTTGTGCATCCCGCACGTCCAATTTCTTAAACTCCAAATCTCGCTCCCACAACTTGCGCCGATACTCAAGACTAGGCACCGGCCACCCCTTGATCCTCCCCGGCCATTTCGCATGCGGCGGGTCATATTCGCTGGACACCACCTCGACATTCCAACCCTGATAGAGCACCATCCACACCCGCCCCGGCTTACCATCCACGTAGGGAGGCACTTCAAGGATTTCGTCCTTCACTTCCTTCCTGTTGGTGTCGAAAACCTGGACGCGAACCTTGATTCCCGGTTTCCACGTATTCGGCAAACTAAAGCAACACATAGTGCCGCCCGCGCCAAAGGGATCGACCGGTTCACCGCCGATGCCGGCTCGATTGTCGGGGTCGGATACGACATAGGTGATCGGCTGGTCGCTGTAGTTGACGCCGGAGATTGCCACGCCGGTTGTGGTGTCGGCCAGGCGAATCGCACCGCAGGCACTGAGCAGTAGGCACGTCATCATTGGTAATACGTAATGCAATTTCATGGTTTTTATCTCGTCGTCTCGTTCGATGTTTTAAATTTGTACAAGCCGGGCCAAGTCATTCTCGATGTCGGCATAATTGCGTTCCTTGGCCCGCAATGCCGCCAGCAACGGAACGGCCTGCGGCATTTGCTCCAGCAGCGGTTGCTGCACAAACAACCGGCACCAATGCATCCGGTCGAAATCCGCAATGCCGTAGTAGTCCGCACGCTTTAATCCCTGCACGATAAGCTTGTGCGCCGCTGCCGGATGCTGGTCCTGCATCAAGCCGGGATCGTTGAGATTCAAATGGGCGATGACTTCATCCGCTTCTGCGTCGCCGATCAAGCGTACGCACTGATCCGCATCCAATTTCACTTCGTCGGTGACTGGATGGGCGGCCGCAGGCAGTGGAAGGTCCGCCCACTGCGCCGCGCGGGTGCGATAGCGCCACATAAGCGCCGGCCCGAAAAATGCGCCATGCTGCTGCTGACTTAATACATCAACGACGCATGGCAGGCGCCGCGTGTCGGGAAACCGGAATACGAAGGGCTGTCCATCCGCATTCACCACGCACCAAGGATGCAGCCGCTGCGCCATTTCGTCGAGCGATTCTGGCGTGACGATGAGCGACAGCATCGGCCAACCGTCCGTGATATGAAGGACGTCGCGCCATGCGGAGGCGGTGTCAGGTGTCAGCGGTAATAGGGTGGGCGATACCGCCCGCAGTTTGGGAGAAGGATCGTCCGACAGGTCGTACAAGCTGCGCGAGGACAGCCTATGCTTTTTTATCCTGACATGGCACTGCTCGGCGAACGCGCAATCCAGCAAGGCGAATACATGGACGCCCGACGACGTTTTCCACAACAAGGAAATCTGTTCCTGCATGTCGTCGAGCCAGCCAGGTTCGTGCGCGTTGATTAGTTTGTGTTGCGTCGCGTTGTTCGCCATTGCCTCAAGCCACCACGGTAAATGGAACGCCGCTTGCGAGGCTTTTCTTCAGGCATTCGATGCAGATACTTTTAGGCATCTGCGGGAGGTTGGGTGTTACCTGCGCCGGCCCGGTCAGGTTCTTCACGCTCCCATGGATATTGACCGGTCCTGGCGCCTTGAACGTAATCTGCCCGTCGGCGATCCTGACCTGGCAACCGCCAGCCGTGATGGTGATGCTCTTGGCGGCCGTGAAGTCGATGTCGCCGGTGACCGCGGCAATGGCAACGTCTTTCTTTGCTGTCGCTTCAATGGCGTTGTCTTGTGCCTGGATCTGCACTTTGCCTTTTCCCGCGAACAGCTTGATGCCGGCGGTCGCAACGAAGACGCTCCATGCCTTCTTGATCGCTATCGAGAGACTGTTGCCGACGGCGAAGTTGGTGTCCTCCTGGCTGGAGAGATGGATGTCTTCGCCGGCGGCGATCTGTTGCGCCTTCGGTGTGGCGCTGATGATGCCGGCCGGGCTGGAGAAGGCGAGCAGTGGTTCAGCATAGCCGGGCACCTCGGCCTTTTGACCAGTGCCGCCAGATTGGGAATAGGCGGCTTCGACGGCCCGGAGCACCTGTTGTGCCTGCTTGTTGGCATCGAGCGGATCGGCGTTGTGCGCGTTTGCGACGTCCGAGAGCGCCTTGGCCATGTCGAGACTGCCCTTGAGCTGTGTGCTCAGTTCCTTGCTGTCGAGATGCGCGCTTGTTTCATCGGCGCGCGCATCCGTCGTGATCAGCATGCCTCGGGCGGCGCGCAGTGTGCCGTACTGATCGGTGCGCAGTTCAATGCCCTCGCCGCGCGGCATGCCCTTGCCGCCCGTCCTCGGATGCACGAGGTAGCCGGCATTGAGTGCGGTCTGGCCGTGGTCGGTAGCGACGCGGATGCGCTGTTCCGCAGTGCTGTCGTCCCACACGATTTCATTCGTGCCACGGCCCTTGACCATCTTGCTCTTGATGCCCGATAAGGCCTTGTTGCCTGGCAGCTCGCCTGCGTCGGAAAAGGTGGCGGGACGGTGTGTGCCGTTGTAGACACTGCGGACCACGATCGGTCGATCGATGTCGTCGTTGATGAACTGGATGCCGACTTCATCGCCCACCCGGGGAATCCACAGGTGACCATACTGTCTCCCAGTCCACGGCTGTGCAACGCGAATCCATACGGAGTCCCGATCAGAGTCGGTGGCACCGGCGCCTTCGGCGTGCGCATGGTCCTGGCTGCGGGTAAACGGCATGCGCACCTTGATGCAGCCGTATGCGTTGACATGGATTTCTTCGCCGGCCGGGCCGACGACGGTAGCGGTCAGCATGGGCGGAGCCACCGGTTTGGCATGCGCGGTGCCGCTGTATGCCGGGACGATGGGGATGCCCTTGCGCATGGCATCGAAGCGGGTCTGGTACACCGGTTCGGCGGCGGAACCGGTGCGTTCCTGCATGCTGTCGGCCAGATTGTTGCGGACGTGGAGCGTGTTCCTGAGGATTGTGAAGTGACGATCCTCAGGTGCATCATGGTCGTGGACCGGATGCTGCGTCAGTTCAAAGTGCCTGCCAACCGCTAGTTCGCGGTGACTCCCAGTGCCGCTGAAGAACTTTGCCTTTGCGTCATGTGCGGCGCTGCGCAGCCGTGCATACCGCGCGTAGTCCGCTTCGTCGTTGGCGGTGTGGTGAGAATCGTAGCGGTAGTCTTCCAGCGTGTCTGCGAGACGCATGCCGTAGGCGCCATGGTCGGCGCTGGTGCGATCGTGCTGCGCATTGGTGATGGCGGCCTTGTATTCAAAGCTGGCGCGGTGAATGCTGCCGGGTTGCAAGGTGCGCATGCCATTCCATTCGGTGATGCTGTCCTCGGCCTCGGTGCCGTCGTCGCGATGAAAGCGCACCTTCGCAGCGCTCGACGCCTGCAATACCGCGACGTCATCGAATAGGACCAGCGTCAGTTTCGGATGCTCGCCAGGCACACCGGCGTCACCATGTTCGATGTACCAGGAAATCCCCTCCTGTGCGAGCCAGCGGCAAAGAAAATCCGTGTCGGATTCGTTGTATTGGGTGATCCAGGATTGCGCGGGATGGCTGTTGCGACAACGATCATCGATATCGAAGCAGGCGGCCAGCACACTGTTGTTCTTCCGATGCTCCTGCAATACAAGGGCAACGAGTTCGCGGACATTCAGATCCTGGAATACGCGGCTGTTGATGCGTTTTGCGAACACGGCGAATGGGTCCTGCAAACTCAGCGCATAGCGTGAAAATCCCCCATCGCTACCCTGCTGTTCGGCGCGTGTCACCAGGCCGCACAATGCGCGCCTGCTGCCGTCATCGGTGAGGATGCCAAGCTGGATCGGCATGCCGATGAACTGCTTGAGTTCTAGGAAAGCATCAGTGGACAGACAGGTCAGCGTGTAAGTGAAGCCTTCGCTGACGCCTTCAGTACCGGTCAGCTCCTGGGGCAACAACAGGTCGTCGGCGAGACCCGAACCGGGTGCGAGGGATAAGGCAAGGAGCCGGTTTGATCGGATCGAATGGCGCGCCTGGATGGGCATGATGTTTCTCCGGTATTCCCGATCGTGAAGACTGCACGGGAATGGCATTTGTCTTTTTTGAAGCAATTTCGATTGGGGCTCAACAATAATGCAATATTGTCATATTTGCAACTATATGAGCTTCGTGATTCCGCTGCCTTTAATCAGCTTTTCAAAAGGTGAGGCTTACGTGAAAGGCGCCAACAATATTCCGGTGGCTGGCATCAGCGGGCGCTGAATTGGCGATCGTCGCGTTGGGATCGCGGTATCTTGCTTGTTTTCCTGCCTGGTCGTCGTCGGCGGCCTGGCTGTCAGCAAGCCCGCGCATTACGCCATAGCAACTTCAGGGTTTTGCGTGCAACATCGACCGCAACGGCTGCCACACCATCTCGGCCGAGATATCGCGCATGCAGCGATGGTGCCCGAGCGGGCATTCACGCTGCTTGCACGGCGCGCATTCGAGCGCCAGGTAAATCGATGCCGCGATGTCGGAAAACGGTGGCGCATGCGAGGGATCGGTCGGCCCGTAAATCGCGATGATCGGACGATTCAATGCGGACGCGATATGCAGCAGGCCGGAATCGTTGCTGACCATCGCATCGGCGCGCGCAATCAAAGCGACCGCTTCGTCGAGTTTGGTGACGCCAGCGAGATTGCGCACGCCTAGCGCCAACCCAACGATTGCGTCGCAGACTTCCTTGTCCTTGGCGGAGCCCATCAATGCAATTTGGACATCGCCATGTTCATGCTGAATGGCTTTTGCCAGTTCGGCAAAATGCGTGGTCGGCCACCGCTTGGCATTACCGAATTCCGCACCTGGCGCAAATAGCACCACGGGCCGGTTCATATGCAAACCAGCACGTGAAACCACTTCAGCGACGCGCTCTTCCGGCACGTAAAGTGACGGACGCGGCAAGCCCGATGGCTGCGGCACATCACCCGCCGGTTCGTTTGCCAGGGCCGCGTAGAACGACACCATCGGCCGCGGCGCATCGCGATTATCGTGATGCATTACATTGAGCAGGCCGTAGCGCATTTCCCCCTTATAACCCACCCGCTTCGGAATACCGGCCAGCCAGGGAATCAGTGCAAACTTAAGGGTATTGGGCAATACATAGGCGTCCGCATAGCCGCGTTCGCGCAAGATCTTTGCGTATTCGCGCCGCTCGCGCAGTTGCAGTGCGCCGTGGCGGAAAGGTGCTTCCAGCACCGTGTCCACTTCGCGCATGGCACGCCATACGGGAGCGACCCAGGCAGGTGCCAGCACATCGATCGGGCGCTCAGGACGACGTTCTTGCAGCAGGCGCAACAGCGGCTGCGCCATCACTGCATCGCCAATCCAGTTCGGCGAGATGACCAGCGTGCGCGGCACACTGTGTAATGGCACGGTCATTTATTGCGCGGCACGCGGCCCATCAGGAAAAATTCCTCATTCGGGCGCATGGAAATGGCATTGGCCATGCGATTCGACAAGCCGAAGAAAGCGGTAATTGCCGCGATATCCCAGATGTCTTCATCGTCAAAGCCGTGCGTGCGCAATACTGCATAGTCGTCATCACCGACTTCTTGCGAATTCAAACAAACTTTGATCGCGAAATCCAACATCGCCTTCTGGCGCGGAGAAATGTCGGCCTTCAGATGGTTCACCGCCACCTGATCAGCGACCAGCGGCTGCTTTGCGTAAATCCGCAGAAGCGCGCCGTGCGCGACGACGCAATACAAGCATTGGTTCTTGGCGCTGGTGGCAGTAACAATCATTTCCCGGTCGGCCTTCGTCAGGCTGCCGGTTTCCTTCAGCATCAAGGCATCGTGATAAGCAAAGAACGCGCGGAATTCTGCAGGACGATGCGCCAATGTGAGAAAGACATTTGGCACGAAGCCCGCCTTTTCCTGCACGGACAGAATCATTTGCTTGATGTCTTCCGGCAGTGCATTAACGTCCGGAACGGGGAATCGCGAAATCGGTGCGGCGCTGCTCATGCTTCTGTCTCCTTGGTGAATTGTAGATGGTACAGGTTGGCGTACACGCCATTCTTGTTCAGCAATTCTGCGTGCGTACCGGTTTCCACGATATGCCCGTCTGCGAGAACCACGATGCGGTCGGCGCGTTCGATGGTCGACAATCGGTGCGCAATGACGAGTGTGGTGCGCCCCTGCATCAATTCTTCGAGTGCCGCTTGCACCGCGCGTTCCGACTCGGTATCGAGCGCGGACGTCGCTTCGTCGAGAATCAGGATGGGCGCATCCTTGTAAATCGCCCTGGCGATCGCCAGACGCTGGCGTTGCCCGCCAGACAGTCGACTGCCATTGTCGCCGATCATCGTGGACAAGCCGTCCGGCAGACCGGCGATGACATCGTTCAGATGCGCAGCTTTTGCCGCCGATTCAATGCGCGCCTGATCGGGTGATGCATCGCCATAGGAAATGTTGGCGGCAACGGTGTCATCAAAGAGCACCACGTTCTGGCTCACCATCGCGATCTGCGCGCGCAGACTGGCAAGCGAAACGGCTTCGATCGGTTCGCCATCGATCCTGATTTCGCCGCTCGTCACCGAATAAAAGCCCGGAACCAGATTGACCAGTGTCGACTTGCCGCCGCCCGACATCCCGACGAACGCTACCGTCTCTCCCGGTCGAATGGTGAGGTTGATACCGGACAGCGCCGGCTGCTTCTGTTCCGGATAAAGGAAACCGACATCGATAAAATCCAGCTTGCCGCTGGCGCGTGTTGCGAGCGGCTTGCCTGTGGTCCGTTCCGGCGCGGCATCAATCAGCGCGAATACGGCTTCAGCTGCCGCCAGGCCCCGCTGCAGCGGGCCGTTGACTTCAGCCAGATGCTTGAGCGGCGTCAGCAGCATCAGCATCGCCGTGATGAAGGACGCAAAACTACCGACCGTTGTCTGGCCATCGTTAGCCTGAACCAGCGCGATCACGATCACCACCGATACCGCAAATGCGGTCATGAGTTGCGTGATCGGCACGGTGGCTGCAAAAGTGCTGGCCATGCGCATGGAATAGCTGCGCAGTGTCGCGGCACGCTGCTCGAAGCGCTTGCGTTCGTATTCCTGGCCGCCAAAGATCTTGATCACTTGCTGGGCGCGCGTAGTTTCTTCGATAACCTGCGTCAGCTCGGCATTGATGGTGAGGAAGTGCTGATTAAGACGGCGCAGCCGCTTGCCGGTGTAACGCACCACCACGGCGATCAAGGGAATCAGGATCAGTGTAATCAGCGTCAGCGCCGGGTTGAGCCAGAACAGGTAGCCGAGCAGGCCCGCGACAGTCAGCGAGTCGCGGATCATGGAGGTGAACACATTGCGCAGCATGTCGATGATTTGCTGCACTTCAAACATCATCGAGTTGATTACGCGTCCCACCGAGGTCTGCGCATAAAAACCGAGCGGCACGTCGAGCAGCCGCTCAAACATGCGCTGACGCAATTCATTCAGCATGCGCGTCGAGGCCCATGCCAGCATGTAATTTGTCATGAAGGTCGAGAAACCGCGCAACGCGAAGATGCCGATGACAAACGCAGGAACCAACCAGAGCGAAAAGCTGACTTTTCCCGTGAAGCCATTGTCGAGCAGCAGCTTCATCATGGCAGCCAAAGCAGGCTCGGTGCCGGCAGTGATGACCATGCCAAGCAAGGCTAGCGACAAACGCCCCTTGTACGGCACCACCATGCGGGACAGCCTTTTCAGATGCGGGGGCAGCGTCATTGGGAAACTCGAAACATTGTTAATATCCTGCGCTGGGAGCGGCCCGACGCGCGTAAATCATGCGAAACCGGCAAGCTTGCCGGAAGGATGTTGCTGGTTGTAGATTATAGAGGATGGCCATCCGCAGCGGGCAGGCAGGTATCCCGTCCGGAAAGGCATTACCGATCGGGTATACTGCCCGGCAGTTTTCCAGCCGGCGCATCACTTCCGGGCAAACCATGCAAGGCACTCCATACATGCTGATTTCGGTGATCGTCACTACTTACAACCGCCCGGATGCGCTGTCGGCCGTCATTCGCGCCCTTCTCGACCAGACGGATACGAATTTTGAGGTGGTCATCGCCGATGACGGCTCCGGCCAGCCCACGCGCGACACGCTGTCTGCGTTCCGCGATGCCCCGCGCGCAAGCGGCCTGAAGCGCCTGCTGCACGCCTGGCAACCCGACGAAGGCTTCCGCGCATCCGCCGCGCGCAACCTGGGTGTGTTTGCAGCGAAGGGCGAGTATTTGCTCTTTCTCGACGGCGACTGCGTGCCGCGGCCCGACTTCGTCGCGCGCCATCGTCTGCTGGCGGAAAAGGGATTCATGGTATCCGGCAGTCGGGTGCTGCTGTCCGAAGACTTTACCCGGACTGTGCTGACGTCCGGCGATGCGGTGCACCGGCGCGGGTTGTCCTACTGGCTGCGGCAGCGCCTGTCAGGGAACACCAACAAGATCGTGCCACTGCTGCACTTTCCCAACTCTGGTCTGCGCCATTACCGTGCCGTCAAATGGAGTCGCATCAAAAGCTGCAACCTGGCGATATGGCGCGACGATTATGCGGCGGTGAATGGCTTCGATGAAAGTTTCGTCGGCTGGGGACATGAAGATGCCGACATTGTGCTGCGCCTCGCGCGGCATGGCGTTCGCCGCAAGGGCGGCGCGTTTTCTACCGAAGTGTTCCATCTATGGCACCGGGAAAACACGCGTGCCACCGAGTCGCAAAACCGTCAGCGCGTCGAAGATCGCATGCGAACCGGCGTGACCACGGCCGATGTTGGATTGACAGCGCATCCCAAAGCGGAAGACCGGGTCGACGTAATCGCAGCGTAGTCGCACATCCTCGAATCAAGCCGCTTCTACGCGTCGCCGGCGCATGATGTCCAGTACCTGCGACGCGATGCTGTCCCAGGTAAAGGCCTTCGCGAATTCCACATTCGCCGCACTCACTTCTTCCCAATACGACCGCTCCTCAAACTTTCGTATCTCCGCTGCCCATGCGGACTGGTCCAGATGCGCGGCATAGCGCGGGTGGTCATGCGCCCAGATTTTGATGCTGTCGAGTTCGTGGGTGATGACAGGCACACCCGCCGCCATTGCTTCGAGAATGGTCAAGCCAAAGCTTTCAAGATCAGTCGGATGCAGCAGCAGAAATGCCTGTCGCAGCAAGCCGATCACCTCGTCCTGTCTTTTTCGTCCGTGGAAGGACATATGCGGCAAGCTGCCGTACTTGGCAACCAGCGCATCGAGCAACGGGCCGTCGCCGATGATATCGAGGTGATAGCCGCGTTTCGCCAAATCGCTGCCAGCAAAAAAATCCGTCAGCCAATCGACATGCTTGCTCTTGTCGAGACGGCCGACATACACCAGCCGTTTTTGTTGAGGATAAACCGGGGCTGCCTGCGGGAAGAATGGCGTATCGACACCGAGAGGCAGCGACTGCACGCGGACGCCCCATTTGCGCTCCGCGCGCGGTGCGGCGCGATAGCCAAAAAAGACGACATCCTTCGCCGGTATCCGCTTGAAGAAACGCCGCATCGACACACCAGGCAGCAAGTGGCAAAAGCGATCACGCAAGCCGGGGTAAAACTTCTCCAGCAGCCACGCGTCGGCTTCGTAAAACGTGGCGATGCAATCGTAGTGCGACAGGTCAATCCCGCTCTTCGCCAGCGAACGGAAAAAACTATAACTTTCAATCTTGAAGCGGCTGGTCATCAGCAGCTTGCTGAGCATCCGATTCCACTTCGTATCGCGGCCAAGGAATGGGATCGTGCGCAGTTCAAAGCCATCCGCATGGATCATTTCCTTGCACTGACTTCCGGAGACGCCGCTCAGCACGGTCAGGCGCACCTTGTCCTTCAGTCGCTGGCTGAGCTGACTCACAACGGTTTCGGTGCCGCCGATGTAGCTGGCGACCGTCGGACAAATAAACAGCACGTTCATATCGTCCTTCATTGCGCTGCCACCTTCCGCTGCGTCGATGGGGGAACACCGCGTAACAATCCGCCCTGCAATCCGATGAACAGCATCAGCCATGCATGGCTGGCCGCTCCGAGGAACATGGTGTTGGTGAAACTGCCGAGAATCATCACCACGGCAAACGCAAAGACGATACCCCCTTCAAGCGTATGACGCTGCGTCCATCCGGTCCAGAGTATTGCCGCATACAGCCAGAGTAACGCCGCCAGCCCGATGACACCGTAACTCGTGGCATAGAAAAGGAAGGCGTTGTGCGGCTCGACAAAGCCGACCGCTTCGCCACTGCGCGGGATACTGTGCCAGTAATTCTTGAAGCCGTAGGGCCCTGCGCCCAATAGCGGCTGCGTCTTTACCATTTCCCCCGCGGCGCGCCACATGTCATAGCGGTAACCGAGCGACGTCGTCTTCACGTCTTTCTGTAGCAACTGCAAATCAGTCACGCCCGCTTGTATGCGCTTCTGCACATTGGGCATGGCAACCACCGCGATCAGTGCAATGGCACATGCCAGGCCGATCTTTGCCGCGCTCGCCCGCTTGAAAAGATTGGACGCGATGAACGGCATCAGCACGAGCACGGCCAGCAATCCGCTACGGCCGTTGCCCGACACCAGGCCGATGGAAAACAGGACCATGCCGCCCAGGTAGACCGCATTCCTGCCGCGCCTGTGCTCGTGCCGGAAGAGAAGCGAGAGCAGGAGCAGCGCCATCGCCAGAAATTGCGAATACAAGATGTAATTGCCCAGCGCCGACGGCTCGTGCGCAAATCCGGCCCAGCCTGCTGCCTTGGCCTGCACATAGCAGAACGCGACGAATACACCGCCAAGATAGGATTGAATCCAGGGCAGCACCGGCATGCGGCTCGCCGCAAAAAAACTCATGAATGCGAATAGCCAGTAATACGCCAATCCACTGTACGACAATTCCATTTTCGGATTGCCGTGGATGAGCATGGATATGACGGGCAACAGGGCGAGTATGACCGCAGGCAAGATCCAAGGCTGCGTACGCAAGGATCGCTTTGCGCCGGTGAGCCGGCCATTGAGAATCAGCAGGACGAGCGCCACGGCGAGCGCGGCAAACAACAGTATCTTGGAAAGCGGTAATAGAAAAAAGGCGGCACAAAACGCCTTGTCGGTCGCGCTTCCAAACTTCCCCAATTGATTTTCGTTCTCGACCGATGTCATAAATTCTTGTAAGTGCGGCTAACAAAAGCCGATGGCAACACTGCAAACGGCATTCGTTTAATGAGAGCGTCCAACCAAATGTTGTTGGCACGGCGTGCTGCCGCAGTCGGTACATGATGTACGGAAAAGTGGCTCAACGCAGGCATCCGCATTTTGTTGGACGCTCTGCGCCGCTCCGCGCGCTTGGAGCGGGTCACAAGGCAAGCATCAAAGGTGTCATGCCTGAACGCCAGACGGGATTATAGCGGTCATCATTGCGGCGTCTGGGGTATTTTGACGTGCGCGGCATCTTGGCTGTACACGAAAGCGACAGGCAAGAAAAAAGGCAGGACGAGCCTGCCTTGAATTCGAACGAAACAGGATTATTTGGTTTTGGCGTCGACCTTGTCGGTTCTGTTTTCGGCCTTGTCTGCCTTTGCTTCAGCGGCAGCAGCGGTCTTGTCAGCCTTGGCATCGGCTTTTTTCTTGGTTGCCTTCGCATCGGCCTTGGCTTTTTCCTTTTCGGCCTTGGCATCGGCCTTGGCTGCTTTTTCGTCTGCCTTGGTCATGTCCTTCCTTGCCTTCTTGTCGGTCTTGACGTCGTCCTTTTCATCCTTGGTCATGACGGCGGTCGATGATTTGTCAGACGATGGCGTAGCAGTATGGGCAGCAGCGAAAGCGGACCCGGCAAAAACACCTGCGATCAACATGGCAATCAGATTCTTCATAGGGGGCCTTTCAGTAGAGTTAATCAAAATGACTCAATACCTAGTCTAGACACGCCACGCCGAATACTGTTGACAAAAAATATAAAGTTACACTTTGCGCACCGTATCTATACCCTGTGGAAATGGCGTTCCGCAAGGCAATCGCTTAGAAACTGTCCCAGTGCGGTTGCGGGCCAAAATGGGCCAACAGATGGTCAATGAAGGCCCGGACTTTGGGCTGCATGTAGCGGTTCGGCAAATAGGTGGCAAACAGCGACATATCGGGATTGGCGACACTGTCCGGCAAGATGACCTTCAGACGTCCGCTGCGCAGATGATGACCAAGGATGTAGGTAGGAAAAAGCACGATGCCCATGCCATCGAGTGCTAGTTGCAGCAGCACTTCTGAATTATTAACCCGGCATTTGCCGGTGACCGGCACCGATACTTCCTTGTTGCCGATGACGTAGCGCCAGCCGCTGCGCAACGCGGGAATGCCCTGATATACCAGGCAATGATGATCGACCAATTCCTGCGGCGTGCTCGGCGTACCATTGCGTTCCAGATATTCCGGTGATGCGCAGGTCACCCAGCGCACTGGCGCAATCCTGCGCGCCACCATTGTGGGCACCGGATGGTCGGTAATGCGGATGGCAAGATCGTAGCCCTCCTCGACGATATCGATTATCCGGTCGCTGGCATTGAGCTCCACTTCCACCTTGTCGTAGCGTTTCAGGAAAACCTGTAATGCCGGCGCCAGATGCAGCGATGCAAAGATCACTGGCGAAGTCACGCGCAGCACGCCGCGCGGCTCGACCTGCAATTGCGTGACCGTTTCCGCCGCAGCATCGATTTCCTGCGCAATACGCGCGCAGTGCTCGTAATAGGCGCTACCGATTTCGGTCAGGCTCATGCGACGCGTGGTGCGGTGGAGAAGCCGCACCCCCAGAGCGCTTTCAAGATTGCTGACTTGTTTGCTGACCAGCGATTTCGACGTGTTCAATGCCTGGGCGGCCGCTGAAAAACTCTTTGTCTCCACCACTTTCGCAAAGGTCATCATTTCTGACAGATGTTCCATAGCCGCCTTTTATTGTGCATATACAGAGACAATCTTATTCCAAATCATGCAATTGTAAATATATGAGAACAAACCATACTGTGCTTCATGGAAGGAACACGCCGCTCCTCCCATCGACATCGAAGGAGATTGCCATGAATGCCACCGTCCCAAAGACACTTGCCAACATCGCCCATTACCACCCTGATGGCACGGCTTCCGGCTCCCGCGCGAAACTGAACCCGGCTGGCGAGATTGTCCAGTTGCACCACCGACAGCACATGCGCATCACGGAGGCGGCAGGTTGGACTGTCCGGGCACTCACCGGCAGCGTCTGGATCACGCAGGACGGGGATATCCGCGACGTCGTGCTGGAAGCCGGAGAATGCATTCTGCTCGACCGCAAAGCGACGGCCCTGCTATCGCCACTGAGCGAAGCCAGGATTTGCCTCACACGCGATACCGGTTGTCACAAGCGCCAGCACAACGCGCCGGCACAGGTCGTGCCATTTGCCGCAGCGCGCGCGTCGTTCGCCTGAGATCAATCGGAACAATTGCCTATGGAGGCGATCATGAACTTCCTGCCCTTCTCGCTTGACTGGAAGCAGTACCTCCCGTTCGCATCAACGGGAACGCGCGAGGTGCACGACAGCTGGCGTACTTCCGACGGCACCAAGGTTACGCTGCGTGGCGCGCGTGCGAATGACGGCGAACTGATCCAGCAACTGGTGCGCGGACTATCACTACAGAGCCGTTACCAGCGCTTTTTCTATCCACTGCACGAACTGCCGCCGGACATGCTCGCGCGTTTCACCGATAACGTACCGACCGAAGCGATAACGCTGTTGGCAACCATGCGGGAACACGGCAGCGGCCGCGACGTCGCCATCGCGATGGCGCAATACGTCGCCGACGACTATCCGGCGCATTGCGATTTTGCGGTAGTCGTGGCGGACCAATGGCAGGGAAAGGGAGTGGGAAAGCGGCTGGTTCAAGCCCTGATGTGCATCGCGCGCGCTGCAGGGATTGAACGCATGCAGGGCGACATCCTGGCTGAAAATGAACGAATGCGCCGACTGATGGTGCGCATGGATTTTCAGTTGCAGCAGCATGCGGATGGCGCCTACTTGCGCAAGGCGTCAAAGGCGCTGGGTGTGCCGGAATGGAAGTGCTCACCCTTGACCGCGCTGGCCGCGCAGGCCCGACATGGCGTAAGGGCGAATATCCATGCCTGACCAATCAGGTACTGGAACAAGGTAGTGGCTTGCACTGCTCCGCAGACCGAGACACGCTCGGTCTGCGAGAGGTCAAGTTAATACTCTACCGTCGCGCCCTTCACACCCAGCTTCTCGAACAGCGACTGCGTCAAGCCATCGGCCGGCGCCACACGCCACGCATCCGACCACTGGATCTTGCAGCTTCCCACGCCATCACGCGTGTAATGCACCACCAGCGGCAATCCATTGTCCGAACGATATGGCGCCAGAATAGATTTGATCTGCGACGGGTCGATCTGCCCTCCGAGGGAGAATGAAAACTCCTTGCCGAACTGCACCCGCGCGGCCGCAATATCCATGACTTTTTCGGCGCTGATGCGCAAACCGCCAGAGAAACGGTCCTCCGACACCTTGCCCTGCACGGCGAGAAACTCATCTTCCTTAAACAGGTTGCGGTTCGGGTCGTACAACTCGTTGTACACCGTCACATCGACCGTTGCAGTACCGTCATCGAGCGTGACGATCACCATCTTGCCGCGCTGTGTCATCTGCACGCGCACTGCAGTGATAATTCCGGCCAGCAGGCGCGGATCGCGCGACGGCTCCAGGTTCAGCAGCTTGGTCTTGATGAAGCGGCGAACTTCTTGCGCATAGGAATTGAACAGGTGGCCGGACAAATAGAAGCCGAGCGCGGCCTTTTCTTCGGTCAGCCGCTGCTTCTCGCTCCACGGCTGCGTCTTCACATATTCGGGCGGTGTTTCCAGATCGCTGTCGGCGCCACCGAACAGGCTGACCTGGTTGATCGATGCTTCCGCCTGCTCCGCGCATTCCATGGCGTAGTTGACCGTGGCAATCAGCACGCCGCGATCAACGCCAAAGCCATCCATGGCACCGGCGCGAATCAGCGCTTCAATGGTGCGGCGGTTCATCTGTTTCTTGTCGACGCGCTTGACGAAATCGAACAGGTCCTTGAACGGTCCGCCCGCATGGCGTGCGGCGACAATGGCCTCGATCGCATTCTGACCGGAGCCCTTCACCGCGCCGAGGCCGTAACGGATCTGCGCGGCTTTCTTGCCCGGTTCACCGACCGGCATGAAACGATAGTCTGACAGGTTGATATCCGGCGGCAATAATTGCAGCTTGCAGATATCGATCGCATCCTCGACCAAAATCTTGATCTTGTCGGTGTCGTCCATTGCCAGCGACAAGTTGGCGGCCATGAACGCGGCGGGATGGTGCGCCTTCAGATACGCGGTGTGATACGACAGCAACGCATAGGCGGCGGCGTGCGACTTGTTGAAGCCGTAGCCCGCGAATTTTTCCATCAAATCGAAGATCTCGTCGGCCTTCTCCTGCGTCAGGCCGTTTTTCGCTGCGCCCTCACGGAAGATCTGGCGGTGCTCTGCCATTTCTTCGGCTTTTTTCTTACCCATCGCACGGCGCAGCAAGTCCGCGCCGCCGAGCGAGTAGCCGCCGATGACCTGCGCCATCTGCATCACCTGTTCCTGGTACACCATGATGCCGTAGGTTTCGGACAAGATGCCTTCGGTACGCGGATCGGGATACTCGAATTTCTCGCCGTGCTTGCGCTTGCAGAAGTCCGGGATCAGATCCATCGGACCCGGACGATAGAGCGCCACCAGCGCGATGATGTCCTCGAAACGGTCAGGACGCGCATCCTTCAACATGCCTTGCATGCCGCGGCTTTCAAGCTGGAACACGGCGACCGTCTTGGCCTTGGTCAGCAGTTCATACGAGGCCCGGTCATTAAGCGGCAATTTCTCCAGCGAAAAATCTGCCAACGCCGGATCAAGCAGCTTGATGTAACGCACCGCACGATCAAGAATCGTCAGTGTCGTCAAACCTAAAAAGTCGAACTTCACCAGGCCGACTGCTTCCACGTCATCCTTGTCGTACTGTGACACCACGCCGGCATCGCCGCCCTGCGTGTACAGCGGGCAGAAATCGGTCAGCTTGCCCGGTGCAATCAGGACGCCGCCGGCGTGCATGCCGATGTTGCGTGCAATGCCTTCGACCTGCTGCGCGAGATCGAGCAATTGCTTGACCTCTTCCTCCTTTTCCATGCGCTCCTTGAGCAGCGGCTCCTCCTCGATCGCATCGGCAATCGTCACCAGCTTGCCCGGCTTGAAGGGAATCAGCTTGGAAATGCCATCGCAGAAGTTATAGCCCATGTCGAGCACACGGCCGACGTCGCGCACTGCGCCCTTGGCCGCCATGGTGCCGAAGGTCGCAATCTGCGACACGGCTTCGCGACCATAGCGATCCTTCACGTACTGAATCACGCGGTCGCGATTTTCCTGGCAAAAGTCGATATCGAAGTCAGGCATCGATACGCGTTCAGGATTGAGGAAGCGCTCGAACAGCAGGTTGTATTCCAACGGGTCAAGATCGGTAATCTTCAACGCATATGCCACCAGCGAACCCGCACCGGAGCCGCGACCCGGGCCCACCGGCACGCCGTTATTCTTGCCCCACCGGATAAAGTCGGCCACGATCAGGAAGTAGCCAGGGAAGCCCATCTTGATGATGGTGTCGGTCTCGAACTTCAGGCGTTCCTCGTAGCGCTGCCGGTTCTTCGCGCGCTTTTCCTCGTTCGGAAAGAGCTGCACCAGGCGCTCCTCCAGCCCTGCTTTCGCCTGCATTGCCAGGAACTCGTCGAGCGTCACGCCATCCGGCGTCGGGAATAGCGGCAGCTTCGGCTTGCCGAGTTCCAGTTGCAGGTTGCAACGCTTGGCAATCTCGATGGAATTCTGCAAAGCGGCCGGCATGTCGGCGAACACTTCTGCCATCTCGGCCTGCGAACGGAAACACTGATTTTCGTTGAAGCGCTTGATGCGTCGCGGATTCGCAAGAATCTCGCCTTCTGCGATACAGGTGCGCGCCTCGTGCGCGATGAACTCTTCACGGTTCAGGAATTGGGTGGGATGCGTCGCCACCACCGGCAATTGCAATTTTGCCGCCAGCGCCACCGCCTGCCGTACATGGTTATCCATGTTGGCCTGGCCGTAGCGTTGCACCTCGATATAAAAATGATTTGGGAAAATCGCCATCCAGCGTTGCGCGCAACGCTCTGCCGCCGCCAGATTACCGTTATCGATCGCCATGCCGATGTCGCCGCTGTGCGCGCCCGATAAGGCAATCAATTCGCTTGCAGCACCATTTTCCAGCCAATCTGCACGCAATTCCGCACGGCCGCGATGCACGTTCGTCAACCATGCCTTGCTCAGCAGTTCGCACAACTGCAGATAACCGGTGCGACTTTTACACAACAGCAAGAGACGCGATGGCTTGTCGCGATCATCCTCATTGGTGATCCAGACATCGCAGCCGGCAATCGGCTTGACGCCCTTGCCGCGTGCCGCCTTGTAAAACTTCACCATGCCGAACAGGTTGGCAAGATCGGTGATGGCTAGCGCGGGCTGGTTGTCTTTTGCAGCGGATTTGACAACATCGTCGATGCGCACAAGGCCATCGACGATCGAGAATTCGGAGTGCAGGCGGAGATGGATGAATTGGGGCGAAGTCATCGCACTATTTTACCGCGACGGATCGATTCCATCTGGCAATCGGCAAGCGAATTTGCGTCGCTTGCCCCAATTCCGTACTCATGTACTCAATGCGTGGTCTGAGGCCGTCAGACAAAGATATTTGCACACAAATAAAGAGTTGCTACAAGTTGGTTGACTGCAACATGGGAGACAGCGGTCAATCAACAACGTACTAACGGTGGCTACCCGTTTAAAGCGTAAAAGCCATACCGTTTTGAATAATGCCGATCAGGGCCGCCTGGTTTTCCGGTGATTCGGAGAAACCAACAAGTACCTGAGCACGGCTATTTACCCCACCTTCGAGATTACCTGTATGGAACGCAAGACCGCCGGCATCTGGTGCACGATGCAGCACGTTTTGATACAGCTGAGTGACAAACTGCGTGGTATTCAAGCTGCCGTATGTCGCGCTGAATTCTGGACTATTGATGAAATTCTGCGCTACCTGTGCCAGTGAAAAACCATCGTCCAGCGCCTTCATCTGGAAGCCAAGTCCACCTTGGTCCGGCGTACGATTGAACGCAGCCTGATACAACCGGTACGCTTGCCCGCCATTGCCGGCGGTGTCAAACGCGACGCTGGCGTCGCTAAAGCGAATCCGTTCGATATTGGTAAGTGCATCCGTGCCTTCCGAGCCCGAATTGTGCTTTACAGTGAAGCCGCTCGCCGTATTGGTCACGGTATAGCTTGCTCGTGAACCGCTGAAGACAACTGTATCAGTACCTTGTCCGCCATTGATGCTGTCATTACCGGCAAAGCCTTTCAAAATATCGTTGCCGGTCGATCCGTTGATCGTGTCCGCCCCACTCAAAATGTAGGTCAAGAGACCTTGCCCATCTCGGTTGGCAATGTACGATGCAACGGTGATGGCGCTAAAAGACGCGCCGCTTACTTCATGTGTTTTTACGCCCGCTACGATGCGCTCATATCCGGTTATTGTGCCGCCGCTCAGAGATCCTCCCGCAAAGCTGAAGTTGCCGAAATAACGGCCCGTTGCAGCGCCATCGCGAGTTGTTATCTGACTTGCCGTTGCTTCAGTGATCGTCGGGCTGTCAACCCCCAGCTTAGTCATGTCCAAAGACTGAAAAAGATTCAATGTCGTCATTTACACTCCCCTAAAGTTCTCGTTCGATATAAAAAACCGGCTAATGATTGATACGCTCACGTATCGCCACCTCACGTGATCGTGTAAGGCACAGAAGGCAAATAGCTGGGCATCACGCGAAAGAAGTTTCGTGCCCTCCGACCTGCATATCATTCGAGTTAAAGGGCAAGGGCATATCAGCAACGACAAAATCTTCGCCGCCTGCACGCTAGGTGCTTATCAACGCGCGGCAGTGTCTAGCCTTTGTTTGTACCGGCGGCCATACAAGCAAAGCATGCCAACGAGGCTGACCTTGGCACAGCATGCAATAGCAGTCGCCAACCACAATTCACCGTCGCCTTCCATACTAGGTTTCCGTACGATGTCTGCCGCCGGAAGAACTGTGGGCAGCCGTATTTAGAACGGAAGAATAGCATTTGAAAAATTGGATTTCCTTATCCGAAAATATGAATTTCTCGTATCGTGTGAACCAACATGCGTCATGTGCATACGTCCCGGGTCAGCCGAAAATCGCTACTTTTTGCTGCCTTGCTGGCCCACAGGACTTACCCAAGAAGGCCGCGATCTCACACTTAATATGGACATCCTGGCAACGGAACACGCCGAGATATAGGATGGATTTAGCGCTAGACAAGGCGTGAATTAACTGGAAATGTTGCCATTGCGAAGATACACACCGTCGGCTAGCGCAAAAAGTAGCGCTTTATGCGCGTTTCTTAGGCATTTTGTTGCCAAGTAACCCCCTACGCTGAGTAACTGCCAACGAGTCCCGGCGCGCCTTCCGTGCTAACGCTTATAATGGCGGCAAATCAAAGACTTACCGCTATTCAGCGACCTTCAATGCGCTCACTTATGCAGTCTGCCACACCGTACGTCAACATCGCCGCCTACAAATTCATCAGCTTCGACGACACCGCCGAGAAGCGTTCGCAATTCCGCGCGCTGTGCGAAGAATTGGATCTGAAAGGCACTATTCTGCTTAGTCCGGAAGGTATCAATTTATTCCTTGCCGGTTTGCGCGAACCGATTGATCGTTTCCTCGCCTGGCTGCGTTCCGACGCGCGCTTTGCCGACTTGGAAGTCAAGGAAAGCTATTCCGATCACCAGCCCTTCACCAAGATGCTGGTCAAGCTCAAGCGGGAAATCATCACGATGAAAAACCCGCTGATCCGTCCGGAAGAAGGTCGTGCGCCAGGCGTCGATCCAAAGACGCTCAAACGATGGCTGGACCAGGGTCATGACGACGCTGGCAAGCCGGTGGTGATGGTCGATACCCGTAATGCGTTCGAAGTGGACGTCGGCAGCTTCGACAACACCATCGACTATCGCATCGAGAAGTTCAGCGAATTTCCGGAAGTGATTGCACAGCACAAGGACGAACTCGCCGGCAAGACTGTGGTGACCTTCTGCACCGGCGGCATTCGCTGCGAGAAAGCGGCGATCCATATGCAGAACGTTGGCTTCGACAGCGTGTATCAGCTCGATGGCGGCATCCTGAAATATTTCGAGGAAGTGGGCGGCGCGCACTACACCGGCGATTGCTTCGTGTTCGATTACCGAACCGCGCTCAATCCACAGCTGGAAGCGACTGAAACAAAACAGTGCTTCGCTTGCCGCGCCGTAGTCACGCCGCGCGAGCAGTTGTCGCCGTTTTATATTCCTGGGAAGTCATGCCCGCATTGCAAGAAAGAGATGCAGACGGATGCACCATCCCAGGCTGCTCAATAACAGGGCTCGCCGCACTCCACCGACCATACGCGGGAAGCACCACGCTCCGCCGGTTAGGTACTGACCGGTCAACACTGACTCCATCCATATGAAATATTTCATCGAATGCACGCATACCTATCACACGCGCATGAATTCTGGCATTCAGCGGGTGGTCAGGAACATCGTGCGCTCCTCCGCCGCGTCTGATAATGCGGACAATATTGTTCCGGTCGTATTTGAAGGCAACGCATTCTTCGCGGTCGATAAGGAGATTCCCTATCCCGTGCCTTATGTTGCCGCGCCGCCGCTGCCACGCGGCGTCAAAGCATCAACCAAGAGGCTGCTGAACAATCTCTTTCAAGGTATGCGCAAAGTCCTCGCGACGGTGCTGCCATACCGGCCTTTTGTCGTTTTTCTCTATGCACCACGCACGCAATGGGGCTTAAGCCGTCTCCTGCTACTGCCGTTCGGTAAGGCACCGGCGCTCAGTGCGCCGCCCGTACCGGAGCCGATCCAGGTGGACAAAGGCGATGTGTTGGTTCTGCTCGATTCCTCCTGGCACCTGGACATCTGGAAAGCCGTCGACGACTGCAAGGCGAAAGGCGCGTTGGTGGTTGTCGTTATCTATGACCTGATCCCCTATGCTTATCCACAATTCTGCGTGTCGAACCTCGTGCAGTCGTTCAACCGCTGGGTGCGGCAAGCTGTGACGCGGATCGACGCAGTGGTCGCGATTTCAGAGACAATCGCACAGGATTTCAAGCAGGCACTGCCCAAGATTGTCGGCGCGCAGCAAGCTCTCCCGCCTATTTCCCATTTCTGGCTGGGGAGCGAACTCGATGGTGAACAAGCGACCAATAAAGCGCTGCCCGCGGAGGTGCTGCATGTATGCAGCATGGTCACGCCAACCTATGTCTATGTCAGCACCATCGAGCCGCGCAAGAACCATCGCTATGCACTCGACGCGTTTGAAGTTCTCTGGAAGCGCGGCGTGCAGGCCAACTTCGTTATCGTCGGCCGTGTCGGCTGGAAGTGTGAAGACTTCATCAACGAAGTGCATCGTCACCCGCAGTTCGGCAAACAGCTGTTCATGTTCAACCATGCAGACGACAATGCGCTCGCGCGCATCTACGACAGCGTCAACGGACTGGTATTCACGTCCATTACGGAAGGATTCGGCTTGCCGATCGTAGAGGGATTGCAACGAGGATTGCCAGTGTTTGCCAGTGATATCCCAGTGTTTCGTGAGATCGGAAAGAATGGCGTGCGCTTTGTCGACCTCGGTAATCCGGCTTCGCTGGCCGACGCCATTGCGGCGCATGTGAGTGCTGGTGCGCAGCGTCTGCAGGAACCGATTTCGTGGCTATCGTGGCAAGACAGTACAGCGATGCTGTTTTCACGGATTGATGCGTGTCTCGCGAGACAAAGAACGACACAAGAAAAAGAAGTCGCCTGACCACGCCACGGAACGTCCGCTCGGGCAAGCTCCGGATGCCGCCACTGATGACGACATCCGGTGGACGGACGCAAATTCAGTCCGTTCCTGCTTCCGGAGCAAGCAGTCCCTAGTCCGCCGTCTTCATTACCACGCGCATCGGCAAGGGTGCCGACATCATGCTCGTGCGTGTACCGCTGACAAAGTAGCCTGCGACCTTGTGCAGATCTTCTGCACTCAAGGTGCCGGCGGCATTGCGCAAGCGCAGGTAGCTCAATAGATAGTTATACCGTGCCTGCGCCAGGTCTCGCTTGGCGGTAAAGAACTGCTGCTGCGCATTGAGCAGATCCAGATTGATTCGCACTCCACCCTTAATGCTCTGCTCGGTCGCGGTAATCAGCAACGTGGCGGATTTGACGGATTTGAGCAAGGCATCAATGCGGGCCGCACTGCTCAACACCAGGCTATGCTGCTTGCGTAGTTCGACCAGCACCTGGCTCGTCTTTGCATCAAGATCCGATTTTGCCTTCTCGTGACTGGACACCGACTGGCTGGTTGCAGCACTCACATAGCCGCCGGAATACAAGGGGATATTGAGCTGCACGCCAACGCTGCGAACGGTCGATTCCTGATTGAAGGTATTGAGCGTTTCGCCTTTGTTCTTGCTCAGGCTCGCCACCACGTCCAGCCGCGGCGCATGACCCGCGCGGTTGCGATTAATATCCTGGCGCGTTGCCTCCACTGCATAACGTTGCGCTGCAATTTCGGCATTATTTTCCATCGCAATCGCTTTCCATTCGTCGAAGCTTTCCGGCTGCATCGGCAGTACGCGGAAATCCTCCGACAATGGATCAAGGTTCGTCACGTCGTTGCCGACGATTGCTGCCAGCGTATTGCGCGCTGTCGTCAGATTGTCACGCGCCTCGATGACCTGCGCTTCGGCCACGTCATACTTGGCCTGGGTTTCCAGCATGTCCGTTTTGGTGCCTTCGCCCTTCTTGTACATGCGTTCGTTGACGCGCATCTGTTCGGCGAATGCATCGCGCTGTGCAGAGACGAGCGTTAGCTGGTCTTCCGCATATTGCGCTTCGGCGTAGGCCGAAACGACGCGCAGCACGAGCTCCTTGCTTCGTCCGGAGAACACCGCATCACTGTAATTCGACTGTGCAATACCCTGCTGATAGCGCGCGATACCTTCCAGATTCAGCAAGGGTTGCCGTATCTGCACGGTACCAACTTCGCTTGTGTACTCCGGGTGCGTCGTGGAGCGTTGCCCCAAAATATTAGGGGTCGTGATATCCGCGCGGTTCTTGGTATTCGAATAGCTCGCTGCCACATTCGGCAGCAGAGTGGATCGCCCGATAATCCTGTTCTGCTGACCGGCCTCATTCTCATGAATAGCAGCGCGATAAGTCGGATCGTTTTGCAGGGCCGCTTCATAGGCCTGTAGCAATCCCATCGCCGATGCACCACCTGTTTGCAGCAGGAAGACGCTCGCCAGTGCACCAGCGAGCAGCCGCCTTGTTGGCTGCCGTGTCGAATTTCGCGCCACGATTACTCCTCCGTCAATGAGGTCTTGGCGCGGTCAAACACCGGCTTGAACAGGTAGCTCATCATCGTGCGCTCGCCCGTCTTTACGAACACTTCCACCGGCATACCGGGGCGAACCTGCAGGTCCTTGATGATTTTCTTGCCTTCCGGCGTCACTTTCGCCTTCATCTTGTAGTACGGGAAGCCGCTGCGTTCATCCACATAACGGTCTGCGGAAATTTGGGTCACGACGCCCGGTACATGTGGCGTCTTGTTCTGATTAAACGCTGAGAAAATCAGGTCAACCGGCAAGTCCGCATGCACCTTGTCGATCAGGTTGATCGGCACCTGACCTTCGACGATCAAGGCATCGTCGCTTGGCACGATATCCATCATGCGGAATCCCGGGCCAATTACGCCGCCCTTGGTAAAGATATTCATGCTGACGACAATACCGTCGACCGGCGCCTTGACCTGGACGTTATCCAGTTCGAAATCCTGGCCCTTCAGTCGATTGACCAGCGCTTCAGCTTCCTTTTGTACTTCGGAAAGCTGCGTACGCACTTCTTTCTGGTATTCCTGCTGGCGCTGAATGCGGCGCAGGGTCAATTCCGAAATCTGGCGCTGCGCGCGGCCGATATTGCCGATATCTTCGGAGATTGCACCATTGACTTGTGCATAGGTACGCTCCACATCGAGCAGCCTGTTGCGGGCGATATAACCATCCTTCGCCAAATCGCGCATGCCTTCCAGTTGCTCCTTCAGGAACTGCAACTGAATCTTCTTGCTGTCGCGCGATTCTTCCAGTCCTTTGACCTGTGAGCGCAGGCCCGCGATGCTTTCATCAACCGCCGCGAGTTCATTCTGGATGGCCGACTGGCGTGAGCTGAACAACTGGCCCTGCAGGCTGATATTGTTGGCGACACGCGGATCATTTTTCGCACTTTCCAATTCCGGCGGAAAGGAAACGACCTTCTTGCCGTCGCGCTCAGCCACCAGGCGCGCTTCTGCAGCACGCGCGGTGAAGTACTGCACACGTGTCATTTCAGCCAGCGACCTTGCTTGTACCTCGTTCATTCGCACCAGCACTTGGCCTGCTTTCACAACATCCCCATCCTTGACCAGGATCTCGTCGACAGTGCCGCCCGACTGATGCTGGACCGCCTTGCGATTGGAGTCGACCATGACCGTGCCCGACACGGGAACACCCTGATCCAGCGGAGCGAACATTGCCCAAAGTATGAAGCCTCCAACGCCGAACAATACGATCAGCCAGCCGAGTCGCGAATGTTTCGTTTCGTCGGTATTAATCTGGACAGACCCAACAGCTTCACGCACCACAACGTCGGCAGCATTTGCCTTATCGCTAAAGAGCTTCCTCATTTTCATTCCTGTTCTGTTACTTCGCTGCTGTTATTTGCTGCGGCGATACGCGCCTGCTCTTCTGCCTGCGCCGCCTGCTGCTGAGCCAACTGCGCCTGTTGCGCTTGTTGTGCTTGCTGAGCCGCTTGCTGATTCGCTTGTGCGAGCGCATTCAAGACCTGATCGGTTGGCCCGAACATTTGGGCAACACCGTCGCGCAGCAACAGCAGCTTGTTCGTGATGCCGATGATGCTCATGCGGTGCGTAATCAGCACAATGGTTTTTCCACGCTGGCGCAGATCGGCGATCGCATGAACCAGTGCCTGTTCGCCCACGTCGTCCAGATTGGAGTTCGGCTCGTCGAGAACGATCACGGACGGGTCACCGTACATCGCACGGGCCAAACCGAGACGCTGTTTCTGGCCACCGGACAAGCCGGCGCCGCCTTCACCCAATCGAGTGTCGTAACCTTGCGGAAGGTGCAAGATCATGTCATGTACGCCGGCACGCTTGGCAGCGATGATTACCTGCTCCGGATCTACTTCGCCGAAGCGTGCAATGTTTTCATTGACGGTGCCGCCGAACAGTTCAATATCTTGCGGCAGATAGCCGATGCTCGGCCCGAGCTGGTCTTTATTCCATTGATAGATGTCTGCGCCGTCGAGGCGGACCTTGCCCATGGCCGCTGGCCATACACCGACCAACAGACGCGCCAGCGTGGACTTGCCGGAGCCGCTGGGACCGATCAAGCCAAGCGCGTCGCCCGGCTGGATGGCAAAACTCAATCCCTTGAGAACAGCGACCTGCGAACCTGGGGGCGCTGCAGTAACGCCTTCGACCGCGATGTTACCGAGCGGCTTCGGCAATTCCATGCCGGCCTGGCGCGGCGGATTTGCGCCCAGCAGATCGGTCAGGCGTTTATAGGCACTGCGTGTGCTGCTCCATTGCTTCCAGACACCGATCAGCATTTCCACCGGACCCAGAGCGCGGCCCATCAGGATGGATGCTGCGATCATCATGCCGGGGGTCATCTTGTTTTCAATGACCAGCAAGGCGCCAAAGCCGAGTACGAGCGATTGGATCGACACGCGCACAAACTTGGTAACCGATTGAACGATGCCGGCCTTTTCACTGGCTTCGGCCTGAAGATTCAGAAACTTGCTTTGCAAAAAGAGCCAGCGGTGCATCAGGTTGGGCAGCATGCCCATCGCCTCGATGACTTCGGCGTTGCGCAGATTGTTTGTCGCCAGGTTGGACGAGGCAATCGCCATCGTATTGGCTTCGCTCAGCGGCTTGCGCGACACGACTTCGTTGATATAGGCCAACGCCACGAGGATAGCCGTACCGATCAGCGCGAAGACGCCGAGTGGCGGCGAAAACAGGAAGATCACGATCAGGTATACCGGAAACCACGGCGCGTCGAAAAACGCGAACAAGGCATTTCCAGTAAGGAATTGGCGAATATTCGTCAGATCCTGCAATGCCTGACCGGCGTTGGTTCCGCCGCGCTTCAGGTTCTGCTCGAACGCTGCGGTATAAACACGCTTGTTCATCTGCATATCGAGACGCGCGCCGATACGGATCAAGACAAAGCTGCGTACAAACTCAAGCGCACTCATCAACAGATAGGCACCCAGCATGATCAGCGTCAGCATCAGCAAGGTAATCTCGTTGCGGCTCGGCAGCACACGGTCGTACACCTGCAGCATGTAAATCGACGGAACCAGCATCAATAGATTGATGATGGCGCTGAAGACCGCCACGGTACGGAAGGTGCCCTTAAAGCTGGACAGGACTTCCGTGATCTCGTTCTTCGGTATTTGAAATGTGGGTTTCATTGAATAGTGTGTCGCCAAATAGAACGCAAAAGCCTCGAATGCTTAATCGAGAAAGCAGGAATGCGCGAACAGGGATAAACGATCGGGATTCGTAAAATCAAGCGCCGGGCTCAAAAACAAAGATTCCGACTGACAAAAGTCCGCGCAATTATCCATGACATTCCACCAATAAATGTGATGGTCATCACAATTTCGGTGAGCTTACCATACCGCAAGTCGCTTGTTGGAAAATTTTGCACGCCAGCAGTTTTCGGCGTGGCGAACCCGCACAGAGGAAGTATTGGAAAAAGAATTAGAAGAAGACCGAAAAATCCGGACAAGGTCTTAGATGAGCTGTCCAGCGTCTAAGTGCTCACTCACTCCTACCAAAGCGGTCTGCACCACGATGTCGGAAATCGTACGGAGTGCTGTCAGTTCGGTTTGCCCACCGGCAAGCTGTCCGCCCTTTGGATTGGTGAGCACGAGAGAGAAGGTTTCATCGCCTTCAGCACGGGTGTCCGTCAGCGTTTCCACAGACACCTGACACCACGTCTGGCCTGGAGCAAACACGATGTCACCCTGGACTGCCAGATAATCTTCATTGGCTTTGGCCGTACCGTCACGGGTGGTGTAGTGCACGCTCGTCTCGCTTGCCTGCGCTGCGCCAATTTCGACGAGGAATGTCGTTACCCCGCCCTCGGTGACCTTTTTGGACACCGCTGTGCGGTCCGGGTGCGTGCCGGTCTGCCCCACGACCACCCGTTCGGTTCCGGTGACAGAATCAATCCATGACCGGTAGGCGGAGGTGCGCATTACCGCGCCGAACTCGCCAATCGAGCCATTGGCTGTGCTGTCGATATCCGAAAGTCCATTGGATGGCCGCGCCGTGTAGCTGTTGATCCCTGCGACGAGCCATTTGCCGTCCTTTTGGAGAAACGATGGACCGCCGGAATCGCCCGGCATCATCATCGCTTCTTTTGCGCCCAATCCCAGTCCGGCCGAACCAAAATACTGCCAAAACGCATCGTGCGCCGCCGTTCCGTCGTCGTAATCAAACACCAACTGCCTGTTTGACGTCACGTTCCAGCCAAGACTTTGATTAAAGCGGCTCGCATCGGCATCGAAGGTGTTTTCACCAGCACGGCGTGTCGGCGCCGATGTATCCCCGCTAGCGCTGATTGCCCCATACCCAACCATCGTGAAGCTTTGTCCGATCTCATCCGAACCCGAATACACATCGTAGCGCTGGGCGCTTCCCGGTGCGCTGCTCGACAACTCCAGCACGGCGACATCGTTGTTGACGCTGCTCGATGATTGCGTCCAGCCGGGATACACCGTCACCTTCGTCACCTGCAGACTGACGATGCCTGTCAGCAGCGTGAAATACACGCGCAATTGATCAAGGCTGGCATCGTTCACCACATGGGCAGCCGTCAGGATATGCCGCCCCGTTGAGAGCAGCGCGCCGCTCCCATAGACCGAACCGGCACCAATACGCACCACGCCATCGAAGTCACCGCCCGTGGGTGCAAATGTCGCCGCGATCGACGGTGTGTACCCGGCAAGCGCCACAGTGGGATTGAATTCGGTTTGAAGGACAGGATTCGAAGCGGGCACGATGGAAACTTAAAAACGCGGAGGTCTGATATTGTACCGAGGAAACAATTTGAAACATCCAAAAGTGGTAAAGCAGGCAAGCTTATTCACCGCCGGAATCGGCTTTCAGCATGAGCAGTTGTATTTCGCGCAGGTGGGCGACGAAGACATTGCCTTGCGTTATGGAATGATGTAATTTTTATCACGAAGTTATTGCAGGCTGAACATGACAACTCCCACAACCTCGTCCTTTACATCCAATGTTGCGCTTACAGGATCGACCACCATCGACGCGCTCGTGGAGGGCGTGAAATGGTTTAGCCGAGACATCAGCTACAGTATTCCGACGACCGGTTCCGTATGGTCGACATCGGCATCCATGGGCTATGGCAGCAGCAGTGGAGCGGCAGAGCCATGGAGTACCCTATACGATGTCCTTACCCCGGGCGAAGCGGTTCGGTTCGAGGCAGCGCTCGCCCAGTGGTCGAACGTTTCCGGCCTGCGTTTCTACGAATCATCCGACAATGCCGTCGTAGTCGGCGATATCCGCATCGCCTACTCCTGGATGTCCAGCACGGATGACTCGGAAGCATGGGCTTATGAACCGCATGAATCGCCCCTTGGTGGCGATATCTGGATCAACACCGATTCGCGGTCCTATCATTCGACCTTTGCAGCCGGCTCGTATGCATTTCTCACGCTGATGCATGAAATCGGCCACACGCTTGGCCTGAAGCATCCGCACGAAACCTCATCCTCGAATACTGCAGTCCTTGCCTCCTCGCAGGACACGATTGCCTATACCCTGATGAGTTATTTCGCGTCGCCCGGCAAGCTGGATACCTATCTGTCCTTTTACCCGACGACACCGATGCTGCTGGATATCCAGGCAATTCAAAGCCTGTATGGCAAGAATTCTTCGTACAACCTCGCCGACACCATTTATAGCTATCGCGACGACAACACTTATCTCGAAACCATCTGGGACGCTGGCGGAACCAATACGCTTGCCTATACCGGCACCAAGGCAGCGACCATCGACCTGCGCGAAGGAAGCGGCAGCCGCATGGGAATCGATGTCAATGTGCGCAATCTTTCCGGCGCCAATATCGATACCGTCGCCAATGTCTGGATCGCCTATGGCACCTACATTCACAACGCCAGCAGCGGCACCGGCAACGACGTCATCACCGGAAATGAACTCGGCAACACGCTGATAGGTGGTGGTGGCAATGACCGTATCAGCGGGGCTGGCGGCAACGACCGGATCGTCCTTAGCGGCACAGGGACGAGTACCGTCGATGGCGGCAGCGGTTTTGATACCCTCGTTGTCTCAGGAGCGCGCAGCGGCTACACGATCAGCAGCAATCAAACAGGTCATGCGATCAGCGGCATGACCACCGCGTTTGGCAGCATCACCGAATCCAATGTTGAACGCGTATTGTTCTCCGATGCGGCGATCGCATTCGATATCTCCGGCAGCGGTGGCAAAGCCTACCGCCTTTACCAGGCGGCATTCGATCGCACACCGGACAAGCAAGGCCTCGGCTACTGGATCGACAAGATGGACAAGGGCACCAGCCTGGTTGAAGCCGCCGCCGGATTCTTTAACTCTGCTGAATTCAAGACTTTGTACGGCAACGCACCGACCAACACCGACCTGATCAACCGCTTCTATCTGAACGTGCTGCATCGAACGCCGGATCAAGACGGATTTAACTACTGGATGAACGAATTGACTAACGGCCATCGATCGCCGCCCACTGCACTAGCGCAATTCAGCGAAAGCCCGGAAAACCAGACGCAACTCCTAGGCGCGATTCAGAACGGAATGGAATATTTTGTCGCATAGCCCACGCCACGCAAACACCACATTGTCAGGTTAAAACACTTCCCCTTCGCATGCTGAATGCTGTTTAACGTAGAGAAAACTCGCTGCGGCATCCCAACAAAAGCCGATAAAACCGCGGTTGCAGAAGCGCTAAGCCAATCGTATCAGGCGTTCGCTAGAGCGACATCTTTAAATTGCGCCATTAAGATACGCCGCATCCCGAGCATCAATAACGTTGCAAGAGCGCTAGTGCATGGCGCGCACGTTACCTTGATCTGCGAGTTGTGCTCATATTTCAACGAATGTAATTTATTCGCATATTGGTTGCGTACATGCGGCCGGATCGGCCTCAACGATGGCACTCTCCCTGATGGTATGCCTTTGAATTGAGCTTTCGAAGAAAAGAGATTGGGCAACAGAGACTTGGGCATATATGGAAGTTTGAGATGCCGAACGATCTCGAGAAATCTAACCACGTCAAACGCCGCTCCTATTTTTAGGAACAACGGACGGAGCAGGTCGCCAACGTGGTCCACCACGGTGCAATCCCGACCATATGCGGCGCCCTACGAGGCACCGCATGATTGCCTCAGGTCATGAGTCACTAAGCCCCGGAGTCATGAGGCCACGGAGTCATTAAAGTCGACGGAGTCACTCGCCCTCGATGCGGTGCCTGCGGCACCTGAGTCATCCAGTAAGACCGCCGTCGTTTGGATATTGATAGCGATACTTCAATATATGCAGCGAAAACCGGTTGATTTCACCAAGAAGCAATGGGCCGGCTCAAGAACGTCGCTGCCAAATACAAGGGCGATAAAAATGCGACCGCTGCGCTCGCAACCAAAATCAGGACCGGAAGCACAGGCGTGTGGGGCCCGATTCCCATGCCGCCAAACAAGGTCAACGACGACGAGAGCATGAAGCTGGCGAGCTGGGTGCTTGACCGGAAGTGATGGGCCAACGTCGTCGCTTGGACGAAGCTCGAGAGTAGCGTGACATACCATGATCTTGAATCGGCAATGCGCATGAAATAGCCGACGAGATATGAGTCCGATGCTTCAACGGTAACCGTTCCAGATATTGCGCGACTGGCAAAAACCGTGATAGCCTTGGCGACATATTGTTACAAGGATTCGGCTCCGTGCCGAACTTCGATCGGGAGAGAACGCTGGGAGATTGATCCGGCGACGCCGAAGGAGCAACCGCCCCGGAAACTCTCAGGCAAAAGGACCGATCGAATCAATGAACTCTGAAGAGCTGCCGGAAATCGTCACCCGGCACACCGCAGGAGCAAGCGTCTCTCCCTGGGAGACGTGAATCTCTCAGGTACCAAACAGAGGGGGCGTGCGTCGCGCATTGGTGCGCAGCGTACTCCATCCCTATGACCTGTTTGGAGCTTGAACTCATGAAATCCATCGCAGTAATCGGCGGCGGTATCACCGGCGTCACGACCGCTTACGCCCTTTCCAAGCGCGGCTTTGCCGTTACCCTGTTCGAAAAGCACCGCTATGCAGCCATGGAGACATCGTTCGCCAATGGTGGGCAGCTCTCCGCGTCCAATGCCGAGGTATGGACACACTGGAGCACCATCCTCAAGGGCCTGAAATGGATGCTCAAAAGCGATGCGCCGCTGCTAGTCAATCCGAAGCCGAGCTGGCACAAGCTGTCGTGGTTTGTGGAGTTCATTGCCAACATTCCCCACTACCGCCAGAACACGATTGAAACGGCGCGCATGGCCGTGGCCGCGCGTGAGCACCTCTTTGCCTGGGCCGCTGCAGAGGGTGTGGATTTCGACCTCAAGAAAGAGGGCATCCTGCACATTTACCGTGACAAAAAAGGCTTTGAACATGCCGGCGAAGTATCCAAGCTCCTGGCCGCCGGAGGCCTGCCACGGCGTGCCGTCACCCCGGGTGAAATGCGCTCGATCGAACCCACGCTGGCCGGCAATTACTATGGCGGCTATTACACGGAAAGCGATTCCACCGGGGACATCCACAAGTTTACCGTTGGCATGGCTGAAGCCGTTCAACGCCTCGGCGTTCGATGCCTGTACGGCCAAGACGTGCTTGCCCTTCACAGTGACGATAAGACCGCCAGCGTGATTGTCGGGGACGGCCTGTCCGACCCATCGCCGCAGACTTACCAATTCGATGGCATGGTCGTTTGTGCCGGTGTGAGCAGCCGCACGTTTGCGGCCCAGTTGGGGGACCGCGTCAACATTTATCCGGTTAAAGGGTATTCCATCACGGTGAATCTATTGGATGAACAAAGCCGGGATGCAGCACCCACGGTCAGCCTGCTGGACGACGAAACCAAGCTCGTTACCAGCCGGCTTGGCATCGATCGCTTTCGCGTTGCCGGCACCGCCGAATTCAACGGCTACAACAAAGACATTCGTGCCGACCGCATCCGCCCACTGATCGACTGGGTCAACCAGTGTTTTCCCGCTGTAAACACGAGACAGGTGGTGCCGTGGGCCGGTCTGCGTCCCATGATGCCGAACATGATGCCGCGCGTCGGCCGCGGCCGATGCGCAAACGTGTTTTACAACACCGGTCACGGCCATCTTGGCTGGACGCTATCGGCCATCACCGCAGACATGATCGCCGGCGTGGTGACGCAGGCCTACGATGCGCACGGATACGTTCCGTTGCAATTCCAGAGCGCTTGATCGCTACTTTTAGACATGTCGTGCTCTCACCTACGCTGGCGATGGCCTAGTCTGCCCTCGCAAGCAGAGCGCGGTTCGAGTAAATTTTATTTCAATCAATAGGAGTGTAAACATGCAGTTCAAAATGATTTCGTTGGCCGGCGCAATTGCATTAGCCTTTGCAGGTGCTGCATCGGCACAAGAACAAGTGGTCAGGATCGGCCATGTCGGTGCGACGTCCGGATCCGCAGCACATCTGGGCAAGGACAATGAAAATGGCGCGCGCATGGCGATTGACGAACTCAATGCCAAGGGCGTGACCATCGGCGGCAAGAAGATCAAATTCGAGCTGCTGGCGGAGGACGACGCAGGCGACCCGCGCCAAGGCACCTCCGCCGCACAAAAACTGGTTGACGCCAAGGTCAACGGCGTAATCGGCCACTTGAATTCCGGCACCACCATCCCGGCATCAAAGGTCTACAGCGACGCAGGCATTCCGCAGATCTCGCCGTCGGCGACCAACCCGAAGTACACGCAGCAAGGCTTCAAGACCACCTTCCGCGTCGTGGCCAACGACGGCCAGCTGGGCGGCACGCTCGGACGTTATGCGGCCGATACGCTGAAGGCGAAGAAGGTTGCCGTCATCGACGACCGTACTGCTTACGGCCAGGGCGTGGCACAGGAATTCACGAAGAGCGTGAAAGCCAAGGGCGTGCAGGTCGTTGCGCAGCAGTTCACCAACGACAAGGCTACCGACTTCAACGCGATCCTCACCGCCATCAAGGCAAAGAACCCTGACGTAATCTTCTTTGGCGGCATGGATGCAGTGGCCGGCCCGATGCTGCGCCAGATGAAGCAGCTGGGTATCAATGCCAAGTTCATGGGGGGCGATGGCGTTTGCAGCGAGACGCTGGTCAAGCTCGCCGGCGATGCAGTGAGCGACGGCAATGTCGTCTGCGCAGAAGCGGGCGGCGTAGAAGCCGCACAGAAGAAGGGCATGGACGACTTCCGCGCGGCGTACAAGAAGAAGTTCGGCATCGACGTGCAGATCTACGCGCCGTATGTGTACGATGCGGTGATGCTGATGGTCGAGGCGATGAAGAAGGCGGGCTCCGCTGAACCGGTGAAGTACCTGCCTGAACTGGCCAAGACCAAGTACAAGGGCGTGATTGGCGACATCGCTTTTGATGCAAACGGCGACATGAAGAACGGCACGTTGACCCTGTACACCTTCAATGGCGGTAAGCGGGACCAGATCGCAGTTGTGAAATAGGGAACTGAACGTCATCTCACCGGAACGCACTGCCGCGCCGGCGGTGCGTTCTGCACTCTTTGATTTATTGGATACGCAAGGCATGCGCTTGTATCGCCGAGAAAGATTACGCCTTAAGCGGTGAATGACCACCAACGAAGTCGCCATCTCCATCTCTCTCGCAGTCGATAGCTGAACGGCTACTTGGGAGGCACTGTCACGTCCGTTTTGCGTGATGAGCGGGAAAGCAAGAAGCAACGCTGGGCGCGCCCTGCGCTGACTCGTCGAACGCGCGCATAGCTGGCTCAATCGCTTTTGCAGGCTTCTTGTGCGCACGGAAAAGCGCGAAGACACCGATCTACCATGCTGAAGTTCGCCTGCAGACTGATCGCTTGACGTTCAGCCCGAACAAAATAGGTTGTAAGAGGTGAATTCTCTCTGATTTCGTAGACACAAGAAAGCGTCTGAAGATTTAAATCTGAACGGCTGCTTTCAGGACGTCTGTTTGAATCGGCAATGGTTCCGTAGATGTTTTCGAGCCTCTCGTAGACTCCTCCCGCTTCGGTGGGCACTTCAATCCAATGAAAATGTGAACGGCCGGGTTTCGGATACCCGTATGTCCGGAAAAGGTCGTCTTTTCCATATATCATGCTATCCGCCTAAGTTCGGTACTTACTCATCGTGCTCCCGTCTTTTATCTCAACTTCCCCGTCACGCGCTGGCAATGCCGCCGGCATTCTCGCAATCCTTCTTTGGAGTGGCACTGTCGGCCTGTTTCGCAGCATCGGCGAAGCACTCGGTCCCGTCGGCGGTCCCGCAGTGATCTTCACCATCAGCGGCGTGCTGGTCGTCGCGTTTGCAGGGATACCGGCCATCCGGACGATTGACCGTAGATACCTGCTAATCGGCGGTCTGATCTTCGTGGCCTATGAGATCAGCCTGGCGCTTTCCATTGGCTATGCCCACGATCGCAGCCAGGCGATGGAAGTTGGCATGATTAATTACCTCTGGCCGAGCCTGACAATGCTCTTTGCGGTTCTGCTACGCCAGCAATCCGCCTCTATCCTCCTATTGGCGCCCGGCATCGCGCTTGCGTTTCTGGGCATCGTTTGGGTCATGAAAGGCAATGACGGGTTTTCCGTGGCCAGGCTTGCGGAGAATTTCGCGGACAATCCGCTCTCCTATACGCTTGCGTTCCTGGCAGCTTTTCTGTGGGCGGCGTACTCGGTATTTTCGCGCCGGTACGGTAATGGCAAGAGCGTCGTGGGACTCTTCCTGCTGGCGACTGCCGGCGTGCTGTGGCTGCGCTACTTTCAGAGCGAGCAGCCGTCCATGCAGGTCAGCCTGCCGGCGGCGCTACAGGTAATGGTGCTTGGCGCGTTCACCGCAACGGCATACAGCGCCTGGAACGTCGGCATCCAGCGCGGCAGCATTGGCCTGCTGGCAGCACTTTCTTACTTTACGCCGGTCCTGTCGAGCTGCCTTGCAAGCATCTGGCTCGGCGTTACGCCGCCTTGGACGTTCTGGTTAGGGGTGGCGATGGTGACGGCGGGCTCGCTGATCTCGTGGGGGGCGACCCGCCTGCGGTGACACCGGTAATGAGTAGGCCTCGCGTGATGCGACGGCCAAGTCAGTCAAGAGCCCGGCAAAGAGCCGCACGTCTTAATGGCTCGCAGCGAAACTTGGGCCAGAGTCCCCCATTTACGGAGCAGAGAATGGTTTCTTTGCAAGAGCAGCTTCTGAAAGCTGACCTGGTCGACAAAAACAAGGTTAAGAAGGTCAATCAGGACAAGAGCAACACAGTATGTGAAAGCCCGTTCTTGAGCACGTCAACGTCCGCCTTAGGGTCACGTGGAGCAGTTTCCAGCTCGTTTGCGACCGACTGGAACACACAACCCATAGCCGCCGGCATCAAAGCGCGCTCCGTCGGCTTAGTCCAGCCACTTGGAGTCATTCAACCCTTTCTCATGACACTCGAAAGCGGCCATCCGTACTTACCTCTATTTCAAGCTGTCGATTGGCGAAACAACGCCCCGGCGACCACGGTTAAGGACGTGCAGATAAGAAAGAAATTTCGCCTCTGGTAGCGCCGCTAGAGCTCGATAGAAGGTAACCGCCGAAACAGTTTTTCAATGAAGGACGGCTCTGGGTCTATTCTGTTCGCAAGGAGACAGTCTGTATCGTCACTTGCTCCGTGTCCGCCACCATCATGTCAACATCGAATGACTTCAGTGACAAAACTACCGGCATGGTTATGATGTGCTGTCGAAGACACCGCCTTTATTTTTTCGGCGACACTCGGGGAAAGTCCTTACAAACGGAATCGGTCGGTTGCCCCGATTTCACGAACTGCGTCTGAATGTCGCCTGCGACGCGAGTTATGCGTCGAAATTGTCAGGTGAGACATAGCCGATTGCCGAGCGGATTCGCTTGGTATTGTTAACTCGACAGGCAGCAGTTCTCCACCTTTCAAAAACCAGCACACCTGTGCATTGCTGTACTATTCTTGCAATGCAAAGGTTGCACAACCGCATTTTTAAATAACTTCTATAGAAGGTTAGAACATGAGCATGATGAGTGAATTTAAAGAGTTCGCCTTAAAAGGGAATGTGATGGACTTGGCGGTTGGCGTCATTATCGGTGGCGCATTTAGCAAGATCGTCGATTCCTTGGTCGGCGACATCATCATGCCCATTGTCGGGAAAATCTTGGGTGGATTAGACTTTAGCAACTACTTTATTTCACTGTCTGGCCAGACTGCGACAACCTTGGCCGAAGCCAAAAAAGCTGGGGCGGTGCTTGCTTACGGCAGTTTTATTACCGTTGCCATCAACTTCATCATCCTGGCATTCATTATTTTCATCATGGTCAGACAGATGAACCGACTCAAAAGAACAGCGCCAGTAGCGCCGCCAGTAACACCCGAAGTGCCGGCGGAAGAAGTCACTCTTTTACGTGAAATCAGGGACAGCTTGAGAAGATGAATCTATTTCTCAACGTTTCGAGATGCGAGGGACGAAGGATTGCTATTCCTTCTTCCCAAACATGCCACCGAGACTAGCCCCGATTCCACCAAGCTTGTCAGCCATGCCAGAGTCGCCGCTCATAACCCTATCGATTTGAGAGGCAACCGGCGCAGGCAGCTTTTCCTTCAGAAAACCGACTACTGTATCCACTGCTGCCGCTGCTTTGTCTTCTGGCAGTCCCGTTCTTTCAATCAGACGTTGGATAATGAGATAGCCCCCTGGATGACCGGACACAGTTAGTGCGTTATCTTTACGCATAGGAATACGACTGTGAATATGACTAGAAATAACGAAAAAATCGAGGTGGTCACGGTGACCGACCAGCGCCGCAGGCGCTGGTCCGCTCAGGAGAAAGCAGACCTGGTCCGCCTGACTTACGAGCCCGGCATGAGCGTGTCGCTGGTGGCACGCCAGCATGGCGTGGCGGCCAGTCAACTGTTCACCTGGCGCAAGCTCGACCGGGAAGGCGCGTTGACCGCCGTCGGGGCGGGCGAGTCAGTGGTACCGGCCAGCGAATTGGCGACGGCACGCGCCCAGATCGCCCAACTCCAGCGTCTGCTGGGCAAGAAGACGATGGAGAACGAGATTCTCAAGGAGGCAGTCGAGCTTGCTCGGGACCGAAAGTGGATTGCGCGCTCACCCTTGTCCGACAAGGACGGCCAATGAAGACGGTCTGCCAGGCGCTCGGGGTGGCGCGCTCGCATGTGCATGAACTGGCCCACCGGCCGCAAGACTGGATCGATAGCCGAACAGCGAGCTGTATCGATCCGGTTTCGGACGCGATGCTGATCGAAGCAGTGCGTGCTGAAATCACGGCACTGCCGACTTATGGCTACCGTCGCGCGGGCGCACTGGTGAACCGGACACGCAGCCTGATCGGCCTGCACCCGGTAAACCATAAGCGCTTTTACCGGGTGATGAAGCAGCACTGCCTGCTGTTGCCGAAAGCGCCGAAGCGCCGTGCCAGCAGCCGTCCTCATGAAGGCGTGGTGGCAGTGCGCGAGCCGGATCGGCGCTGGTGTTCCGATGGCTTTGAAATCGCTTGTGACAATGGCCAGGTCGTCACCGGCACCTTTACCAAAGATTGCTGCGACCGCGAAATCATTGCCTGGCGTGCGTGGTCAGGTCGTGGTCTGCCGGGCGAGCCGGTGCGCGAGATGCTCATTGAAGCGGTGGAGAAGCGCTTTGGTGATGTCGATGCCGGCCGGGTCACCTTGGAATTGGAGTTCCTGAGTGACAATGGCGGCGCTTACCGCGCCCATGAAACGCATGCCATTGCCAGGCAGTTGGGCTTGACGCCGATCCATACGCCGGTCTGCAGTCCGCAGTCCAACGGCATGGCAGAAAGCTTTGTGAATACCCTCAAGCGTGATTACGTCAGCCAGATGGACCGCAGCAGCGCCGCCGCGGTGCTAGCCCAGTTGCCAGACGCCTTTGAGCACTTCAATGAAGTCCATCCGCATTCGGCATTGAAGTGGAAATCGCCTCGCATGTTTAGGCGGGAGCTGGTGCGTCAGGCTCAGGAAAATGACGCAAATTAAGCGCTAGCCAGTGTCCGGTTATGCAGGGGCAAGATCAGATAATCTCGTTCATAGTCATTCCTAGTAGAGTGGGGTAAGTCCGAGTGTAGATTTTAATTCTGTGAATACAACGAAACACGGACATAGGGACGTTACTAGCGATCTCCAAAGGTCGATTGAAATACATCAATGAACCAGTCTGCAGCTTGATAGTTGGTCCGCAAAAGCCAAAAATCCTAGATAGAAATTTTATGTCTGGGATTTTTGATACGGCCCTCGTTCTATAGGTGTGAAAAATCAATATGCCTTCAGAGAAAGTAAGTGAAGCATCCTTGAATGCTTAAGGTTCTTTACTTTCCGGTGTCTGCCTCACACTTTTTCATAAAAGACGTCTTTGCTGCACCGGCCAATGGTTTTCCGTTTTTGTCGACGGCCTTAGTCGCGCAACTTGACGTTGTGCCAGAGGTGCTTCCTCCTTCGCACTTCTTGATAAAGGCAGTTTTTGCGGCACCGGCCAGTGGTTTGCCGTTTTTGCCAACAGCCTTCGCTTCACAACTGGATGCTGTTGGTACAGTTGATGTATTACTCGTGGATGATGCGGCGGGGCTTTGGGCATATACACTGGCAGAAAAAATAGTTGCTGCAAGCGCAAAAATAAGTTTTTTCATTGCAATTTCCTTTTTTGGAGTAAGGTGGAGTAACCATCGTGCCAACGATCTTTAAGTGTATGGATAAGATTTCATTCTACTTCGATAAATCTCAGCCAATAATTAGATGTTAGTCAGCAGCGCCATAAAACCGCAGCAGGCATAGGTGTCCGCATACTCGAACACCCGCGCCGATTCGGCAAGCCAGTTAGCGCATTCGAGGCAAAACTCGCGCAGCAGGCGGCTTAAATTCTGACCTCATAACTGTCCAAGATCAGGGGGCACTCCACTGATGAGCTATATTTTGCTGGCCGCCCCCAATCTTGCCTGGCTACTCTGGTCGCTTTGTCATGGCCCGCCATACAGCTAACAAGCCATACCGCAGGATCAATGCATCGCCTGGTGACGCCTCCAATGTGTTCCTACACCTGATACGCCCGACGTTAATGGCAGCTTTTTAGCAGGCCAACTGGTGGCTTCGGGCGACTGGAGCGACTCGCCGCCAAAAGCAGAAGGTTCGCAACCTGGTGGATAACTGTCGATTAACTTGACCAAGGTTTGCGCCGAGATTGCGCGAGAGGGTCAGTGCGGATTCGGGCAGCACTGCTCCTAGCACTACGTTGCAGGTAGCGGGCGGCCGATCAAATGGCTTTGGAATGTGTGGCAACCGTGTTCCCAGAGAAAGACGCGCTGCTCCTCGGTTTCAACACCTTCGGCCACCACTGTAAGCGTTCCCTCGTTATAACCGAAACTGTGATTGGCATGGGCAAGCGGTTGGGTGTCAAAGTCGTGGCTGAAGGCATTGAATCTGATGCGACGCTGCAGTGGCTGCGGGAGCGGGACTGCGACTTCGGACAAGGCTACCTGTTTGGCGCGCCAATGGATGCGGGGCATTTCGAGCAATGGTTCCGCCGAACACAACCACAAGGCGCCTACCACTGATGCCCAGTGCTGGCTAAATTTAGTTATACCGCACTTTGACTACAGCAGGTAAAGGCGCACGATTGTATTCTCCAAGCACCGGTCATAGCGTAATGCTTCTCAATCATGGACACGCGCAAGGAAGCACGTTTCAGACGCGGCAAGGGCGTGCTGCGTCGGCGGTTGCTTAACAAATTCAACACAATCTTTGCCTGCTTTTTTGGCGGAATACAAGGCCGCGTCCGCTTGTCCCACTAGTGTCGCGGCACTTTCATTTCCCTGCATGGAAGTGGCAATGCCGATGCTCACCGTGATAGGCAGCGCGTCAGTCGACGTCACTTGGGCTGCGGCGGCGCGCAAGCGTTCGGCGATGGCATACGCATCGTCAGGCGCGGTATCAGGAAGCAGCACAATGAATTCTTCGCCGCCGTAACGTCCCATCACATCGCCATAGCGCAGCACCCTTTGTGCCTTTTCAGAATAGGCGGAGATGACGCGGTCGCCCTCCAGATGGCCATACTGATCGTTGATAGCCTTAAAGTTGTCCAGGTCGACCATCAATACCGATAGCGGACGTGCGTGTCGCCCCGACCGGCTGAGCTCCTTGTCCAGCATCTCAAAGAACGGAGCACGTCGATACACGCCTGTCAGGTCATCATGCGAGGAAGCATGCTCCAACGCCAACTGCAAGCGGCGATTCACCATGAGCAGGAACCCCATGCTCAGAGCGACAAGGGAAAAACTGAATGTCGCCAAATAGACATGCTGCAGCAGGGAGACATCCTTTAGCGGGTCGCTCACTCCCTCCTGGAAGATTGCGGATAAACAGCGAACCATGGAAATGGCGGCGCTAAAGAGAAAGATGGTCTTGGTGAACCACTCTGCAAAGCCTTGTTGCCGCATTCTGTTTATGAGTATTGCGGACCCTCCGAACAGCCCGGCATTGACCGTACTGACGAGAATGATGCGCATGGTATAGCTTTCGTCGATAAACGTTGGCCAGTACAGAATCATCGCCATCACTGCCAGCACGAGCAGGAGATAGCGTCGACGTGTCGCCTGGCCGGTAAAGGTGCCGACACTGCGGAACATGTGCATGATTCCACCCACGACGAACACATTGGCCAGGAAGCTCGAAAACAGCAATGGAATACTGCTTCTGGAAGCAAATAGCACTGCTGCGGCTGTCATGAGCAGGCAGCCCCATCCCCACGTGGCAAGCCCCTTGATCCCCTTCGGAAAACTGCGATGCAGCACGAAAAAGATGAAGGCGCATAGCAGGCTGAGGATGGCCGAAATGATGATGTAAGAACGTGGATCGAATCCCAGCACAGCGTTTTTTACTTTCCTTAAATTTTTAACTGTTCAGCCACCGTGCAGCCGGAATAAATTGGTGTACTCACGACGAACGATAATAGCCGCTCGTTCTGGAGACATGGCGACGTTTGTTCCTCGCAACGCAACGTGTTGCGATGATCTGCTTCAATTCCGGCGATTTCAATAATGGCCGACATTACAACGTAATAAGAGCAGGACTCCTATCCCATGAATATGGGGGCTATCCGGCACCCTTTGGGAGAGTGCTGAACCGGCTAGGAGAAGATATGAATAATGTATTAAAGCTTGGGTGAATCCATTGGCGCCTGGCTGCTTTATTCAGACGAGATACTGCTGAATCTCGAGCGCATGCCGACAAATGAAAACGTGATTTACGCGTTTGCTGTGCAGGGAGCGATACAGTACATCGGCAAAACGACGCAGGCGCTCGGTGGTACTCAGTGCTATTCGATCATCGCATATCGCTCGACGTAGCGAGCCTCGTCCGCTTCCTGCGCATACTTCGCGCACGTCATGATTTTCTCGAAATTATCGGCCAGCGCCTCGACTATTTGGGGTTCGAGCATCCCCTTTTTTGACATTCCGAATAGTTCCTTGAGCACTGTCGCTTTATCACCGGGCGTGCGATATGGCCTACGCTCGGCAATTGCGATGGCAACATCGGCTACCGCAATCACCTTGGCGCCGACGTCGAGTTCGGCCCGCCCGAGTCGTTCACAGTAGCCGCTCCCGTCGAGTCGTTCATGGTGATACGAAGCCCATTCCGCAATCTGCTCGAAGCCGCGCACGCGCGACAGGATGCGATGGGTGTAATACGGATGTTGCCGGATCACGGCGTATTCTTCGACTGTCAATCGTGTCGGTTTGCATAGGATTGCGTTAGGCACCACCAGTTTTCCGATGTCATGTAAGAATCCGGCTAATTCGATCTGCTGCAGGTCCTTTCCAGCGAATGCCAGCACTTCCGCAATGCCACGCGCACAGTTGGCCACGCCAGTGGAATGCGTAGCGGTGAAGCGTGAACGGAAGTCAGTCATGTCTTTGAATACCGATGCAATCGAACGCGCCGCTTGATAATCAAGATCAATCGAGCGGAGCAGATTTCGCTCGTACAACTGCCGCGCGAGATCCTTCGAGACCAACGTGAGCCAGAAGTGATCGGGAATGGCAATTTTGTCAAACAAGTCCACCACGTCGGCATGAATTGCTTCCCCTAAAAGCCCATGGATCCGTGCGCGTAGTTTGTCCGTCTGATGAAGGATGAACGTGTCACGCTGAATGGCCCGTTCGAGGTGATCCGCAAGGTAGAGGATCTGTGATCCCAGTACATCAAACTGGTCAATGGAGCGACCGGCGTTTAAGTGCGTTTTGATCGTCGTGTGGTGCCAATCGACGATCTGGGCCGATGGCTCAAGCCAGAAGGCTTCCCGAAACAGTTTCCCTCCGCGCAAACAATGCGACTCAGGACGCAAGTCTTCATAGAGGTGTGCCCCGATTTTCTCTTCCGGAGATAGGGCGCCGATATCATGCAGCAAGGCCGCTATAAATAAACGTTCAATATGGTCGTAGTCCAACCGCGCAGCGCGTGCAAGCTCAGATGTGACAAATGCTGTCCGAATCTGATGGTGTACTAGCGAGCTATCGGACAGATCCATTGCCTCCGATACCGAGAAAAGGAGGTCGGCCAAATTAACTGTCAAATTCCGCCACATGATCGATATCCCAAAAATATATAACCGTCAGCCCAGTCCAGACGAAGAAATAGGGACCTCACACTATACTTTTTCTAATGCTATCGTATTTCTAGTACGAAACATACGAAGTCACAAAATTGAAGAGGAGTGAAACGTTCAGCGCGAGCCGGGTTTGCAACTTGTATGGCCACTCCTCGCTGACGTACTGTACGACTGATTTCCGCCCTATACCCGACGTTCTTTCTCATAGGAAGAGGGCCTGCAACGGGCCAACAGCAATCGGTGACGACTCCCATCCATCTAGTATTACCTGGACTGATCTGCTATCGAAGATTAGTACGTTGACGATTTCAAGTCCGTCCGCGTGAATATTCCCCGGAGAATATTGCTGAATTTGCAGTCTGGTTGTCGTGTATCTCTGAATGGCCTGCACCCACCTGCAAACATACGAGTATCGATCAACGGTTCAAAACGGGGTATGCCATTCTTTAACGTGCCAGCTTTACTGGCCGTGATGCGAGTCCATTTGATATGAAAATCAAAATGCGTCTGATCCGAGCCGGGTTTTGTAGCGTTAAGACAGAGACTATCGGAGCAGCTGGCCCGATGAAAATTGGGGGGTCAGTTTGAAGCGCCTCTCAACACTACAGGGTCTTCCGGGCAGATGATCCGGCTCTGACTAGGTGGCATGCAGATGGATTCGACGTTTACGGCTAGCGTATGAATAGTTGTGTTCGCCTGTTGGCGTGGGTTGTGGCATGTGTGTTTCTGGCCTTAACTACGTTAAAGCTTTGCTTTTATCGTTACCCAGCCTGCGTTCTGCCAATGCAGGCGAGCACGTACTGGCGCTCGACTGCATTGGCGACACCTAAACTGAACCGTTAATCCGCCTTGTCAGCAGTAACGCCTATCCAATGCCATTGTCACTGGCATGCAAAGATAAATAATTTAAACCCTGTGCATGCCGGCTCTTTGCCCGTTTTACGTCGCTGAGCCCGACGCTGCCGATTTAGAGATTAATGCCAGTTAATGTCGGCGGAAATGTCTGTGGTCAGCCCTAGCAGGATAACCAACTGATGGCCGTCGACAGTGACCAGTGTCGAATCGGCAATTCCGTTGCTATCAGTATCAACGAGTGAGATCACGGTCGACGCGAAGGTGATTCCGAGGCTAAAGTCGAGTCGATCGGTGCCACTCTCGAAGTCGCTAATGACATCGAGGCCTTCGCTGACAGCCGAGAAGAAGAACACGTCCTTTTGCGTCCCGCCGGTCAAATAATCTTGACCGAACTGGCCGTACAAGTTGTCGTCGTTTTGTCCGCCATCAAGCACATCATTGCCGTTACCACCAGACAGCGTGTCACCGTTACCCTGGCCGAGCAGGTAGTCGTTGCCGTCGCCGCCGTTCAGCGTGTCATCACCGTTGCCGCCTACGAGGAAATCGTCGCCGCCTTTGCCGATCAGATAATCCTTGCCGCTAAGGCCATTCGCATAGTCGTTGCTAGCCGTGCCGGTCCAGCTGTCTCCCTGCGAGGTAAAGCTGGTAGTCGTAGTCGTGGTAAACGGTACTGGCGACTTCTCCGGCAGTGCCACCATTTTAGCCTCGTCGGTGCCGTGGATTTCAATGGAAACAGTCTGCGTCGCGCTGCCGTCGAGCGACGTTACGGTAAAACTGTCATACACAATGTCATTGGCGCCCAGCGCTTGAACCTTGGCGCTGCTGTTGTCGAGAGCAAACGACCACCGCCCATGCATATCGACCGTGTATTCACCGAAGGTTGTCGCGCCGGTACTAGCCAGGGCCCGCGCCTCGCCGTTGTCAATGTCCTTCACCTTCAGTGTCCCATCGCTTATCAGCACGCCGTCTTCATTCACGACACCTGTAATATCCCCGCCAATACTGGCTACATCATTGCTGCCGGCAATGATGACCTCCACCTCGCGTGTCGCAGTCCCGTCGCGGCTGGTGACAGTGAAATGGTCAACCATGGTTTCACCCGCGCCAAGCTGCTGCACCGCGTTCAGCGCATTGTCGAGTGCGAATGTCCACTGGCCGTTGGTGTCGACCATATAGGAACCGTAGTCTGTTGTCCCATTGTCGCTGCGTGTCTGCGCTTCGCCATGGTCGACGTCGGTAACCGTCAGCGTTCCGCTTGCCAGTTGCGTGCCGTCTTCAGTGACTGCTCCCCTGACGTCACCGTCCATGCTGGCCACATCGTTGCTACCTGCAATTGTCAGAACCACTTCCTGTGTCGCAGTGCCATCCTTGCTGGTGACGGTAAAGTGGTCGACCAGCGTCTCGTTGGCAGCGAGCTGTTGCACAGCGAGCTTCGTATTGTCCAAAGTGAATGACCAGTGGCCATCAGTATCGACTGTGTAAGATCCATAATCCGTCGAGCCGCTGTCGCTGCGCGCGTGCGCTTCGTCGTGGTCCACGTCGGAGATAGCCAATGTGCCGGTCACTGTTTGCATACCGTCTTCGACCGTTAATCCGTTCATGTCGCCGGCGATGCTGGCCGCATCGTTTTTGCCGACGATGGTGAACTGCGCCTTGGCCACGCTCACGGCGCCGTTTGCCATTTGAATCTTGTACCAGACCGTCTCGGTCTTGGCTTCCCCCTCTGCCAGCGCGTTGTAATGTGCGTTTGCCGCGTCGAGTCTCAAGCTACCTTGTTCGATAGAGATCAACGCGCCGCTATCCAGTGTCACGTTCTGAGCGGATGCGGATGCTGACGCGGTCGCACCTTGGTCAATGCCAAGAGCAACGAGTTTGGCCGAACCCGGATCGTTTGCAATGACGTTGCCTGAGAAGATCACGTCATCTTGCGATAAGCTGAAAAGATCGTCCTTTGCCGCGCCGGTCAGGATTGCGACCTTTGTTGAAGTTGCTGCCTTGTTGTTCGTGCTAGCCATTCTTGTCTCCCTTAGTTGTTGATATATAGGTGCGAAGACGCCACTGCTGCTGCAAGGGGGCTTTTTCCGGTGCAGTAGTGTCATTGCATGCCGCGGCTTATGGGCCGGGCAATGGTATGCGCGCCGAGTTTAAAAGGAGTGTTGCGAAAAAGGCATACCATGAATTAGGGAGCGCGCACGGAAGTTGTTTTTTCCTTGATTCAAAATAGAAATGGCAGGGATAGATGGGAAATCAGCCAGACAAATGTTCGGGACATGTCTGCTTATGCAAGCCGCGTCACCTTTCATTGGCACGCAAATGAAAAGTCACTTAACGTCCGGGGAATGGATGATGCTTTCAAGGAGTTACGAAGCGGGTGCTCGCGGCATGCCACGTTCGACAAGGTGACGCGGTTTTTGTCTGGCACCCAGGTAAGGTGCAGGCAAATCGAGGGGGGCATCACAGTTTGTTCGTCCTGCCGAACTAGCTTATCAGGAGACGATGGAAAAATGCAGCGGCCGGACTGCGCCGGCGCAAAGCCCCTTGCCGCAGCGGGGACATACTATTAATGGTCAAAACTGACGGAGCGGTCTATGCGCATCACCCCTGCCGGATTTATTTTCGTGCTAGCGCCATCAGCATCTTTTGCACGCGCTGGCGGCCTTCCTACCAACGGGCACGGGTGGCTGTTTCTGCCAATCGTTGCGGTGATAGCGTTCCTTGTGATGGCGGGTGCAGCCATCTGGGCGGCTCATCACTATAAGAAGCTGAAGGATCGTCAATTCGCTGAGGCTGTCGCACGTGCCGAAGAGCAAAAGCGCTGGCGGCAGCGTAAAGAGATAGTTAAAAGCAGGTAGTGCGTGCCATCCACTCAAGGCAAATCAATTTTGGAAGACACAACTAGCGAATAGAACGGCCCACCGTCTCAAGGTCTGATTTTCTAAGTGCGTATTCCACTCACCCCGTCAGTAGATTGTAATCATGGTATTCCGGAGGTCGTTAGCGTTCCTTTCGATACTGGCATCACCTCTTGAGGATGGTACAGCAACTGTGCAGCGTGTGAGTAAAGGTCTCAGCGACGGAAACAAGTTCACCGTTTGCCTGCCTCGATTGTCTTTGTAACGTGAGCATGATGAACTGCAATACGACGACAGCGTCATGTAAAGTGACAAACTGGGGGAGTGCTGCGCCGGCCGCATGTTCGGAGTAGGAATCGTGCTCGTGGTAATTTTACTTGGGCTGGCGGCGCTACAGGTAAAGGTGCTCGGCGCGTTCACCGCAACACCTTACAGCGCTGCAGTAGCGGCCTGCTGGTAACGCTTTCTTACTTTACGCCGGTCCTGTCGAGTTGCCTTGCAGGCATCTGGCTCGGCGTTACGCCGCCTTGGACGTTCTGGTTAGGGGTGGCGATGGTAACGGCGGGCTCGCTGATCTCGTGGGGGACGACCCGCCTGCGGTGACATCGATAATGAGTAGGCCTTGCGTGATGCGATGGGCAAGTCAGTGAAGACCGCGGCAAAGAATCGCACGTCTGGCCTGGCAGAATCAAATTCCTTCGATTGCCGCAGCCGTCATATGGCGGGCGACTCGGGCATCGGGATCTCAAGGCGTGCGTGTCGGAAAGGAAATCGATGACGTACTTGAGCGATTGCAGTGGGAAGCTATAGGCGCCGTTAAGGGAAGAACTGCGCCACCGGACGTTCATTCAGGACAGCAACTGGCGGTACTGAGACACAGCCAGCCGACAGTCCAAATGCAAGCACAATTTTCTGACACCTTGCTGGGGTGCTTGGTTGGCTTTGCCGGCGCCTTGTGCTTGCATAGCTCGGCATTCTGCACGATTGCAGGGCGGTTTATCCGTCGGCTGCTTCGGTCACGCCTTATCCCGTGATGCTCCTATCAGGAGTGCTAGTATGGTCTTGCTTGTTTTGATCTTGCCAAGTTCGGTGCGATCGCTTGCTCCCCGTGCCCTTATTGATAAAGGTCAGTCTGGCCTGAACCAATTTTTCCTGAGCCGCTACTCACCATAGAATAATTAACTCGCTTGTGTCGCTCAGAATATGCGCCGCGTGCCTTGCTCACCAAGAAACCCTACCCCCATCAGGAGAAGAAAATGGCAAAAGTGCTCGTACTGTACTACTCAACCTACGGACATATCGAAACCATGGCCAATGCTGTGGCCGAAGGCGCACGTTCTGCCGGCGCCACCGCAGACGTCAAGCGCGTGCCGGAGACGGTGTCGGCAGATATTGCCAAGAGCGCGCACTTCAAGCTGGACCAGACGGCGCCCATTGCCACCGTCGACGAATTGCCCAATTACGACGCCATCATCATCGGCTGCCCAACTCGCTACGGGCGCATCCCAGGCCAAATGGCCAGCTTCCTGGATCAAACCGGTGGGCTATGGGCGCGCGGAGCGCTCCACGGCAAGGTTGGCGGCGCGTTTACCTCGACGGCCACTCAGCATGGCGGGCAGGAGACAACTTTGTTCGCCCTCATCACCAACATGCTGCACTTCGGTATGACCATCGTCGGCTTGCCCTATAGCCATCAGGGCCAGATGACGCTCGACGAAGTCGTGGGTGGCGCGCCCTACGGTGCGACGACCATCGCAGGCGGACAGGGACAACGCCAGCCGTCGCAAATCGAACTGGAAGGCGCCCGCTTCCAGGGACGGCTGATTGCCGAGACGGCGCAGAAGCTGTTTGGGTGAGCGCCTGCTTTAAGAAATTCTCGATGGCGGCTACGGGGCGCCTGCTCAAGTTCATCGCCAGCAGGCGAAAGTCGGCAACTACGCGTAAAGCTGCCGACGCCGGATAACGTCGATCAGGCCCATCCGGCCAAAAACGGACCTGCCCATCGTTTGAGCCAGCGACTGCATATCGGCAAATCAAATCTCCAATTGATCGCTCTTTTCTGGCATCTCATTTTTATGGGAAGTTCTAGGTTTTCTTTCGGTGTAAAGTTGCTCCGTCACAATAAAGATGATCGGGAGGAGAAACGATGGGTGAATCGCCACCGGTTTCGTAGTTACTTATCAGCCTTGAATTCACTGCGCATGCGACCGACTATTTTTGGAAAAGTGTTACCCCCGGCTTGGGTCGCTTTCAGCTAATCAATCCAACGTCCCGCAGCGCCCGTTGTAGCGCTCCACGAGCTGGCAGATCCCGTCTTCGCTCAGTACATCACAGGCGTCAAGCGCCGTGCACGCTAGCTCTCGATCTTGGATGCGTGCCGCCCTACTTATGCGTCTGCAAATTCCCAGTTTATGCACGCTCAATTAACCACCGTGAAGCTCTTTCACGGATCCGGATCAGCCGCCCGATCCGGTGGCATGGCAGATCGGATTGGGCTCAAACCAGCATCTAGGGATGGAAGCGACGCAGACGGGAACGAATACTAAGCAGCCAGCCGGACGAGCGACTCAAAGGAGGGCTTTGCCTGAAGTCCGGGCGAACACTTGCAGCCTGCCACACGAGATACCGTCGGCGCGAAGCCGGTAAGCCAGCACCCCTCCTGTGCGGCATCCAAACCGGACGGCGCTTCACCTGACGGTGGCTTCTGGATAAGCTTCAACATCAGCGGTTTACCGGGATGCCTACGGCAACGCCATCAATCGGCAGGCCGGATGCCGTGAGGGAGTTCGCTAGGTATTCACGCTGAGGCGGAGCCAGCAGCTGATGTGGAGTGATGGACGGAACCGAGCAAGGGACGCCGCGGGTATGAATGATGTGCAGGACTAGCATCCACTTCGATGCCGCGCCTGCATCCAATCTCGCGGCTCACCTGGATTCCGGACTGGCTCCATACGTGAAACCGACGAAGAGCACCGCGAGCGAGCTCAGGTGTCGCAGATCCTGTTTCGCAAGCAGTGCTGAGGCGGGTGCTGAGGTGGGTGCTGAGGCGGGTGCTGAGGTGGGTGCTGAGGTGGGTGCTGAGGTGGGTGCTGAGGTGGGTGCTGAGGGGGGTGCTGAGGTGGG